>Ga0315277_10006949_pt1 | contig 14713 bp, 20 predicted proteins | sample YL17G05_15_MG_FD_203695 | JGI IMG/M metagenome (GOLD analysis project Ga0315277, IMG submission 203695) | Sediment microbial communities from Yellowstone Lake, YNP, Wyoming, USA - YL17G05_15 | ecosystem: Environmental > Aquatic > Freshwater > Lake > Sediment | place: USA: Wyoming | collected... | reverse complement strand
GTAAAATCGCCTTATTGTCGGCTAATTAAAGAAAGCAGCGGAGAAGACCAGTGTCCTCATTTAGAGGAATTGAAATGTTATGAAAATGTCCCCTGCGGTTTGCACATCATGGGCACAGAAAGGCATGAGGCAAGAAGAATCGACCGGCAGTTAAGAGGAAGAAGCGGAAGACAGGGAGATCCTGGCTCATCCAGGTTTTATCTTTCCTTAGAAGATGACCTGATGAGGCTTTTCGGCTCAGACCGGATTGCTTCAGTAATGGATAGATTAGGAGTACAAGACGGCGAGGTTATTCAGCACGGTATGGTGACCAAAGCAATAGAAAGAGCACAAAAAAGGGTCGAAGCACAGAACTTCGCTATCAGAAAGCATCTTTTAGAATATGATAACGTGATGAACCAGCAAAGGGAGGTCATTTATGACCGCAGGTTAGCCGCATTAGAGGGCGCGGATTTGAAAGAAGAGGTTCTGGAATTAATCGAAAAGGTTGTGGAAAGCAAAGTGGAGCAATTCACGGGTCCTGATGAATATACTGAAAACTGGAACTTAGGCGGGCTAAGGGAAGAATTAAGAAGAATATTTTTACTTGAGCTTAAATTCAAGGATGAGGATATACCTAAGTTGACTAAAGCTGAATTAAAAGAGAAGGTCACCTCAGTAGTTAAGGAAATCTATGAGAATAAGGAAAAGGCTTATGGCGCTGATATAATGCGGCAGTTGGAAAGGTTTGCTATGCTTCAGGCAATAGATGAGATGTGGAAGGAGCATCTATACGAACTGGATATGCTCAAGACCGGAATAGGTTTGCGAGCTTATGGTCAGAAAGACCCCCTGTTGGAATACAAAAAGGAAGCTTTCCAGATGTTTGCCGGGATGGTGGATAAGGTGGATGAGGAAGCTTTGTCTCTGATTTATAAACTTCAGATCAGGGAAAAGGAAGAACAAGTTAGAAGAAAAGAGCCGGAAAAAAGATTGCAGGCAATTCACCAGGAAGCAGCAGGTATGGGCTATTCCACCACTAACCAGGCAGAAGAAGTCGCTCCGGGCAAACCCAAGCCGGTCAAGGTCGGACAGAAAGTAGGAAGGAACGACCCCTGTCCCTGCGGGTCAGGGAAGAAATATAAGAAGTGCTGTGGGGCGTGAAAAACAGTGATTAGTGATTAGTGATTAGTCTAAGAAGGAGCGCATCCCGCCAAAGGCGGGCTGATGCTATAATGTTTGTTGGTTCGGGAATTGGATTTCCCGAACCAATTATGTAGCGTCCGGGTGAGTAATCGTAGGGGCAGGGGCAGACCGTCATTGACGGGCTGATGCTTGAAAATAGCCCTGAGCCCTGAATGGGAACAAAATCATCCACCTCTGATTATCCCGGCCAAAGATGACATTATCCTCGGCAAGGTAGTCTGGGCATGGAAAAGTTTTAAGTTATGGTAAGACTACTTAGGATTTTAGCAATTTCGATTCTATGCATCGGTTTTTTAGTTCCGATAAGTTATCGAGTTTTTATTTATTTTAATTATGAAAGGGAAGATCCCCGAATTGAAAAGATTGGAGGACCCCTTAAAAACCTAAAATCGAACTGGGATAGAGATAAAAAAATTCTTACCAAGGGAGCCGATAGCGTAACTACCTCTAAAATAGCGCAAACTGAAGAATCTTTGAGGGATATGGAAAATCAATATGTAAAGCTCCTGGAAAATGATATAAGAAAAAAAGAATGGCTTCTAAGTTATGGTGAGAATTCTATTAAAAAAATATGGATTTCTTTTTTCCCGCCGAGCCTTATATTATTTGGTTTATTGTTAATTGTAACTCAAATAATAAAAAAAAGATGAGGAGGTAAAGAAAATGGCAGGGTTTTTACAGGGGTTAGGAATTTTTATTATCGTTCTATCGGTTCTGATACCAATAATTCTTACTTCCAGTCCTCCATCGGAGACTTCTGGTAATATATCCTTACTTTCTTGGTACATACTAATAGGGGGCATTTTTGCGGGGATATCTTGGCTTGCAATAGCTAAAATTGTGGAAAATCTGGAGAAGATAAACAAAAATCTTACGGAACTAATTAACAATTTTGGACCCAAAAAAGAATAGAGATCGTGTGGGTATGTAAAAACTTTGAGTAAGGGAGGTGAAGAAAAAATGGTAAAATTTTTAAATGTTTCGTCTATAATAATTTTCATCTTTGCTTTTTTAATCCCCATCGGCTATAGAATCAATCTCTATTTTATAGAAACAAGCCAAGTTACAGACAAATTTGAAAAAAGATATAGGGATATCAAAACAGAATATGAGACAACCAAAGATGAAACCAATTCACTCCTTAAAAAATGGGGTATAGACAGAAACAATATTGTGTTTTGGGAAGAAGAAAAATCGAAAAACTCAAAATATTATAGAGAAAATAAAGATAAATATCTGGAAACAAAAAAGTCATTTTCAGATGTCTCATCACGACTTGTTGAAATATATCCCAAACTGTCGGGATTAATGACCAAAATAAACATGACCCAACTGGAGGGCGACAGTGCAGATAAAATTATAAATGAACATCTCAATGATCTGAGAAGTTCAAGTGAAATTCTGGGACTAAAAACTGCAAAAGCATATTTAATAGAAACAGAACGGTTAAACTGGTTAACGGAAAAGGGGGAAGCTATTTCAGGGAAACTTTGGAAGACTATTATACCGATAGGAGTTTTTCTATCAATGTTTTTATTTGTCGCTGGTCTGATTTTAGAAAGGAGAAGATAATTTAATATTGCAAATCACTAACCACTGATTTTAAAAATGTTCGGTTAATTTTTGAAGGTGATAGTGGAGTGTATTGCCCTAACCAACTTAAATTTTCTGAGAAAAACAGGATAGTAGCAGGTATACCCACGTTGCCCATAACGTGGGTATAAGAGATAATTTAATAGTAGGTAGTCGAAGATGGAAAAATTGGATGTTGTCCTTACAGAATTTAAAGCATTAATGGATGAAATTAGAAACAGGTTTAGTCTTCATCTCCAAGTCTACTCGATATATGCATCAGCTCTGCTGCTCTTTTACGGAATAATATTCACACAAAGAGCGTTTGACCTAATAATGGCTATACCAATTTTTTCACTCGGTTTATTACTCAGAGTGCTCTGGGAGCAAGTAGTTATTAGAAGAATAAGTGAATATATACGTGAAACCATAGAAGAAAACAAAATTCCGATTCTGGTTGGGGAAATAAATATGGAACAAAAAGAAAGAAACAAAAGTAGTGATCTTGACTATAGGAACTTATGGATGGGATGGCAACATTACAACAAAGCAAAATCGCATCCTGGCTACTACAAACTCTCACTATTTGTATTATTTATAATGTTTTCGGTTATCCCATCACTTTTCTATAACGCTTACAGTATTCTTGCACCTTCATTAGGTTTGCAAATATTTACAGGACTTTCTATAAGTATGCTCGTGTTGCTTCTAATTATTAATCTTTCAATAGGTTATTATATGAGTTATAAGATTATTAAGATGTGATCATTTTTTACGTGTTTCAGGTGTTACCATCTGACAGTTTAAGAAAGGGGTGAGAAGAATTGAATAATGAAAAGTCATCCTTGGTTCACTCAACTTTATGGCTGGGGATTTGTTTAGCTCTAGGGATAATTATTTCCACAATCATCATCTCAAACACTGTAACCAGAGTTAAGCTCGCCAACCAGACCATTACCGTGAAGGGATATGCGGAGAAAAGGATAAGTTCAGACCTTATCGTCTGGAAAGGGATTTTTTCGGTCAGGGGCTCAGAGCTGGTAGAGGCTTACAAAGCTCTGGACCATGATCTGTCTTTAGTAAAGGAATATCTGGTTTCCAGAGGGATTGCAGAGAACGAGATTGTGATCTCATCTATAAGAACCAGAAGTATCTATGGCCGAGATGAGCAGGGAAGGCCAACTGATCAGGTCTCAGGGTATGAGCTTGAACAGCAGGTGGAGGTTCGGTCCAATCAGGTGGATAAGATCGCTACTATTGCCCGGGAATCAACTGAATTGATAAACAAAGGCGTGCATTTTCAATCCCTGGAGCCACAATATTTTTATACTAAGCTCAGCGATCTCAAAATTGAAATGTTAGCCGCAGCTACCAAAGACGCTAGAGTTAGAGCTGAACAGTTAGCGCTCAACAGCGGGAGTAAACTTGGCTCACTTCGTTCTGCCAGTATGGGTGTGCTTCAGATTACCAAAGCCTATTCCACTGAAGTATCCGATTATGGCATATACGACGTGACTTCATTGGAAAAGGATATTAAAGCAGTGGTAACCGTAAGTTTCTCTATTGATTGAGAATTGTCGTGTCGGGTTTTATGCCCGACGGATTAACCTCACCCTTGCTTCCTCTCCTTGGAAAAGAGTGGGAAAATGTAGTGCTGCCCTTTTCCTATTAACGGAGACTACGTCTGCCGTAGGCACCGTAGGACAGGGTCGCATTGCGAGGCTAATCCCGCCAACGGCGGGACGCGCTACGAAGACCTACAAAAACTGGGAGGTTTAACAAGATGAAGAAGAGGATAGTTTTTACATGGATTTTACTTTTCGTTCTGGTATTTTTTATTCAATCCACTACCCAGGCGAAAGGGGAGATTGCCCTGATGTATGCCTTTGATCAGGAAGGTGCTCTTCTAAGAAGCAAGCTGAGTTTGAAGGATAGTATTTTCGTAAAAGGAAGGGTTTTCTGGATTGGGAAATTAGAGGGGAAAGAAGTCGTCATCGTCAATTCCGGAGTCGGGATGACGAATGCGGCAATGACTACTCAGCTTTTGATTGATAAATATAATCCCGAAGAGATAATATTTACAGGAATCTGCGGAGGAATAGATTCCTCCAATCACATAGGTGATATCGTTATCCCGGAAAGATGGGCGACTCACGATTACGGCTATTATGGGAAAGACGGCTTTGTACCCGATTCAATATATGTGATCTTACCTGGACAAACCAAAGAGGCTGGAGTTCTTTTTTTTGAGGTGGATAAGGCAGTCTTAGAAAAAGGAAAGTTAGCTGGACAAAATCTTAAATTAAAACCCGTAGGGGAGCGTATGCCTCAAGTCAAAATCGGGGGGAAAGGAGTATCCGGAAATTCCTTTATCGACCAGAAGGAGAAAAGGGATTATTTAAAAGAAAAATTTGATGCCCAGATCGTCGATATGGAGTCTGCCGCAGTGGTGCAGGTTGCAAATGTTAATGGGATTCCAGTCTTAGTGGTGAGAAGCTGTTCTGACTTAGCCGGCGGCTCAGGCTCCGCTACTGCTTCTGATGAATTGAGGGGATTTTTTAAAGTAGCGGCTGATAATTCGGCAAGTTTTGTATTGGAATTAGTAAAACTTTTAAAATAGAGCGCGTAGCAGAGGTTTCAGACCTCTGCGGCCGAGCCCTGAAGGCTCGGCTACGCTGATGCAAGAACTCATGGGAAGTTCAATCCTACGGATCCGTTTCCAGGATTGAACACCCCTACGACTCAATTCAATCGTAGCAAATCCTACAGGCTTTGTAGCAGTTAAGACTAATTACTGTCGACTTATTTCGTTCAATCAAAGATTAATCCTCTGTAAGCTTCTTTCAATTAAGAGAATAAGAAGAAAATTCACTCCAGGAAAATTCTGGCATTAAAGTTGCATTAAATAAAATTGTCAATTTAGTTTGAAAGAGGTTTTTAATGCGAACATTCCTCTAAGTCATCGTAGCAAATCTTCTCCAGAGCTTGGAGAAGAGGGTCACCAGAGGGCAGAGGTTAAATCCTCTGCCCTAAATAGAAAAATAAAAAGGATGAACCGACGTCTGCTATCCAATAATCTTTAACAAACCCTGGAGGAAATATGCATTTATGCCCGGTCTGCAAGAGTAGGACCAACCCTAACAAAGCTCATATCAAAATTCAGTATAAGCATGATATTTATTATCCCTGCTGTCCTTTGTGCCAGGCAGTTTTCGAAAAAGAGCCGGAAAAATATATTAAGAATTTGAGTGAACACAAAAAATAAACTCTCATGTCTAAACTCAGTTTCAAAATTGTCGGACTTTCCCTGGGAATATTCTTGAGCTTCACTTTTAGTCTATGCGTGTTGTTCGGCTTGATGATCCAAGGCTCAGAGATGCACAGGTTTTTAGAGGTTTTCCTTCCGGGTTTTACCTGGATTAGTTTCAGGAGCTTCTTATATGGTCTCTCTTTGAGTTTTATCTATGGACTTTATACGGCTTTAGTCTTTGTTCCGGTCTATAATCGCCTGAACAGATTCTCCAGTTCTAAAAAATATAAAGAACAGGTTTGATGCAGGAATAGTTCCAGGAGGTAAGTTAAGATGTCAGAGACTTTACTTGTAATTATAGGAGTAGCTTTATTAATCTTTCTTCTCTCCAGAGGAGGAATGGGTGCAGGATGCTGTGGAGGTCATACCCATCACCGTTCGCCTAAGCCTGAAGAAAATGGAAAAAACGGAGAACCAGCAGAGAAGAAAAACACCCAGAGTTGTCATTAGACGACGTTCATCCTTGAAACTGAGTTGATGATAGACTGAGGAGGAGTAAGGAAATGAACAGAAGAAAAAAGATATTCTGGTGGCTGTTCAGTCCAAGACCGGAGAAGAAAAAATCAAAGTCCGCTCCTGAAAAATCGGAATCTGAATCCTCTGGAAAGGTGGTAATCTATTCCGCCCCTGCCTGCTCGGATTCTCAGGTAGCGAAGAGGTTCTTCTCTGAACATAAGGTAAATTACCAAGACAAAAATCTGGAAAAGCCAGAGAACAGAAAGGAACTGGTTAAACAATATGGCTGGAGGTTAACTCCAACTATAATCATAGATAAGGTCATCTTTTTAGGATTCGGGATAAACATAGAAAATATTGTAAAGAGATTACACTTGTAAAGGAGGTGAGAAAGGATGAGGACAAACTGGAAGGCAATCGGCATTATCTCATTTATCCTTGCCCTGGTCATCATGTTCGGGTCACTGAGTTTTTCTCAGCAGGGGAAAGGAATGATGGGAAACAAGGGTATGATGGGTGACATGATGAAAGACATGGATAAAATGATGGAGCAGTGTAAAGAGATGATGAAGAATATGGGCACGATGATGGAGAGTATGAATTCCATGATGAACAACCCGGATATGATGAAAGACGAGATGATGAAAAAGCATATGCAAGAGATGCAGGAGCACATGAGAATTATGGCCGGGCATATGCAAGCCTGTATGAATAACATGCAGGAAATGCACAAGAGGATGGGGGAGAAAAAATAGCTGGGTTATGTATGCTTGGGCAGGGGTACAGCCCCTGCCCAATGAAAAAATTAATGCAGAGTGGAGGTTTGTTGATGATGAAAACATTTAAAACAGCTAGCTTCTTCCTTTTCATTTTCTTCTTTCTCTTTGTCTTGACAAATAGGAGTTTCTCCGAGCAGGAGAAAGAGAAAATGAATATGAAAGGGACAATGGTCGAAAAAGGTGCAGTGTCACAGATCGATTCTATGATGGTTAAAAGCGGCCAGATGATGAAGCAAATAATGGATAAGGGAATGATGATAGATACTGCCAATGGGAAGGACACGTATAAAATATACAGGCATAAGATGGATATGCATAAAATGCTGATGTCGATGCAGAATATGATGCAGGGGATGAAGGATTTCATGGGAGTAATGGATTCGGCTATGAATGACCAGGAGATGACGAAAGACATGGTCATGAAAAAGAATGTACAGGACATGCAGGAGACGATAGAACATATGACAGAACATCTACCTATGCTTATGGAAAATATGCAGGAGATAATTAAAAGAATGGAGGAGAAAAAATAGACTTCTGTTAGGAAATATTCCACTAAAAGCAAGGTGGGAATACGAGGTCGTAGCGCGACCCTTTCAGGGTCTCAAACGCAAGGCTAAAGCCTTGCCCTACACTTTTCTGGACAGTCCCGCCAAAGGCGAGGCTGTCCAACCGAGAACTGAAAGGTTCACAATAAAACTTGACTTTGAAATTTTTAGATGTTTTTTTTCAATCACTTATCATTGACTTTAGATTAAAATTTAAACAATAGGAAGAAACAATGAAAGTAAAAATTGACCCTGACTTGTGCACCGGGGAAGAGTTGTGTGTACAGGTTTGCCCACAGATTTTTGAGATGCAGGGCGACAAGGCAGTTGCCAAGATAAATGACGTTCCTCCGGATTTGTCTGACTGCTGCAAGGATGCGGCAGATTCCTGCCCCTCAGCCGCGATAATTATCGAAGAGTAAATTAAGAGATCTGAAATCTTATCAGGGAGGAAATATGCACATGTGGGGTTTTGGATGGCTCGGGATGCTCATTTTCTGGATTGTAATCATATTTTTCATTGCCCTGGTCGTAAGGTGGCTTCTTCAGCAGGGAAGGTCTGAACCAAGAGATCAGGCTCAAGAAAAAAGTCCCCTGGAGATTCTCAAGAAAAGGTATGCCCGGGGTGAGATAAACAAAGAAGAATTTGAGCAGAAGAAAAAAGACCTTAGAGGAACATAATATTCAAAACCGGAGGGAAAAATGTCTAAGAAAGTGATAATCTATTCCTCACCGACCTGAGTGGACTGCGAAGCGGCGAAAAGGTTCTTTTCGGAACAGAATATAGATTTTGAAGATAAAAATGTGGAAGATTACTGGAACAGGGAGGAGCTGGTTCAGAAATACAAGCAGTTGCTGACTCCAACTATAATCATAGATAATGAGAAGATTTTAGGGTTTGGGATAAACAGAGAAAAGATTATAAGCAAATTAAATCTGAAAAGGAAATAACTCCCTGTTTAGTTTAGTAAAGTAGGTTCCCTGCCTATAGAAAAGATTTACGGACAGGAGTATAACTTCTGTTCGAGCAGGTGTAGATGAAAAGCTTAGAGAGGAGGAGAAGTGAAAGAGATTAAAGCTTACGTGCGTGATTCTACGATTGAGGAAGTTGTGGAAGCTTTGGAGTCCTCGGGGGTTTCGGGAATGACGATAACTCACGTTCAAGCTATCTTAGCATGGGCCGACCCAGATCATTTCAAATATTCCTTGGAGCTAATTAATAAATATACAAAAGTTATTAAGTTAGAGCTGGTGTGTAAAGATGAAGATGTCTCCCGACTTGTAGATGCGATAAGAATACATGCCCGCACCGGTCGACCTGGGGATGGGATAATTTTTGTTACCGACATAAAAGAGGTGGTAAAGATAAGAACTGGAGTTACTGGAGAAAAAGCATTAGAATAATCTTTCCGATTATGTAAATCGAGAAGATGGGAAGGAGGGAATAAAGATGGTAAAAGATTTGGTATGCGGAATGCAAACTGATGAGTCCAAGGCAAAAGCCAAGACTGTTTACAAGGGCAAAACATACTATTTTTGTAGCTACAGGTGTATGGAAACTTTCGTGGACTCTCCGGACAAATTTATTGAAAAAGAGAGCCGGAGCAAAAAGGAAAAAGAGTGAAAATCTGAATTCATCTCTTTTTCTGTCAGATCTAACTGAGATTGCCCATCTTGAGGGAAAGGTAAGGATACAAGATGCCCAGGTTGCCCAACGGAGCATTTGAGGATGCTTGAGCTTGATCTGGTAACTAATTTTTTTTGAGTATTTTGAGTGGAGGGTTCAATGCATGGTGGATCTTTAGGTGCTTATGCTTACGGCATGTGGCCAGTGGTTGTTTTTAATATTTTTCTTTTTCTCTTTTTCGCCATAGGCTTCTTAAAACCGAGGAAGCGATTTGAATGGCGTTCAATGGGGGCATTCGTTGCTTTTATTGTAGCACTGTTTACAGAAATGTATGGTTTCCCCCTTACAATTTATCTTCTTACTACCTGGCTGGGTAAATCCTACCCTGTCCTTGATCCCTTTTCCCATCAGAGTGGGCATTTAGTGTTGGTATTCTTAGGTCTATCTCATTCTTCTGTTGCCATGATTATTCTCCATCTGATCAGCAATGGGATAATATTCTTAGGTTTCTACCTGATGTACAAAGGGTGGATGTTGATTTATGGTGCAAAGGGGGAAAAGTTAATCACTGAAGGAGTGTACTCCCGCGTCAGACATCCTCAATACAGCGGTTTATTCTTGATAACAGTCGGATTTCTCATTCAATGGCCAACACTGATCACATTGATCATGTGGTTAATATTGATATTTGCCTATTATAAGTTGGCGATGAGAGAAGAAAAGGATTTAGAAAAACAGTTTGGAGAAGAATTCCTGGACTATAAAAAGAAGGTTCCAGCATTTACACCTAAATGGAAATAATAAAGCGAGATAAATATGCAATATGTATGGCTGATTTGGTCATTATCATTTTTATTAATATGGTTTCTTGTTTTTATATTGAGCAAAAATCTTCGTAAAGAGATGTTATGGGCAAGTAGCTGGACAGCGTTATTTGGGCTATCAGAGCCACTATTTGTTCCCAGCTACTGGAACCCACCTTCTTTATTTAACTTAGCCCAGAAATCGGGGTTCGATATCGAGAGTATAGTTTTCACTTTTGCAATTGGAGGTTTAGCAGCAGTTCTCTATAATCTCATCTTTAAAGCAAAGCATATCTCAATGAGCCAGATAGAACGGCATCACAGGCGGCATCGATTCCATATTCTGGCATTGAGCCTGCCGTTTATTGTTTTTCCAGTCCTGGCCTTCCTGACAGGATGGAACCACATTTATTGCGGTATTGTGGCCATGTTTTCTGGCGGTATCGCAGCACTGCTATGCAGGCCAGATTTAAAGAAAAAGATATGGGTAGGAGGTTTTTTGTTTTTGGGTTTATACTCTGCGTTTTTTTCAGTTTGATTCTCTTTTCACCGGATTACGTAAAAAATGTATGGAATTTTTCAAGGATTTCAGGAATATTGATTCTGGGCATACCTTTGGAAGAGCTTTTATTTGCTTTTACTCTCGGCATGCTCTGGTCGAGTTTCTACGAGCATATGCACTGGTATAAATTAATTTGAGAAACTTAATAACAAACCAGGAGGACCAAATGAGGAATCACGGCTTATGGATGGTGATAGGTTGCATACTTCCACTCCTTTTGATTTTCATGTTGTTTGGTCTTGGAGTAAGAGGTAATCAGTCATTTTTCATCTTGATCATTTTGATGTTTGGTTTACATTTGTTAATGATGGGCAGACATCATGGAAACCATGGTAAGCATGATGAAGAGAAGGAGGAAAAGCATGGACAGCATTAATGTTAAAAGATTCGGCTTAGCTTTCGGCTCGACTTTGGCTTTTTTATATGTAGGCTGTGTATTGCTCATGTTGACCATAGGAAGAGAAGGAACAATTCTTTTCTTTAACAGCCTTTTGCATGGAATAGATGTGACTCCAATACTTAGAATGGATGTGCCAGTGTGGGAGATGATCATAGGAATCATTGAGATATTTATTTTAGGATGGCTAATGGGCGCTACTATAGCCTGTATTTATAATCTTGGTAAAAACAAGAGGTAGAAGAACATAAGTTATCGTTGAAAAATAGGAGGAGAAATGGCGGGCAAATTAGAGCCACTATCATTAGGGTATATAGCAGCAATGGTCTCTGTCGTGGTTATGCTTGGTTAAATATTTCCTCTACTCTTGTCCGAGCAGATTTGAGATAAAAGTATTAAATTTAAAGTTGTTTTTTTGTAGATAGATCAATATATTTCAGAATATTCAATAAGGAGAGGAAAAAATGCCTTTGGATCCGGTTTGCGGGATGGAAGTCGAAAAAGAGGAAGCTGCAGGTAGCTCCACCTATAAGGGAGAGACTTATTATTTTTGCTCCCTGCATTGCAAAGAGGAATTTGATAAAAATCCGGAGAAATATCTAACAAAGAAGCCTTCTTCTGATCTCAAGATGGATCTGAAGAGACCTTCAGTTAAAGATGAATCAAAGGGTATGAAAGGCGAGAGAATTGACCTTCCCATCACCGGAATGAGTTGCGCTTCCTGTGCTCAGACTATTCAAAGAAGTTTATCTGAGCTTCAAGGAGTCAGTAAAGCCTCTGTTAATTTAGCAACTTCCAAAGCAACCATATTTTATGACCCTAAAAGAGTTGGTGTGGACACCTTCATTTCCTCCATCCGCAAAAGCGGATACGATGTGGGCACGGTCTCAGTCGAGCTTCCGATTCAAGGGATAGATTGCGCCTCCTGTGTGCAGAAGATCGAAAGAGCTTTAGTTGAAAGCAAAGGAGTTACTAATGCTGTTGTCAACTTAGCCACAGAGAGAGCCAGGTTGGAATATATCCCGGAGGAGACGAATTTAGCAGAGATCAAAAAGGTAATTGAATCCACCGGATATAAGGTCATAGAAACGGAAGTTGAAGAGGTCGAAGATTACGAGAGGGTAATTCGTGAAAAGGAATATCGAAAACTTAAAAAGAAATTTTTCTTTGGTCTGGTCATAAGCATTATAGTCTTGGCCGGGAGCCTGGAATGGATTCCGGGCATTCCCAGATTTCTTTCCAATTATTATTTTCTCTGGGTTTTGGCAACCCCGGTTCAGTTTTGGGCTGGTTCGCAGTTCTACCGCGGTGGCTGGGGTGCGTTCAGGCACAGAAATGCGGATATGAATACCCTGATTGCAGTTGGCACGTCAGCCGCCTATCTCTACAGCATAGCAGCAATCCTTTTCCCCTCTTTCTTCAGGTCAGGTGGAATTGAGCCTAAGGTCTATTTTGACACCACAGTAGTTATAATAACTTTGATACTTCTAGGCAAGGTTTTAGAAGCCAGAGCAAAGGGACAGACCTCAGAGGCAATAAAAAAGCTAATCGGTTTACAGCCAAAAATCGCAAGAGTTATTAGGGATGGAAAAGAAATCGATATACCGGTGCAAGAGGTTCTAGTTGGAGATTTGGTTATTGTTCGTCCAGGGGAGAAAATCCCAGTGGATGGGATTGTCAAGGACGGGAAATCTTTTGTGGATGAATCGATGATAACCGGTGAAAGTATCCCGGTTGAGAAGAAAACCGGAGATGAGGTGATCGGTGCGACCATAAACAAAAGCGGAAGCTTCAAATTCGAAGCTACCAAAGTTGGAAAAGATACAGCCTTAGCCCAGATCATCAAATTAGTTCAGGAGGCTCAAGGGTCTAAAGCACCTATTCAGAGGTTAGCTGATGTGATCTCCGGATATTTTGTGCCAGTGGTGATCTCGATTGCCATTTTGACTTTCATTATCTGGTACATTTTTGGTCCAAATCCAGCTTTGACTTTTGCCCTTCTGAATTTCGTGGCGGTGATGATCATCGCCTGTCCTTGTGCTTTAGGTCTGGCTACTCCTACAGCCATTATGGTAGGCACAGGCAAGGGAGCGGAAAAAGGGATTCTGATAAAAGGCGGGGAGAGCCTGGAAACTGCGCATAAGATAAATACCATCGTCTTCGATAAGACCGGAACTTTAACCAAAGGCGAGCCGGAGGTGACAGATATCATCCCTCTGGACAAATTATCCACGAAAGAGATTTTATTTTATGCTGGAAGCGCGGAGAAAAAATCAGAGCATCCATTGGGAGAGGCGATTGTCAGGAAAGCCGTGGAGGAGAAAATTGAGCTTAAAGATTCTCTGGGGTTCAATTCTATCGCCGGTTTCGGGATTGAGGCTAAAATTGATGGCAGAGATGTTTTGTTGGGTAATCAGAAGATGATGGAAGAAAGAAAGGTCGAGATACAGAGTTTAGTTTCGAAAGCGGAGGAGTTAACCAGGGAAGAAAAAACAGTTATTTATCTTTCAATTGATGGAAATGGGTCTGCTATAATTGCAGTTGCGGATACTCTGAAAGAGAATTCGAAAGAAGCAGTGCAACAGCTTCACCAGTTAGGATTAGAAGTAGTGATGCTGACCGGAGACAATCGTCGAACAGCCGAAGCTATTGCCAGGAAAGTTGGAATCGACAGGGTCCTTTCTGAGGTTCTTCCAGAAGATAAAGTTTATGAGGTAAGAAAACTTCAGAACGAAGGGAAGATCGTGGCAATGGTTGGGGACGGGATTAATGATGCTCCAGCTTTAGCCCAGGCAGACGTAGGGATTGCCATCGGCACAGGAACAGACATAGCAATGGAGGCATCTGACATAACCCTGATCAGGGGAGACCTCTCCGGTGTGGTCACTGCAATCAAGCTGAGCAAGAACACGATCAAGATAATCAGGCAGAACCTTTTCTGGGCTTTCATCTATAACGTTTTGGGAATTCCGATTGCCGCAGGAGTGCTTTATCCATTCTTTGGAATCCTGCTTAACCCGATGATTGCCTCAGCGGCTATGGCATTTTCCTCAGTTTCAGTTGTTTCAAATTCGTTGAGGTTGAGGAGGTTTTAGATTTTGGCATTTGTGTAGCACCCCCAAACGAGTTTGAGGGTGCCACCCCGATTTGTCATTCTGAGCCCGTAGGGCGAAGAATCTCAGATTCTTCGGTCGTCCCTGTATGGGACTCCCTCAGAATGACACGAAAAAAAAGGAATAGAGAATATGGAAGCAAAAATCTTAGTTGCAGTTTTTGGAATACTTCTGATAGTTCTGGTGAACTGGTATTTCTTTTTTTCAAAAAGACAGAAAGTGAAAGCCTCTGCTGATACCGGGGTCCAGGAGATAAAGGTGATTATAAAGGGGGGTTATGACCCGGATGTGATTTTGGTGAAAAAAGGGGTTCCGGTGAGAATTGATTTCTACCGGGATGAAACCGAAAGCTGTTCTGAAG
>Ga0315277_10006948_pt1 | contig 14714 bp, 12 predicted proteins | sample YL17G05_15_MG_FD_203695 | JGI IMG/M metagenome (GOLD analysis project Ga0315277, IMG submission 203695) | Sediment microbial communities from Yellowstone Lake, YNP, Wyoming, USA - YL17G05_15 | ecosystem: Environmental > Aquatic > Freshwater > Lake > Sediment | place: USA: Wyoming | collected... | reverse complement strand
ATCTTTTTGGGGAGATGTAGGTTGCCCGACTACTGTTACTCGTTTTAAGTCAAATACTACACTATTAAACCATCCTGTAAGATTAATCGAGAGAAAATCGCCATATTGTATATCGTTCAGCAATTCCAGCTCTGGCGAAATCATTTTCCCATACTTCACTTCTAATGTGTGCAATAATTCTGGCTCATTATTATGGAGCCAATTACGCACAACTGATTCAATATCTTTCTCTTTCATACCAGGTCTGGCGGCTGTGAAACCGATGCTCATACCTTGCTCAGCGGTTTTTATCTCTTGTTTCAACAAGCTGATTTCAATCTGGCTTTTTAGCATTCAAGTATCCTTTACAATTTGAACTGCATCGATAAAAATTATGGATCTTTAAAATTTTCTCGGTTCAGCCACACTGTGGATTGTCAGGATTCCTTGTTCCTCACTCTCAATATATATGTTGGCTGTCGATAATATAATTAATTTCGATCCAATATGTTCTCATCTCCCTCTCTTTTTGGTTACAATATCTCTTACAACAATAAACCTGTCGAGTGGTTCAACAATCATGTCTTCGGTAAGCTGTGTTTGGCACAACAACGCGGGTTCGCCATTAATTTTAGACATACAAGTTTTGCAAATCCCCTGAGCGCAGGCGGCGTGGTCGTAATAGGACAGGCTGCTATCCAAGGTTTCATAGATATAATCTAAAGCTCCAAGCACGCTCAGTCCCTCAGTGATCGGGACCAAATAGCTTTGAAGATGAGCCTCTTTGTCAGTCGCAGGATTAAACCGAGATACCGTAATCTTCACCGTTTTTTCGTTCATCTGGTCACCTATCGAAGACCTGAGAATTAATGATGCCCGCCGATATCAGAATGGGATCGCATCATATTTTTTGTGAAATCCATGTATGGAATTGTTCCGCTTGGTGGCGAGAGTTTGTATGTATTAACCGGCCGGGTCGAAATTCTCCAATTCCCATTAGCCTGTTGGATCACGACCTCCTTCAGCCAGTTCGTATTATCCACATTGGGATAGTCTTCCCGGTAATGAACACCACGGCTTTCCTTCCGGAATAAAGACGCTCTACAGCATGCCTGCATTGTATCCACCATATTTGCAAGATCGATAGCTTCAATCCATTCCTTATTGTAGGGCAAGTCTTTTAGTGTGGTAGCCAGGTGAGGTATCACAGCCGTTTTCAAAGCATCCAAAAATGACAGATACTCCGCCATTTCGCTTTCATTTCTTACCGGGCCCATCAATTTTTGACTTTGCCTCTGTAATTCCTTGCGGATAACGCTGGGTTTTTCACCACTCTCCCGAAACAAGGGCGCTAAGATGCTCTGGAGCAAAGTATCTTCTTGTTTTGGATCGATATCCCATGAAGGTTGCGAAAAGGCATACTCTCCAGCAGCCCAACCAGCCCTGGCGCCAGATACGAGCATTTCCATGGTTGCCGCTGAGACACGGTTTGCTCCAAATACGCTGCTGGCGCACTCACCTGCTGCATACAAACCCGGAAGGCTAGCTGCAAAATCTTCATTGACGGCGATTCCACCTTCAAAATATTCGGCAGCCGGACCAACTTCAATGCCTTCGCCGTTACGCATTTTTTCTCGCAGGTCGATGAAACTGGCGCAGTGGAAAACCCAGTCTTTGTAGGAGTCTTGAACTAGCTGATCAAATTCCTCAAAAGATTTACGCCCTGGAATGTAGCGCAAACCGCCATGTGATAGAGCCTTTCCTTTGTTAATTTCCTTGCCGGAGATTATCGAGATAAAACTTTTATTCCATTCCGTTTTATTCGCATAATCTATCATCCAGGGATCATATTGGTCGTATACAAGTTGCCCGTCGCTATTCTTAAGCTCTCCCCCCACGACCAGACTGAGAACATAGGTGAATATGCTGCCACGATAGGATGAAGGCCAATAGATGACATTGCAGGCAAAGGTGATAAACTCCATATCGGTCAATTCGGCGCCTGCGCGTAATGCCATGGCCACGCCATCGCCGGTCAATTCGCGTGAACCGGTCACGACGGAATATGCTTTATGCCACCCACCGGTTGCCAGAATCACCGCTTTTGCCTGGATGCGCAGGAATTCACCGGCCTTCAGGTCAAGCCCGAGCGCGCCAATCACCTCGTTTTCTCGAGTGTATAAACCAAGGATGACTACGTCCTCAAGAGTTTCAACTCCTGACCTTCGCGCCTGACGATAAACTGCATCAACCATGACCGTACCAGGGGCATCCACTGCCCTCTCGTCGGATGTATTTACCCTCATTCCCCATTCAACCATTTCCTTTAATCGGTCCGGACCATCTTTCACGTATATTTCCGTCAAACGCTGATCATTGAGAAAACATCCCTGGTGAACGATGTCGCTGAAGAATTTTTCCTCGCTATCGCGTGGTTCGCCAAAAAAGCCCGCAGCGCGCATACCCTTTCCATGACAGGTTAAATCCGCGCCGGCCATGGGTGTTGCACCACAGCGTGCGAGACGGCCCTTGCTGACCAATAACACTTTAGCACCCTTTTCACGAGCGCCTATTGCAGACCGAAACCCTGCGCCACCGCTTCCAGCCACCAGCACGTCAGTTTGAATCGATTTGATATTGATTTTTGTTTTCCTCATCCCTTCCCCTTTTTCTCTGCTGTTCGCACCAGGAATTCGCAGTACGGATTGCCATCAAGAATGTTTTTTGTGTGGACAAACTCGATATCCGGATTGTATGCGTTATATTTAGCCTGATCCACAAAACAATACAGACGGCCAATTTTTTCTGCGTCTGAGCCTAATTCCTTAAAACTTGCAGCAATGGGACAATATAAAGCGATGGGCCGCACTTCTCCGTCTTCCAGAGTGATCATTTCAGTATCCCATCCATATACTGGTAGATCAGGAGCTTTATCAAAATTCTCTTCTGTAAGAGGTAAACCCATCTCTTCTACCTTCTTCCGCACGGATTCACCACAGTAATTGCCGTAAGCCCAGATAGCTTCGCTGATCAGTTTCTTTCCTTCCTCCTCACCCAACCAGCTGATAATGGTTTTGGAAAAAAAATAATGCAGCAAAGCAATACGCCGGGCCATTAAGCCAACCTGTCGGCTGCACTCTTCCTTACTCACCATTTCCTGTGCATCCATAATCGCCTCCATGATTTGAGTTTTACAAGTTGGAATTCAAAAAGGCCAAAGCCTTTTCCCAGGAATCTTCATTGGCATACGCCTGCTGTTCCGGTTTACCTCCAAGGGCATATAATCCCTTGTCAACTGGATGAATAATTGCAGGAGGGGAGAGCGGTATGTAAGGATTAGAAATACCATGCCCGGCTTGCGGATAACTTAGGTGTACATAAGGATGAGGAAAGTTGAACTTGGTCAGGCGGTCCATCACCCGATTTGAAAAGAGTGTACTTGGCCACATCTGGTCATCTTCACCGGAGATCAGCAGTATAGCTCCTTGTATTTTCTCGACTGGAATTGTCGACGCTTCAACTTCATCGACTAGCTCCATAGATTTTAAAAATCCTGGAGTTAATGGTATTGGATTATCACCATAAATAGCTTTCAAGTCGATTTCTTCCCCTTCTTTTATAAAAGTCACATCTTTTCCTTGATATGTCCAGGAGGCCTTTAATCCTGCGTTCTCTCCCCCGAAGCCTGCCCAAACGACACTGCTTGGTACATAGGCAATAACAACTTTTACCATCCGGAGGGTCGCACCTAAAACCAACGATAGTTCTCCACCGCGTGATGCACCTGATACTGCCAACCGATTTCCATCGATCCTTGGATTTTTCGCCATCCACTGAAATCCTTTTTCAAAATATTCCAGGGGAATCTCAACCAGGAAATCAGGGCAACCTTCATACGCAAAATAGGCCAGCGCAAAAGCCGCATACCCATGATTGGCCCACAACGCAGCCGACCGTTCATTGGCACCTCCGCCAGAGCCCGTCACGATCATAATTCCGGGAAATGGCCCTTTACCTGAGGGCATAAATAACACACCATGTAAACCTTCATCATTTACCGGAATGCGGGCAACACCTTTCATTAGCCATGAGCGCTGGATGGTTTGAGATTCCTCAGGTTTATCTCCTGGTTGGGCTGTAAAAATTATATGTCCCGGTAATTCTCGAAAACTCACACGGTTCATTGCCTGATTTCCGGGATCCTTGGGTGCCATAGTCCAGATCAGTCCCATCGGATCCACCCACTCGTAGCTTCCTCGGACCGGTTTCTCGTGAGCAGGATCCACTTTGCCCTCTCGATCGGCTATAAAAACCGCTGAGGATTCCAGATCGGCTTCCACGTCCTTAGCGCGGATAATCAACTCCCTGCCAGGCGTAAGATCATCAACGTACCATTCAATTCTCTCGTCAATCAGACTTGATGTGGGGGATATTTGGAGATTCATTGGCGTCCTTTCCTGAATTAGGTAATTCACCTGATAATGGTTTGAATTCTATTGTGGTTCAAACTGTATTTACCAATTTCCCATCTTTATATACTGCTCTGATCAATGCATGCTTCTGAAGGAGGTTGATATTTTCCAGTGGATTCCCTTTTACGATCAGCAGATCAGCATTCTTTCCTACCGTAATACTACCAGCCTGCTCTTGTATCCCGCATACTTTGGCTGCATTACTACTTGCTGCAATGATGGCATCCATGGGAGATAGACCAGCCTCAACCAGTAAGCCTAACTCGATCGCCCCGGTACCGTGAAAGGTATCCGGATTTCCCGCATCGGTGCCACACACGATCGGTACTCCTGATTCATGGGCTTTTTTTACTTCAAAAAACCGATCTTCTCTGGAACCCCAGGTTTTTATATAATCTTCCCAACTTCGCCGCCATAAACCCTCCTTGGCAAGGTTCTCTAAATTACAATAAACAGAGAGTGTTGGGCAGAAGAACACCTGTTTCCTTGCTGCTTCTTCCATGATTTGGGGTGTGATTCCCCATCCATGTTCGATAGAATCTGCACCCGCATGCACTGCCAATTGGGTAGATTCCACACATCCGGAGACGTGCATCGATACGGGAAGGCCTAAGGCATGAGCCTCTTTAATGGTGGCTTTTAGCTCACTCAAAGACCAGGAAGGTAAACCTTCGGGGTGATTGTTACCCGCGCGACTTCCGATGAGTTTGATAAAATCCGCCCCTGCAGCATGCTGCCTGCGGACCGCGGTGATTAAATCTCCTAGGCTGTCACACTCCCAGGCCATATCGATACCGTATTCCGTTCCATGGCCATTGGTTACAGTGAGTAGCTTTCCAGATGCTATGAGGCGTGGCAGCGGTAACCAGCTTTCATTTGCAGCCTCCCGTAATGCCCAAACCGGATCATTTTCAGATCCAACGTCTCGAACTGTGGTAAAACCAGCCGCCAGATGTTTTTGCAGATTCTTGATGGCCAGAATTTGCTTTTGTTCTTCTGCGAAGCGAGGCGTGGGTGCTTTATTACGATATTCCTCGCCCGATGGATACACATGGGTATGGACATCAAAAAGACCTGGCAACGCAGTGCAGTTCTTATATGCAATGACCTTGTCACCTGGCTGGGGTGAATTGTCATGCATAGCTCCAAAAGCGGAAATTTCACTATTTTTAATTTGGATAAATCCATTTTCGATGGGGTCATTACCGAACCCATCAATAATCCGAATATTAGTGAGGGTAAATTCTGCCATTACGTTTTTTCCTTGTACTGGTTCAATATTGCATGCTCAATGACCTTTATTTTCTACGGTCAATCTTGATGCGACCTTCTTTAAACACCAGTAATATTCTGTTCATATCCTGTAATATGCGAATATCCTGTAAGGGGTCTCCATCAACCACCACCAGATCGGCTAATTTTCCGACAGAAATTGAGCCAATTTCATTTTCTTTACCTATATTTTCAGCTGCGTTCATTGTCCCTGCCACCAGGGCATCCATGGGCGACATGCCACAGGCAACCATCATTTCAAATTCTCGAGCATTGTTTCCATGAAATACATTCGGCATGGAGGCATCTGTGCCCAGGGCAATTTTCACACCCCGGGCATACGCTGTGGATACTGCCTGGGTGGTTTCTTCAGCCAACTCCTGGGCTCTTTTTAATGCACCTGGAGGATAGGGGAAAAGCTGTTGGTCGATACATTCCTGCAGTCCTGCGGACACTGATAATGTCGGCACCATAAAAGTTCCGTGCTCAAGCATGAGATCCATTGCTTCATCATCGAGGGGGGCAGAATGCTCAATCGAATCAACTCCTGCAAGAATTGCATTTTTAACCCCAGACACGATTGAATGGCAATGAGCTGCCACTTTCACCCCTGCTCGATGAGCTTCATCAACCCCTGCTCTCATTTCTTGCACCTGATATGCTTCTCGTCCATAGAAAGGTTTAGATAAGGCAGGCCGCGTGGCCATTATTTTTATCAGGTCTGCGCCTGCTTTGAGCTGTGAGCGAACGGCTTTGAGGACTTCCTGTTCTCCATCGGCTTCAATGACGCCTTCCGGCCCATACTGCGTCCCATGTCCGCCGGATATGGTGATACATTTTCCAGAAGCAAGAATGTGCGGACCTTCAATTTCGTTGGCGGCAATACTATCGCGCAAGGCAAAAATCAATTCATTCGGAGCCATCATATCCCGAACTGTGGTAAACCCAGCTTCTAAGGTTTTTCGAGCATAACGCACGCTATATAAAAGAACTCTCTGTGCTTGATATGGGTTTGGATAGGGTATCGCAGCAGGGTCCGGATTTTCGAGAATATGAACATGGCAATCGATCAAGCCGGGCAAAAGCGTTTTCTCCTGCAGATTTATGCTTTCAATCGGTTCGCCGTGATTATTCCAATCCCCCTGCTTGCCGATCCATCTAATTTTGGAGTCCTCGATCAAAATGCTCTGGTTATCATCTGGATAATTTCCCATTCCATCAATAACCTTTACACCGGTTAATAAAATCATGAGTGCCTCTTCTATTTATTTTTGTTTTATTGACCGCGCGTCCGTCTCGTCGGATCGAAGAAATCCTTCAATCCTTCTCCTAATAAGTTAAATGAAATAACTACCAACATTAAAGCAAAACCGGGAAACAAGCTGGCCCACCAGGCATTCCTGAGAATGTCTCTCCCGTCCGACATCATATTGCCCCAACTTGGGGTTGGCGGCTGGACGCCCAACCCAAGGTAACTTAAGCCACTCTCCACGAGAATTGCAAATGCAACCATAAGGGTTGCAGTGACAGAGATGACAGAAAGTGTATTGGTAAGGATATGGCGCAGGATAATACGTGCATTGCTTGCTCCTAGTGCGCGTGTCGCTTCGATATATTCCATTTCCCGAATGGAAAGGACCACCCCGCGCATAATTCGGGCGGTAGAACCCCACGAGGTAATGCCCAACATAATGATTATGGTGCTCATTTTTGCCCCAAATAGAGCTGCAATCGTGATCAAAAGAAAAAAGGTAGGGAAGGATAAAAATAGGTCTGTGATTCTCATCAAAACATTGTCGATGACCCCACCGTAATAGCCTGAAATTAAACCAACACTAACACCGACGACCATGGAAAGTCCCATTGAGAGGAAGCCGATTGGCATTGAAACCTGGAAAGCCATGATAACCCGGCTGAAAATATCTCTCCCCAACTTGTCGGTACCCATTATATATTGGGCACTTGGCGGATGGAGGCGATCTTTAATCACCTGCGCCTCCGCTTTATACGGGGCAATAACCGGAGCAAAAACGGATATACCCAAAAAGATCAGGATGATTACCAATCCAGCAAAAGCCGCCCGGTTTCTAGCAAACTTTCGCAGGCTAGTAATCAAGCTATTTTGCTCTGCCTTATTTAATTTATGGAATTCTGAACTGATCGTAGTAGCCATTTCTTATCCAAGCCGAATTCGTGGATCCAAGATGGAATAGGCAATATCGGTAAGAATACTGGATAAAAGTACCAGAGCAGACACATATAGATTAATCGTCAGGATCACTGGATAATCCCTGGCAATGGCCGAGGTCACTGCCAGCCTGCCCAAGCCCGAGATCCCAAAAATCGATTCCGTAATTGCCGTCCCACCCAACAACCAAGGAATTAATAAACCAACCTCGCAGACAACCGGGATTAATGCATTGGGTAGTGCATGGCGGAAAATAACCAGCCGCTCAGAAACACCCTTGGCCCTGGCTGTACGAATATAGTCTTCTCGCATGACTTCAAGCATGCCTGACCTGGCATAACGCATCAAGGCGGGCATCTCCCCCAATGATAAAACAATTACTGGCATGACCAGATAAGGCAGCATCTCAAGAAGATTATAGCCATTGGCTCCGAGGGGACGTATTCCCGAAGAGGGTAACCAATGAAATTTCTCTGAAAAAACGAGTAAGAGGATAAGAGCAATAAAAAAACTGGGTAAAGATATTCCTACCAATGTAAAGATATCAATCGCACCATCGATTTTAGATCCACGAAAGATGGTTGAGAAAATCGCCAGTGGGATAGCTACCAGCAATGATAGGACCATGGTCGTCAGCGCAAGAATTCCTGTCGCAGGTAACTTCTCGGCAATCATATCTATTACTGGACGGCGTTCAACAAAGGAATCAAGTTTACCGGTCAGCAATTTTCCCATCATATCTAAATATTGCTCTGCAACCGGTTTATCCAAACCTAATTGCTCTCGTATCTTGGTTTGATCCATTTTCTTCAACAAATAGTCTGGGTATAGGGAATTGAGTGGATTTCCTGGAGCGAGCATAATAATCAAGAAAGATACAAAAGAAATACCGATAAGAATGGGAATCGCCTGATATAGCCTGCGAATAATATATTGCGTCATTCTCGGTTCCAACCTTTCAAAGCATTTCAATCCTGCAGTCAGGATAGCCTGGATTAATCACTTCATTCAATTTCTGCAATTGGATGAAAGGCCTGGCTCATGCCTTGCCCCTCAGGTGGCGGTAATCTATAAACGATAACCGCCACCTGACACTGTAAACACCTCTTGCAAAATATTAATTAGAATCTATGTTTATTTCCAATACCAGGCAGCCATTGTGCGATACGCATCGATACCGGTTTTGAACTCCGGAGTCACTAAAGTATCCTGGTAAGCCATAATTGATTCACCTCTGATCATAGGAATGACAACGGCAGCTTCATGAATAATTTCCTGGATCGCTTTAAAATTATCCATGCGTTTCTGAACATCAAATAGCGTGTTATTCTCGTTAATCATGGTATCGAGCTCAGGATTACAATACCCGTATGTATTTCTATCAGCTGGGCACATAAAATTCCATCCTAATTCCATCTGTGGAGTGCCGATCAGGTTATACCAACCGATACCGGTAGCCTGCCATTTGCCACCAGCGACTACGATACTGAAATAGGTTGAGAACTCCTGCTGGCTGATGTCGGTTTTTATGCCGACCTGGAGAAGTTGCTGTTGGATAACTTGGTTTTCTTGGGCATAGAATGGGGTCGTTGTGGATAACAAGGTAAATTGTAATTTCGTACCATCGGCTATGCCAGCAACATTTTCCGCCTCGAGGACACCATCACTATCTGTTTTGGTCCAACCTACTTCTGCCAGCATCTGCTTGGCTTTCGCGGGATCATAATCATAGCCCTTGATATCGGCATTGTACTCTGGTAGGGTAGGGAAAAAAATTGAATTTTCGAGCGAACCTTTACCGCTATACAGCGCGTCCAAGAGGGCTTGCCGATCAATGGCGTAGGCCATCGCCTGGCGGGTACGGACATCCTTGAATAAGGGATCGTTCAAGTTGAGATTAAGGCTGAGATATTGGGCATCGGCGAGCTCCTTGATCGCGATTCCTTGCACGCCAGTTACTGACGGAAGGTCATCGGTGGAAACCCCCAATAGTATATTTACTTCACCGTTCAGCAACCCTGTAATCTGAGCGCTCGGTTCGGGGACAATCTTAAAGATGATTGTTTTAATGCTGGGTTGGGTGCCATAATAATAAGGATTGGCAGTAAAGGTCATTGATTCTTCAGGCTTCCAGTCGGTCAGCTGGTAAGGGCCAGACGCGATGGGTAGCCGGGCATAATCTGAGCTTCCCAGGTCAGCAATGGGGATGTCTTTCAGGATATGTTGGGGGTAGACCACCATATTGGAACTTGCAAATGTATCCAAAACCAAAGCATCTGGCTGTACAGTTGTAAATGAAATGGTATTATCATCGATGACTTTGATGCCAGAAATTTCCGTCGCCGTCCCGGTATTTTTTTCGGCAACCCCGGCGATGGAAGTCATATTTGAATACATGCCACCTAAATAGGCTGGATCAGCTCTGAATTCATAGCTAAACTTCACATCTGCTGCTGTGATCGGTTGACCATCCTGCCATTTTGCATCTTTGCTGAGGTGAAAAGTCCAGGTAAGCTGATCGGTGGATACTTCCCAGGTCTCTGCCAGGTCTGGAATGACCTTTGCATCCAGGCCGACGGTGGTCAATGAGCTGTAGGCCAATGCCGCCAGTGAACTTCCAAATGCTGTAGTGGAATAGTCCGGGAACATCGTGTCTACATCTGCACCTGCGGCGATGATCAAGGGTTTTTCTTGTGAGACCGGAGCTTGTGTGGGTACAGCTGTTGCCGCTTCGGTGGTAGGAGCCACGATCGGCGCGGAGGTGGCTGGAGCTGTGGTTAGAACTTCGGTAGTAGGCGCTTGCGTTTCAGTAGTAGCGGTTGGAGTGGCCTGGGTGCAGGAGGAGAGAAGCATTGCGAAAACTAAACCCAGTACACATAGTGCGGACCATTTTGACTTGTTCATATTTTTTCTCCTTCTCAAAATCTTAGGTTGGGAAACAAATGAGATAATTTCTCGGCGAGTATTTTTTTTACTTTGCACCTCCTGAATTTCATAATTCACGCCTACTGCTCGAGATGACTTCGCAGCCTGTCTCAGTAATCACGATGCTATCTTCGAGCTTCATAGCGCCTGCGCCAGGGGTATAAATTCCGGGTTCGACGGCCAAGGTCATCCCGGGTTGTAAGGGAGCAGGCTCACTATCCAGACTGGGCCATTCAAAAGAGGTTGCGAGACCAATGCCATGACCGATGCGGTGGACAAGGCCATAACCACCATCCTGGAATATTTTTTGGGCGGTTTCGTGCAACTTGCAGCATGGAATCCCAGGTTGGGCAAGCTGAAGCACAGCATCGTAGGCTTTTAAAATAGTATCCCAAATATTTTGCTGCTGCGCATTGGGGTTTCCCAGCACCATAGTACGGGCTACATCTACTTGATAGCCTTGAAAGGCAGCGCCAATATCTAACATTAATGTGTCCCCTTTAGCGAGTGGACGCAAACGTGCAGAACGCGCTATTACAGCTGTTTCCGCATCCAATCCACCCATGACAAGGGGTGTAAATGCCGATTCTGCACCCTCCCGATAAAACGTATATAAAATCTGGGCGGATAACTCTTTTTCAGTCACTCCCGGCCTGGCGATTACTCGGATTTCTTCGAGCGCAAGGTCGGTAATCCGCGCAGCCTCTTTAAGCAGGCGGATTTCAAAAGGAGTCTTTATACGACGGATCCGGTCAAATTCAGGCTGAATATTCACCAATTCCAAATCAGGACAAGCGGAGCAAATTGCTTGATACGCTTGCCAGGGGATTCTCTCAAACCCTAGTATAGCGATACGCTTGGCACTCAGTTGTTTAATTCTATCCACAACGGACGGCACGGGATTAATACTTCCATCCCAATCAGAAATCCCGGAAACACTGGCAGCCTCTTTTAATTCCCAATGGAAATTCAGAAAGCAGTTTATCTTCTCTCTTTCACACCCATGAACAATAGCCCACATATCCCCCATATTAGGAACGAAATTGGTCAGATACCGAAAAGGTTCAACATGCTCCCGGTTGGCATAGACCAAGAGTGCCTCACAATCCATAAGAGTTGCATAGTTAAAAATTCGGGTAAAACGACTTGAGAGCTCATATTCCCAATCGCAAGACGGTGTCATGGATGCGCCTGCTTATTCAATTGCTTTAGTTTCCTATAAATCACTTGATATATTATTTTTTCCGTTACTCTTGTTTATCAATCTCTCCATGGCGTCCTGAATATGATTGCGCATTGCATCTCGGGCAATCTCAGGATTCCGAGTCTCCAGCGCTTCGATGATTTTTCTTTCCGGTTCGGTTGAATCTCTTTGCATGTCTGGGTGGTCGATCAGTAATCGCTGCATTAAAACCAGGGTTTCTTCGATAAACTCCACGAGAAGCCTGTTTCTGCTAAACTTAGCCACCGCCACGTGAAATCTATAATTCCACCAGACAGTATCCCCATCCGATCGACCTTGATATATTTGTTTTAATTCGTTGATTTGCTTATCGGTAACTCGAATAGCTGCCTCCCCTGCGGCTTCCACTTCAAGGATTTCACGAACCCGAAAGGCTTCGATAGCTTCAGAGAATGTAATCGTGCGTACGAGATGGCCTCGTTGGGGTAATGCTACCACGACCCGTTCACATGCCAGATTGTTCAAAGCATTACGCACCGGCGTTCGACTGACACCATACTGCCTGGCAATTTCTATCTCGGAAAGGAGGGTTCCAGATTCGATCTTCCCAGCGAGGATATCATTTTTTAACTGGGTATAAATCCAATTGGTTGTGTTTCCTCTTTTCCCCTTGTTTTCGGTGGATGTGCTCACCATGATTTCCATACAATCCATCTTTCTTTGACCAGAGAATGTTTTAGAAATCCAAATCAATCATTTTATCCGATCAGAATTTAGTACCTCAATCTTGCAAGGTTCTTCATGAAATCGTTATTATCTGTAAAGGCATTTGTATAATACTCATGCAATAATCAGAAAGTGTCACCTGCAGACACAACGACGCACTGAACATGGATGACTTTATGCAGAAATTAGGATTGTCATACATTATTTCACTATAATCATCATCAATTAATAATAAATTTCCGGCAGAATCAATTTCTGTTGTCTTGATAGTGATAAAAGTGCGGCAAATTACTGGAAAACGAACTGTATCTAGAATTCAACTTGGATACAACTAGTATACTAGATATAATATAAATGTCAACTAGCATTATTTGGAGGTTATAGTCAAAGATTTTTGGATTGGTCAATATAAGAATACATCGACAATTTCTGACCGCTTAATTCACAACTAATTTCGGGGTCGTGTAGAAAAATCCACGCCCCAAACGTGGAAAAACAAATACGATAACACCACCCACCATTGCACAATCACTAATATTAAGTCATCTATGTCTCGTTACATCATTAGGTCGTTTACGCTCTTTAAATCTTCTGAGAAGACAATAGATAAGAATAAATGGATGTTCGGGATATTTGTCCCTATTACCACGTGACACCTGCCCATCGACTTTCGTCACAAGATGAAATACAATCGTTTTAATCAACTGAAAATTGAATAATAAAACCCCTCTCCAAATGGAGAAGGGCTGTTTTCAAGCAGCGGAGAGGGTGGGATTCGAACCCACGGTGGAGACGAGCTCCACAACGGTTTTCGAGACCGTCCCATTCAACCACTCTGGCACCTCTCCAGTGTGAAGCTCATTATACCAAACAGTCGTATATCAAAACTTTCCCTGATTATATTAGCTTTACTCACCCTCACTCGCCTCAATCGGCTTATACATTTCAGGCACAAAGGTCTGGTCTGTCATAGGTGGGCGGACGTATCCCTTCTCGCTTTGTCGTGGAGGCAGATCGATCGATTCCGGGGTCAATCTTCATAAGCGATCATGCCCAGCAAATGTTGGATGCAGTTCAGCCGGGCACACAGCTTGTTATCCGCATTGACTACATACCAGGGCGCTTGCTTGATATCGGTGTAGGCAAACATTTCATCTTTTGCTTTTGAAAATTCCACCCACCTTGCGCGTGATTGCAGATCCATCGGGCTAAGCTTCCAACGCTTGGTGGGGTCGGCAATGCGTGCCTGAAACCGTAGCTCCTGTTCCTTATTGCTGACCGAGAACCAGTACTTGATCAGGATGATGCCAGAGCGCACCAGCATGCGCTCAAATTCCGGTACCGATCGCAGGAATTCTGCATGTTCACTATCGGTACAGAAACCCATTACCCGTTCGACGCCTGCCCGGTTATACCAGCTGCGGTCGAATAAAACCATCTCACCTCCAGCCGGCAGGTGGGCTACATAGCGTTGAAAGTACCATTGTGTCTTTTCACGTTCAGTGGGTGCAGGCAGCGCCACCACCCGGCATACACGCGGATTCAGGCTATCAGTAATGCGCTTGATCACACCTCCTTTGCCAGCCGCATCTCGCCCTTCAAATAGGACAATGACTTTCAAGCCTTTGAAACGCACCCATTCTTGCAGTTTGACCAGCTCAATCTGCAGGCGTGCCAGCTCCTGGGAATATATTTTTTTGTCGACCAGGATACACGCCTCAGCATCGGTCGGACCAGTTACCCCAGCCCGATTAATCTCCATTTCCGGCTCAGCTTCCACCCCATCAGGTATTTTGGCCGAAGCAGCTTTATCATTTCTCGCTTTTCCCTTGCCGTTCTTAGCCTTGTTTTTCTTAGCCATTTTTCACTCCCTTATGCTGGTTGAGGATCCTGAATGAATTGTTCTGTGTGAGCTCATTTCTTCTGAGCATGTGCTCTTCACCCTCACCCACCTAACTCCACACTATCA
>Ga0315277_10006947_pt1 | contig 14716 bp, 12 predicted proteins | sample YL17G05_15_MG_FD_203695 | JGI IMG/M metagenome (GOLD analysis project Ga0315277, IMG submission 203695) | Sediment microbial communities from Yellowstone Lake, YNP, Wyoming, USA - YL17G05_15 | ecosystem: Environmental > Aquatic > Freshwater > Lake > Sediment | place: USA: Wyoming | collected... | reverse complement strand
AGGAGGCACGGGTGGCTTTTCCGGCCCCCTTCCGGCCAAAAGATCAGATCCATTTTTCAACGATGGACCACAGTCCGGCCGTTTCGATGGGCTTGGGAATGTAGTCATCCGCCTCGGTGGCCATGCCGTCGGCATGGGAATATCGGGTGGATGTCACCTTTTCCGCCACGCCGGTCAAGAGGATGATCGTGATATCCCGCGTTTCCGGCTTCTTTTTCAACTCGGCGCAGAGCTGATACCCGTCCTTGCGAGGCATCATGACGTCGAGCAGCACGAGATCCGGCCGCCGCGCCTTGATCAAAGCCTCCGCTTCCACGCCGTCATAGGCGCGTCCCACCTCCACTCCTTTGCTTTCCAGCATCGTGGTTAAAGTTTCCACCACATCCGGTTCATCGTCCACCACAAGGATATAGGGCTTGGCCATGCTGATCCTTCCTCCCGTCGCTGAGATTCCATTGAGAATAACCGCCTCCCCGACTCATACCCTCGATTGCCCCCTCAAGGGGCCGGAGCGGGAACCCGGCGCTTAATCAAAGCTTCTTTCCGGAGAGTCTTCAATACCTTTTATTTTACACTATTCTCCCCAGGAAGGCAAGCAAAGCCGCCGGTCAGCCTGCCGCGGGTCTAGGGAAGAGGCCGGCGGCCTCGACGATCTCCGGCACCTTTTCCTCCCACTCGATGGCCATGATGTGGAAGCCGCTGACGCCCTTCATCTCCTTCAGCCGCTGGATCGACTCGACGCAGATGCGTATCCCTTCCTCGGCCTGCTTCTCTTTGGCCACACCGCCGATGCGCTTCACCACCTCGTCCGGCACGTCCATGCCCGGCACCCGGTTCTTCATGTACCGCGCCATGCCCGCCGACTTGAGTGGCGTCAGCCCGGCCAAAATGTACACCTTCTCCAGCAGCCCCCGCTCCCCGGCCTCCTTCAACCACCGCTCGAACTTCTCCAGATTGTAGATGCACTGCGTCTGGATGAACTCCGCCCCGGCCGCAACCTTCTTGGCCAGCCGCGGCACCCGAATCTCGTACGGGTCGGCAAAGGGATTGGCCGCGGCCCCGACGAACATGCGCGGCGGCCGCTCGATCTCGTCCCCGCCCAAGAATTTACCTTCGTCTCTCATGCGGCGCACGGTCTGCAACAGCTGGATGGAGTCCAGGTCGTAGACGTTCTGGCCGGTGGGATTGTCGCCGAAGGATTGGTGGTCGCCGGTCAGGCAGAGGAGGTTGGAGATGTCAAAGGAGGCCGCGCCCAGGATGTCGCTCTGAAGGGCGATGCGGTTCCGGTCCCTGGTGACCATCTGAAGCACCGGCTCGAGCCCCAGCTGCTTGATGCGGATGCAGGCGGCCAGGCTACACAACCGGGTGACCGAAGTCTGGTTGTCGGTGACGTTGATGGCGTCCACGTGGTCCTTGATCCACTCCGCTTTTTTGGCGATGACGGAGCCGTCGCTGCCCCGCGGCGGCCCGCACTCCGAGGTCACAGCCAACTGCCCGGACCTCAGAATGCGCTGAAGTCGGCTGTAGGTTTCGATCGTGTCGTTCATCGTCTCACGTCCTCCCTGATCACCTTCCGCGGCCCGCCGGCCCGCTCCCTGGACCAATCCTTGATCGGCGTTACCCGTTCGTATTCCCTCAGGCGGTTCAAACTCCGGAGTCGGTCGATGATGAGCTGCCAGCCGCAGTCGATCTCTTTGTTGATCTCGCACCGGCCGCCCGTGGAGCCGCCGCAGGGGCCGTTGAGCATACGTTTGGAGCAGCGGGCCACTGGGCAGATGCCGCCGGTCGAAGCCAGCACGCATTGGCCGCAGCCCTGACACCGCTCGCCGAACACGCCTGTTTCTTCCATGACTCCCATGAAGACGGTGTCCACGCCGGGCAGGACCGGCGTGGTGGTGTATGTCTCGGCCAGGTACTGGACCCCAGCCCCGCAGGCGGTAGACAGCACCGCGTCATACTGGTCGATGACGTTTCTGATCTCTTCGAGGTAGGGGCGGTCGCACTGCCTTTCCAGGGTGACCTCGTCGATCTGGATCCGGCGTTCCTCCAAGCGGAACCGATCCCTGAGCAAGACCGCCAGGGCGGCGACTTCTTTTTTCCCGCCGGCCTCGCACACGGTCACGCACTCGTTGCACCCGGCGATCAGGATTTTGTGATAGCCCTCGAGGGAAGCGATGATTTCGGTCAAGGGCTTTTTCGAAGCGACAATCATCTATTTTCTCCTTCCGCGCGTTTTCCACTCTTTCATCGGCGCATCGCTGGCCTTGGCATCCGTGCGGCTGGCGTAGGTCTTCCTCCGCCATCAGGAGGCAGAGGGCGCTGGGGGCAGGCGATCAGGGACCCCCGGAGACCGGGGATCGTTCACCAAGGCCTCAGCGCGCCGCGTCAAGGATGAAGGGCAGTCGGTCTTCCCAGCCCCGGGTCGAGATCAGAACGCCGGCCGCTCCTCCGTCCCGGAGCTGGCGGACGAGTTCTGCCGCGAACTGGAGGCCGGCCCTGGGGCGGTCCGGCGATTTTTCCATCGAGCGAATGACCTCGGGTGGGATCGAGATGTTTTTAATATTTCGCTCGGCATATTTGGCCATGCCCACGGATTTCAGTACAAGCACGGTGGGCAGGATGGCGACCGGGGTCGGTCCCACTTTTTCCATCAAGGCCTTGTACTGCCGGACGTCAAAGACAGGACCGGTGATGACGAAAGAAACGCCGCTGTCGGCCATTTCTTTCAGTTGGTCGAGTTCCCGGTCCCTGAGCCGGTCGGCCAGGCCGAGATCCACGGCCGAGCCGATGAAAAAGCGGGTCGGTTGGGTCAGGCTGATGCCGGCCATGTCTTGACCGGCCTGCAGGTTCCGCACGGCGGCCAGCAGCATGGACAGGTCGAGGTCGTTGACCGCCCGGGCCTGGATGTGATCGCCGAGGGTAATGTCATCGCCTTCGACCAGCATGAGATTCGGTATGCCGAGGGCGGCCGCGGACAAGATGTCCGCCTGGAGAGCGAGGCGGTTGCGATCTCTGGGGCAGACCTGGAAGATCGTTTCGAGACCGTGGCGTTGCAGAAAGGCGCAGCCGCCCAGGGAACTGGCCTTGAGCACGGCCTGGGCCATTTCCGGGACAACGATGGCGTCGAGTCGCCCCTTGACCGGGTTGGCGGCCTGGAGAAGCGGGCTGAAATCAGCTCCTTTGGGCGGCTGAAACTCACCCAGCAGGGCAAACTGCCGGGCCTCGATTTTTTGCCTGAGCGACATGAAGCAGACCTCCCAATCGAAAGTGATGGCGTGCGTACCCTGTGATGCGCAGAGCCTTAAGCGTCGACGGGCAACAAGACGCGGAAGGTGGTGCCTTGGTGCGGAACGCTGGTGACTTCGATCTTGCCGTGATGCGCGTCCAGAACGCTTTTTACCAGAGACAGGCCCAGTCCGGAGCCGGTGACATGGCGGGTTCGCGGGTCTTTGACGCGGTAGAATTTATCGAAGATTTTATCCAGCTCCTCAGGCGGGATGCCGATGCCGGTATCGGAGACCACGATCTCGACGGCATCGGGAAGGCCGGTGAGCGTGACACTGACCTGGCCGCCGCCCGGAGAATAGTCGATGGCGTTGCTGATCAGGTTATTGAACACTTCCTCCATGCTCTTCGGGTCCACCTGGACCGGCCTCAGGTGCTGGCATTGATAATAGAAATGGATACCCTGCTCCCTGGCTCTGGCTTCCATGGTCGACGCGATGCTTTTGAGGATCTCCTCCAGGTTGGTGGGAACGCGCTCCCGCACCAGCACCCCGCCTTCGGCCTTGGAAATTTCCAGGAGATCCCGGATCAGTTCCAGCAGATTGTCGATCTGCTTCCGGACCCGGGCCAGATAATCGGCCTGCTTTTCCCCGAGCGGACCGGCCAACCCCTCGCTGAGCACTTGAACCAGCTGCCGAATGGAGAAGAGCGGGCTGCGAAGCTCGTGGGCGACCATGTTTAAAAAGTCGGATTTCATCTGATCGAGCTGTTTGAAGACGGTGATGTCCTCGAAGGCGGTCACGGTCCCGGTGACCACCTGGTCCTGATCCAGGGCCGGAGCGGAGATGCTGCGCAAGGTGCGGCCACCGGTGGTGACCTCCTCGGAGATCGTTCCCTCCGCCGGGCAAGAACCTTGTTGAATCTTCCGCAGCGTGTCGATGAGCGTCGGGTCGCTGATAATCGTCTCCAGCGGGGCAGGCGTTTTAAAGTCCATGGGTAGTTTCAGGAGACGGCACAAGGCCGGGTTGTGCAGCACCACTTCGAGGTTCCTGTTGGTGACCATGACCCCGTTGGCCAGGCAGTGAACGATGGTCCGGAGACGGCTTTTTTCCAGGTTCAGGTCATAAAGATTACGGATGTTTTCCAGTTCGAACTGCCGGGCCTTTTCCTCCAGGCGCTTCTTGTCCGCGGCCCGGTTGACGGTCACCATGAATTGCCGAATGTGAAAGGGCTTGGTGATAAAGTCGTACGCGCCCTTTTTCATGCATTCCACGGCCGTGTCGATCGTGCCGTGGCCGGTGATGATGATGACTGGGAGGTCCGGATACTGGGCATGGGCCAGATCGAGTACATTTTCCCCGTCCATGACCGGCATTTTGAGATCGAGCAGCAGGACGTCGACCTTTTCCCGAGCCAAAAGGTCCAGCGCCATCTGGCCGTTTTCGGCGTCCAGGACCCCGAACCCTTGACTGGAAAGCACCCGGCGGCAGCCTTCCCGGATTTTTTCTTCGTCATCCACGACCAGGATTGTCATCGCTTCTGTCATAGCTCATCCACTCCGACAAAGACGGGTTCATCCTTGGAATACTCTATGATCTGTCGAGGCAGTTCGACGATAAAAGTCGTGCCTCCGCTAGGTGGACATTCAAAGCGAATGGTCCCGCCGTGAGATTCGATGATGTTTTTCGAGATGGACAGCCCCAGCCCGGTGCCATACCCGGAAGGCTTGGTGGTGAAGAACATGTCGAAGACCTTGTCCCGCACCGCGGCCGGGATGCCGGGTCCGGTGTCGCTGACTTTGGTGATAAACCGATCCTTGATCTGGTCATACACCATCTGGATGGTCAGAGACCCTTTGCCCTCCATGGCGTCGGCGGCGTTGGTGAACAGGTTGGTAAAGACCTGTTCGAGCTGGCCTATGTCTCCAATGATTTCGGGCGTTTGGTAATTGATGTCCTTGTGCACCTCGATGTTGTGAAAGATGGCCAGGTTGATAAGCAGGTTCAAGCACTGGTCCAGCAACCGCCCCAGGTTGAAGGCCGAGGCCTCCCCGATGGACTTCCGGCTGAACTCCAAGAGGTCGGAGACGATGACCTTGCTGCGCAAGGTCTGGGTGATGATCTCTCGAACGTCGGCCAGGGCCGAGGCATCGCCTTGGAGGGCGCCCTCCAGGATTTCGGCGTAGATAAGAATGATGGACAAGGGGTTGTTGATCTCATGGGCCACCCCGGCCGCCATGCGGCCCACCGACGCGATCTTTTCCGACTGGACCAGTTGCAGGTGGGCTTCGTCCAGTTCCTTTCTCATGCCCTCGATTTCGCGCATGTCCGTGAAGACGCCCACGCTGCCGATTTCCTTGCCGTCCACGACGATGATCGAGGCCGCGAGGGTGACCGGCACGTGTTCGCCGCTTACGGTTTCGATGTACATGCTGGTGGGATTGAGCTTGCCGGGCGGGCCGTACTGACCGCTGCGCATCTTGCGCATGTTTTCCCGGGCCACGTCGATGTTGTAGAAACTGCTCAGGTGCCCGTGGTTCATGATTTCTTCGATACTATAGCCGGTTAGGCGCTCCATGCCCTCATTGAACAGGAGGACCCTGCCCTTCGTATCCACGACGACGATGCCATCGACCGCGCTCTGGATGACGTTCTGCAAAAACGTGCTGGACTGGTGCGCCTCCATCTCCAGCCGGCGCGTTTCGGTCACGTCCCGTGACGCCTCCAGCATTTGAATGAGCCGGCCGTCCTCGTCCATGATCGGGGCGACCGTGATCTCGTCGTAGCGCGTCTGGCCGCTCTCGTCCTTATATTCCTTGGTTGCGGTGAAGACGGTTTTTCTGCGGCGGCTCTCCTCCAGGAAGCAATGTAGTCCCAGCTCCTGGCAGGGACAGTTGTAGCCGTACCGAACTTCGTAGCAGTGCCGGCCCCGCACCTCCTCCTCGATCAGCCCGTACGCGCTCAGGAAGGTCTGGTTCACGGTGTCGATGGTCATATCCATGTTCACGATCATGATGCGGTAGGGTAGGGAGTCGAGAATGGTTTGATCTTTCCTGACACGTTGGTATTGGGAGTTGATAGCTTCTTCCAACTTGGCGTTTTCAATCTTGCTTTCCAGCATCTCCACCAGCAGCCAGGCGCCGGTCTGATTGACGATGCTGCACCCTGCGGGCTTGGCTTGGTACAGCTCCCGCTCGATTTCCGGGTCTTGGGTGAGGTCCAGGACGAGGTTCAGGTCGTCCCTCTTGAAAAGGTCCGTGGGCTTTGTGGCGGTCTCAAGACCGTATCGCTTCGCATGGGCGAGGGCCGGGGATTCCGAGTCCGGGTCGGCCACGCCGAGAATCTGGAGCCCGGAGAGCAAGGGAGGGGCTTGGCTGAAAAGATCGATGAGATTCAGGCAGATCGGACCGCCTCCGACGATGGCTATCCTCAGCGGCGGCTTAGAGGCAGGGAAGGAACTTCGCCGCGCGGATTCGGCCACGGTATCCTCCCTCTGGGGCGCGGGCGTGAGCCTTATCATGAAAATACCTTAACGCTCCCGCCGCGATGCACGTGGCATCGGCCCTGCGAGATGAACCCGATCAAAATATAAGTAATTAAAATATATAGCTAATTGTGTCATTCAACCAGACCCTAGACGGAAATGCAAACGAAAAATGACGGCCCGGCCTACACCTGCCAGCGCTCCTATAAATTTCACCCCCATCTTGACAGGTTACCACGACACCCGCCCCGCCGGCCCCCTTCGTCCGGCCGATCGAAACGCCAAGCTGCGGGACGTCCCGCACACCGCGCCGGCCTCTGCCTCGCACTTAAATCGATTCTAACCGGAATTATGCGCCAATGCACGCGATTTCCTTGTTTTCAGCCTACCGAGACCACCTTCTACCTCAAAAGGTACACTCTGCGGCCTTGATTGGCTTGTCGCTTCTTGTCAACGGATGATTTTTCGTCAATCTTCCTGAAAATAAAGAAATTTTTTTATCTTAGGACATAGTAATCCGTCTGACCCTACCTGTCAACCAGAAATCCACCCGTCACCCAGGCCCAAACACGGCACGAGAGTGGCGGGCCAAGGGAAAAGCCGAGGTCGCATGGACCCACCATCGCCGACAATGCTAGAAATGCCAGATGCCGATTTGATAGTTCGGGAAAAATCCACAACGGTGGTTAATAAAAAATCCTCTGCTCAGAGCCCCTGAACAAACCCCTTTTCGGCCTCAAGGCCATTGCGGCGCATGGGGCGTCTCGGTCAATATCCTGCGCAAGTGGATAGGCGAGGAAAAATTTCCCGCTGCCAGGGACCTGTATGGGATGACTACCGGGGCGAAGATTGCCGAGTGGGTGGAGGGGAAGGTGGTGTAAGGGCTTGAATGTGTCCGCCGATGTTGCCACAGCCTAAACCGACGTGGCTCTAAGAGCTTTATGTTAAGACCGAACGCAAGCAGGAACCAACCTCTCAGGCGGCTTAAAACACCTTGTCCCGAGAGGATAAACTGTTCGGAAGGCTTTTTGCTTTTACATTTCAGCAGGGAAATTCAATGCTGGCGCCTGTTCCCTCATGACAGCTGAATGAGCGGACGCGGTTGAGAAATAAGCGAGAAAAAGTGATCGTAGAGGACGCTAAGTGCATAGCCAAAATAACCGTCTTTTATGCTTGATTGCTATTCGGCTTATTATTAACTATCTAAAATTAAATACTTTTTTTCTGAACACCTGGATAACAAAGGGATAAATAATAGATAAACGGCGTCATGTGGCGATCGGCCGGAAATCGACCCTTGACCAAGGCGGCTATCACGAGAAACAAGATCATCAGCCGGCTCGGATTCACGGTGGAGCAGGGCTTTGGGACTCTGAAGCGGAGATATCGATTTGACCGGGCTCGCTACCTTGGCCTGATCAAGACCGAGATGGAGTTCCATCTCAACGCCATGGCCTTTAACCCTAGTTTACGCCCTTTACCTGGACGCCATGACCAGTGTCCTAGAATAGGCTGATCGCCTCGCCCTCTCGAATGCTGTCGCCAAAGTTCCGGATGGCGGCGCGCATTTCGCGCGGATCTATGTTTACCGGCCTCATTCATAATAAATCGAGAGCTTGAAGTCCTCCAATCGCGTGCCTTTTTCAACGCGCAAGTTCGCCCGATTTTTGCCTGGACTAGGTTTCCACAAAGCCAATTCCGCAAACTGAAAATCACTTCTTACGCAAAACGTTTCCCCCAGGAATAGATTGCTTTTAGGCGGCACACGGATAAGAATAGTATAGCGATACGTCGGTCGTATTCGAACCCCGCTGAAAAATCCGCTAATATCCAATGCCTGGCCCGGGTAATATTTAAAGTTTGATTTTAGCCTGTTCTCGTCATCCGCCAGCGTCATCTCCATCGGACTTTTCCCAGCCCACGTCCCCAGAACGGCTCCGCCTAAAATAGGGAAGGGATAAGAAAAGTCTATGGAAACCGCGCCGGGCTCGTCAGAGGAATTTGCCAAGATTACCCCGTTCTGTTCGCGGGTTATCTGGATATGCGGATTCAGTTTATGAAGATCCATTGGGCTCAGGTGATATTCGAAATAGCCGTTGTAATATTTGGGCACGACTTTTGCGCTAAAGCCGCCGGTAAAAACCTTGCCCCAGTTATAATTACAAAAATTCACGCTTTCTTCGGGGCGAAGCACAATTTCGATCGCGTGGGTTGTTGTGCCTCTCTTTTTATGTTCATTGTCGTCGGTCGAACGAAAAATTGCTTTATATGATTCAGGATATTTCTTTAATCCAGAAAGTGAACATGAAGATTCGAACGGATCGCTTTTGCCTGAATTCGATTCGCCTTTGGATAGCTCGTCAACGCTGTAAATATGCTGGGGATTGCCCGGAGCATAAAAGTAGAATTGTTGGTCGCTATCCAACATGATCCATCGACCATCCGCGTACACCTCGGCCACAACGTGGCCGTTCAGGAACCAAACGCGGCTTTTCAGACCGAGCTCCTCGGCCATTTGCGCCAGGGCCCTGGCGGCTTCATCGCAATGACCGTAACCGAATACGCTCAGGAACTCGAGAAGATCGTGATCCCTCGGTTTTCGTAGCATCGCTGGACTGTCGTGATACCTGTTCTCCGAGATGAAGCGCCAGATAGCCAACGCCCTTGTGGTCTCGTTTTCGATGTGTGATAATCCCGCCGACTCGAGCAACCCGTTGACGGAGTTCCAAATGATCTGAGTGTATAGCAGAGGCGCCGTCTGCTTTTTAGAGGAAACGTTGGTTATCTGGTAGCGATACAATTTAAAAGGGAATTGCAATTCGTAGCGCCCAGCAGCGTTGATCGTCGTTTCATGTCGAAAACTATCCTTGAAATTTAAAAGAGTGAGCGCGCGATTCCCTTCCTTGGGGGGATTCACTTCAAGCATCGAAGCCAAGTGATTGTATTTTTGATTGAGAATCGTGATCATCCTCAATAGATCGTTGGTGGACAGGCGCGTGTTCGGTGTGAGTGGATAATTGATGTAATCTGCCAGATTTTTCAGGTATGGTCGTATTTGCTTCAGATTCAATTCCCCTTGGATCTGGTTGCTTGATATCTCCGCGAAAGGCCATATTTTGAGATAGCGATCCGCAAGCGAGCCGATCACAGCGCCGCTCAGCCAGAATGCGACGGTCAGAAGCAGTGTGGTCAACTTGGACGATTTTTTCATATGGCCTCGCCCACATCCGGCCGGCCAAGAAAACTCTAGAACCGACCGCGCAGTTCTTCGCCAAACGCGATCAAGCAAAACACCCAGAGACCGAAGGTCGGCACATTGACAACCTCGGCGGAAACGGCTTAACCCGGAACTATGCGGCACCAGCCGCGTCGCGCTTGTTGCCAGCCCTCCGATACCGCTTTTTGCCTCTGGAATAGGCATTCATCTGGTTCGGAGGGCTTGGTACTCTTTGCCCAAGGGCGATTTCTCGCCAATTTCGTAGAAAACCTGACAAATTTTCCACTGCAGGGCATAGTAATCCCCCGACGCCCTCGCCGTCAATCGGGTATCCATGCTTCAACCATGGCCAAATATTGCCCGGTAATGGTGACTCAGAGGAAAAGCCGAGGTTACCTGCACCCGCCAGTAACGGCCTTGGTGGGATTCCGGGACGCGACCTTAACGAGCTTCCTGATAAGCTACTCCATGGACCGCTTCCCCTCCTCGCATCCTAGTATCTCATTCTCAGGCCGACAAAGCATGGACTGGCCTGCTCCAAATTCGGTTTTCTTGTCCGGCAAAAGCTGCAGGGCCGGATCGATCCGTAGAAAGCCCATATCGTTATAATCCTCGTACCCGGCAGCGAGTTGAAAAACCCGCTGCCGAACCACCTACCCCGAACCTCTCGTCTATCTCACGAAGCAACGAGAATCGGTTTCCGATGAAAACCTTGCGCCCTGAAAATCCGTCTTGATGGCACGGCTGAAGCCCGGACGAATCGGCCCCTTTTTCGAGAAAATGCCGCATAATCCAAAGTAAGGCCGCGAAATTCGAAGCTCGACCCGTTCAGAGAGACAATATTAATATCGAGAAAATAGACGGTAAGGCGTACTAGGCTGGCAAGGGGATGAAGTAGCGAATCCAGCGTCTCGTCTGAGGGAATCCCGAGCCGGAGCCCATAAGTGAGCCCGGCCGGCAGCCGAGGTTTTGCCGCGGTCTCCCTTTTTTCCGATCCCAGGACTCTCCCCTTTACCCTCGGCCCCCAGGTCCCGAGCCACGGGTCCGCGCTTGACACTCCCCCCTGCTTTCCAGGATACTCCCCGCCATCGGTTCGAGTAGCCGAATTTTTCCCTTTAAAAGGAGCGCCCCATGTCCGAACGTGTGAAAGCCACCATCACCGACCACGTGGCCGACGTGCGCCTGAGTCGGCCCGAAAAGATGAACGCCATCGACGCCGACATGTTCGCCGGTTTGACGGCGATGGGCCTCGAGCTCAAGGACAACCCGACCGTGAGGGCCGTGGTGCTCTCCGGCGAGGGCCGGGCCTTCTGCGCCGGCCTGGACTTCACCAGCTTCCGGGCCATGGCCGAGCAGGAGGACCGCGGCACCGGCGGCCTGATCGAGGAAAAGGCCCAGGACAGCCCGGCCAACCGGGCCCAGCGGGCCGCGTTTATCTGGAACGAGCTGCCCGTGCCGGTCATCGCCGCGGTGCACGGTGTGGCCTTTGGCGGCGGCCTCCAGATCGCCCTGGGCGCGGATATCCGTTTCGTCGCGCCGGATGCCCGGCTGTCCGTCATGGAGGTCAGGTGGGGCCTGGTGCCGGACATGAGCGGCACCCAGACCCTGCGCCGCCTGGCGCGGCTGGACGTCGTCAAGGAGCTGACCTTTACCGGCCGCATTGTTTCCGGCCTCGAGGCCGTCGAGCTCGGCCTGGCCACCCACGTGGCCGAAGACCCGCACGCCGCGGCCATAGCCCTGGCCCTGGAGATCGCCCAGAAATCCCCGGACGCGGTGCGCGCCGCCAAGAAGCTGCTCAATGCCTCCGGCCTGGTCAGCCTCGCTGAGGGCCTCAAGCTCGAAGCCGATCTCCAGCGGTCCGTCATCGGCCGGCCGAACCAGGTCGAGGCCGCGCGCGCCAACCTGGAAAACCGGCCCCCGAAATTCATTGATCCGGCATAAAGTCCAGAGTGCGCAAGTGCGTGGTGCGATTCGTAGCGGCGGGGTTGATAAAACCCGCCCGCAGGGCTTGGGGGAACCCTTTTTGGCCCAAAAGGGTTCCCCCAAACCCCCTCCTAAAAACCGTAATCGTTTAGAAAAAATAAGTTGGGTTTCGCTTCGCTCTACCCAACTTACCACCTTTGGATGATCCTTCATGACACTTGGCGCACCCAACACCACGCCTTTATCCTGGATCGGACGCCGCCTGCCTCCGGCGCTGAAGTACCCGGCCTATTTCCGTTTCTGGCTGGGCATGTTCGCCGCCGTGGGCGGGTTCCAGGTCATGACCTTCGGCCAGTACTGGCTGGTGCACCAGCTCACCCCCTCGCCCCTCTATCTCGGCTACACCGGCCTGGCCAATGCCCTGCCCGCCATCCTGCTCAACCTCTTCGGCGGCGTGGCCGCGGACAAGCTGAACCGGAAGCGGCTGATCGTGGTCACGGAGTATGCGGCCGCGTTCCCGGTGCTGCTCTTGGCTTTCCTGACGCTGTTTCACGTGGTCAGAATCTGGCACGTGCTTCTCATCGCCGTGGTGGCCGGGGCCATCAACGCCTTCAACCAGCCGGCCCGGCAGGCGGTCTTTCCCAGCCTGATCGAACGGCCGGCCCTGATGAGCGCGGTGGCCCTCAATTCCGCGGTCTGGCAGGGCACGCGCATCATTGCGCCGGCCGTGGCCGGGATTCTGATCGCCCTGTGGGGCACGGCCTCGGCCTTTCTCGTGGCCGGGGCCGGCATGTGCTTTTTCGGCTGGATCGTGTCCCGGTTGCCCATCCCGGAGGAGCGGCGGGAGGGCGAGGGGGCCATGCGCCAGATGGCCGAGGGCCTGAGATACGTCTGGGCCCATTCCATCTTCACCTTCCTGATGAGCATGACCTTTTTCAACAGCTTCTTCGGCATGGCCTATGTGGCCCAGATGCCGGTCTTTGCTCGCGACATCCTGAACGTGGGGGCCGAGGGTCAAGGCCTGCTGCTCAGCCTGAGCGGCATAGGCTCGCTGCTGGCGACCGCCGTATTGTCCGTGTGGGCCGGGGCGCTCAGGCGAGGCACAGTGCTTATCGGCGGCGCTATCCTGTCCGGCCTGTCCGTGGCCGGCTTCGCCCTGGGCTGCCGCTACGTGGGCTCCTATCCCCTGGCTATGGCCCTCATGTTTCTGATCGGGGTCTTCAATTCCACCTACATGATCTCGATCATGAGCGCCCTGCAGATGATGGTGCCGGACCAGATGCGCGGCCGGGTCATGGGCCTGTATGGCATGACCTGGAACATCATGCCCCTGGGCGGCATGTACGCGGGCCTGGCCGCCGTCTGGCTCGGCACGCCCTGGGCCATTGCCCTGGGCGGGTTCCTGGTGACCGTATTCGCCGCCGGTCCGGCATTATGGAACCGCGACGTGAGGCGGGTGGGCGCGCTGATGCGCTCGGCAGAATGCGCCCCGGCGAGGCGAGGTGCGTAGGTTGGGTAGAGCGAAGCGAAACCCAACATCGCAGACAAACGTGGCATGGGCATCTTGCCCATGGATCATGGCCGGACAAGGAAGAAAGTGCGAGGTGCGTGAGTGCGGCCGCGCCTACGGCGCGGAGTGCGAAAGTGCGAAGTGCGTAGTGCGTGGTGCGTGGTGCGTGGTGCGTGGTGCGAAGACAGAAGCATTCGAAGATTTGATCGCCTGGCAAGGGGCGCATGAGCTGGCCTTGGAAGTGCATCGTCTGACAGCCAGGGAACGGTTTTCGCGCGACTTTGGGCTCAAGGACCAGATGCAGCGGGCCGCGGTTTCCGTGATATCCAATGTGGCCGAGGGTTTTGAGCGTTACAGCCGCTCCGAGTTCCGCCAGTTTTTGTTCGTGGCCCGTGGCTCCGTAGCCGAGGTTCGCAGCCAACTACATCTGGCTCGCAGTCTTGAATACATTTCCGATGCCGATTTCTCCAAAACTCATGCCCTTTGTCGGGATATAAGCCATCTTCTGGGGGCGCTCCGAAAATCTTTAGCCTCGTGATGTCTTCCATGATGCGCGTTTTTAAACGCACCCCGCACTTCGCACTCCGCCCCGGAGGGGCGGGACGCACAACGCACCACGCATGTTTTTATTACTCGGAGCGCATAGTAAGTTGCACGAGAAACTGGTCAATAGCTTAACCGCCGAGCCCCATTTTGAACCAGAGAGCCAGGGCAGTCGTCACGCCAAGGCGTGACCCTTACGGGAATGAATGATGGCAGGGAAGGCCAAGAGACGCTGGACCCCTGCTTTCGCAGGGGTGACGGCTCTTCTCAGGCCGAGACCCAACCACGTCATTCCTGCGAAAGCAGGAATCCAGGATTCGTAGGGCGACCTCCCGCCTTTGGCGGGATTGCCCCCGAAAAGCAGGCCCGCGTTGGTTGAAAAATCGGAAATACGATGCAACCTATTTAGTCGGATGAACCATAATTATCTTCCCGGATATTCGCCTAGCCTTCTACGGTGCCGCCCGCAATGCTACCGCGGAAACCGGGCGGTCCTACCAGCTGGCCTCCATCCACTGCAATCGTCTCGCCGGTAACATATTTGGCCATGTCCGATGCCAGAAAAACCACGACGCTTGCGACTTCTTCCGGCTCTCCTAACCGGAGCAATGGAGTTGCCTGGGCTGCTCTCTCGCCCACGGCAGGTTCTTTCCACAACATTTCACTCAGTCGCGTTTTGATGACTCCTGGGGCGACGGCATTCACCCTGATCCCCCACTGTCCCCATTCCTTGGCCATTACCTGTGTTAGCATGACATAGGCTGCTTTGGTGACGCAGTAGATATTGAGTTCGCCTGCCCTGAAGGCTGCGGTTG
>Ga0315277_10006946_pt1 | contig 14718 bp, 12 predicted proteins | sample YL17G05_15_MG_FD_203695 | JGI IMG/M metagenome (GOLD analysis project Ga0315277, IMG submission 203695) | Sediment microbial communities from Yellowstone Lake, YNP, Wyoming, USA - YL17G05_15 | ecosystem: Environmental > Aquatic > Freshwater > Lake > Sediment | place: USA: Wyoming | collected... | reverse complement strand
GCCCATGGTCATTGCGTGCTCGAGCTGAAAGAGCTCCTGTTTTTGGGGTTGATTGGTCGAGAGGGAGAGAGGAAATAGGGAGAAGGGGTCTTGAGAAAGAGAAAGAGAGGGAGGGGCGAGCGAGGGGAGGGAGACGACGCAGCGTTTCTTCTCTTTCGACGAATGGCATCGTCCTTTGTCGTCAAAACTTAACCCGGCTCTGCCTTTCTCGTTTCATGGACGATGGCCCCCGATACTTCTCTCACAGTCACCCAGCACGGACCTGCTTTGGAGGAGCCACGGAGATCAGAGGAACGGTGTCGAGCCACGCCTGCACCTCCGCGAAGGCGTCGCCTTCGCCGTCGCCTTCGCCGTCGCCTTCGCGGACACCTCCCTCACGGCTCTTGCGCTTCGCTCCCGTGTCGGGCATCGCGCTCCTTCCAGCAGCTGCTGCTATCTTTCCTTTTCTTTTTCTCTCTCTGAGAGCGATGGGGGATCGATTGGGGGGCTCAAGAAAGAGCCGGTGGAGAGAAAGAGGGATGACGACTTGCTTTTTTTTTTTGTCCTTCGAGGGAAAAAAAAGTGCAGTCACTCTTTCGTTTCTCACTGTGAAGACTCCTAGCCAATTGACAAAAAAAAGCATTCGATGCCCGCCCCTCCTCCCCCGTCTTCCTCCTTCGCCAAGCAACGCAAGAAGGCCCCGCGCCATGGCTCCTCCCTGCCTCTGCTCGCCTTCGCCGGGGCGAAGAAGACGACCTACGACCCCCGCGTCGCGAAGCAAAAGGCGTCAAACCTGGCCGCCAAGCGGGTGAACGAGTTTCGAAAGCTGAAAGCCAGGCTGGAGGCCCAGGGCAAGCTGGCTGTGCCTAGTAGCATCGCGAGGGCGACGATAGATGCTGATGCTGCCGTTGAGGGAGGGAGAGGAGAAGAAGAAGAGGTGAGAGAGAGGAAGAGAGAGAAAGAGAAGAGAGAGCGGCATGCGAAAATCAAAAAAATCAAAAATCGAAAATCGAAAAAAAACCCGACCTCTTTCCTCTTCCCTGCCTTCCAAAAACCAAATAACAGACCCGACGACGACGCCTCCCGCCGCCGCCGCCACCTCCCGTCGCCTCCTCCTCCGTCCCTCCCCCTTCACAACAGCACCAAAGCCATCACACCAGGCCCCACTCGAGCACCAACAAGCCGCTCAACACCCTGCAGAGGATAGCGGCCAGAAACGAGCACGCCAAGGAGCAAGCAGCCCGGGCGCGGCTCGAGGCGCTCGAGGCGGCGGCCGTCCGGCGAGAGCAGGCGGCCGCGGCGGGAGCGCGGCGGAAGGAGCAGACCGCGCTGCTGCGGAAGAAGACGCACCGCGGACAGCCCGTGATGAAGTACCGGATGGAGGGGATCCTGTCGAAGCTGGCCGCCGAGAGCGCCATGAGCGGAGGAGGGAGGAGGTAAAAAAAAGAGGAGAAGGAGAAGGGAGAAAGAATTTGAGAATTTGAAAAAAAACCCGATGCAAGCAAAAAAAACTTGTTTTTTTTACATTTCTTTCTTCGTTCAAACGGCCTCTGCGAGCCTCTCCCTGCACCGCAGCGCCCCCTCCGCCGCCGCGTCCGCCCTTTGCGTGTTTCCGCTCGCTGCGGCGACGATCGCGGCCAGGTGGTGGGCCCTTGCGGCTTTTTTGAAATCCCCCCCGGCCTCGCAGTCGTGGGCGGCGGCCTCGAGGTCGGGGAAGAAGAACGGAGAGGTGTCGTTCTCGTCGGTCTCCTCCTCCTCCTCGCCGCCGCCGTTGCTGGCAGCGGCAGCTCGAGCAGCGAGGGAGCCGCAGCTGCCCGCCATCGCCATCTCGGCCTCCGCGAGCGCGAGCCTCGCCTCCCCGGCCGCGGCCCTGCCCCCGCCTCCCGCCGCAGACAGCAGCAGCCGCGGCAGCGCGCCCGCCGCGAGCGCCCTCGCCGGCGCTGCCGCGCCGGCGGCCAGCAGCGCCCTCGACAGCGCCACGTCCGCCCTCGCCGCGAGAACCAGGAGGCCCGCCGCGGCGGCGTGCGAGCGCGCCGCGGCGGCGCTGGGGATCGCGAGCCACGGGGCCGAGGCCTCGAGGGCGGCGGAGGCCGCCGAGAGCAGCGCCTCGACGGCGGCGGAGGGGGCAGAGGCGGCCGCAGAGGCGGAGGCCGCGCCTTCAGTCGCATCGGCGGCGTCGTGGAAGGCGTCCCCGGCCGCGGAGAACGCCAGCGAGAAGTCCCCGAGGACCAGGGGCGCGTCGGCGAGCGCCCTGGACGCGAGCAGCGCGCACGCGGCGGAGGAGCCGAGGCTGCTGCTGCCGCCGCGAGCTCCGCCGCCGCCCCCTCCTCCCCCTCCGGCGCGGGCGGCCGCAGCGGCGCCCGAGGCGGCAGCGGCCGCGGCGCCCGCGTCCCCGAGGCCCCTGGCGGCCGCGGCGGAGGCCTCGGCCCGGAGCGCGGCGAGCTCGGGCGCGGAGGAGGAGGCCGAGGAGCGGCCTTTCCTCGTCTGCCTCGAGCGGGAGACGGCGTCCAGGAGCGCGGCCGCGGCCCGGGGGCCGAGGGCCGCGCCGGCAGCGCCCGCGGCGGCCGCGAGCGCCGCGACGCGTCCAGGTGCGTCCCCCACCCCCCCAGCTCCCTCGCCCCTCCTCCTCCCCCCGCCGCCGCCCGAGAGCATCAGCGCGGCGAGCGCGGACGCCTCCGCGGGGACGGCGCACCCCACGAGGAGCCACGCGGAGGCCTTGGTCGCCGAGGCGGAGGCGCAGAGCGCCGCAGTCCGGGCCGCGGCCTCCTTGCGCGCCGCCGTCGTCGCCGTCGCCCGCGTCGACGACCAGAGGGCGGAGGCGGCCGCCGCCGCCGCCGCTGCCGAGCCTCCTCCTCCTCCCCCGACGTTGAAAGAAAGAGAGGGCGCGGGAGGAAGCACGGGGGGGAGCGGGTCCTCGGCCCTCCCGCCCTCGCCTCCCGCTCCCCCCGCGGCGGCGGCAGCAGCAGAGGAAGGAGCCGCAGAGGAGGCGGCGGAGGGGAAGGCCTCGAGCACCGAGCGGGTTGCCGCGGCCGCCGCCGCGGCGGCCCGGTCCCTCGACCGATCGATGCCGCTGCCGCTCTGCGACGACGAGGGGGAGAGGAAGAACGCCCTCACCGCGGCGGGGCTCAGCGCCGGGACCGCGGCCGAGGCGACCGCCGCCGAGGCGAGCGCGGCGACGCCGGCTGCGGCGGCGGCAGCGACGCGGACGGGGCGCAGCGACAGCGGCCTCCTGCTCCTCCTGTTCGGGGCTCCCGCCCCCCTTCCTCCTCCTCCGCCGCCGCCGCCGCTGCTGCTGCTGGGCGCGTCCCTCCACCCGTCGCCTCGTGGCCTGACCCTCGCCATCGACGCCTGAGCGAGGGACAGAATCGCCGAGGCCTCGAGGTCGGGCTGCCTCGCGGCGCGGGCGCGGCGGGCGAGCGCCCGGAGCGAGCTCGACGACGGCGGCGACGGCGACGATGGCGAAGGAGCCCCTACGCCCCCTCCCGCTCCTGGTCCCGTCCCTCCGCACCTCGGCGGCGGCGCGCTCGCCGCTGCGGCGCCGATGCAGGCAGTGAGGGCGACGAGGAGGCTCTCTCCGTCCCCGCCGTCGTTCTCGCCCCCGCCGCCGCGGGTTCCGGTGGCGCCCGACTGCTGCGCCGCAGCGAGGGCCTCCGCTGCCGAGGCCGCCGCGTCGGCGGCGTGCCCCAGAGCGGCCGAGGTCGCCGAGGAAGCAGCCAGCGAGCGCACGAGGCGCTGGCGCCAGCGGAGGTCGCCGCCGCCGTCGCTCTCGCTCCTCGAGGCGGGGGCGGGAGCGGAGGCGGCGGCGGGGGAAGCGGAGGCCCCGCCGAGGAGGCGCGGGGCCCCCTCGTGCGCGGCCCTGGAGAGCGCCGGGGCCGCCCCCTCGTCCCTCAGCGAGAGCGCCCTGGGGAGCAGGAGGGCGGCCTCCTCGGCGCTCGCGGCCGAGTTGGCGCAGAAGAGCGCCGAGGAGGACGACGGCGGCGGCGACGGGCCGGGTCCCTCGGACGCCAGAGCCCCTCTCCCTCCTCCTCCCGCCGCTCCCGCTCCCTTCCCCGCGGCGTAGCCCTTCAGCTCTCTGAGGTGAGCGTCCACCTCCGCGAGGGGGAGCATCCCAAAGGAGGCGGCGCAGCAGCGGAGAAAGACGCCCGCGGCCGAGGAAGGGGAGGCGGCGGCGACGGCGGCGGCGGCGGGGGACGAGGAAGAGGGGTCGGAGTAAGTCGACGGCTCCTCGGCCGAGGCGTCGTCGGCGGCAACGGCGGCGGCGACGCCGTCGTAGAGGGAGACGAGGTCGTCGACGGAGCGCAGGGACGCGAAGGCTCGAGCCAGGGCGTCCCCGACGGCGCGCGTCGCGACGTCGGCCTCCTCGGCGACGACACGAGAACGGGAAGAAGGGGGAGGAGAAGGAGAAGAACAGGGAGGGAGAGGAGAGCTGCTGCAGCTGCTCGCCCGGAGCGCCTCTTCGAGCGCCCCGCGGAGCCTGGCCCCGAGCCCGACGAGCGTCGCTGGGAGCTTCGAGCCTCCGTTCTGCTCGGCGACGAGGTCGAGGAGGGCGAGGGACGCGGCGTGGTAGGCTCGAGGTGGGACGGCGGTCTAGAAAGAGGATGAAAGAGAGGAGAACGTTTTGGAGAGGAGAAGAGAGAGAGAAAGTGTGAGCATTGAGAGAGTCGATCGGTGGATTCTTCTTCTTCTCTGTCTCTCGCTCTCGTGCTCTCTCTCTCTCTCTTTAAACTCACCACGAGTCCTTCGGGAGCCAAAAAGTCCAAGAGCAGGATGCAGATAGCCGTGTCCCGCGCGAGGAGAGGCGGGAGCGTCGACTGTGTGTGGAAAGCAAGAGCGAGTTTTGTTTTTTTCGAAGAGGGCATTAGAAGTTTATCGATGTGAGTGCTGGTTGTTTTCCGTCTCTCTGTCTCGTTCCCTTTGAAAGCGACGGGTGCTCGTTTTCGCTGCATCAGCATGCGCAGCAGGACACACCAGTGACTGATCTCTCAGTGTACAAAAGGAAAAAAGAAAAACCGCATCTCCTACCTTGACCGCCGCGGCGGTGTAAGCGAGCGGCATCGCCTTTTTCCTTTTCTTTTTCTTTTTTCTTTTCCCCGCTCTGCTCTCGGCGAGCGTCAGCGAAAGAAAGTGATCTCCCACTTTTTCATATCGTCTTCTTCTCTCCTCTCCTCTTTCCTTCCTCCTTTAAAAAAAAAACTCCCGCGCTTGCCATGGCCGACGAAGCCGCGGCCAAGCTGGCTGAGGCCAGCGTCTCCGTGAGTTTTTCTTTCAGATGCTTTGATTTGCTTCGATGGAGAGAGAGCGAGAGACAGAGGGAGAGGAAGGGGAAGAGAGAGAGAGAGCGAGGAAAACAAACCTTTGAATGCTCACCGAGAAGAAGAAAAAAAAACTCCGATTGATCAATATCAAAAAACAGGACGCTCCTCCCGCTGCTGCTGCCCCGGCCGCCTCCGAGGAGGAGCCTCCCAAAGAGAAATCGGACAAGGCCAAGGCCAAGGAGGACGCCAAGCGCGCCAAGGCAGAGGAGAAGGAACGCAAGAGGGTGAGTTTGGAGAGAGAGAGAGTTTTATTTTCTTTCCTCGATTGGCGGCTTGATTTTCTCTTTCTCAACCTCTCCCTCACCTCACCCCCGCGGGCTGGAGAGCCCACCCCGCGAATTCGAGGGCTCACCCCGCGGGCTGGAGAGCCCACCCCGCGGGCCTCCACGGCTGGATCTGCGTCCTCGAGCAAGAGGGGCAGGAACGCGGCTTTCGAGGGCTCACACCACCACCACCACCACCAAAAAAAAAACTCTCAAGATCGCCGCCGCGGCCGCAGCCTCCGCCGAGGCCGCCGCGGCCTTCGCCGCCGCCCGCGAGGCAGACCCGCTCAAGGACCTCTACGGCGACCTCCCGCTCATCCAGAGCTCGGAGCGCTCGCGGCGGACCTGGCGCGACGTCAGGTCCCTGTCGGCGGCCGAGGCCGGCTCGACGGTGCTCGTCCGCGCCCGAGTCGACACGGTCCGGGGAGGCGGCAAGTCGTGCTTCATGGTGCTGAGGCAGCGGACGTCGACGATCCAGCTGGTCGTGATGGCCGACGAGTCGGGCGAGCGCTGCTCGAGGACGATGGTGAAGTTTGCCGCGACCTTGACGAAGGAGTCTGTCGTCGATGTCGAGGCCGAGATCGCCGTGCCGGAGAAACCGGTCGAATCCTGCTCCGTCTCCTCTTTCGAGCTGCGTTGCGTGTCTATCAAGTGCGTCTCGAGGGCCGGGCCGCTGCCCTTCGACGTCGCCGACGCGGCGCGGTCGGAAGCCGAGGTCGCCGCCGCCGCGGCCGAGGGCAAGCTCCTGGCGACGGTGTCCCAGGACACGAGGCTCGACGGCCGCGTCCTTGACCTGCGCGTCCCGGCCTCGCAGGCCATCTTCTCCGTCCAGTCCGCGGTGGGGGCCCTGTTCCGGGAGGCGATGGCGCGCGAGGGGTTCATGGAGATCCACTCGCCCTGCCTGATCGCGGGGGCCTCCGAGGGCGGCGCCGCCTGCTTCGCGCTGGACTACATGGGGAGGCCGGCGTGCCTGGCGCAGTCGCCGCAGCTCTACAAGCAGATGGCGCTGATGGTAAGGGAAAGTTGGAGGGTCTCGAAAGAGGGGGAGAGAGAGAGAGAAAGAGAGAACGAGAGAGCAGGAAAAAAAAAGGGAAAAAACTCACTCTTTTGTTTCTCGACCTCGAGCCCTCCGAAAAAAAAAACCCCAAATCTCATCAGGGAGACTTTGGCCGCGTCTTCGAGGTCACGCCCGTCTTCCGCGCCGAGAAGTCCTTCACTCACCGCCACCTGACCGAGTTCACCGGGCTCGACTTCGAAATGTGCATCTACGAGCATTACGACGAGGTGCTCGAGGTCCTCGACCGGCTCTTCGTCTCGCTGTTCGACGGGCTGAACGAGCGATGCGGCGACGAGATCGCCATCATCGGCAAGCAGTTCCCCGCTCCTCCTCTGCGCTACCTGCGCAAGACCTTGATCCTGACATTTGAGGAAGGGATCAAGATGCTGAAGGAGGGAGGATTCCCGGACATCGACCCGATGGCCGACCTCAACACCGAGGTCGAGCGCGCGCTGGGGAAGCTCGTCGCCGACAGGTACCACACCGACTTTTTCATCCTGAAGCGGTACCCCGCCGCCGTGCGCCCCTTCTACACCATGCCGGACCCGGTCGACCCGAGGTACTCCAACTCGTACGATGTCTTCATCCGCGGCGAGGAGATCATCTCCGGGGCGCAGCGCGTCCACTGCGCCGAGATGCTGAGGCGGCAGGCCGAGAGGTGCGGCATCGTCGTCGAGTCAATCCGGGACTACATCAACTCGTTCAAGTGGGGCTCTTTCCCGCACGGAGGGGCCGGCGTGGGCCTGGAGAGGGTGGTGATGTTGTTCTTGGGCCTGGACAACATTAGGAAGACGAGCCTGTTCCCGAGGGACCCGAAGAGGCTGACGCCGTGATTGGGAGTTTTGTTTTGTTCTGTTACAAGTTTTTTTTTCTTTCGGGGTCGAGAGGCGCGAAGAGGGACAGAAGAAAAGACGAGAGAGAGTATTTTTTTTGCAACCTGACTGAGCTTTCTTTTACAATTCCTTCCACTCTCCATCATTTTTCATTTCTTGGGCGCGAAGAAGCGCCTGATCTCGAGCGAGGAGGAGGAGCTGTTGTCGCTCCCTCCTCCTCCGCGGGCCCTCTTGTTCGCCGCGGCCGCGAGCCCGGCCGCGAAGCTGCTGCCGCCGCCGCCGCCGCCGTTCCAGCTGCCGAGGCCTCCGAGCGCCGCCGGCGCTCCCCCTTTCCTTCCTCCTCCGGTCCCGGCCGTCAGCCCCTGCGACACGGGCCTGACGAGGGCCGCGGTCCTGCCCCCTCGCCCGTCGGCCCCGTGCCTGATAAAGGTACCCGAAGCGGAGGCGGTCGAAGAGGCAAAGGTGGCCGCACTGGCGGCAGCACTGGCAGCGGCGGCAAACGAAGACTCTCTCGCGGCGGCGGCGGCCAGGCCCGCCCCCCCCGCGCCTGCCGCCCCCGCCGCCGCGCCTCCGACGCCCCCACCGCCTGCTCCCCCGCCGAGCCTCGCACCCCCGATCCCCTGCATAGACAGGAAGGAGAAGGAACTGTTGCCCTGGCTCGGCTTCGGCCCCCTCTGCTGCGACTGCGACTGCTGCTGCTGCTGCTCGAGGGAGGAGCGCGGGTTCGCTCTCCTGTGCTCGTTTTCGAAACCGTCGTCGGTTTCAAATTCTTCGTCGTCGCCGATGAGGTCCATCAGAACCTCGTCGATGCCGTCGTCTCCTGCTGCGGCTGCCGATGCTGCTTTCTTGAGGGAAATGTGCTTTCTGGGAGGAGCGAGGGCGGCGGAGGCTGTCCTCGGCCTCGGCTGTTGCGTCGTCGCCGTTGCCGCCGCCCTCGGCGCCGCCTCTGGAACTGCTGCGGCAGCTGCTGCGGCTCCGCCGCTCCCTCTCTCCCGGGCAGCGCTCGCGTTCGCCGTCGCCGCCATCCTCACAGCGGCGTTCTCCGCGTTTGCCAGAGACGCTCTCAGCTGCCTCGCGACGCGCTTCTGCTCCTCGAGCGCCGCCGAGAGGAACGAGACCGAGGAAGGGAGGGCGGCGGCTGAGGCGGCAGCTTCTCCGCCTGTGCCGTCGATGCCGCCGTTCCCTCCTCCTGCTCCTCCCCCGTTACTATTCTTGCTATCGCTCTGCAGCAGCCTCGCCACCAGCCTCGAGATCTCGTGCCTGTTCGCCTCCTTGTCAGCCAGCAGCCTCCAACCGTCGGCCTCCCTCCTCGCCGCGGCGGCCTCGGCGGCGAGCTTCTCCCTCGCCGCCCGCGCTGAGAGCTCGCCGCGGGTCCTCGCCTGCGCCGCGGCGTGCGCCCTCGCCAGCGCCGCGTCGCGCTCCCTCTTCGCGGCCGCGGCGGCCGCCTCGGCGTCGTCCGCGGCGCGGCGAGCGTCGGAGACCCGCGCCTCCGCGAGGGCCTCTACCGCGGCGGCGGCGTCGCGCGCCGACAGAGCATCGGCGGCCGCGGCCTCCTCGGCCAGCCGCCGCGCCCGGCCCGCGTCGGCGGCGTCTTCCCTTGCCTCGCGCAGCCTCCGCGACAGCTCGGCGATCTGGGCCTCGAGGGCCGCGGCCTGCACCGCCGTCATCTCTTCTTCTCCCTCGTCTTCGTTTCCTTCGGAACCGCCGTCGTCGCCGTCGTCGATGATTTCGTTGCCGTCGGCGTCGGTGCGGGTCCTCTTCCTGCTCCCCTTCATTTTTCCTCCTCCTCTTCTTCTCCCTCTTTTCGCTGCCGAGCCGGGGGTGGCCCCGGCCGCGAGCAGGGCGGATGAGGAAAAGGGAATGTAGACCCGCATGTGTCCACCGTTGCCTCGGCGGTTGGCCTGGACAGGCGCCTATTTTTTTTTGAGTTGTTCGAGGTTGAGTTTTTTTTTTTGCAACACGAATCGCGCGAATCGGCCCTCCAGTGCGTTTCTATCAATCTCTCTCCCCCCAACTCTTTCTCTCCCTCGCTTTCTCCAATCTCTCCAATCTCTTTCCCTCACCCTGCAGTTGGGGCACAGGCTCTTGTGCTCGAGGCACTGCAGCAGGCACGCCGTGTGGAAGACGTGGCCGCAGCCTGTGAGCGCCGACCAGCCCTGCGACTGCGCCGACGGGCACGAGCCATCGGCGTCGTCGGTCGCGACCTCGCAGCAGACTGGGCACTGCACGCCCTGGAACATAGCAGCTTCGTGGCGAGTCGTGCGAAGCAGAAAATCACTGCTAAAGGGAGGACATTGAATGCGCGCTATGGAGAGAAGTCAGAGACGGAAAGATGCAGGCGTTTCGTCTCAATTTCAATAAGTGAATAAAGAAAGGAGTAAGCAACGACGGCAAACGGGTGACGACGCTCTTCATTCTCCCCCCCCGTCTCTTTAGGTTCTTCTCTCTTGTTTACAACGGATCTCCCCTCTCTTCTCCCTCTACCCCGCGGCCTGCTGCTTGGCTTCCTCCTGGAGCCTCCTCTTTTCCTGTTTTATTTTTCGTTTGGGTGGAGTGATTAGGGAGTCGAAGCAAGTGAGAGAAAAAAAGAGAGAAGAGAGGTGCCGCGGCTCGAGCCCCCCACCCGCAAAGACAAACCCCCGCTCTCAACGATCAGAAATCAAACGAAAAAGCTCACCACCGCCGCGGCCTTCTCGAGCTCAATCGCGGCTTGTCGCGCCGGGCGTCCCCTGTCAGTTATTATTCGATCGAGGCGATTTTGTGATCGAGTGAGCGCTAACAGGGAAAAAAGGGGTCGAGGTCGAAAGGAGGGCAAGCGAGGAGGAAGAAGCCGCTTGCGATTGTTTTCCCGTTGACTGAATTCGTCTCTTTCTTCGGCGTTTTGCTCTCTTCGTTTCTCAAAGCGATCATTCGTGATTCGAACGCATGCATCTCCCTCTCTCTCCTTTCAGCGTTGGTGTGCTCGAAAGAGCGGAGCAGGTCCAAAGCAGAGGCGAAAAGCGGAAGAAAAAGGGGGGTCATTTTCCCCCTCTTTCTTCGTCTCCATCGTCTCTTCTTTCTGCTGCTACGCATCCTTCTCCCTCCAAAACGCACTCGTCTATGCGCTGCGCCAGCTTGTCCATGCCGTTGAGACAGAGGCCCACGCCAGTGGCAGCGGAAAGAAACTTGATTGTCTGGAGGACGCCGCCCATACTTGTTAATTGATGATCGAAAAAAAGCAAAAGCGGAAGAAAATGGAGCAAAGACCATTTCTTCAACCTCCTCTCTTCAACCTCTTTCCTCACTTTCTTTGAAGCACTCTCTCCGTTGCCGGCGCAAAAGCTCAGTTACAGCCCGCCCTTTAACTCAGCTTCGCGCACGACGAGAACGAAGCAAGATGTGAGGGTCCCTTGTTGTATATTTTTTCCCATGCTCGAGTTGGACATCGAAGAACGATCAGCCCCCTTCTTCGTTTTTTGTTTTTTTTTCTGGCGACACCGCACTTTCTTGTTGAACTCTCTGTCCCCTTTCTCCTGTGTCTCCAAAACTACTCCTTATGAGCAAAACGAAAGAGGACTCTCTCTCTCTCTCTATAACCGCGAAAAAAGGGGGATCGATGAAGCTAAATTGGGGTTTGTTGCGGTGGTGGTGGTGGAGGAGACGGGAAAAACTCTAAAACCTTTTTTGCCCCCTCCAAACTCTCTCTCGTTTCCCCCAACTCTCTCTTTCTCTCTCTCTGTCAATCGAAACTCTATCACGCCCTCCCCCCCCCCTCCGCACACAAAAGAAAACGAAGCAAGATGAAAGTCAAACTCAAGCAGAGGAGAACGACGGCTTCCTGCCTTTGAGCCCGCCGCGCTTCGTCCACTCGGCGGCCGTCAGCTGCCCTCCGACGACGGCCTCCGTCGACTCCGACGCCGACGCCGCCGGCTTCTTGTTCTTCAGGTACGAGTCCACCGCCGCCGCGGCGCCGCGCCCCTCGGCGATGGCCCAAACCACCAGCGACTGCCCCCGGCGGCAGTCCCCGGCGGCGAAGACCCCGGGCACGGACGTCGCGAACCTCCCGAACTCGGCCTTAAAGTTAGAGCGGCCGTCGACCTCGAGGCCCAGCGCCGAGGCCAGGGTCGCCTCCGGCCCCAGAAAGCCCATCGCGAGCAGCGCGAGGTCGCACGGGATGACCTCCTCCGAGCCCTCGACCTCCTCAAAGGGGCCGGGGGGACCCCCGGGCGTCTTGGGAGGGGCCCACTTCACCTCGACCACCTCGATGCCGGTCAGCTGCTTCGTCTTGGCGTCGACGAGGAAGCGCTTGGCGAGCACGTGGTACCTCCGCGGGTCCTTCCCGTAGGCGTGCGCCGCCTCGGCGTGGCCGTAGTCCACCTTGAAGATGCGCGGCCACGAGGGCCAGGGGTTTCCCTCCGCGCGTTCCGCGGGGGGCTGGTCCATCAGCTCGAGGTTGATCACGGAGGTGGCGCCGTGCCTCACCGAGGTGCCGATGCAGTCCGTGCCCGTGTCCCCGCCGCCGATGACGACGACCGTCTTCCCGGCGGCGGAGATGAAGTCGCCGTCGGCCAGCCCCGAGTCGAGCAGCGAGCGCGTGTTGGCGGTGAGGAACTCCATCGCGAAATGGACCCCGCCGGCCTCGGCGCGGCCCGGGATCGGCAGGTCGCGGGGGCGGGTGGCCCCCGCGGCGAGCACGACGGCGTCGGCCGCCGACAGCAGGTCCGAGGCGTCGACGGCGGAGACGGCCGAGGCGGCGACTCCCCCGGGGACGGCGCCGCCACCTCCGACGTCGGCGCAGGTGACGAAGGTGACTCCCTGGTGTTTTTCGTAGAAGAAGGAAGTGGGAGAGACAAGAGAAGTGGGAAAGAAAAAGAAAGAGGCGATGAGTTTTTTTTTCTCGTCGCCGTCTAGAGACTTCGACCCCGAGAAAAAAAACCCGAAAACGAACATATTAAAAATCAAAACTCTCTTCTCTTACCTCTGCAGCCATCAGGTCGACGCGGCGCTGGACGACGTCCGTCTTGGCAGCCTTCATGTTGGGCACGCCGTACATCATCAGTCCGCCTGTTTTTTTTTTTTTAAAGAAGAGAGAAAGACGACAAGGTGAGTTTTGACTTTTTTTCTTCTTCTTTGACCTCTCTCTGCCTCGACCGCCTCTGCCTCGACGAGAAAACTGAAGCTCCCCTCTCTCACCGGCGCGGTCCGCCCTCTCGAGCACCGTGACCTCGTGCCCGGCCTTGTTCAGCTGGTCCGCCGCGGCCAGTCCCGCGGGACCCGAGCCCACGACGGCGACGCGCTTGCCCGTGCGGGAAGCGGGCGGGCGGGGGACCATCCACCTGGTGTTTCGTTTCGGGAAGGAGAAAAGGGAAAGAAAGAATGAGCGAGTTTTTTTGCTTCGATGTTTTCCCGGCGGGGGAAAAAAAACCCTGAAATTCAAAAAAAAAACCTCAAACTCACCCCTCCTCAAACGCCCTGTCGATGATCGACACCTCCATCGTCTTGATCGTCACCGGCGGCTCGTTGATACCCAGCACGCACGAACCCTCGCAGGGCGCCGGGCAGACCCGACCCGTAAACTCCGGGAAGTTGTTGGTCTCCAAGAGGCGGTCAAGGGCGTCGCGCCACTGTCCCGCGGCGACGAGCGCGTTGAACTCAGGCACCTTGTTGCCGAGCGGGCAGCCCGTCGCCGTCTGGTGGCAGAAGGGCGTGCCGCAGCCCATGCAGCGGGCCGACTGGGTGGCGAGCTGGTCGGCGTCCTCGGCTCCCGGGAGGCGGGCCTGGTAAAGGGGGGTAAAGGGGTCAAGGGAAAGGGAAGAAGGGATCATTTTTGAGTTTTCCCCCTCCCTGTCGTCGCCGCGGCGTTTTTTGTTTTTGCGCTCGCTCGCCAAAAAATAAATCAAAGAAAAGGAAGTCTCTTTTCTTACCTGGACCTCGTCCCAGTCCTGCACCCTCTCGGCCACGGCCCTGTAAGGCAGCGGGTTCCTCCGATAGTCGATGAACCCTCGCCTCTTGATGGCCGTTCCCGCCCTGACGCTCACGGGCCTCGACTCCTCCCACGTCGGGGCCCGGCCGGCGACGGGCCTTCCGTCGAGCGCGTCGGTCGTCAGCCGCGAGAGGTCGAGCGCCGCGTCGCCCGTGGGCGCGGGCGGGGCGGGAAGGCCCTCCCCGCGGGCCATGACGTCCATCCCCAGGCGCTTGAGCGCGTCGAAGGCGGACTCCCCCGGCAGCAGCAAGGCTCGGGCGAGCGCGAGGTCGGCGGCCTCGCGCGCCTTGGCGGCGTCGACCTCTGGCCCGAGCGCCGCGACCTTGGCCGCCTCGCGCTCCCTCTCGGCCTTCTCCTTCGCCGCCGCGGCCTCGGCCTCGGCGAGCGCGCGCCGGTACTCGTGAGGGAACACCTTGACGAAGTGCGACTTGGCCGCCTGCCAATCAGCCAAGATGGCGCGGGCCACGGAGGAGCCGGTGTGCCTGACGTGGCGCTGCAGCAGGGAGACCAACAGCGGCTCGTCCCGCGCGGCGTCGAGCGGGCAGAGGTCCCCGGCGACGTCCTCGTTGCAGAGAGAACGGAGGCGGCCTTCGAAGTCGTAGACGAAGGCGAGGCCGCCGGACATGCCGGCGCCGAAGTTCTTGCCCGTGCGGCCGAGGACGACGACGGTCCCGCCTTGTCGAGTGTTCGAGTTTTGAGTTTTTCGAAAAAGGAAAAAAAAAGTGAGCAACAGAAAAGAAAAAAACGCGAAGAGAGGAGCTGGAAGAAGTGCTGAGAGCATCCCGAAACAGAACTAAAAAACTGCTTCATGCCTCTTCTTCTCTCTCTTTCTCTCTCTCTCTCTCTCTCTCTCTCTCTCTCTCTCTCTCTCTCTCTCTCTCTCTCTCTCTCTCTCTCTCCCCCTCTCCCGCTCCCTCATAAGAAGAAGAAGCAGAGCAAAATAAAATATAAAGAAAGTAAAAAAAAAGCTCAAAACCCAACCTCACCAGTCATGTACTCGAGCGCGTGGTCGCCAACGCCCTCGACGACAGCACTCGCGCCCGAGTTGCGCACCGCGAACCTCTCGGCCGCCACGCCCCTGAAGTACGCCTCGCCCGCAGTGGCCCCGTAGAGGCACACGTTGCCGACCACGATATTGTCCTCCGCGGCGAAGTCGCACTCCGCCGGGGGGTACACCGCGACGACGCCCCCGGACAGCCCCTTGCCGACGTAGTCGTTGGCGTCGCCGGCCAGCTCGAGCGTGACGCCCCCGCAGAGGAACGCCGCCAGGCTCTGCCCGGCGTGGCCGGTCAGCTTGACGTGGATCGTG
>Ga0315277_10006944_pt1 | contig 14719 bp, 10 predicted proteins | sample YL17G05_15_MG_FD_203695 | JGI IMG/M metagenome (GOLD analysis project Ga0315277, IMG submission 203695) | Sediment microbial communities from Yellowstone Lake, YNP, Wyoming, USA - YL17G05_15 | ecosystem: Environmental > Aquatic > Freshwater > Lake > Sediment | place: USA: Wyoming | collected... | reverse complement strand
TGCATGTCGGCACTCAGATGGATAGCCTCGGCCCCATGCTCGTAAAGCTGAAGAATCTCGCCTTCCACTCCGTGCCGGGCCGGGACCCGCAGAATGGTGAGCAGATGCGGATTGATCCGGTGGGCCTTGCCTATTGCTGCAATTGTATTGCCGTTGGGCTCGATCTCGATCATTGTGGCCCATTCCAGGATTTCGCGCCGCGCCTCGATCTCGCTCGGATTCAACCGAACCAGCAGATGGTTGAAGTACTCGAGATAGCGCTCCGGGCTCTGATCCGCGCGCAGGGTGAGATAGGTGTTCAATCGGCTTGCTGCCAGAGCCAGGGAAGAAACAACACTGCCGCCCGGAGTGAAAGGGAGCGACCCGAATAGAATCGGGATCGGGATCTCCCGGCTCGGCGGAATGAGCGACTTCAAGTTCCACTGGGCGTCGAACTGCATGCCGCACAGGTCGCTCACTGTGCGGCCCAGGTGCACTGTGGTGGAAATGTGCTCGCGGCCGTGAATCCCGTCGCGCGTTGGCCGGACGATCTCAGACATGTCGGTCCAAATGTTGTCGTAGCCTTCCCCGTCGAACGGACCGCCGTAGCCTGCGCCGCTCACCGGGATCTTGCCGGCCGAGGCCTGTTCCTGGAGTGAGCAGATGATGGCAGGCGTGTAGGTCCGGTCGCCCAAAGCCAGGTATTCCGCGCACGGATGCATGCTCAGTGCTGCGCGCGGGCAGAACAAGACACAGGCGAAGCAATTCCGGCAGCACGCCGACTTGGCATCCGCCATCTTGCGCAGATCCGTCGCGGAGCGTTCGTGACAGCCGTAAATACAAGCGGAGATGCACGCGCCACAGTTCATGCAGCGGTCGCTGCGCTCGATCCGGTGCGGGCGCAGGATCGGATGGCGCGGCGGAGCAGGGCGCGGCTCCAGGCGTATTTCGTTCATGCGCGCACCTCCATCATTTTCTGGACATCGCGCAAATCAGGGGCGGTTTCTTCGGGCGACCAGTCCGGAAGATCAAGCCCAAAGGTGATTCGGATCAGTCTGCGGTCGGCATCCAGCCGCTCGACGAATCTCTGAATCAACTCCAGCGGGTACCCGTGCCGTTTCTCGATCCAGCGCTCCAGGATCTCGTAGCAGCTACGAAGCGGGAGCCGGGTTTGGCAAACCTCTTCGCACAGGCCGCAGTGCAGGCACTGGAATGGGCTCCATCCTTCGCCAGCCGTGATTTCCCCGCCGCTCAACAAAGACTCAGCCATCCTTAGCTTGGACCGGCCGGTAACCAGTTCGTCGCCGGTCAAGAGATACGCAGGACAGGCCGACACACATGACCCACAATAGGTGCAGCGCAAACAGGTCTCTGCCAGAAGTCGATGCCCGTCTTCCTCCTCCGGCGACGGAACCTGCCAGCGATACTTGAGGGAGCGCGAACTGATTCTGGCTGCGGCACCGACAAAGGGCGAGAACAAGGAGGCCACCCGGAGGGCCATACCAAAAACCGCAGGACGGAAGAGCAAGCCAGGGACGTTGAAGAACCGGGTTCGAACCCCGAAGAATTTCCTGGGATTAAGCAAGTGGTCAGGATCCACCTCCTGCTTTCGGAGCAGCAACCTGCGCCGCTCCTCGGAGGAAAAGGAACCGGCAATAAAGGGCGCATTCCAAATGCCCAGGCCGTATGCACGGCCGCGCATACGCACGCCGAGGTGGGAAAGGATCTGAACGAGGAGCAGGCTGAGGATGTAATTCCATCGCCGAGTCGGGTCGCAGGGGAAAGACACAATGACCACGCAGGCCTCGGTGCTCTCGTGGTGGCGCGAAACCGTGACCTCGATCGCTGGGTTGACCGCGAAGCGGGCTGCCAGCCTGCGCGCACGCTGGATGAAGGCTGGAACGGATTTCCTGGGGAGCACCACTTCGCTTGCCAGCAGACCCGCCCCCAGGCGTTGGGCCTTCAAAGGAAAGAAGCGTTCCGCCCACAGGTAGTGGGCCGCCGGGCCGTTGCTGGGGGAAGCCAGTGAGCCGGATTTCGCAGCGTCCAGAAACTTCCTCTCGAAGTCTGCGCTGTCGAAGTGAAGCAGGATCGCGTCTCGCTCCTCGACAATGGACTGCCCGAGGGCCGTCCGGTCGCGGAACAGCCGGTTCTCCTCGGCCATGCGTTCTCTGTTGTAGAACGCAACATGGGAAGGCCGGTGCCCGCCCGCGATCAACTGGTCCACAAAAGCAAATGCCGCCCGCACATCATCAAAGTAAGCGAGCTTTGGTCTGCTCAGGTCGGGTTTGGGCCGGATGCGCAGGGTGAGTTCGGTAAAGACCCCCAGTTGCCCCTCGGTGCCGAGGAAGTCCCGCAGACCGTCACCTCCGCCCTTCAATTCGAGCACTCTTCCATCCATCAACGCGACGCGCGCGGCTGAGATGGCGCTGGAGAAATGACCGTGACCGAAGCCGTCGATCCCGAGCCCGCCCGTGGAGGCCCAGCCGCCGACAGTGGAAAAGCGGCTGGAGGGAGTGGTGACCGGCGCCAGCCCATAGGGTTCGAGGCGGGATGCCAGATCTGCCCAGCGCACACCCGGCTGAACCTGGGCCGTGCGGTTCTCAGGATCGACCGTCAGCACCTCCATCATGGAAGAGAAGTCCATCACGATGCCATTGCGGGTCGGGACAGCCGCTCCAAAGGCGGAGGAGGAGACGCCGCGCAGGCAGACGGACATCCGGCGCTCCCGCGCGAACGCCAACGCGGCCCGGACATCGTCCTCGTGCCTTGGCTGCACTATCACGAGAGGTCGCGTTCGATGCAGTGTCTTTTCCAAAGCGCGGGGAACCCGAGACAGATCGCGGCTGTAGTTCTGACGCTCGAATGCTCCAGTCGCCACCCGGCAGCGATCAGACACCCGTTCTCGCAGTTCCCTTGCCAGAGACTCGATCCTGCGGATCTGTGCGGGAGTGTCCAGATCGGCCAGATGATGCCAGAAGAGGCGAAGACGGCCGCGCGGGGAGCCCAAAAAGACAAACGCCATGGCCCGCAGCGTGCCAGCCAGCCCGAGCTGTGGTCTCTCTTGCGCCAGCAGGCGATCCAGCGTGCGAGGCAATTCCAGGCCATAGAGATCCCGCTGGCGGTAGGCGGAATGCCTGGCCCGTGCGACCCAATAGCCAGACCAACTCACTGCAAGACCCCGATTTCATTCATAACATCAAACAAAATAGGCGCAGAGAACTACGCACGTTTCCCGACAGAATTGGATTTCTCCAGGCTGGAGTTCAGCCGGCCCGAGCGACTCCGTACTTGGCAGGGCGAGCTGCTTTTCTGCGCCGCAAGTCGGCCATCCTGCAATCGGACACGATCCGGGCAACGGCGTCGTCCTTGATACCCCACTGCGCGGGATATGGGGGCCGAAAGACAGGAGACACAAGCGGGAACAGGCTCGCGAATGTGATACTTAGCTGCCGTGTTGAAGATACGCGCCTGTGATCGGAGATGCAATCCTTTTCTGGAATTTCCATCGCCCGGCACAAAAGAACTTAGCTCGCTTCGCTCGCTAAGTTTAGGGGCCAAGGGGCAGAGGAGCAAAGGGGACAAACGCCAAGAAGTTCAACCGGGACAAAGGATGGAAATATCACCTCGGGCCCTTTGCCCCTGGGTCCCTTGGCCCCTTGAAACAACTTGAAAAAGTCTGACGCGAACACACTTACTTTCATCCAGTTGTGTAATTTCCGAAACGTTAAGTCAGCCGTTTCTCAGCTCGCTTCGTCCAGTGGTCCCTTGCGTGCTCCGCTTCTTGCGGCCGGCATGCCAGTCATTTCAGTGAAGAGCCCACCGATGTGCGACGATAATATATGCAGGACGTGTGTCCTGAATAGTATATCTTATGCATCGCAGAGACTTAGCGCTGTGAGCACACAGGTAAAAAAATTCGTTGCAAGGCAGCCGATCCTCAATCGGGAGCAAAGGGTTGTCGGGTACGAGCTCTTCTTCCGTTCAGGGTTGGAGAACTATTTTAGCTGCGATGATCCCGACCGGGCGACCTCGAGCGTGCTGATCGACAGCTTTCTCCTGTTCGGCTTGAAGACGCTGACGGGAGGCAATAAGGCGTACATCAATTTCACTCAGAATTTGCTTGCGCAGCGCTATGCGACACTCCTGCCGAAGGAGCAGGTAGTAGTGGAGATCGTGGAATCGGTTCGTCCCGAGCCTGAGATCCTGTCGACATGCGAAGAGATGAAGGCGGTCGGATACCTGGTCGCCCTTGATGATTTCGTACCCGGAGATGGGCGGGAACCCCTGGTTCCGTTCGCAGACATCATCAAGGTAGATTTTCAGGCGCTGCCCGTAGAGGTCCGAAAGAGCCTCATAAAGACATACTCCAATCGAGAAAGGAGGATGCTGGCGGAGAAAGTCGAAACCCGTGAGGAGTTTCGTGAAGCAGTCAAACTTGGGTACGACTATTTCCAGGGATATTTCTTCTGCAAACCCGAAGTGGTATCCGGCTGGGACATACCCGGCTACAAATTGAACTATCTCTGCCTGCTTCGCGAAGTCCACAAGGAAGATCCGGATTTTGCAGAGGTCGAACGCATCGTCAAGCTGGAGTCGTCTCTCTGCTACAAGCTTCTGCGGTTCCTCAATTCGGTCGCTTTCTATTTCAAGCAGGAGATAAGCTCCATCCGGCATGCGCTGCTGCTGCTCGGAGTGAATGAACTGCGGAAGTGGGTTTCCCTTGTGGCTCTAGCTGGCCTGGGCAGCGACAAGCCGGAAATCCTGGTTGTCAACTCCATCGTTCGGGCGAGATTCTGCGAGAACCTGGCGCCGGTGCTGGGGCTTAAGAACAAGGCCCTCGACTTGTTTCTGCTCGGCCTGCTGTCCCTCATGGATGCAATCCTGGAACGGCCGATGAGCGAGATCTTAAACGAGGTGCCGGTTTCCGAGGATGTCAAGGTGGCTCTTCTTCAGGGCTCCAATACCTTCAGTAGCATCTATGATTTGATGGTGGCCTACGAAAGAGGAGAGTGGCAGAGAGCCATGCAAGTGGCAGCCACGCTCAAAGTGCCTGAGCCGGCAGTTGCCGAGGCTCACCTTGACGCCGTGAGCTGGGGACTAGACATGTTCAAACTCGCATAGGCTGCTCAGCAGGTCCTTGTCTCAACATCCGACTCTCGATTTCTTGCGCCTTCGTGATTCTGGTTCAAGCAATGATGGGTAACTCAGAGAGAGCACGCTTCGGTAACCCGGGATATCTAAGAACCCGTGGCCGCTGACGTTGAACGCGATCACCTTCTGCTCGCCGCTCTCTTTGCACTTGATCGCTTCATCAATCGCACAACAGATGCTATATGCCGACTCCGGAGCCGGCAGCCAACCTTCGGTCTCCATAAAGACCTTTGCGTTTTCGAACACGCGCTTTTCGTCGGCAGGATATGCGACGGTGTCGATAATCCCCTTGTGCCGTAGCAGGCTGATAATGGGTGAGCAACCGTGGTACCGCAGTCCATCGCCTTTGATCGGCTGCATGTCTACCTTATGACCAAGCGTATACATTTTGAGCATCGGGGTTATCTCAGCGTAGTCTGCGAAGTCGTACCTGTACGTTCCCTGCAAGTTCGGCGCAACCTGGCTCTGCGCCGCGATGAACTTGGTTTTCTTTCCTTTCTTCAACACGTCTCCGATGAACGGTAAAGCGAAGCCGCCGAAATTCGAGCCTCCGCCAAGGCACGAGATGATGAGATCAGGATAATCATCAAACAGTTCGAACTGCCTTTGCGTCTCCAGGCCGATGATGGTCTGATGCATCAAGACGTGATTCAGCACCGAGCCGAGGCAATACGTTGCCCTCGGATCCTTTTGTGAATCCTCGAGCCCCTCCGAGATCGCGATGCCAAGCGAGCCGACGTGTTCCGGATTCTTCTCGTACAATGCCTTGCCGACGTTCGTCACCGGGCTGGGGGAAGCGTAGACATCCGCGCCAAGGAGCTTCATGTATGTGAGACGGTCCTTTTTCCAATTGTAGACGCTGCGAACCCAAAAGACAGTGCACTTGAGGCCGCTTACAGCCGCAGCATAAGAGAGTGCCGTGCCCCATTGTCCAGCCCCCGTTTCCGTGGTCACCCGCTCAAATCCTTGCTGCTTTGCGTACCAGCATTGTGCGAGGGCGGTGTTCACCTTGTGGCTGCCCGTCGGGCTGAAGAATTCGCTCTTGTAGTAGAGCCTTGCCGGAGTATCGAGACGTTTTTCGAGATTGGTCGCGCGAAAGAGGGGTCTTGGCCGTCCCGCCTTCGCGTAAAGGTCCAGGATTCCGCCAGGGACGTCGATCCAGCTTTGCTGTGAGAACTCCTGATGCAGGCACTCGGCGATCATCAGATTTGGGAGGTTTTGCATTCGCGAGGGCCCGTCGGCGGGATCTTGTGGCGGAGGGAGGGACTCCGGAAGATCAGGGATAATGTTGTACCATGCATCCGGAATTTCTTCAGACCTCAGGTTCACCATGCTTTTCATGAGCTGTTTCTCCGTAGTTGCTACACGCATCCATCAATGGCGAAGGCTGTCCGAGACCGCGACGGCCCATACTACTAGGTAATGCTCTTTGACTCAACCTCTCCTTGTGCCGTTACCCGGAATTCTCGAAGATCTACGGCACGTGGCTATCTCACCAAATCCTGGGAAATAAGCGGGATTTAACACAATCCCCTCCCTGCCCCTTGCACCGGAGGGGAGGGAGGGGATTATTCTTCCGAGACCACCGGCATCTCCGCCTTCTTGCCGTTGAGCAGAGCGTGCTTATGGGCACTGACGCCGATGCGACCTGCAGCCTTCGATGCGCGGGGCTTGAGAACGGACTCGGGTCACTTATTCCAAAACATGAATGTTCCTCTTGCGGCACATGTCCTTGAGCCGCCAGCCGATCCCGATGATGAAGATGACGGGATACTTCTGCAGAATCGCCGTCTCACGTTGTTTGCGCGGCATGTCAGGATACATATCGAGAATATCTTCAGCGTGCAAGAAGGTCAGCTCGTCCAGCAAATCGGGATATCTGTCGGTCTTCAGCTGCGGGAACATCTTCTGCACGTGCCTTTCCGCCCCTTTGATGACCCTCCAGATCTGCACGTTTGTCTGCACCAATTGTCATACGGTATTAAGCCTCCTTACGCGAGATGTGCGCGAAAAAAGTGAGTGCGAGAATTCGACATACGAAACAACAAGGCAATCGAAGGCCGGCAGCAAGGCGCACCGGTTACTCTGCGGCAGACCCTAAAGTTCACCTGCCGGGTCGTATCTCGCTGAAGAGAGCGATTCAAGCAATTCCTTCTCTCAAGCACGGCCACGAAACTGGTGACAGGCACCAATTTAGCAGTTGCGGCAACAGGTCACCTAGCCGGGCGTGAAGTTTCTTGCTTCTTTGCCGATATATAACTTTTAGGAGCACATTCCTATGACGATATGGGTGCGTCGGTTGAAGCGGATATTCCTGCGTCCACTCACTGGGATGTCCGCACTGCTGCCGGTGACGAGGCCGAAAGCGCCGCAGGCAGTGTAAGCAACCGGCACGATGCTCTTGACACGCCCTCGAGGGTGAAGTGGAGGTAACCGGCATGGGCAGCGATGATCAGAAAGCCAGGGATCTCACGAAGCAGCAACAAAGCGCCGAATCGAGCGTTCTCGATTTTCTCGATAGGGAGATTGCCACTTCAATCAAATCCCAGGATGACCCAAACGCTCAGCAAGACGATGTGGAAGTGCTCGTAGACAGCCTTCTCAAACAGGCAATCACTGCCTCAGATGAGGAGGCAATCCCTCAGAGTGGCGAGAGCGAAGATCTGAATTCACTGTTCGCCGCCATCTTCCGCAGCGAGGAGGAAATCTCGGAGACCAAGCCGAAGGATGCTGTACCGGCCATGGATGCGCGACCTAGCAGGACCTTGGAAGAAGTCGGTGTCGAGGACAGAGAAAGTGTAAATCTTCGCTCCGTGGATCAGACCGCTGTTCTCGCTCCTTCTTCGCGAGCGCCGCGCCGAAGGGGTCTGGTGCTGGCGCTGAGCGGCGCCCTCATATGCCTGCTGGCCGGAGTCGGTGTCGTCTATTTCACAGGAACTAAGGGCAACCCACTGGACAAGCCGAATCGCTTGCCGCAGACGCCGAGTCAAGTATCCCCTGCGAAGGCAGAAACGGCGGAGCTATTGCCGCTCAAGCCGAGTCCGGAGGCAAGAGCAGAATATGCATCTGCCGACGCAGCTCATCTCGCACGTAGTGCGAGTGCTCCGTCAGCTGCCGGAGTCGGCAAAAATGCCAAGAGTCCCGAGTCCTCCAAACAGACGAGGCCGGCGATAACCGAACCGCCGGCTCCTACACAGCCCCCAAGCACGGGCGCAGGCGGGAATACGCAGGTTGACGCCGCCGAGAAGGCGATCACGCCGACCGCGCCTGCCGCCGACAAGCCGGCAGCCAATCTGCCGTCGCGGACAACCGAAAATGCGGCGCCACCGCCCCCAGTTCAGACCCAAGCTTCTCCGATACAGGCCTTGCCGAATCCTGTTTCGCCAGTCCTTCCTGGCCTGGAACATCTGGTTGCTCCTGGGAAGCCCCCTGTCCAACCCGCGCCGTCGCCGAGAAATGTAACCCAAGCAGTGGCGATCTCAAGGGTTGCTCCGATGTATCCCGAGATTGCCCGGAAAACGCACACCACGGGCACAGTTGTTGTCGAAGTTGCTATTAACGAGCAAGGGAGAGTGGTCAAGGCGACTGCTGAGAGTGGACCTGCGATGTTGCGTGATGAAGCCGTGCGGGCAGCTATGCAGTGGCGATTTAAACCGGCCAGCATCGGCGGAACTAATGTTCCCAGCACGATCAAAATCACCATTGTGTTTACAAACCCGCAGTTGTGAGAGGGTAACAATGTTGACTGAACTGCAAAAACAAAAATTTGAGATGGCAAGACAGCTGGCCAAGGATGAATTGGAGCAGCTGGACAAGGAGATCAACGCAGAACTGTCCCGAGTTAAAGAACGGCTGCTGGAATTACAGCAAGCCAAGAAGGCGGTCAAACAAATATATGATGGCGCCTGCGCCAGGATGGGCATCAAGAGCGTGTTCGAAATGAAGGATGTCAATCTTACGGACTTTGTAAAACAGGCCTAGACGTTCCCGGGCGCCCGCCTCAATTCTTCAAGCCGTCTTTCGATGGCTGCCCTTCTTTCGACAGAGGTCCATTTGCGGAGGCTGGAAAAGGACTCGCGCAACAGATTGCAGCAAAATACGCCATCCTGCTCAATTTGCTCAATGAGCGCTTCTCTGCCGTACGACTCCGGCTCCTGGTCCACAAGGTTGACGAGGCTGACAAATAGGTCCTGCCAACTGCCCTGGCTGACATAAGAGGCCCGGAGGATGAACTTCACCAATGCCGAGCGCAGACCTGAATCCTTTAGTGCGCGCCTGATAAGGCGCCGGTTGAACGAGTAGCCCGAGGAGGGAAGACGGACAAGCTCATTGGTTATCACCTGGGAATTGAGCATCCGGTCGAAAGAAAATGCTTGCAGCAACAAACCCGCAGTCAGGTACGCTTCAGCTTTCTTTTCGAGTTCTACCATATCCTCCGGCGCGAGATCCAATACCCTGAGGATCATCCCTGCCTGCTGTAAGGACTGGCGGAACTTTTTCATGAAAATCTGAAACTCCTTTTCGAGGATGGTAATCATGTTTCCGATGTAGACCGCAAAGGTCCGGGTCAGATGGTTGATCCGCTGCAGGGCCGGATCAAGGTCCGCATCGGAACCCCCCGAGCTGGAAAAAGACACCGTGAAAGCATCGAGAGCTTCAAACTGCCCAAGTTCCGTCGAAGCGTCGAGCCTGGCCGTGAGTCTAGCGGTGGCATACTCTGTACGATGGCGTTGCTCTTCGCGGACCAGTTCCGCGTAAATGGCCGGGTTTCGGACAAGGATCTCGATAACCTGGTCCTGGTCGAGGATGTAGGGAATCCTGCGAGCTTCTTCAATGGAGCGGCAGATCAGATTGCCCAGGATGAGAACCAATCTTTGCCGCATCTCCGGTGAGACTTGCATAGGGAAATCAATTTATCGGGATCAGAATTGCATGATCTCCGAAAAGCTGCAATCCAAGGATAGTGGATTGTGTCGAGCACCGCCACAGGAAATCGCGCGATGTGCTTTCCCGGGACGCCATGCAATTCACTCTTGTGCAAGTACGCCATCCCAGGACCAGCGGCCCGGACCTCCGGGAACGATACGCGTTCGCGTCCGGCTGATCCCGGTCGATGTGATTGTCACCGACGATCACGAGCAGATCGTGCAGGTGCTCGAGCAAGACAAAAGGGTCGCCGAAAAGGTCGAGTCCTGGCTGGAGGGGCATTTGCGGGTCTTTAATGCTGTCTACGGAGCCAAGGAGCTTCCCAAATCCCTCCAACCTGAGGTCAACCGGATTTTCGAGAGCGTTCCGGCGCTGGCCTCCCGGCAGGTGCCCCCGGGCCGAGTGACGGCGGAGGGTACGATCGTCAGGGAGTGGGACAAGGCTGCCGGCGTCATTCTGGGCACCTCGGACAGGGCTGCTGAAACAGCCATGCGCACGGCGGTCGCGGATGATGTAGCGGCGTCAGGAGTGCAAACCGGTTCACAGACGATGCAAAGACTGCTGGGCTTCGACCAACTCGAAGCGGATGCCATCACCCTGTCGCTGCCTTTCGATGCCTTCATCCCGAGAGCAGCAGGTTCCATCGAGGATATGCAGAACATCTGGAGCCCTTAGTATCAGTGATGAGGAGGATAGAACAGCCGCTAGAAACTCGGGAATTTAGGCGTACCAAGACAAGCGCTAAGACCCTCCACGTCCCTCTCTAACGGGGTCATTCCCCAAGCGATCAATAATTGCTAGTGGTGCGTCCTCGATCTTGATCCTGGCGATCTTGAAGGAACTACAGGGGCGCCGTGGCGCGAGACCGTTGTGCGCTTGGCGTGCCTGGTCGGGGCGGACCAGTGGAGATGATGATCCATGTCGCCTCTTTGGTCTTCACCGCTCCGGGATCCGCGCCCGGAACAGGGACAAGATCGAGCGGCTTCCAGGATTGACCGTCAGCACTTGTGGCCGCCCAAATCCCGCTGCTTGGCTGGCCCGCAACCGGAGGATCTGGCCCCCCCGGCCCTGCCGTGCCGAAAAAAGTGATCGTCTGGCCGTCAGACTGTGCGTTGCCCAACCAGCGCCACCTGCCCGCGATGCGAACATCTTCCGCCCTTTTGAAATTGAGACCATCCTTGCTGGTCGCGTGATATCCGCGGCCGGCCTGCGGAACGGCTGCCGGCGGCCTGTTGCCCGGCTGACCTCCGGGCTCGAGCTGCGCGCCGTTATCAGGTGAATAGAGATGAAAGACACCTTGGTGCATGACCACCGCGCAGTCAATGACCGGACGGCCGGCAATGCCAAAGCGGACACCGGGTTCGAAAGTGTAATGAATACCGTCCGCCGAGATGGCAGAACAAATGGCCGGCACGTCCTCCTCGAAACGGCGGCCCTGCAGCGAAGTGAAGTAAAGCCTGAGTCGGCCGTCAGGCAACGCCACCAGGGTTGGATCAAAGGGAAACCGCATCCCTTCGGGCAAGCCGGCGAGTTGAATCACCTGAGGCGGCGTCCACGTTCGGCCTTCATCCGCAGAGAAGCGGACGGCGACTTTGTCGAAGTTGACCTCGTCCTTTTCGGGAAAATACTGGTGTGCGGCGATGAGCCGGCCATCTTTCATGCGGGTGAGCGTGGCCACGCCGCCACGTGGGAACGTTGCCAACAGCTCGACCTTTCCGTCCGGATTGATTCGGTGGACGAGCAAGTCATGATCCCAGGGACCCGGCGTGCCTGGCGGCATGCGCTCTTCCACCTTGAAATACATTTTGTATCCGTCTTTCCAGCGGACCACGAAAGGATCGGTGATCTGTTCATTGTTGGCCGCAACGAGCCGGTCTCCTGGTTCGACTGTCCAGTCGAGGCCATTAGACGAGAGGAAACTGCGAACCGAGTTGCCCGATGGTTTGCGCTGATCAAAGGCGTACAGCCGCAAACGTCCGTCATCGAGTGAAACGGGCGCCACCGTCCCCCACCCGGGCAGTTCGAGAACCTGCTTGTAATCGAACCGCCTGCCATCGCCGGATGTTGCGATGAGTGTGCCGCGCCTGCCGAACACGTACATGAACCACGTGTTTTTGTAAAAAAACACATCCGGATCCACCAGCTCCGGGTATGTGAATGCCGCGCCCACATTGCGAAAATGGGTGCCGTCGTCCGATAGGGCCAGGTGGATCTCGTGATCTTTCTGATCGGCCGCAGGATCCATTGAAGCGTTGGAGGCAAAGTAATAGAGCCTGAACTTGCCGTCCTTGTCGAGCAGCACGGATGGGTCTACGGCTTTCCTGGCAGGCAACCCCTCGATGGTGAACGGTTGCTTGTCGAAATGAATGCCGTCCGATGAAGTGGCGCAGCCCACGGACTCCGGCTGCCCCGGCCCGCGGTCCGCATCCACGTAATACAGAAAGAGGCGATCTCCGGCCGTCACCGCGCATGGCACGGAGGCATGAACCATGCGCACTCCGGCGTCGCGCGTCCAGGTCAGGCCATACTGGCTAGAGGCGCTGAGCACCTTGTGCTGATAAGGCCCGCCGCCGGGGAGATTCGGGCTGATGCCTCCGCGCTGCATCGGCCTGCCCGGTTCAAACTGGGCATACGCAACTACAGTCGAAAGCAGTATCGCAGCCAGACGCAAACGGGGTGTGCTCTTCATAACGTGCTGCCTCAGCAGTCAAGCAATGCCTGCGGCGCCGCTGGATCCGCAGGATCGCGCTGCGCCACGCCTTTGGCGCCTGGTGATCCTGAAGGTAGATACGCTTGCCGGTGCTGAGTTCGAGATACGCCGTGTATTGAAGCTTGGCCGTAAGCAACCTCGCGAACATCTCATGCGGCAGCTCGGCTGCCGAAACCTACTTGACCTGAGCCTGCTTGCTTCCGACCCTGTCGCTTCCCATGTCGTAGACAATTACCTTCAGGATCTGTTTGGACGTCTTGAGTGGAATCGGGATCGACAGAGGAAGTCCCGACTGCATGTAACGCCGGTAGGTGCCATCCAGCAGCCGCAGGGTCGCTAATCTCCACTCACCCCCCAGATAGTTTCCCTTTCCATCCGCATAGAAGATCGTGATGCGCAGCTTGCCCGTGTGACGGCCTTCGACGGGCTTTAAGGTAACCTTCGTGCAATCGATTTGCAGGTCAACCCTGACTTGCGGCTGGCCAAACAGATCTTTTATTTTGACCGTACTGATCTTGAAGGGTATGTCTCCTATCTCTCTTTCATAGCCGCCCGCAGCCAGGACACGGTTATAGGCGACAAACTCTTCAAGGTTGAAAGGCTCCAGTTTTTCGCGGGCGAAATACCCATGTCTGAAAAACACTTTCACACCAGGCCGGTTCACTTTCACGTTGATATCTCGATACTTCCCGTCCCATTTCTCATCATTGGGATAATAGCCGAGCAAGTACTCAACTCGCGAGGTTTCGTTGAGGCGTTCCAGCGCCCCGGAGATGTCCTCGCGGACCGCCGCTTGCCCTCCTGTGAGCTGCGAAACGGTTCTCATGCTGGAGAGCATGAAAGTCCGACTCCAGCTTGCCTGCCCGACATCGTTCGTGGTGGCTGTGTCTTTTAGACGATCGGGGTCTCCAAAAAGCCCGCCGGTCTGGAACGTGTCGATCGCGACACGAGCATCGCTGGCAGCAGCCGCGATATTCTCGTCGTAGTTTTCCCTTCCACTCGGAAAAAGGAGGCCGTTCTCGCTAAAGAAAAGCAGGTGCTTCTCTCCCTGCACGTAGCGCAGATACTCGATGCAAGTAAAGATGTTTTGCATGTCCTGGAAGGATCCCGCGGACAAGGGCACGAATTCATCAAATGGGAGCGACAGCAGGATCGAGTCTGCTTGGAGCGCATCGAAAGCTATCATGCTCTGCATTATTCCCGCTCCAGGCAATCCGGTCGCGGCTTCAGCGTCCGCCACTTCCTTGCGCATGCTTGCTTCAGCGGCCCTGTCCGTGTTTGCCTGAATGCTCGCAGCGGCCTTTTCCCAGTCGTTGACTATCGCACCGCCCACTGTCATTCGCCCCGGGGGCACCTGCCGGGAGGCCAATTCTTCGGCGCTCACGAAGATCTTGTCAATCTCGCTCTGGAGCGACTTGGGAATTTGCTTGCTGGCATAGATGGCAGCAAGCCCTCTGAAATGCGACTCCAACCAGGACTCGATCTTCTCGTGCAGCATCTTGTAGCGCTCCAGCACCTGCGCGACCTGTTCGCGGTCCGTAGTGAAGTCGGAGGCGCGATCGTAGGCAAACACCGCCACGCGATCCTGGGGCAAGAGGCCCTCCCGAACGAACCGGATCAAGGCGTCCACACTCTTAAACGGGATTTGGTGCCGGCCTCGTCCCATCATAATGAGGAAGGTGCGTGCGCTTTGCGGCGCAAGCTCGTTGCTTGACAGGGGTCGCGGCACCGAGGGTTGAACTGGTTCTCCGGTGGGTGCAGAGAATGTCTGAACCGAAAAATGCCGAATCTCTTGGAGGCGTCCGTTCTCGAAGATCTGGAAATCCTTCTGTTTGAGATCCGCCACGGGCCGGTCGTGATCGTCAGTGACGATCACGTCCACCGGAACCAGCCTGACATTGACGCGGATGGTCCCCGGGGGACCGGGACGCTGGTCCTGAGCCGCGCCTT
>Ga0315277_10006943_pt1 | contig 14719 bp, 7 predicted proteins | sample YL17G05_15_MG_FD_203695 | JGI IMG/M metagenome (GOLD analysis project Ga0315277, IMG submission 203695) | Sediment microbial communities from Yellowstone Lake, YNP, Wyoming, USA - YL17G05_15 | ecosystem: Environmental > Aquatic > Freshwater > Lake > Sediment | place: USA: Wyoming | collected... | reverse complement strand
GTAATACAGAGCGGAACCCCGAAAGCGACATGGAACGTCATGTACAACGACCAGACCAAGTTCACCATGAGGAACGCACCAGCCAAGTTGGATGACCTGAAAGACGGACAGCGCGTGATCGTTCTGGGCAAGTACGAGAAGGACGTGATGACGGCTGCCCGCATCGACATACGCACTGCGAAGTAAGCCCAATGGATTTGTGATTTGCGGCAAACGCCGGCCGCAGGCCGGTTTGTCGGCGGATAAGTATATCCGGTTTAGCCTTGCGGCGAAGGGCGTCGAACAGCGGTCGGCCCTGAATAGTTAATAAGCCCGATCGAACTTAAGCGAGGGAAATTTCTCTGCTTGGTACCTCAGTCCTATAAAATGTCTCCAGCCCGAAGAAAGATGCCGCTGTTGGCATCCTTGGAGACCTTAAACTCAAGATCGAGCACAAAGTTGCCATAGGAAGCCTTCGTCCAGATCGTCCGGCGATCTTTCGCGCTAGGTACCCCATTCTCCACAATCCAGGCGCCCGGATCGAATGCCGCATTCGACAAATCCTGTGCAAACAGATCCTTAAATCCGGTGGTATCGGGGTGACCGGTCTTGGAACTTCCTTGGCGCCAAATTAGAGCAGCAAAGCGCAAGGCTGAACCCAATCAATAAAAATATTCTCTGTGCAAATTGCCTCTGCATCATAGCCTCCCTTTGATAATCAAGCCCTATCCTTCTACCACGTCCCTGCCAGAATATCTCCTATATTTGGGGAAGAGACCGGGAGTCTACGAACCCAGCCGGCTTCGAGGATTCCCTCCACAACAAACCGGAACCAGCACAAGCATAGGCTGTTCGGCGACGGCGATTCCTGCACGAAGTCCTTGTTAAGCAATTCGGCTGGTGTCGTTTGGGGATTACCGGGAGGAGACGATCAGGCGGCCATGTTCGATGTGCATATCCCTGATCTGGGGTGGCAAGCGGAACTTATCCCTGTTTTCAGGCGAGTCGAAAAGACGGTGAGCCGCACCCTCGAGAGTCCCTGCAAGTAAAGGAAGTGACCCAAGCTTGCCGCTGGTCGGCTCGAGGCGCAAATAGCCGTCCTGAACCATGAGTCGCCCCTCAAGCTCCAGCGATAGGTCCTTGCCGTAAAGTTCAAAGGCAACGTAGGCGCGCAAGGTGTCTTGCCGCAACTCGATCTTGACGTCGCGCACCGCAGACTGCACCTGCTCGAAGGCCGGGGCCTCACCGCTTGTCGGCACGACGGCCTTGTTCGCCAGAGAGATCGTTGACCCATCTATCTTGACAGGTGGTCTGGCAGTTGGGCTCGTCGGCCGTCTGATTGCGAGGTTTGCATCCAGCCATCCATTCAATTCGGATTCGTCCATTTCAATCGTTTCCGGCCGCGCCTGTTGCACCGCGGCTTGGAACTCCCGAACCTTGGTTTCGGCGCTCTGCACTGCGTCGGGAGTGACCGGAATTTCAGGAGGCTTCGATGGACAAAGGATAAGGACGAGCACAAGGAGCAGTAACGCCATAGTAGCCCAATGGCATATCCGAAAGAAACGACGCAGTTTCCCGACCGCCGGTCGAGCGGGAGCGTTGTCGGTATCCATTCGAGCGGAGGATTGCGAGGCTCGTGAAGCCGCGCGATAGCGCCCGAAGACTATGCCGCAGCGAAGGCACTCCTCACCCCCATCCTGCTGGAATCCACATTTAGGACAAGCTGTTGTGGGAACGGACATAAAATCCCTACTCCGTGAACAAGTGATCACCTGTATTTCACATCGGTCATTCTTTAAATCTCCTACAGAGCGAAGCGTTACGCATGATCGCACCGGCCGCCCAAGGATTGCCGTGACCGACGAAACCAATGCATGCAGATTACGCACGTGCCGCAGTTGGATGGTCAAAAGAGCCAGTATAATCCCGCCGTGGATATCACTTCTGTGGTCGAATTGCCTGGCAGATGAAATGGCCGCCCGCAGCAGATTCCTATCGGGGAATAGATTCATGACATGCGAGCGGTTGGCTGGCCCCACCCAGGAGTCTTGAGAGACACATATCCGCCATTTTGGCTCGAAATGCCACCTGTTCCGCTGGTGACAGACGTAATGTCAGAACTGCGGCTGTCCAGAATCACCTGACTAAGGCCTTGCACCTGAAGATACTAATCAGTTGCGGCGTTGGCTTCCGTTCAATCGGTAATTGTGAGAGACAAATTCTTAGATTTGGGCGATATGAATCAAGAGATAGGACACGTATTCATAGTCGACTGTTGATACATGGAGTTTTGACGACCTCCCTGTATGTGGGATCGACATCGGGAGGTTGCCTATCCAAGGGGCAACCGATATCCCAGGGAAAATGCGGAGAGACTCACCTCTCCCTTAAGGACGCGATTATTCTTTCCCGGAATGGCTTGATTCCAAGCCCCTTTGAGTGCGCAACTGTCATCCATTTACCGGGCTTTTTCCCAGTCTTGCTGGTTCCAACTACCGGCATGTTTCCGACATGCCTCGATTGTCCTCATCCCTGCGGCTCTAACAATCCACATAAGAGGTTAGTGGTTTCATTCAACAGGGCCTTTCCGAAGTCCCGCGAAAAGCCATTGGTGCGGAAAGCCAGCATTTCCTGTCGCGGGACCTCGGAAAGACTCCTCTGCGATATGTCAACTTCGCCCCTTCTGCTGCATCTGCCCGGAACGTACGCCGATCACGAACGGGATTTTATGTCAACCATATACATATTCCAGGTAAAAACGGGGACAGGGTAGTCTGGCAGAGCGCCGGGATAAACCGGCATGAAGTAGAGAATGAAAGAGTTTCACAGGAAAGGAGTAGCGAACCATCCTGACCTCGAGTCTTGCGCGGGCTCACCGCGAGGTGGGGCGCGAAGCGTAGACAGAGGCATTGGTGGGCCGGGTATTGAGCTTCGAAAATACAAGTCGGGGCGCCTATCAGGCGCAGCCATCACGGAGGGTGTACATACCGAAGGCCGACGGGCGGCAGCGTCCGTTGGGGATCGCGGCGCTGGAAGACAAGATTGTCCAACAGGCCGTGGCCACGATTCTCAGCCAGATATATGAGAACGACTTTCTGGGATTCTCCTATGGATTTCGGCCGGGGCGCAGTCAGCATCAAGCGCTGGATGCGCTGACGGTAGGGATCACGCGAAAGTGTGTGAACTGGGTGCTGGATCTGGACATTCGAGGGTTCTATGACAACATGGGGCACGAATGGACGGTGAAGTTTAAAGAGCACCGGGTGGCTGATCCGAGGGTGCTGCGCCTGATCCGGAAATGGCTAAAGGCCGGGGTATCCGAGGACGGGGAGTGGTCGGAGAGTAGGATAGGGACGCCACAAGGGGCGGTGATATCGCCGTTGCTGGCGAACATCTATCTGCACTACGCCTTCGATCTCTGGGTTGAGGCATGGCGGAAGAAGGTGGCGCGCGGCGACGTGATCGTGGTGCGCTACGCCGATGATGTCGTGCTGGGCTTCGAGCGTCGGGAAGACGCGGAGCGGTTCCTGCGGGAGTTGCGGGAACGGCTGGCGAAATTCGGCTTGGAGCTGCATCCGGAGAAGACGCGGCTGATCGAATTCGGGCGGTATGCGGAGGAGAGGCGGCGTCGACGGGGCGAGGGCAAACCGGAGACGTTTGATTTTCTAGGCTTCACGCACATGTGCGGAAAGGCCAAGAAGACGGGCTATTTTGTCGTGCGGCGCTAGACGGTGAAGAAGCGGATGCGAGCGAAGTTGGTGGCCCTCAAGGCGGAGCTTTGGGCGCGGATGCATGAGCCGCTGGGCCGCACGGGAGCATGGCTCCAGACGGTGATCCGGGGATACTTTCAGTACCACGCCATTCCAGGGAACACGCCGAGCTTGGGCGTGTTTCGCCAACGGCTGCGACGGACCTGGCGGCAGGTTATTCGCCGACGGGGTCAGAAGCACTAGCCGAACTGGGATCGCTTGGGGAAGCTGTTTGACCGCGGGCTACCCCAACCATCCGTTCTTCATCCGTATCCTGATCTACGCTTTGACGCCTTACATCCAAGGTAAGAGCCGTATGCGCTAGCTGCGCACGTATGGATCTGTGCGGGGGGCGGCGGGCAACCGCCAGCCTTACCGCGACCCACGATTGACTTGGAAAATATGAATTCATATAATACTTGCAGTGAATGCACAGGAGTAATGCCATGAAGCATCTCACAATCCGAGATATCCCCCACGAACTCGCCGATGCCATCGATAAGGAAAGGCGGCGGCGCGGCAAGTCGCTGAACCAAACGGTGATTCAGCTTCTTGGACAGAGCCTGGGTGTTCGATCAAATGGTCCCCGGAAAAACGGGATGACCCATCTCGCCGGAACCTGGACGCCCGAAGAGCACCGTCAATTCGAAGCGGCGATCGCGCCGACCGAGCAGATCGATGAGGAGCTGTGGCGGTGAGTCGCTATTGCATTGACACTTCCGCCTACAGCCATTTCAAATTGGGCGATGCCGGGATCGTCGATCTCATGGATAGCGCAGAATGGATTGGCGTGCCCTCTATCGTGCTGGGCGAACTGTGGACAGGATTTCTACAAGGCCAGTGGATGAAGAAGAACGAAGCTGAACTTCGCGAGTTTCTCGCGAATCCCGTTGTAGAGCTGCTTACGGCCGATCACGATGTGGCGCGCATATATGGGGAAATCGTGGTCGACTTGCGCAAGGCTGGCACCCCCATCCCTACAAATGATATCTGGATTGCAGCCGTCGCGGCACGCGCCGGCGCCACGATTCTTACTTACGACATCCATTTCAGATCGGTTTCACGGGTGGGATCTCTGATCCTGCCCATTTAGTTTGGTAGATCCAGGGACAATACTCATTTCCAGCCTCAGCCTGCAAAGGCAAAAGGGGGCATTCAGAACTTTCACTCCCAAAGCTTGAGTCCTGAGATCCAACTCCTGAGCGTAGATACTGTCCTGATCATGAATCAGAAATCGGTAGCTCTGCTCATCGCTGATGGCCTCCCATAATTGCTGCAAGGTCCAGGCTGCGGTGACCCGGTCAATTCGATTGACATTGCCAGCTCAAGTGCCCTAGGATGGTCGCGTCAAGCCCCTCTAATGGCATCGATGTATGACCAGCGCTTGCTCTTGCGGCGGTGCTCAAGTACATCCTGTTCACGTTTTTCGATCCGCTATCTCTAGCAGATATTCCGAATCAAGCGGATCTGCCAGTTCACTCAGTTGCACCGGAAAGTGACTCATACTCGCAGGAACCAAACCCGATCGGTTGATATTTTTCTTTTTTAAGGGAGCTATAATGTCACGCCTATCACAGTTCTTCCCACTGGCCGTCGTAGCATGCGCGACAGTGATATGTTTCCCCTTGAACGCCCTACAATCCCAAACAGTTCCCAATGTCGGTCCCAACGTCAACATGGTCTCGGGGAAAGAGTGGCCGGGGGGCGATCCTAACCTGCAGCGCCAGAACGAACCCAGCATCGCGGTCTCGACGCGCAATCCCATGCATCTGCTGGCCGGGGCCAACGACTACCGCACGGTGGATCTGGCCGGCCTGATGTTTCCGGAAGAGGACACTGTCACGCCCGATGCCTGGCTGGGAGTTTTCAAGTCCTTTGACAACGGGATGACTTGGCGCAGCACGCTGCTTCCGGGATGCCCATATGATCTTAAGAATCCCAAGAGTGTCTGCTGGGGTTCGCCGCCTTCGCCGCTGATTGGACGCGGTTTCACGGCCGGAGCCGATCCCACCGTGCGCGCCGGAGTCCATGGCATGTTTTTCTACAGTTTCATCGCCTTCGACCGCAACCAAACGGAAAACGGCGCGCTGGCCGTGGCCAGCTTCATCGACGACAACAACAAGGAAGCCGGCGATCCCATCCGCTACCTCGGCACCAGCATCGTGGACACCAATACGGGCGGTCAGTTTGCCGACAAGCCTTCCCTGGCGGTAGACCGGCCTCGCCCGGGCTGCGGAAGCTGCACCGATGGCAAGGGACACACTTATCCCACGGGCAACATTTACGTCGCTTACACCATTTTCCTGGGCCGGGGTCAAAACGTGCATACCAAGCTCATGGTAGCTGTCTCGAACGACTGCGCGAAAACCTGGAGGCTGCAAAAAGTCAGCGAAGGCGATCACGTCAACCAGGGTGCCATCTTTGCCATCGATCCGGACACAGGCGCGGTGTACCTGGCTTGGCGGCGATTCCAGACCAAGTCGCAGACCGATACCATCATGGTTGCCAAGTCGGTGGACCAGGGACGGAGTTTCAGCAAGAGCATGGAGGTGGTTCCTTCCATTCTCCCGTTTGATCAGAAAACGTCCCAAAGCGCGGTGGCCTTTCGCACCAACACGTACCCGACCATGGCCGCGATCGGCGGACGGGTCTACCTGGCCTGGGCCGACCGCGTGACCGGGCCGCAGGCAGATGCCCGGATTGTGCTGTACAGTTCGGCGAACGGTTCCGTGTGGAATGCGCACGGCATGGTGGATGATACGGTGAGGGGGCATCAAATCATGCCCGCACTGACGGCGGCGGGCGGCAAGCTGATGCTGATCTACTACGATCTGCGCGAGGACCACACCTACGGCAAGCTCGATCCGATCTTTGTTAATGGCAAGGACGCCAACCTTTATACTGAGTCTCGGGTGCCGACGGGGAACTTGGCCCTCGGCCAACCCAACCTTGTGTTTACTCCATGGATTATGGATGGTACTTTGGGGCTGATCCGCAGGCACACTATCGATGTGCGCGCCGTGCAGATAACTCCGACAGCTGCGGGCCCAGCCGATTTTGCCTCCAGTCGAGTGTCTCAGTACATGTTCGGTCAACGTACGGGTGAGCCGAAACCGCCGAAACTGATCGAGCAACTGCAATTCAATCCGCCTAACCTGAAGATCTTTCGCAAGGGCACGGTGCCGTTTTTCGGAGACTACATCGATGTGGGAGCGCTGGCATATGTTCCCGACGCAAACGGGTGGACCTCGAACACCGCGCCCTCGAATTCCACCGTTTTCCATGCCACCTGGACGGATAACCGCAATGTGCGCCCCGGCGACGTGAACAAGTACGCTCCGCCAAACTCGCAGGGAGGGAAGAGCCTGTTCGATCCCACCCAGACGAAGCCTACTTGCGTGCCCGGACAGAGCAAATCCGGTGTTATGAATCAGGATATCTACACCGCCCGCATTACCGAAGGCCTGGTAGTGGGTACGCTGGGCAATGCCAAACCGCTCAGCATATCGCTGAAACGCGCATTTTCATTTTTTGTGCAAAACACCAAAACTGAGTGCAAGAGCTATCTTCTTACGATTGAGAACCAACCGCCGGGCGGCGTGGCCTCCTTCAAGCAGTTCGGGACGGCGCTGACGACGCTAAAGGTGACCATCGGTCCCAAATCCGGCATAGCCAGGTCTATCTTCGTCACCTCCAGTAATCCCAAGGCCAGTGTCACGGTTAAGGCCAGAGAGATTGAAGTCACAGAAGGCAGCAATCCCTGCAGTCCGGGCACCCTACCGGACCTCCCAAAGACCGGCGGCTTGCAGGGTACGGTCGTGCTGAATCCCGACACCACAAACCCCGAAATTGAAAATCCGGAGATTGAAAATCCCCTGCCCATAGCGACGGCGGAAGTCTATAACCCGGAGATTGAAAATCCCGAGATCGAAAACCCCGAGATCGAAAACCCCGAGATTGAAAATCCGGAGATCGAAAACCCCGAGATTGAAAACAGGAGGGTAGCAAACGCAGGCATTGCCAATCCCGAGATCGAGAACCCGGAGATCGAGAACCCGGAGATTGAGAATCCCGAAATCGAGAATCCCGAAATCGAGAACATCCCACCCGACAAAGGGCAGATCACGGACGTTTCCTGGAAGGTAACCAATAAGGGAAATACATCTGCTACTTACAACGCTAAGCTGCTGGCGAAAAATCCTCCTCCCAGCCCTATCAAGCTCCAGTTGGTGGTCCACAGGCTCTATACCACGAACGTGGCAAAGGACTGCGCCCTGAAGAGCGAGACCCAGAACATGGTTCTGGTCAACATTCCCAACCCTGTCTTCACGAACTTACCGGATATCGGCACGCCTGAGATCGAGAATCCCGCCGTCACGAATGGCACATTTTCGCTCGCCCCGGGCCAAACGGCCAAGATCACGCTCCGCTTCTTTGATCCCGACAAGACTACCAGTCCCTCGCTCTGCGGGCGATGGCCACTGCCCGTCTGCGCACCCGGTGACTACAATCCGACAGACAATGTACAGCCGGTGCCGGTGCCGATGCCGGTTCCTTTCAACGCCATTCTTTCACTGCCGCTGGTGATTACTACATTCCCTCTTGCACCCGGAACCATTGGCATTCCCTACACTGCCGGCCTGGCAACATCGGGCGGAATAGCTCCAGTGAGTTGGAGTTTGGCATCAGGTTCTTCACTGCCGCCAGGCCTGACGTTAAGTGCTGGTGTGATCTCGGGCACCCCGACTGTTGCCGGCAGCTTCGACTTCACGGTAGTGGCCACCGACTCCAGCACTCCGACGGCCCAGGCGGTTTCCAAGGGATTTTCGATTCAGGTCCTACCCGCGACTGCAAACCTGATCTTTGTCGTTCAACCTAGCAACACGCTGGCTGGGCAAGTGATTTCGCCAACAGTCCAGGTTAAACTGCAGGATAATAATGGCTCCGTGATTCCGAACGTCACCGTCAACATGTCCCTTGGCACGAGCGCGTGCGCTGGTTGCGCTCTGTCAGGCGTAACATCGTCAATCACAGGGCCTACCGGCATTGCCACTTTCACTGGCCTGAGCCTGGACAAAGGAGGATGGGGGTATACGTTGCTAGCTTCGACCGGCTCCCCATCCAGCAGCGTCGCCTCCGCCGCGTTCGATGTCATTGGTTTTTGCCAATCGAATATTTCGAGCACAGTGCGGGGACTCCATACTGCGACACTTTTACTCAATGGTAAAGTATTGATCGCTGGGGGACAAAAAGGCACCCCACTCCTACCAGAAGTCCTATTACTTGCTGAGCTGTATGATCCAGCCTCGGGCACCATAGGTCCAACCGGTCCCCTCACTGCCGCGCGATCCTATCATAATGCGACACTGTTGCCGAACGGCAGGGTCCTGATCGTTGGGGGATCCGCCATTGGGAATTGGCCCCCCACCGATTCCCTGTCCAGCGCGGAAATTTATGATCCCGCCTCGGGCACGTGGAGCAGTGCCGGTACGCTCACGACGGGGAGATATGGCCACACCGCAACGCTTTTGCCCAACGGCAAGGTCCTGATCGCGGGCGGCTGGAACAGCTCAAGCGGCTTCTTAAAAAGTACAGAGCTTTACGATCCCACCTCGGGCTCATGGAGCCCTGCTGCCTCTATGGGCGCGGCTCGCCGGTGGCACACAGCGACCCTGCTGCCCAACGGCAAGGTGCTAGTGGCCGGCGGAGGAGACGACTTCCCAGGGGGACACCCTCTTGCCAGCGCAGAGCTCTACGATCCGGATTCAGGAACATGGAATCCGACCGGCTCGATGACCGCGCCCCGCCAGGTCCACACTGCCACTCTTTTGCCAAACGGCAAGGTACTGGTGGTGGGATCCTTCAATCCCGGCCCTGTCTATTTTGCAGAACTTTACGACCCGGCATCAGGCACCTGGAGCCAGAGCGGTCCTTCCGCATTGGGGCTCTTCGGCCATGCAGCGACACTGCTGCCTGACGGTAAGGTCCTTGTTTCAGGCGGCATGATGGCCGGGGCTGGCATCTCGCCAGCAGCAGTACTCTATGATGCGACCTCAGGCGCATGGAGTGGAGGAGGTTTTCATCTTCAATCGCGGTATACCCACACCGCGACACTGCTGCCCAGCGGAAAGGTTTTTGTCGTCGGGGGCATTGATGCTGTCAGCAGCTACCTCTTCAGCGCTGAGCAGTTTTTCCCCGAGAGAACGAAGGTAACGTTTACGACCCAGCTTGGTAATGCCACGGCCGGCATAGCCATGCCCCCGGTGCAGGTTCGCGTCGTGGATAAGGACGGGAATGGAATTTCAGGAACCCTAGTCAGCATGGGAATCGTTCCCAGCTCATGTCCTACCTGCACTCTCTCCGGGACCACCACGGCTACTACCATCTCCGGCGGGTACGCCACTTTCTCAAACCTCATCGCAAACAAAGGCGGCTGGGGATTCAAGTTATTCGCATCCGCCGCAGCGTATGGTGTCATGACTGCATCAGATACGTTTGACGTCGCCGGTTTCTGCGAGACGGGCAGCATGAGTGTAACGCGGTTTAGAACAACCATGACGCTTCTGCCCAACGGCAAGGTGCTGGTCGCCGCGGGAGAAGACGGCTCCAACGTTCTAAAGAGCGCGGAGCTCTATGATCCTGCCACAGGCACATGGAGTTCCACTGGAGCTCTCAATGTGGAGCGGTTCTCGCACGCAGCGGTGCTCTTGGCCAACGGAATGGTACTGGTCGAAGGGGGAAATGGTACGACGACGGGCGGCATCCAGTCCACTGCTGAACTCTATAATCCTGGCCCCGGCACTTGGAGCACCACCGGTCCACTAAACGCAGACCGAACCGAGCACACGACAACACTTCTGCCCAACGGTAAAGTGCTGGTCGTGGGCGGGCATGGCAATCCCCCTGCCGGCGTTCTATCCAGTGCAGAGATTTACGACCCGACGCCGGGGACGTGGAGTTACACGACAGGTCCGCTGCATAACGCGCGCTACGGCCATACAGCAACTTTGCTGCCGGACGGTAAGGTGCTGGTCGCCGGTGGATTCAATAGTAGCGGACCTTTGCTCTCTGCGGAGATTTACGACCCGGCTGCGGGGACATGGAGTTACACTACAGATTCGCTCCACGCCGCGCGCGCTTTCCACACCGCAACACTGCTACCCAATGGCAGAGTGCTAATCGCCGGGGGAGAAGACGGCACCGGCAGCCTATCCAGTGCGGAGATCTATGATCCCGCCGCAGGCTCATGGAGTTACACCACGGGATCGCTCCATGAAACACGTACCGCGCACACGGCGACGCTGCTCCCCAATGGCACGGTGTTGGTAGCAGGAGGAAAAAGTGGAGCGATCATCCGGTACAGTGCAGAGATTTATGATCCGGGTGCGGGTATCTTCAGCAGCACTGGTTCCATGGTGAATTCTCGGTTGCTTCACAGCGCCGTGCTGTTGCCCAACGGCAAGACCCTCGTTGCCGGGGGCTCCCCGACTGTCGCGGAACTGTTTTACCCGATGTCTTGCGCCACATTTCCGAGCGGCTATGTCCCGTTTACATGCGTCTATTACATATCTGGCCCAAACAGTGTGGATGACCGCTTGCTGGTTGGGACGATGACCATGGCAAATTGGGTGGCTCTCGCATCATTACCACTTCCCAGCCGAACTAATCAGCGCTTCTGTGGTCTGGTGGTATTGGCTCCGGGGCGTTTTGCGGACGCCTATGTACCTACTGCTGAGGAACGTTCAGGTGTCTTCAGTTCATTTGGTGCTCTTCTGATCGATCCTCTCACCGGCCAGCCTTTCCCCTATCCAGGGATAATCCCCATGAGCAGAATACCAGATCCATTTGCCTGGAGGGTTAGGATGATCACCCCTTGAGAGTTGATGTATTTTCCGACTCAAAGTTAGCGGGAGCATTATTTGAGGATTGTGGTTCTCGACAGCTAGTAAGAAGCGAGCCGGCGGCGGGCATCCGCGATGAGCGGGTCCTCGCCGCCTTTCTCTTTGATGGCGATGAAGGTGCGGTAGGATTCGGCGGCGGCAGGGCTTTTTAGCGCCTCCTGGGCCCGTCCCAGGTAGTAGTGCACCGGCGGGAAGTATCGATAGCTGGGCACCTCGTCCAGGAAAACAGCAGTGGCTTCGCCGCGGCGTTTCAAACACAGTTCGAATTCGGAGTGAGCCTCGGGGAAGGCGCCGGCCTCGAGGAACGCGCGGCCAAGCAAGAAGTGGCCCATCCAAGTATCGGAAAGTTTCCGTGCTTCCTGCAACAGCCTGACGGCCTCGCGGGAATTGCCGCGCTTCAGCTCCACTTCCCCCTGGATCAACTTCGCATAGGCCTGCGGATCCGGCTCCAGCCGTGCGCCGAGTTCCGATGCAATCGCACCCGCTTTGGCTTCCTGGCCCGCTTCGACATAAATCCGTGCGGCAGCGAATGTCACGCTCTCATGCTTGCTGGCGGCAATTGCCCGACCGGCTGTCTCGAGCGCCTGTGCCGTTTTGCCGGTCATCAGCCGTGCCTGTGCTAGTGCGATGAACTTGCGCGCCGCTGCAGAGGCTTTGTTATTGGCCATGTCGCCTGCAATTCCCTTTTCTAGAATTGCGGCTGCGTCGGTTGATCGCCCCTCGTAAAGCGCCAGATCAGCGAGGCCTAGAGATGCAATGGAAGCTCCGCGAGCGCTGATGGATTGGAGCTGCATGTACGCGTCAGCCGCCTGAGCCGGCCGTCCCTGCGCCAACTCCGAGAGGGCGCGCGCCACATGTGGATCTATGTAGTCAGGATTCTGCTCTAGCGCCGCACGAGCCAGACGGGTTGCCGCCTCGAAATCGCCCGCGTACATGGCAATCAGCGCGACGTTACTCTGGTAGAAGATGTTTTTCGGGAAGCGTTCAATGACACGGCGGCCTTCCTGGAGTGCCTTCAGCATATCCCGGCTGTAAAGACAGGCAAGTGCCAGGTTGTACATTCCTGCGGTGTCCGATGGATACTGCTTGACGAGGGCGCTGAGTTCTTCCACCGCCTTCGTGCAATTCCGCATCATCAGATAATAGCCGCCGCGGGTGCGGTACTTTTCGCGATCGGTCATCCGATCGATCCGGGCCATCGCCATCTGGTAATACTTCTCCGCCTCCGACCGTTCCTGGCGGTTTTCATGGACCAGCGCCAAGCCGGCGTAGGCGCGACCGAAGTCCGGATCGAGCTGGACGGCGAGCGAATAGTGACGAATCGCTTCGTCCGACTTGCCAGCCCACTGCATGTCCTGGGCCAAGGCGTATTCGTGCGCGGCCTGCAGCGAGGCGGCGGTGAACGTCTCACCGCCGTGGACTGATTCAGGGGTAGTGTCGCCCAGGGATTTTCGGAGGGTTGCGGCCAGCTTCCCGACCACCGCCAGGACACTCTCCTTGTTACCGGCATCCGCCTCGCGGGCCACCATTTGCTTTCCGCTCGCCGCGTCGACAGCTCGGACGGAAACCCGATAGCCGTCGCCCTTGCGCTCGATCGCACCGGTTACGACCACGTTTATGCCCTCTCGCTTCGCGACCAACTGCGCCAGAGCCTCATCGAGACCGGGCGCGTCGGGCCTTTGCTGCTTGCCTATGCGCCGCGCTTCGCCGCGATTGTATGATGTGATGAAGGATGCGCCCTCCAGGGCGACCGCCAATCTCGGCTCCAACGTGCCATCAAAGATCGGATCACCCGTGAGGTTCTGAAAATCGGCGATCAGCACCGGCACGGGCGGCCTCTGTGCTGGGGGCGTTGTGGGCGCTCTGCGAGCAAACCACCAGGTCAGGCCAAGCAGGACAACTACAAGAAGCCCCGCAGCTCCCAGAGCCCAGGCTACCCAAGCAGCACGTTTCCGGGGCGCCAGCTCGTCTCTCAGAACCCGGAGGTCACTCGCCATGTCCTTCATGCTCTGGTAGCGCTCGGACAGGTCCTTGGCCAGGGTCTTGTTCAAAAGGCCGCGCAGGGCTGATGGCGCCGGAGCGGCTTCTGTGCGAAGCGGAGGCGGCGCGTCACGGAGAATGGCGCTCAGGGTCTCGATCTGGCTCTGCCGGTGGAAGGGGTGCGAGCCTGACAACATTTCATAAAGCATCACACCGAACGAGAAAATGTCGCTCCGCGCGTCGACCGGCTGGCCGCGCGCCTGCTCGGGGGACATGTAGGCCGGCGTTCCCAGCACGGTGCCGGCTTGGGTCACCGCACTCTGGGTTGCATGCAGTGTATCAACATCTTCAGTGGAACGGAGCTGCTTGGCCAGGCCGAAATCCATAACCTTGGCGTGTCCCTGCGGCGTCAGCATGATGTTGGCCGGTTTCAGATCTCGATGCACGATGCCCTTGTCATGGGCCTCTTCCAGCGCCTCCGCTATCTCCGCCGCCGCTTGGAGGGCTTCTCTTAAGGGCAGTGGTCCCTTTGCCAGCCTCTCCTTGAGGGTCTCGCCCGCTAAATATTCCATTACGATGAAAGCGTTGCCCTCGGTTTCACCAGTGTCGTAGACCCGGCAGATGAAAGGGTGGTCCAGCGCAGCCGCCGCCTTGGCCTCGCGCAGCAAGCGTAAGCGGGCTTCGGCATCTTGCTGCGCTGCCTCGGGGAGGAATTTGATGGCGACCCTGCGGTCCAGCACTGTGTCCTGCGCGAGAAATACCTCCCCCATGCCTCCTTTGCCGATAGGCTGGATGATCTTGTAGTGACTCAAGGTTTCGCCAGCTGACGGCACGGCGAGATCCCTCTGGGAAGAAGGTGGGAATCAAAGCCGCAGGATAATCCTTCACAGAGCTGATTGCAATCGATCTGAAGCAAGTGAGGAATCGGGTCCTCAGAATTCAATCTTTGCGTACCAAAATGCCAGCTTGCTGCGATAAAGCTCGAAAACTGAATTCTGAAGATACACTAATCAGTTGCGGCGTTGGCTTCCGTTCAATCGGTAATTGTGAGAGACAAATTCTTAGATTTGGGCGATATGAATCAAGAGATAGGACACGTATTCATAGTCG
>Ga0315277_10006942_pt1 | contig 14719 bp, 7 predicted proteins | sample YL17G05_15_MG_FD_203695 | JGI IMG/M metagenome (GOLD analysis project Ga0315277, IMG submission 203695) | Sediment microbial communities from Yellowstone Lake, YNP, Wyoming, USA - YL17G05_15 | ecosystem: Environmental > Aquatic > Freshwater > Lake > Sediment | place: USA: Wyoming | collected... | reverse complement strand
AACCTTCGGGCGAGCCGTCGTGCTCGACGAACGCGCGGACGATTTCGACGATCTCGTCGTCCTCGGGCGGTTTGAGGCCGAAATCCTTCTCGACGTCCACGATGGCGGCGGTCAGACCGCGCTCCATCGCCAGATGGACATAAGCGCGCAGGACGCCGATTTTCCGACCGCTGGGGAAATCGCGCGTCAGATTGCTGATGCCGAGAATTGTTCCGACGCCTTTCATTTCCTCATTTTGCATGATCCGACGCAACGCCTCGAAACTGCAATAGCTATAGCCGGGACGGTCGAAACATGAGAATTCGACGGCCAGCGGCATGACGGTGGTATCGAAGTAGATTTGCTGAGGCTCGAAGCCGTGTTTGGTCGCCCCGCGGAAGAACCGAAGCGCGTTTTCGAGCATCTGTTCCGGCGTGAAATACTGCCCCATTGCCTTGGTTGAAAGCGAAGACTCCATCAGCATATAGACGACATTGAATTTGCCGACGTGAAGGAGGTCCCAGAACCGTTCGAGGTTTTCGGCGTTGGCCGAATTGACGAGCGGCCGTCGAGCGCTGGCCGGACCCGCACGATAATACTCCTCGATCCCCGCGCGCAGGACGGCCACGTCGGAGCTGTCCACGCACGGCGGCGCACCTTGGCCATGCTCCACAATCAAGCGCACGGCGCCACGCATCAGACGCATGGCGAGCTCCGAGTCGCCGCCTCCCGCATCGTCCACGTTGCAGTCGAGATAGTCGGCGCCCTTGAGAACTTGCGACTCAACGGCGGCGCGCACGAACTCGACCCCCGGATTGTCGGGTGCGAAGCCGGCTCCACCTGTCTTGATCAGATCGAACGCCTTTTTGACCTTGGGTATGGTTGTATGAATCAGCTCGCCGACCACAACCAGCGGATTGACCCGGTGGTGATCCATCGTCAGGAAGAAGTTGCGGAACGACGACGTGTGAAGCAATTCCGGGTCCTTGGGCGGATTGACCAGACGACGCAGCGCTTCGAGATCGCCGCCGAAGAATCGCGCCGCATCATAGACGTACCGCGAGGCGCACAGCTTGTTTGTATCCACACCGCACCGGCCGTCGGCGGTCGAATCGGCGCACGGCACGTTGGTCAATCCCTTGGTGCATTCGCCCATCAGGCAGACAAAGAAGTTTTCGGGCAGAAAGCAATCGCCGCACGCCTGGCACTTGGCCATGACGCGCTTCATCACGGTTTCCATCAGATAGAATGCCTCATAGAAAAATCCTTGGCCTTCTTTCATGCCGGGCGTGTGTTTCAGCAGCGAAAGCATTGCCTTGTAGCCGAGTGTGTCGGGTTCGAACAGGCGTTGGTGCGTGCGATTCAACGTCCGGCGCCGAAATTGGGTCTTGGGTTTGCGCAGAGGCGTTGGATTCCCTTTTGTGTCATAAAGATAGAAAAGTCCGTCGCCCTCGGGCGGGAACGAAAGATTCTCGTAATGCTCGCGCCACTTGGGGCCGAGAGAGCGCGCGCGCTCGATCACGTCGGTCGCCAGAGCCAGATCTTCAACGTTGCCCAAATCCACTCCCGCGGCGCCCAGATCGCGCCACATCGCCACCATCTGGGCGCATCGCTCGATCCACTGGTCGCGCCGCTCCCCAACGACCCGGTGGTAGAGCGCCTCGCTGATGAAGCAGCCGGGCAGTTTCTCGTGGCGCATGCGACGCGCCGCCGGTTCGGTCAGGAAGAAAACGTTGCCAACGACCGGAACGCGAATATCGTTCTCCCGCAGATAGCGGAAAAAGTCTTCGACCTTTCGCGGATCGTAAATGAGATTGCTGATCAGAAAACCGGCCCCGCCGTATCGAACTTTCTTTTCGACTTTAAGCATCTGTTGCACACAGGTGCCTTCCTCATACTTGGCTAAACCAACGCCTGCGCCGGTGAAAAAGGCCGGAGCGGGCGAGCCGGCGCCCACCGCCACGCGCATGTCGGCGTCCATCTTGCGAATCAGTCGCAGGAGATTGAGCGAATCGAGCTCGAAAACCGATCGGCCGACCAGCGGCTTGTCGCCCGTCACGACAAAGCAATTCTCAATGCCGTGCGAAGCCAGACCGCGAAGATAGGTTTCGATCTCGGCGCGGTTCATTCCCTTGGCGCTGACGTGGGGGACGAACGCAAGGTCGTGCGTCCCGCCCGCCGCGAGAACGTGGGCATAGACGTCCGACGGCGATGCGGTCACGACGCCGCTGGGGTTGTGCGTCACAGTCACTGCGGCAATCTCGACATCGGGCCATGTTGGCTTTTTCGACGCAGAGTCCGCGAGGAATTGAAGCAGACGCTGCGGTTTTTGACCCGCCGGACACGTGAATTCGACAGCGACCGTCAGGCGTTGGGAATCAAGCAGACGCTTGCGAAATCGGTTTTCCGACATGATCACTCCGCTTTTCCAAAACCAGAATAAGAAACCGCACTCGCGATATTTCGGTGGCCCGACAAGTCGTTTACTCGGTGCGGCATCGTTGGTCAAGTTCAACGATTGGGTCTCTCCTGTTTTGTCGAACTGGAGGAAAAGAAACCCGATATCCAACGTGCGTATGGCTATTGAATCGTGAACAGTAGTTCGTCGGGAAGAGCGGCGCATTCGTGGGCGAGAGCGTCGAGCGTGTCGGGCGTCACTTTTTCAATCTTGGCGAGGAATGTATCGTGAGGTGCAAAAACGAGCGTTTTGCCGTCGGCGATCCGGCGAATTGCCACGCGGATGGCGGCACGGTCGGCAACCTCGGCCAGTCGAATGTCCAGGCGCCCAATCGTATTGCCGGTCCCGACAACCAACCCGTCGGCCATGCAGGTGTAAGGCGTCCGCAGTGGTGTGTGGCAGGTGATGTCGAGCGTATGCGCACCCCATTGCTCGCCGAACTCCTGGAGAGCGCGCCGGCCGATGCGGTAGCCGAGAACATTCCACGGCCCGACGTGGCCATGATAGTCGCGCATCGCCTGCCACCAGTCTTTGGGAGGTCGCCCCAGGTTGTCGCCCATCATTGTCTTCCTGTCCGCACGGCAAGCACACGCCAGAGCGAAGATCAATACGGCCGTCTGACAGGCAAGATGCAACGGTCGTTTTCTGTTTTCAATCTTTACCCGAATCATCGAGTCCATGTTCTCTCCTTTCGACGGCATGCTCAGTGTGCACCTACGGGGCATCGGCATTGATCGTACTGGTCGGAAAGCGTTGGCATCGAACCAGATCGCCGTCGCTGACCGTTCCGTTCGTCGGATCATAGACACGGTTCTGTTTGACATCCATCCCGCGGTCGCCGTCGGGACCCGCCCCGACCATGCGCCATAAGCCCCACGCGGGGATGAGTTTTGGGGCAAAGGGCGGCGGCGCGGCGCCAAAGTTGGCCACATGCTGCGTCAGATTGAGATATTCATATTGATGAATGATTTCAGGCCCGCGCAGCAAACCGGAAAACGGATCTTCGCCGATCCGCCCAACATAAGCGACGGGAGTGCTCAAGCAAGACGCCACAAAGCACATCTTGTCGGTCATTGCGTTCGCCGTTGCCGGATACTCGATCGCATCGGTCGGACTGATCCGCCCGTACGGTGGATAAGCGTCGTTGTCAACGGCGTAGGCTTCGAGGGCGGTGGCCAGCGACCGCATGTCCGTCAGGCAACGAGAGACTTTGCTTCGCGTTTGGGCTTCGAGAAAGTTTGGCACGGCGATCAGCGCCAGGATGGCGATGATGGCGACGACGATCAGCAACTCGATCAACGTAAAAGCCGATGTTCTCATTGAGTATGGCTCCGCAAAAGGTTCTTTGAGGGTAACACGAATCATAAATTAGTGTTACGATCTCGCGCGCCTCGGTTCCCTGTCAAGGTCTTTTTCAACCCGAACGAGCTGTATAGAAAAGGTGTTCACCAAAAGATTTTTCAGTGGCGTGAGAAGAGGCCGAGAGGGTATGCTCTTTGAAAAGGAGGTTGAATCATGCTCGAAGAAAAAGCGCTCAGCGATGCGGTGGTCGAGCTGATCCGGCGATCGTCGTGCTCGATCCCGCGCGATGTCCAGGAGGCGATTGCGCGAGCGGCGGATCGCGAAGAACCCGGCAGCGCCGCGCAGACCACGCTTCGGCTGCTGCTCGACAACATGCGTCTGGCCGAGACCACGTCGCGCCCGATTTGCCAGGACACCGGCGCACTCCTCTTCTTCATCCAACACAGCCGCGCCTATTCACAACAAGCGATCCGAACGGCGATCAACGCGGCGCTTCCCATCGCCACTCAACGCTACTACCTGCGGCCAAACGCCGTGGATCCGATCAGCGGCAAAAACTCGGGCGACAATACGGGCGTCGGTGTTCCCTTTTTGGAATTCGAAGAAGTAGGACAGGTTGACAGCCCATCCTGCCTTGCAGTCACGCTTCTTCAAAAAGGCGGCGGCTCGGAGAACGTGAGCGGCCAATACTCGCTTCCCGACGGCTCGCTTCGTGCGGCACGCGATCTCGACGGCGTCCGTCGCTGCATCATTGACGGCGTCCACAAGGCTCAGGGGAAGGGCTGCGCACCGGGAATTATCGGCATCGGCATCGGGGGCGATCGCGCCACGTCTTACATGGTCGCCAAACACCAGCTGTTGCGCCGGCTCGACGACCGTTCGCCCAATCCTGCTCTGGCCGAACTCGAAGCGCGTCTGGTGGACGAACTCAACAGCCTGGGCGTTGGTCCGATGGGTTGCGGTGGCCGAACGACCGTCCTCGGCGTCAAGGCCGGAATCGCCTATCGCGTTCCGGCGTGTTATTTTGTTTCAATGGCCTACATGTGTTGGGCGCTGCGGCGACACACCCTGATTGTCGCAGCCGATGGAGGTGTGACGTATCATGATTGAACTGCGCTTGCCCACCAATGAAGAGACGATCCGCCGGCTGCGAGTCGGCGATCAGGTTGAGATTACGGGCGCGATGGTCACTGCGCGCGACGCCGCCCATCATTACTTAATCCAAACCGACGCGCACGAGATGCGCGACGTTCTGCGCGACGGCATGATCTATCACTGCGGGCCGGTTGTGGCGCGCGAAGGCGACGAGTGGCGATTTGTTGCTGCGGGCCCGACAACCAGCATACGCGAGGAAATCTACGAGGCCGACGTCATCGCCCGTTATGGCGTCCGAGGCGTCATCGGCAAGGGCGGAATGGGCGAGAAGACGGTCGCCGCCTGCCGCGATCACGGCTGCGTCTATCTCGACACCGTCGGAGGATTGGCGGTTGTCCTCGCCCAGAGCGTCCGACGCGTTCGCGGCGTCTATAAGCTCGATGAATTCGGCGTTCCCGAGGCGATGTGGGTCATCGAGGTCGAACGCTTCCCCGCAACGGTAGCGATGGACACGCACGGCAACAGCATTTATCGTGAAGTCGAAGCGCGCTCCGCCACCCGCGTGGGCGAACTGCTCGCCGTCCCGAAGCGTGCCGGATAGACACGACAATTCAATGCCGATAAAGAACCCAGGAAACAAGGAGTGAGATTTCTTCTCCTGGGTCCCTGGCTTCTTTATAAGTCATGGAACGCATTTCGATATTGTTGATATGAAAGCGTAAGGGCGCAGCATGCTGCGCCCCAACCACCTCGACAGCTTCAAGATACGCTCTTGCACGAGACAACTATTCGGTGCCCGTCACACTACCGATACAAGCGCCAGCGCGCGGCGCCCAGCACCGTCATATCACAGACGGCGCCGTAAGTCGCCACGCCCTGGGCGTCCGTCAGATTGTCATAGCGCTGAATCTGGACCACGCGATTGCCAACATCCACGGTTTGCGTGCCGCCGACAAACACAAAGTTGGGCACGTTGTTCGACGGGTTCTGGACCGACCGCACAATCTGCATCTGGAAGGCATTTCCCGGGTTCCCGTCGAAGTCCACAACGTCGCTCTTGCCGCGTGGATTGTCGCGCGGCTTGAATTCCACCTGGAAGTCCACCGGCGTGGTGAATGAGGTCGGCCTCAGCGAAGCATCCGTCGTCTCGATGGTGAAAACCGCATCGCTGTCATCGGGGAAGTATTGGCTGCCGATGACCGGATTGATATAGGTGCGTTCGGCCAACGCCGCCGACCGGATGGTCGCAATGACGCTTCCCGGCGTGGACGTCACATAGTCGTAAAACACGATCTGGTGCTTCGTATAGAGACTGTATGGTCCTGGTGTCAGCGTTACTGAGGCGGTCTTGCCGGGCTTGGGCGCAAGACCAATCGAAACGGGCAACACCGGCCGGCCACCGCCACCGGACGAAGGACTCATCGTCACCGTGCGTTCGTCCACGGTTTCAATCGGCAGACCGGCAAACCCACTGGCGCTTCCGGCGGCTTTCGGCTCGGGCGATTCCGACTCGACCGACGGCCGAAGCGACTTCTCCAGACTGACTGTAATGGTATTGTTAACCGCATCAACCACCTGTACGCCGGGGACGATTTGCAGTTCATAAACTCCCGGCGACGATTGCGTGATATACACGATCCGCATCTGCCGTTCATCGAAGTGAGGGGGCACATCGTCGTCACGATAGCGCAGCGTGAGGCGTGCCCGTGTGAACGGCTGCGAAACCGAGGCCCAGACAGCCCCCAAGCCGAAGTCGCCGGGTGGGTCGGGCATTTGCCTCAAAACAACCAGAGCACTGGCAGCCAGCGCGCCCGGTCCGAACTGGAGTTGATGGCCGTCATAGCGCGTGTCGGCGCTCGGCGGCGTAATCACCGCACCGCCGCTGGGACCCGAGACCCACTGCGAAACTGCCGTCAACGGGAAGCGCACGTCAATTGCGGTGTCGTTGACGCGAAAAATGCCGCTGTCAATCGGGTTAACGCCCAGTTCCGTGCTCAAAACACGGCGGCGCTCGCCAAAGGCTGCAAAATCAATGGCCGTTTGGAGACCGGGAACGACAATGCTCGCCGAGGTGCCCAAAATAATCTGGAAGCGGTTGGAACCCGGCTGCGCTTGGGTCAAAACGGCATCCGCGCCCAGCTGGCCCGTGTTCGCCACATAGAAAACGTTGCTGACGGGCCCCGACGAAACTTCGACGGGCATATTGAGGACCACATTCAGGTGTTCTCCCGGGTCGGCTTGCCGGTTGGCATTTGGATCGTCCAGAAAGACTCCCAGAACTCGCGGCGGTTCAAAAAAGAAACCGAAAGCCACACCGAGCGGCGGCGTAGCGGCATCGAAAAGCGTTCGCACCGAGGGACTGCCGACAAAGACGTCGTCCACGCCATCGCCGTTGAGATCGCCGGGTCCGCAAACCGACCAGCCAAACGCATCGCCCGACTGGCCCGAGCGAACCGAACCGAACACGCCGACTAAATCCACAAACTTGCGATCCACACTTTGCGACAGCGGATCCATCTTTCCGACCCCCATATCGGGAATCGCACTGAGGCGCGGTTTGGTGAGGATAATGTCCGTCGTAGGTCTGTCGCAATAGATCACATAAGCATGGCCCGCCTGCATTTTGAAAGCCGCCGGATCGGGCGAACTGGGCGCGCCGATTACAATGTCGGGCACTCCGTCGTTGTTCGGGTCGCCGGCGCCCACAACCGAAACGCCAAAGCGGTCGTGGGGATTGCCGAAGGCATCCACGATCCAGAAACCATTGGCGGGATCCTGAATGTCAATGATCGGGGGCAGACCGTTCCAGCCATATAGGACGGCGACCAAGCCGCCTTGGCCGACCCATTTGCCATCGGGAATGGCGACGGCAAATTCATTCGTTCTATCGCCATTGATGTCGCCCAGGCCCGCAACCGCGTAACCGATATGGGCGTTTGTGGCCAGCATCGGGTCAGCAACGACTCGTGATCCTGTAACCGTGGTTCCGATGTCCTCGAGATTGACCGAGGAAGCGAATGGCGTTGTCGTGCCAAAAAGAACCCAGGCTGCGCCGACCTCGGGTTGCCCTCCGAGAGGATATAGGGGAGTCCCCAGAAGAAGGTCGTCCACACCATCGCGGTTCAGATCGCCCGGCCAAGCGCAGATCGTGCTCGATGTGTTGGGATCGAAAGCCCCCATCATGGGGCAGAGAATCCGCAGCCCCCAGCCCGCCACCGGCTCAAGGTCCAACGAGGCGGGAGGAATTGGCTGGCCAAAAACAACGTAGAATCGCGCGGGGGCCGCAGGCCCAAAGATCGGCGCCGGAGCGGCAATGACCAAATCGTCGAAACCATCGCCGTTGAGGTCGCCGCCACCCGCCACACATACGCCCGCATGATAGTCCTCCGGTGGCACGCCACGGATCAGAAACCCTTTTTGTCCGATCAGTTCCGAAACTCCGATTTGCATAAGAGGTGCGCTGGTTGACCAGCTGGCGTTTCCGAGGATTACCGCCGCACCGCCCACTTCGGGTCCCATAATCGAGCCCAGACAACCCGGCCATCCGATCGCAATGTCGGCGATCCCGTCGAGGTTGAAATCGCCGGCGGAGGACACCGACCATCCGAACCTGTCGCCCGGCAGGTCGCAGTGAATTTTGACGACGCCCGTGTGACTGGGAACACCGGCAATGTCCACGTTCACAATCTCTTGCTTGAAAGACCGTCCCAGGACGATATAGGCTGAATTGCTCCCGGGCGAACCAATGACAATGTCGGGGCGGCCGTCGGCGTTGACGTCACCCACAGCGGCCATGCTCATGCCGATCAAGCTGTCCGGCGATGAACCTCGGAAGACCAGATCGGCCTCGCTGGCGGCTTGCTTGCGATAGCCCCGGGTGTGCGCCGCCATAGGGTTGATGAGAAAGGAAGCGGCCACGATCAGAAACAAGAACATTTTCTTCAGTGTTCGTTCATTCATGGCTTTCCGTGCCTTTTGTGAAATCCGCAATCCGAAATCTATAGTTCGATCGCTTCGGCCAGCGCCTTGTCGCCGATTCGTTCCGCCAATTGTTTGGCCTCCTTGGCCAACGGGCGAGCGACTGAGGCCCGACCGGAGGTTTGCTCCACACGAGCGCGTGTCCACAGCGCCCAAGCCCGATCGCGCGGGTTGTGGGTTTTCTCGGCCAGAAGCAGCGCACGTTCGGCGGAGCGCCGTGCGTCGCTCATTTGTTTCCTGCCCAAAAACGCCTCGGCCAAATAGCGATGCGCAAGCGACTGATAGTCGGCGTAACCTTTCTTTTCGATGTCCTCAATGGTCGCGCGCGCCAACCGCTCGGCCTTGCCGTATTGTTGCTCGCTGTTCAGATAGAGGACCTCCGCCAAAGCCGCATTGACTTGCGCCAGGTGGTTGCGGCTCTTGCGCGCCAGACTGTATGCCTGATCCAACTGGGCGCGGATTTTGCCGTTGCGACCCATGAACACCAGATTGGTCGCCAAATTGCCCAGTGCCACCGATGTGGCATAGGCATTCGGCTGCGACTCGGTCAGGCGGACGACCCGGCGGAATTGACGGATCGCCGAGCGATGATCGCCCTGGTATTGATAGCACTGGCCAATGTTGATCAGACTGCCCAACAGGGCGTAGCGGTGACCGATCTTTTCGGCGAGTTCAAACGAGCGGCCATAGAACTTGAGCGCCGGGTCGAATTGCCCCAGCCGCTCGTGACACATCCCGATATTGTTCAGACAGGCAACCATGCCTTTCTTGTCGGCGAGTTCCTCCATCAGTCCAAGCGCTTCGGTGAATGTCTCGAGCGCCTCTTCGTGCCGCCCGGCGTGCAGGCAGGCGATTCCCAGGTCATTCAGGGCGTTGGCGAGCGAGGGGCGCGTTCCCGCTCGGCGGGCCAGCTCGACGCCTTGGCGGAACTCCTTGGCGGCCTGGCCATACTTGCCCTGCGCCATATAAACCACGCCCTTGCTGGCATGAATGGTCAGCCCGCTGGCGGCGTCGCCGATCCGCTCCCAGATTCTTCCCGCAAGTTCGAGGTGCCGCAATGCGCGGTCGTGCCGGCCGAGCAGGCGATCCACGTCGGCCAGATTGCGCCGGGCTTTGGCCGCCAACTCGTCGGCGCCGGCCGCGCGGTCGGCCACCCGAATGGCGTTTCGATAAGCGGAGGCCGAGTCCTCATAATTGCCGATCAATTTTTGCACGCGCCCCAACCGAATGAGCGCTTCGCTGCGCATGCGCGCGTATTCATTCGTCTTGGGCAGGCGCTTGTCGAGCACCTCGAGCAACCGGTTCAATGTCTCGATGGTCGCCTCGTTGGCATACAGGCGCTCGAGTTTGTCCGAAGCCCGTTCCAAGTAGTAGGCCGCCTTTTGCGGCGCGTCGGAGTAATAGAAATGATGAGCGAGAAACTCATAATGCCGCTCGATCTCTTTGGCGTGGATCGTCTCGATGCATTCGCCCACCTTGCGATGGAATTCACCGCGCCGGCGACGGAGCAACGTTTCGTAAGTCACCTCGCGCGCCACGGCGTGACGGAACAGGTAGAGCAACTCGGCCAGGAGCGACTGTTCGATCAGGAAGTGGACGTCCACCAATTCGTGGACATACGAATCGAGTCGCGCCTGAAAATCGGTGATGTATTCCAGAATCTCATAGCGGAAGCCGCGTCCGATGACCGACGCGCACTGAAGAATCCGCCGCAAGCGCACCTCGAGCGAGTCAATGCGCGTCAGAATCACATGCCGGAGAGTGTCGGGAATCTCGGCGGCTTGAATCTCGCGCGTGAACTCCCACTTCTGGCCTCGTTGTGCCAGAATTCCGGCATCCATAAAGGCATGGATCAGTTCCTCGATGAAGAACGGGTTGCCGCGCGTGCGGTTCAAAATGTTCTGCACCACGGTGGCGGGTAGCGAGGAGACGCCCAATAACTCGAACAACAGGCGGCGGCTGTCATGATCCGACAGTTCTTTCACTTCGACGAACGTGGGCTTGGCCGACTCGGGCCATTTGTGCGTGAAAATCGGACGATAGCAGGCCAACACCAGAAGCGGCCGATGGCCAAGATCCGCTACGAGGTGGTCCATCCATTCCACCGACAGCGCATCGGACCAGTGGAGGTCGTCCACCACCAGAACCATCGGTTGCTTCGAGGCCACTCCTTTGATGAAAGCGACCGATCCGGCGATCAACGCCTCCTTGCGTTTCTTGGCATCGAGTTGGCTCAGCGGATTCCGGCTCGAGGTCTCGCCGAGCAGATAGGCCAGAGCGTCGCGCATTCTCTGCCGTGCGCCTTCAATGCCGCGCGTTCCTTGTTGGATCTTCTCCAGCACTTTCGGCGTCAAATCGCCTTCTTCAATCCCCAGGGCCGACCGCAACACGTCCACGACGGGACCATAGGGAATCGTCGAGCCGAACGACACGCAACCCGCCTCCAGCCAGCGGAGATTCTCGAGTCGCAAGCGTGCTTGGACCTCGCGGGTCAACCGCGACTTGCCCACGCCCGGTTCTCCCACCAGACAGATAAACGCCGAGCGGCCATGGGACAAAGCCCGCGTCGCGCCCTCGATTTTCAGCATCTCTTTTTCACGGCCCACCAGCAGGGTCTGAACGCCGTGACCGCGCGGCCTCTGCCGCATCTGCCGTCCTTTTGCCCCCAGAACCTTATAGTTGACGATCGGTTCGCGCTTGTTCTTGACGAATGCCGGCGGTCGGCTCTCGCACTCGAAGGCATGGTGGATTTGCTGATACACGCGCTGGCTAATCAGCGCTTCGTTGAAGCCTGCCAGACTTTGAAGACGCGAGGCCGTATTGACCGCGTCGCCGAAGGCCGTGAAGTCGAGCCGGTCGCCGACGCTGATGCCGCCGACCACGACCTCGCCGGTGTGAATCCCGATGGCCAGACCCAGGTCCAGTTTTTCGTCGCGGCCGACTTTCTGGACGCCCTCGATCATTTCGAGTGATGCACGAACAGCGCGCTCCGGGTCATCCTCGTGAGCGCGCGGCGCGCCAAACGCCGCCAGCACCGCGTCGCCCAGGAAGTGCACCACGATCCCTCCATAGTGTTCCACGGCTCCCGCCATCCGCTCGAAACAGCGGTTGATGAGGTCGCGGATGTATTCGGGGTCGCGATCTTCGGCCAGGGCCGTGTAGCCGCACAGGTCGGCGAACATGATCGTGATCACACGGCGCTCGGCTTCCGACGCGGCCTCGAAATCCTCGAGCAGAAGTTCGCGCAGCCCTTTCGGCGCCAGGCGCGTCAGGTTGGCCAGCGCAAAACTCTGCGCATCCAGAGGCGCTCCCGGCGCCACCCCTTCCACCGCTCCTTCGCCCGTCACGGGCAACATCTGCCGACAGAATCGGCAATAGATTGCCCGCTCGCGAATCCACTCCGCACAAAACGGACATTCCTTGTAGCCAGTTTTACCTTCCATTGCCATCCCCCGACTTGAACGTTTCGGTCGCACGAATCGAGACAGTCCATTTTCCGCCTGCGACCGTTTGCCCGCCCTGCTCTTGCTATCCTTCTGATAGTATAGGCACGCTCGGTTGATGATGTCAATTAGTTTGGTTCAATGATGAGGGGATACGGGCAGGAATATTCTGTGGGTGCTCGCCACGGCACGGACGAGCGAGAAACCGTTGGGCAAAGCGAACAATCCTGGCCGAACGCGTCGGGCGAGTCATTATATTACCAAGTATTACCGAACTAGCGCGCGTTTCTCACTAATCAATAATAGAGACGACAGACTGTAGCCGCCGAAGTGATGAGGCGGACCGCTTCAGAGCGAACCCCGTCCGCCTCATCACTTCGGCGGCTACAGTTCGTTGTGAGAAATCCGGGCTAGTGACTTGCTTCGATCCGAATGCGGAAGCGGTCTTTGGCCGCCAGCGATTCCGCCCGAATGTTGCACACGGGACCGTTTCCAAGTCGGCGAACCTCACTGGCCGACCATCGCCCGTCGCCACCGACTAGGCCGCCCCTGTTGCCCCAACTGCGATCATTCCTGCCTGCCTCGATCCAGTGCAGCGCAAAAAGGCCGTTTTTCTTGTCCGCACCGACCGCGCGCTTGATGCGAATACTCAACGTTCGAAGAGGGTTCTCTTTGTCGTAGAGAACAAGCGGTTCGCCAAGAGCAACCTCGCGTTCGACTGTCGCAGATGCGCTGGTTTGTTCGATGAAGCCAAGATCCCGATAGATCCCAACAGGAACCGGTTCAGCGGTCAGTTTCTCTTCCTCGAGCCGCCTGGCCAGGTCTTTGATCCGACCGTCATAATTGCCGTGGTTCTCCTCGGTTCGCAACAGCGCGATGGCCCGCAACAATGCCTGGCGCGCTTTGTCCTTTTCGCCGTGTCTTTGATAGTTTTCTGCCAGCGTGATGTTCCCGCTCACCGAGGCCAAGGGGCATTTCTCCAACATTTCGAAATAGCGGTTTTCGAGGCTGCCGCGCGTCAGAAATCTGTCGAAAAGCATCACGGTTTCGACGGGAGCGCTACTATCGAGGAGAGCGCGCATCGCTTTTTCCGTTTCTTCGTCCGAGAACAAGTTCTCATAATGGACGACCACAGGCATCTTTGCTTCGGGCTCGTTCTGTCGGGTGGTGATCCATTCGCCCTCTATCCCGTCGCGCTGTTGCCGGAAAACGACCAGTCGCTCCGTGTCTCGCTTCATCCGCACCAACCGCAGCTCTGTGCCGGAAGTCTGGGAGTCCCGATCTTTCCATCCTTCACTTTCCATCTGGCTTTTGATCGAAGCCAAAACGACCGAGGTGTCGCGATTCTCCGTGAACCGCCAGACCGTCTGATTGTGTCTCATCAGGGCGCGACAAGATTGGACGCACTCGATGGCCTCGCGAGGCAAGAACGCCATGTCCGGCGGTTTGCGATAGGTCCCGTACAGAAAATCAGGCATCTCAGGCATTAGGCCGTACTTCTCGATCCAATCGGTCAGCTGTTTGGACAGCGCCTTGCCGATCTGGCCGGCGATATCGTTCGCGACCAGTTTATATTTGGCGCCCGCCGATTCATAGCCGCGCACGTTGCTCCGGTGCGACAAATTCGCGCGCCATTCAAATTCCAATGGAGGCGGCGTTGTCTGATCGCTGTAGTGGGAGCCGCTCTGATAGGGGGTCGAGCCCGCCGTGGCCAAAACCGTCGCCGTGATCCCTCGGTAGAGAGGGAATCGGGTTTCCTTGATTCGCGGCATCTCCAGCAGAACAGTGATGTCGGGAGCGAGACCGCCCTCCGGCATTTTCTGGCCCGCGGGCAAATACACCACCTGCTCGATGAAGGGGAGCTGCACCAGCAGTTTCTGAATCTCCATACCGGCCCGTTCCATCAGGGCATGGCTGCTTCGGTTGACAAGCAAGAGCCGGCGGCAGGCAAGGCGCGTATGGTCGGAAGAGAAGGAGGTACTGCTCGAATTCATCCGATCTTTGGCTTCGGTGATCGCCGCATGAATTTCCACGCCCGACCGCCGGCCCCCTTCGGAGACGATCGCTCCACTTTCGGGGTCGCGTTTCATGACGATCGCTTTCTTTCCCAAATGGCTCCAGGGCAGATGGAGAATCACAACGATGATCAGTGTTGGAACAAGAACAAAAGCTGAACGAGCGACCGAAGGCCTCGCATCCGGCGGCGCGAATCGCCCGAAGACCAGATAGAGAAGCGTCAGGAGGGGATTGAAGAAGATGAACGTTACGAGCCAGAAAAATTTGGTGCCCTGTTGGTTGCCAAAAACCGGATAGAACCGCTTGCGCCGGATGCAATCAATCAGCAGGAAGAGCCAGACAATGAGATAGCCGGCGATGGCGAGATAGGAGAGGGCTTTCACTGTAACTTGTCCTTTCGTTGCGGATTATGCAACCGGGCTTTCCGTAGCTCGCGAACGACTCATCA
>Ga0315277_10006940_pt1 | contig 14722 bp, 11 predicted proteins | sample YL17G05_15_MG_FD_203695 | JGI IMG/M metagenome (GOLD analysis project Ga0315277, IMG submission 203695) | Sediment microbial communities from Yellowstone Lake, YNP, Wyoming, USA - YL17G05_15 | ecosystem: Environmental > Aquatic > Freshwater > Lake > Sediment | place: USA: Wyoming | collected... | reverse complement strand
AAATGTGGATTCACCAATATCCCAATTAGAATATTAGTCAGGGAAAAAAGAAAATGATTATTCTTCTTATTTCAATTTTAGCAGGATATTTAATAGGCGCAATTCCCACAAGCTATATTCTCGTCAAGATAAAAACAGGTAAGGACATAAGACAACTCGGTAGTGGAAATCCCGGGGCAACAAATGTGGGAAGAATACTTGGAAAACAATGGGGAATTTTAGTTTTATTTTTTGATATGATTAAAGGATTCTTACCTGTATGGGGAATTTTTTATCTTATATCTTATGTTAAACCAGATAGTTTATTATTCTCAAAACCAATCATCGAGAGCAAAGAAATTTTAAAAACCTGCATAGGATTATCAGCAATCGCTGGTCACATATTCCCCGTATACTTAGGCTTCAAAGGAGGAAAAGGTGTTGCTACAACTCTCGGAGTTTTTCTTGCCCTTGTTCCGATTCCCTTGTTAATTACAGCTCTAATTATGATTATAATAATATCAGTAACTGGTTATATTTCAGTTGGTTCAATTGCAGGAGCAATAATTTTACCTATCATTCTTATTCTCAAACAATCACATATAGTATATATTATTTTAGGAATAATAATCGGACTATTGATCATATATCGCCATATATCTAATATAAAAAGATTACTCACGCATACAGAATCCAAGTTTTCAATTAAGAAATAACAATTCGGTTTACTCATAGGATTTTTTATTTGATAAATTATTTTAAAATAATTTATTTGAATCAAATAAATATTGATTCTCTATTTTAGCTTAACTAAAAAAAACATTCATTAAATAAAGAGGAGTAAAAAATAATGACTACAATTACAAGCCCAAGCTATAGTATCACTATGAGATTAGAAATACAAAATCAGCCGGGTATGTTCGCTAAAGTTGCAAACGCTATTGGGAAAAAGAAAGGTAACCTCGGCGCAATCGATATTGTTCAGGTTCAAAAGGATACGCTAATCAGAGATGTTACTGTATATGCCAGAGATGAAGAACATAGTCAGGCTATTATAGATAGTGTCAAAAAGATTAATGGAGTGAAATTAATCAGTGTCTCGGATCGTGTTTTTTTAATGCACCTCGGTGGAAAAATATCCATAAAAACAAAAGTCCCATTAACAACAAGAAATTCACTCTCAATGGCATATACACCTGGAGTTGCAAGAGTTTGTATGGCAATTGCAGAAGACAAGAAAAAAGCCAGTGTTTTAACGATTAAGAAAAATTCTGTCGCCATTGTTTCTGATGGCACAGCAGTCTTAGGACTTGGTGATATTGGACCGGAAGCGGCGATGCCCGTTATGGAAGGGAAAGCGATGTTGTTTAAAGAATTTGGTGATGTGGATGCTTATCCAATTTGCCTTGATACAAAAGATGCTGAAGAGATAATTAAAACTGTAAAATATATCTCACCGGGATTTGGGGGAATTAATCTTGAGGATATATCTGCACCAAGATGTTTCATAATTGAGGAGCGATTAAAAAAGGAACTTAATATACCAGTTTTTCACGATGACCAGCACGGAACAGCAGTTGTTGTTCTGGCAGCTTTAATCAATGCACTCAAAATTGTTAACAAAAAAATGAAAGACATTAAAATTGTTATTTCCGGTGTGGGAGCGGCAGGTGTAGCTTGTGCAAAAATCTTGCTTTCTGTTGGTGTGAAAGAAATTATTGGTGTTGATAGAACTGGCATTATTTATGAAGGTAGAACTGAAGGAATGAATTTTATGAAGGATTGGTTTGCTGAACACACAAATCCTAAAAAGGTGAAAGGGGGTCTTAAAGATGCATTACATAAAGCTGATGTTTTTATTGGGGTATCGGCACCCGGATTATTAAAAGGTAAAGATTTGACCGTGATGAAAAAAGATCCTATTATATTCGCAATGGCAAATCCGATTCCAGAAATTATGCCAGAAGAAGCAGAATCTTATGCAAGAATAATTGCCACAGGCAGAAGTGATTATCCAAATCAAGTGAATAATGTTTTATGTTTCCCAGGAATGTTTAGAGGCACATTAGATGTGAGAGCAAGAGATATTAATGAAGAGATGAAAATTGCTGCCGCTTATGCAATAGCAAATACGATTAAAGATTCGGAATTATCGGAAGAATATATTATACCGAGTGTTTTCAACAAAAAAGTTTTCCAATCAGTCGCTTCTGCAGTTGCGAAAGCCGCTATTTCTTCAGGTATCGCACATAGAACAAGAATAAGTCTGGATTTTTATGAATATTAATTCCTAATCAAAATTTGAGAAATTTTTTAACCAAGAATTACACGAATCAACACCAATAGAAATTAAATTTATAATAAATGAAAATATTAATTAGTGAAAATTAGTGATTTAATTATTAGTTTTTCTGTGTTACAATTTTAATCTATTCTAAAAGGGAGAAAACTTAATGAAAGTCTTAATCACAGGTATAACAGGTTTTGCTGGGAGTCATCTTGCAGAATATTTGTTAAAGCTTGGAGGAATAGAAGTATATGGGACAAGGAGATGGCGGAGTCGGATGGAAAATATTCATCACATAAAAGATAAGATAAAATTTGTTGAATGCGATTTGCGTGATTATTCGTCAATGATAAGAGCCATAGAACAAACAAAACCTGATAGAATCTTTCATCTTGCCGCTCAATCATTTGTCCCGACCTCCTGGATAGTGCCATCCGATACCATAACAACTAATATCAATGGAAATCTTTATCTATTCGAAGCTTGTCGAGAGGCAGGAATCAATCCACTTATTCAAATAGCTTGTTCGAGCGAAGAATATGGAATGGTATATGAGAATGAAGTGCCAATAAAAGAGACGAACCCACTAAGACCGCTGAGTCCTTATGCTGTGAGTAAAGTCGGACAAGATATGCTTAGTTATCAGTATTATCAAAGTTATAAAATACCTATAATCAGGACGAGAGGTTTTAATCATTCTGGACCCCGAAGACCGAGCATTTTTGTTTGTTCTGATTTTGCAAGACAAATCGTCGATATTGAAAAAGGGATGCGGAAACCAATTATTTATGTTGGGAATTTAGAAGCGGTTAGAGATTTTACAGATGTTAGAGATATGGTCAGAGCTTATTGGTTAGCATTAGAAAAAGGTGAACCGGGAGAAGTGTACAATATAAGCACTGGTAAAGGGTACAAAATAAAAGAACTTCTTAATATGCTTTTATCCTTGAGTAAGGTGAAAGTTGAAATCAGAGAAGATTCATCTCGATTAAGACCATCAGATGTTCCTTTACTCATAGGAGACAATTCTAAATTTGTTAAGAGGACAGGTTGGAAACCCGAGATCCCATTTAAAATAACTCTTGAAGACCTTCTTGATTATTGGAGAAGTCGGGAAAGTGGTGTCTGTCCTAATTCGGAATATGATTATTGAACGAATGTTGGAACCACCAATTACACGAATTTACACTAATAAATATTTTGGATTTGTAGGGGCGGGGTGACCCCGCCCCTACATTTTCCTAATTTTCTATTTGTATAAATTCGTGTAATTGGTGGTTTCATACTTATGTTTTTGTTTAAAATTTTTTTCTTATGGATTTCAAATGAAAGTATCGCTTATTACAGGGGCGTCGGGTTTTGCTGGTGGTCATCTGACAAGATTGTTATTAAATAATAATCACGATGTCTTTGCCACTTATCAAAACGATGTCGATAAATCCGCAGTGGATAACGATTTGTCGGAAGCTAAATGGCGAGAACTAAATCTATTTGATAAAGTTAGTTTAGTAAAATTATTAAAGGAATCTAAACCTGATTATATATTTCATCTAAGTGGTCAAAGTAACGTTCCACTATCCTGGAAAAATCCAATTGAAACATACAACGTGAATTTTTTCGGAACGATGAATTTATTTGATGCAATAATTGATGCTGGAATTGACTCAAAGATTCTTGTTATCTGTTCTGGTGATGAATATGGTAATGTTCCAATTGCGAGACAACCTATCAAAGAAGAAGAATCGCTGAAGCCGATGAATCCTTATGCCGTGAGCAAAGTCTGCCAGGATATGGTAGCATATCAGTATTTTATCAGTAAGAAATTGAAAATAATTCGCGTTAGACCTTTTCCCCATATTGGAATAGGTCAAAGACCAATCTTTGCCACATCCAATTTTAGTCGTCAAATTGCTATGATTGAATCTGGAAAGACGGAGCCAGTTATAAAAGTCGGAAATCTAAAGGCAGCGAGAGATTATACAGATGTCCGAGATATTGTTCAGGCTTATTTGCTGGCAATTGAGAAATGTGATATTGGCGAAGTCTATAATATTTCTTCTGGAAAAGGTGTAGTAATAAATGACATACTCGACCAATTAATTTCTATGTCAAAAAAAGATGTGAAGATACAAATTGACCAGACTTTGCTCAGACCCACTGATATACCTTATCTGGTTGGTGATTGCTCAAAATTCAAGAATAAAACCGGATGGGCACCTCAAATAAAGTTGGAAGAAACACTTCAGGATTTATTAGATTTCTGGCGTTTTAAAGTCTCAAGTTGATCTTTTATCTTTTCATACATTTCATAATCAAATTGTGTCGGTTCTTTTTGATACATCTGAATATCACCGAGCATCCCAGGAAAAGTTTTGACAAGCTTGAAATTGTTTTTAACGTGTCTATCAATAAAATCAGGAATTGGTCCCCACGTGACATACCAGATTCTTTTAGGTTGATAAACCTCATACATAAAATCCTCTTCGTAAATACAATCGACTACGAGTCGAACATTTTTGGAATAATCTGTTACATATTGCAACAGACCAAGTGGAGACCAGAAGGCTCCTGCGATGACCGTATCACCATCCTTTACATTGTTTTCAAGATACCTCGCAACGCCTTTCCAATCCTGCTTCTCACTCTTATAATATCCATAAATCTCTACCGCGTTAAACGAAACGAATACAGTTAATAAGATGAAAATAACCAGAATATATCCAACATTTTTATTAATGATATTTTTAATCATTAGTAATAGATAATAAACACTCATTGAGCATAAGCTTAAGTAAATAATTATCTCATAGGATAAATAACGGGAGGGGAAGAACCAGCCTGCATTTGTGATTAGTAGTATAATTAATGGAACAACTATAAATATTATTGAGAAAAGAAATAAATCTCGATGTTTGAAGAATGAGAGAATTAAGCCAGTGATAAACAAAATAAGATAAACCCATTTCAGATTTTTGCTGCCAAACTCATCCAATAAATTACTAAAATATGCGTAATCAAATTTTGTAGCAAATGGATTATATCCGGATCCTCTTGCAACCTCATCTCCTTGAATGGGTGCTTTCTGTTGAGTAGTTCCTTTAATAACGCCATATTGGTCAAGAATTTTTAATAATACACCTCTTGTCTTAGTGTCCTTAATATCTTTGGGAGAATAAATTAGCCAGGGGAGATAAATTAAAAACATTATCAAACCACTTAAAATTACCCTATTTATTGTTCTTAATACAATTTTGAAATCTTTTTCTGAAAAATATCTGAGTAATAATTTTAAGAAAATATAACTATATTGAGCAACAATAATAAATATTCCGAAATAACTAATATAGGCATTTGTTACATTAAATAGCGCAAAGAAAATCCAATTCCAGATTGAATGATGCTGATTCTTCGAGTTTACATTCAGACTTTTCAACATAAAAAATGAGGAAGCTAATCCAATGCACAATATGACAACATACATCCTTCCATCCTGTGAATGAAAAATATGCCAGGGAGAAAAAGTGAGAAGAATAGCAGAAATTAGCCCAACTTTTTCATTCACAAAAATTTTCCCGAATAAAAAGATGAAATAAATACTGAATATCCCTGCAATCATTGAAGGTAATCGCACAGCAGTTTCAGTAGGTAGAAATTGTAATTGGGTCAAAAGATGAATGAGAATATTTCTGAGAGGAGGACTATTTCTCTGTGCACAATAATTTAAGAGGAGATGATAATCTTTTGAAACGTTTAGAGAGGCTAATTCATCCACCCACAAGCTCTTCTGGCTAAGACCGTAAATTCTTAGTAATCCCCCAATCAAAATTATTAAATATAAAATATATCTTATCTTCACGTTATAAGATGTTTCTTTTTCTTGATTCATATATTATTTTAATAGTTAGTCTTATTAAGATAGATTTAAAATAGATATTTTTGTGATGTCAACCTTGATTTAATTTAGGAAATGAGAACGTTGTTTGCTATTAAAATTCCAATTGGAAATTATTATTACAATGTATACAAAGAAGAGATAAATACTTGTTGATTATTCAACCAGGATAGATTATATGAAATAATTATCCAATAAATATGTCTTCTTTTGGATATCTAAGTAACACTAACTTCGGTTTTGTAATAAATGCAGTGCCTATTGTTAAAGGTCCAACTCTCCCAATAAACATTGTAATAGTTAAAACTACCTTACCAATAGTTGTTAAATCAGGAGTTATTCCTGTAGATAACCCTGTATTCCCCAAAGCAGATATTATTTCAAATAAGGTCTGAATATATGAAGCTTTTTCAGTATTAGCAAGTATGATGACATCCACAAAAACAACGATAATGAATAGACAAAATACGCTTGATGCTTTTATGATTGTTTTTAATGGTAATTCTCTTTCAAAAATATTTACTGTTCTTTTATCCTGCAGATATGATTTCACTGATACAAATAATGTTCCCAATGTTGTTGTTTTTATTCCACCTCCCGTGCTTCCAGGAGATGCTCCCACAAACATTAAAATCATCAATACTGTAAGACTGGCAGCAGACATTGCTCCTATGTCTATCGAATTAAATCCATCAGTCGTTGAGGCGGAGATTGATTGGAAAAATGAAATAAGTATTCTATCATAAGAACTCATACTTACAGACCATTTTTCTGATATAAGAATTATTATTCCTCCCATCAATATAACAAAAAAGGTTACAAGTAGAGCCATTCTGCTATGCACAGTCAGTCTTCTTGGGCTTATTTTTTTAAATTTTTTATATATATAATTGTTCAAATCAATAAGAACGAAAAAACCTATTCCTCCTAAAATGGAAATAATATCGATTGTCAGATTAACAACCAGACTGGTTTTATAATTAATCAGACTGCTTGAAAAAATCGAAAATCCTGCGGTGCAAAACGCAGATACTGAATGAAAAATACCTAAATAAATAGAATGAGAAATTGAATATTTGTTAGACCAAAATATTGCTAAAATAAAAGCTCCAATGAATTCAAAAATAAAAGTATAAAGAAGGACTTTTTTAAAAAAACTTCCTAACTTATGAGGTTGATCTGTTGCCATTGATTCTTTTGCAACAATTCTCGCATTCAGTGATAACTGCGTTCCCAAAATATAAGCAATAAAAACCACAAATGTCATATAACCAATTCCGCCTATCTGAAAAATGCACATCAAAACGATCTGCCCGAAGAGAGAGTAATAGCTACCTATATCAACTACAGTTAAGCCAGATGTGCTAATTCCGGATGTTGATAGGAAAAGAGCATCTATAAATGGTTGGTGTGAACCTTTTGATGAAGCAATAGGCAAAGAAAGGAGTATTGCCCCAATAATAGTTATAAACAAATATCCCAATACAAGTATTTGTAAAGGAGATAATTTAATTCTCTTTTTAGACTTGTCCATAAGCAAATAAAATTACAAAATAATAGCCTTTGGAGACAAGTCAATTAAGTGTCAAAATTTAGGATGGTTAATAATTCATTCTTATGAATCAATCCAATTGCAGTCTGTATCCAACGGCGGGTTCAGTAGTAATATACTCGGGCTTTGAAGGATTTTGTTCAAGTTTGCTTCGCAGATTGCTTATTGTCACTCTCAAAAGATGATCCATACCTTTATATTCATAGGGATTTTTGTTCCATACCTGTTGCATAATATGCTTATGCGTAAGCACTTTACCGGCATTAAGGACAAGCAATTTTAATATACCATATTCAGTCGGCGTTAAATCTATTTCTTTACCGTTAATTATGACAAGTCTTTTAGATAAATCAACACTTAGCTTACCGGTTTTAAATATAGGTTCATCTTCAATTCTCATCGCACGTCTTAATACTGCTTTCAGTCTTGAATGAAGTTCTTCAACACCGAATGGTTTTGTCAAATAATCATCTGCACCTTTATCTAAAGCTTCAGTTTTATCTTCCTGCCTGTCACGAACCGACAGTATTATGATAGGAATCTGACTGTGTTTTCTTATTTTTTCAATCACTTCAATACCATCAATATCGGGTAAACCTAAATCCAGTATAACCACATCTGGTCTGAATGCAGGAATAGATTCAATTGCCTCTTTACCGGTTACTGCTTCAGAGACATTATACCCATACGATTTTAACGAGACAGAAAGAAATTTTCTGATGGATTTTTCATCGTCTACAATCAAAATCCTCAAACCATTATGATTTTTTATCTCAGTCATTTTTATTAGTCAATGGAAGTAATATTTTAATCTCGGCGCCACCCATATTGCGGTTTTCCGCCCAAATCTTTCCGTTATGTGCTTCTACTATTCCTTTGCATACAGAAAGCCCAAGACCTGTTCCTTCATAACTCTGGGGTCTTTTTACTCTATAGAACTTGTCAAATACTTGTTTTAAATCAGATGCAGGTATACCAATACCACTATCAGATATGCTTATCTCAACAAACTTTTCTTTAATCCTGGCTGTTATATTAATTTCTTTCTTTTTTAGTGAATATTTTACAGCGTTATCAAGGATATTTGTTATTACTTTCATAATTAGAATGAAATCGATTTCTACTTCTGGTAAATTATCAGGAATATCGACTGCTATATTAAAATTTACAATGAATTTTTCCATTTGTTTTAAGGCTGTTCCTATTAAATCTTTAATATCTGATAGTTTTTTATTTATATGCAATGCTCCTGCTTCCACTCTTGCCATATTCAGCAAATCCCCAACCAATTGATTAAGCTTTATTGATTCTTCATAAGCTGTTTCAATAAGAGAATTTTTATCCTCATCATCTATTTTAGGATTTTGTAGAAGACTGCTCAATGAACCTGAAATTGATACTAAAGGTGTCCTGAGGTCATGTGATATCGAGTTTAAAAAAGCCGTGTGCAGTTTCTCAGCTTCTCGAAGCAAATTAACCTGTTGTGCTTCTTCTAAAAGTTTTAATCGCTCTATAGTAAATGAAATCTGATTTGAAAATGTCTCAAGCATACGGTATTGTTCGGATAAAAGATGTAGTTCCTTGTTTTTGAATAATACTCCCAAAACACCAAAAGCTTCCTTTGTTGTCTTTAGTGGAAGATAGTATGCGTTAGCCTCTGGAAGTACGTTAGTATTCCATCCCGTAGGCTTACTGGATTGAAAAGACCGAATTGCTGCAGAATCATCGACTTTGGTGAGAATAAAGTCTGGGGTTTTAGCTTTAATTATTAAGTCATTATCATCCTTCAAAAATATAGCGATGTCCGCATTGAATGTTTTATTTAAATGACTAATTGCTATATCAAACAATGATTCAATATTTATGGTTTTGACAAGATCTTTGCTCAGATTGTATAAAGCCAGTGTTTGAGCTTCACGGTTTTCAGCTGCTTTTGCCTTTTCTTTTGCTTTTAATGTTAAAGAGCTTATAACGATAGCAACAACAAATAATGTGATGAAAACAATGAGGTACTGTGTATCTGCAACTGTCAATGTTAAATGTGGTGGCACAAAGAAGAAATCAAAAATCAGGACACTTAGTATTGTACAAACAAAAGACGGTCCCCTCCCCCATCGAACTGCAGTTATAACAACAACAAGAATGTATAACATTGCAAGATTTGTTTGTGCGATGGAGTGACGAAGTATTCCTCCAAGTAATGATACAATAACTATGAGACTAATGCTTTTTAAATAATTCATAACATCATCTTAAAATTTAACAGAAATTACTATTTGATTTATATGAACCACAAAAGCAAGTAAATTTATTTAGTAAGTGATCATCTATTGCTCAAAATTGGGTTATTCCCAAGATACGAATTTTCATAAAAGAAAGTTGTTGTTTATAAATATAGTACACTATTAATATTAACTATAAAATGACGAAAAATATAGTAAAAGAAGAAAAACAATTCATTGCGTTTATATTGAATAAAAATTGAAAGATATTCATTATTCACCCAAAAGAATCGGGACTACTAAACTAATTTATATGGAAAAGAAATTCGGACATTATGAAGTTATAGACGTTATAGGCTCAGGGGGTATGGGTGTGATTTACAAAGCCTATGATTCACTTCTTGATAGATATGTTGCCATTAAGGTTCTTCCTGAGAATTTAACTGTGGATAGGGGGCTTGTGGAGAGATTTAAAAGAGAAGCAAAAGCTTCTGCAAAATTGAACCATCCTCATATCGTTTCGATTTATCATTTAGGCGAAGAAAAAGATAAACTATATTTTGTTATGGAATATATTGAAGGAGACAATTTAGCCTTAATCGTAAATAAGAAACAGAGATTTTTAGTAAGAGATGCTATTAATGCTATTATTTCCTGTGCTAAAGCACTTCAATATGCCTTCGAAAATGGAATAATTCATAGGGATATTAAACCCTCTAATATTCTTGTGACGAAAGATGGAACTATAAAAATAGCTGATTTTGGTTTGGCGAAAAATATAAACATTGATTCATCTCTCACATCATCTGGTTCTTTATTAGGCACTCCTCAATATATGTCTCCAGAACAAGCCAAAGGAGAAAAGGCGGATTTTCGAAGTGATATATATTCACTCGGTGCAACTTTCTTTCACCTTATTGTTGGCTCTCCACCTTTTGATGCGGATTCTTTTTATGGTCTTGTTATGAAGCATAGTTCAGAAACCTTACCTCCACCAGACCCTATTAAAACTCCTATTCCCGACGAGGTTTATAGAATCATTAAAAAAATGATGGCAAAAAAACCTGAGAATAGATATCAAAGCTACAATGAACTCATCACTGATTTAAATAATATTATGGATGTGAGTGCATCATTAAAGAAAACTGTCTTAGTTAAAAGTCCATTATTTAAAAAGAAGGTCAAAAGTATTGCCATCTTCTTTTCATCTGCAATACTTATTATAATTGTGGGAATATCTTTATCACTTTTAAATAAGAAGGAATCCATTAAAATATCAACCGTGGTATCAAAAGATACAAAAGGTATTCAAGAAACTTTTTCGCCTTCTCCGTCTATTTCGGAACAACTTGATACTACTGATATAAAAGAAAAAGTTATGGAAAACCAATCCACTGCTTCATTACCAATTCCTTCTCGAGAAGATTTATTCGTGTTAAACAAAAATTACCAGTTTGATAATATTATAAGTAAATTGCAACCACTCATAGCTACGGAAAAAGATGAAAAACAAATAGAGTTTCTGAAAATGGAGATAAATAAATTTAATCGTTTAAAAACTTTGAAAGAACTTTTAACTGCAAATATGAATTCCAAAACTCCTTTATTCATCCCCACATTATTAAGGAGTGATACGAAAATAAAATTACTATACGCAGACTCCGAAAGGTTAAAATTATTAAGAAATGAAGAAATAGTTGAAAGGGATTGGAGTATTATACGACCCGAAATATTTTATCATTGTGCGGATAATTGGCTTGCTAAAGAATCACTTGAAGTTCAAATGGGATTATTAGCCTTTTTAGCAGAATATGCAGATGAACTTCCTTTAAGAATAGGAACACCTATAGAGCTGTTTAAGAACCATCTCAAATTATTGAAGAGTATCGTGGGAGATAAAATCAATACTGATATAGAAAAAGAAATTAATTTTTATCGAAATGAAATTGTAAAAGCTCAGCCTAAATCCATTTTCCTAAAAAATCGTTGACAAAATTAACTTCCTACATTCAGGTAATTTAACAAAAGAAAAATAATTCAACATTGAAGAACTGCTTTTCATAATATTTAAATTTCTTGTTGTGTATATTTTATAATTTACTTTTTATCTTTCTCTCTCATCAAAAATGAAGACAATTTTTCTGCAGTGTCTTTGGTTATTTCCTTTTTGTGTTTACCTAAATGGGAATTTATCTCTCTTAAATCGAGAAGAACTATCACGAAAAGACTTAAAGATAAAAACAAACATATCCCATATATAATTGAAAGTGTTATAATTGATTCGCTTAATTTAGGTAAAATAGATGTTATATAAATAAGTAAGACAATTATAATTAGTATTATAGCCCCAATCGCCCGTCTTATTAATCTTTTTCTACTGATAAATTCATTTTCTGAATCTTGTGTACGATTCCTGTAAATCCTTATCTCATTTAATAAAAGAATTAATGCAATAACAACAACTCCTGAGCCTAATAAGCCTTTAATAATAATATAAAACATTAGATATTATCTCGAATTGTAAGAATTTTTTTCATTTTGCAAAAGCAAAATCAAAAACAAGTTAACATAACAGGAATTATGAAGATTTACAAGATAAATTCTCAGAAAAATAGTGGCGCAACATTTATTTCGCATTGTAATACGAGATAAATCTCGCATTACAACAAAATATTAGTTGAGATTTTCTTTATTTTAATTTAAGGATTTTTTATCTTTATTTATAATCATTGTTCTTAAAAAAACATTTCAAGTTATGAAAAAAGCAAAAATTAAAAATCTAAGCCAACCAATCAATAAAAAGTCAAACATCCAACTACTCTTAATTTTTCTAATTTTTCTTATCACACTGATTGCATTCTCCCCTTCTATAATAAACGGTTTTGTGAGGTGGGACGACTATGAGATTTTGGTTGAGAATAATCTTGTTAAAGATTTTTCTTACAAGGGTATAATAAACATATTTTCCAGTTTTGTATTAAACACTTATGTCCCTTTCACTCTACTTACCTTTATGATTGAGTATTATTTTTTCCAATTAAATCCCATCATCTATCATACAACAAATATTATTTTGCACTCAATTGATGCTGTGTTATTATTTTTATTAATTTACAAATTATGCGGTAATATATATACTGCGTTATTAACCTCCTTGCTCTGGGCATTGCATCCACAGAGGGTGGAATCTGTTGCCTGGGTCACGGAAAGGAAAGATGTCCTCTATACACTTTTTTTCTTCTCTTCATTTATTGCATACTTGAACTATGCAAAATTCAATAATCGAAAATATTATTTTTTATCTATCGCCTTATTTGTTTTATCAATTCTCTCCAAAGGTATGGCAATAATATTGCCTTTTCTATTGATTTTAACAGACTTTTATCTAAAGCGAAATGTTAAAGTCCAAAAAAATATTATCGAAAAATTGCCGTTTTTCATCTTTGCAATTATTTCATCAGTCATATCATTTGTCGCTCAAAAAACTTTCGGGAATGTCGCCCAAGCTCCCTCTTTTTCCTTAGTTCAACGTTTTTTTATCGCTTCCTATGTGGGTGTATTTTACATCTACAAATTATTTTTACCTATAAATCTCTCTTGCATCTATCCATATCCAAGCTACCCACATAGATTAAATCCTCATTTAACTCTTCCTGATATTTACTATATTGCCCCAATCATATTATTGGTATTTATTATAATATTATTTGTGTCATTGAGAAAGACTCGCAAAGTTTTTTGGGGTGGTTTCTTTTTCTTAATATCCATCTTCCCTATTATGCAATTTCTTCCTGTGGCGGGACACGCTATGGCATACGATCGTTACTCCCTCATCGCCTCAATTGGACTGATTTATCTTGTTTCGGAAGGCATATTATATATCAAAAAATATAAAAGCAAATATCAAGACATTATAAGGGTATTTATCATTATCGGAATTCCAATTCTTATAGGCTCATTATCCTTTATGTCATATAAAAGATGTTTTGTCTGGAGAAATAGCCTGACATTATTTGGAGATGCGGTAAAGAAAACACCAAATGCACCGGCAGCCCATTATAATTTAGCTATGGAATATCGAAGTCGTGGAGATTTCCAAAAGGCATTTTATTATTTTACTAAAGCTATTGAGGTCGACCCTGAATACTCTGATGCTTTCAACGGAAGAGGTATTACTTACATTATCCTAAACAATGACTATGAGAAAGCTATTGATGATTTTAATCAATCAGTCCGATTCAATCCGAATAATTCAGGTGCCTATTATAATAGAGCTATTGCTTATGAAAGAACTGGAGATTTGAGCAAAACATTCGAAGACTTAAATATTGTAATTAAACTCAATCCTAAGGATAAAGAAGCATTATTTAAGCGAGCCTCAATATTTGTATCTCAAGGAAATAATGATAAGGCAATCGATGATTTAAATCGTTTGATAAATGTTTATCCTGATTTGGCAGAAGTCTATTACAAGAGGTCTCAAATTTATTTATCACAGAAAAAATATGATTTGGCATTGCAGGATATCGAGAAGGCTAAATCTTTAGGATTCAATGTGAGTCAGGAGTTAATCGAGAATGTGGCAAGATTAAGGAATGAAAAACTATCATATTGATTGAAAATTATTAATGAAATTACTTTTTTATTAAAGATATTAAGTATTACTACCGATAGAGAGTCTGTGAGGTGGAAAAAGATGATGAGTGGTGGTCAATCTAATGAAAAAATTATGGAGTTATTAGAAAAAGGGATAAAACTTCCAGCTCTTCCCGCAACAGGTATCAATCTAT
>Ga0315277_10006936_pt1 | contig 14727 bp, 14 predicted proteins | sample YL17G05_15_MG_FD_203695 | JGI IMG/M metagenome (GOLD analysis project Ga0315277, IMG submission 203695) | Sediment microbial communities from Yellowstone Lake, YNP, Wyoming, USA - YL17G05_15 | ecosystem: Environmental > Aquatic > Freshwater > Lake > Sediment | place: USA: Wyoming | collected... | reverse complement strand
TGCTAACGTGAGAGGCCCCATGGGGTGGTTCATCCCCAGCTTCATCACCGTGTCAATCGCTTCAGGGGTGCCAATGCCTTCCTGGAGCGCAAAAATGGCTTCATTGATCATCGGACAAAGAATACGGTTGGAAATAAAGCCGGGCGAATCATTGGCTTCCACTGGCTCTTTGCCCATCTTGCGGCAGACGTCCAGCGTAGTTGCGGTGGTTTCCTCTGAGGTAGCCAGGCCGCGAATCACTTCCACCAGCTTCATAAGGGGAACCGGGTTCATGAAGTGCATCCCTATCACGTTGTCTGGATGCTGGGTGACCGCGGCAATTTTAGTAATACTGATCGATGAGGTGTTGCTTGCCAGGATAGCGCCTGCTTTGGCAACCTGATCCAGGTCACGGAACAATTTCAGCTTCAGCTCAGGATTCTCCGTTGCAGCTTCAATCACCAGGTCAGCATTCGCCGCTCCATCCATTGCCATGCTAGTCTGGATTGACAGGGCAGCTTGCTTTTGTTGCTCGGTGATCGCCCCCTTGCTAAGCAGCTTCTCAATTGATTTCGCAATCGTGACCTGCGCCCGCTCCACCTGCCCAGGGACCACATCCATCATGGTCACCTGGTACCCAGACGTGGCTGCCACCTGGGCAATGCCATTTCCCATTGTCCCCGACCCCACCACGAAAATCGAGCGAATTTCCATTCTCTCCTCCTCAAATTATGTCATCGAGGGCTTCCTTCTTTGAAGCCCGAAGCATCGAGGGCGTTTTCTGCCCGAAGCATCGCGACTGATCTTCACGAGCTATGAAGAGTGATCTTCACAAGCGATGAAGAGTGATCTTCACGAGCGATGAAGAGACAGCGGCTTATGCGACGAAGCAACGAGGGCGATCCCAGTAAGCGCAGCGGAGTAAACGGATTCGCCCGAAGCATCGCGAACGCTGTATGTGAGCGATGTCGAGATATTACAAGCACATCTACTTCGGCTCCTTCCTCTCTTACTCCACCTCAATTGCCATCGCCACAGCTTCAGAACCACCCAGGCACAGGGAAGCCATGCCTTTCTTCAACCCGTGGTCCTTCAGGGCATAAATGAGGGTAGCTAATAGGCGCGCCCCACTGGCACCTATGGGATGTCCCAAGGCGATGCCTCCACCGTTGACGTTGACTTTCTCCCAATCCCAACCCTGATCGGCCAGCTCATAACCGTTTGCCAGCACCTGGGCGGCAAAGGCTTCATTAAGCTCGATCAAATCCACATCAGTCAGCTTCCAGCCAACCTGTTTGAGCACTACCGGAATAGTTTTCGCTGGTGCAGCAAAGAGATATTTCGGTTCCAGGGCGACATTCCCGTAACCCAGGATACGTGCCAGTGGCTTTACGCCCATTTGTTCAGCTTTAGCTCGACTGGCAACCACCACTGCTGCAGCACCATCATTCAAACCGGGTGCATTTCCAGCGGTCACCTTGCCATCCTTTTGGAATGCCGGGCGAAGCTTGGACAGTCCCTCCATGGTGGTATCTCGCCGGGGTGTCTCATCCGTATCCACTACCGTCACCTGCCCCTTGCGACCCTTCACTTCCACAGGCACGATCTCCTGCTTGAATTTACCCCCATCCATTGCGGCGATGGCTTTCATATGGCTCTTATATGCATACTCATCCATGGCCTCGCGCGTGACGTTATATTCGTTGGCAATAAATTCGGCCGCGTCTCCCATCGACCAATTTTCCAGTGCGCACCAAAGACCATCCTTCAACAAGGCATCCGTCAACTGTGCATGCCCGAAGCGCAGGCTGCCAGTACGCCCATCAACCAGGAAGGGTGCTCGGCTCATGCTTTCCATGCCGCCCGCCACAAACAAATCCCCATCGCCTGCCCGGATGGCTTGTGCAGCTAGCATGGTTGCCTTTAAGGCTGACCCGCACACCTTGTTGATCGTGAATGCTCCCACTGATACCGGTAGCCCAGCGTGAATGGCAGCCTGGCGGGCTGGGTTTTGCCCCAATCCAGCTGAAACTACATTTCCCATGATGACTTCTTTGATATCTGCGGGGTCTGGAATGGAAGCTCGCTCAACTGCTGCCTTCACAACCCATGCTCCAAGGTCGACAGCCGTCAGGCTGTTGAACCCGCCCTGGAAAGCCCCCGATGGCGTGCGTACCGCACTTAATATTACAGCCTCAGAGTCCTTTTGGCTCATCGTTTTCTCTCCTGGATTTTTTTGTAATTGGCGTTTATATCAGTTTTTGAATGAGCACCGTGTTATTTCGATCTGCTCCAATGATGGTTTATCTGGCTTCCCAAGCCTCTTTCACTCTGCGATAGGTCTCCTCTAATAACTCAGGCAGCACTCGGGTTTGAGATACGGATGACATGAAGTTGGTATCCCCAACCCAACGTGGCACCACGTGCAAATGTACATGCTCCGAAATCCCCGCACCTGCCGCACTCCCGATATTCATGCCTAAATTGAACCCCTGGGGTGAATAAATCTCCTGTAGTACTTGGATTGCCCGGGCTGACAGATCCATGATCTCGGCGCGCGAACCAGCTTCCAACAGTTCCAGCGAAGGCTTATGCTCGTAAGGCACGATCATCAAGTGCCCGCTTGTATATGGAAAGCGGTTCAACATCACAAATGCTTTCAGGCCGCGGAACACGATCAGGTTTTCCGGACCATCCACTTGTTTCAGCCCATTGCAGAAAATGCAGCCTTCATCAGATTTGGGAGTTGTTATATATTCCATACGCCAGGGAGACCAGAGGTAATTCATATTACCGGCTTATTGTAGCAAAGAATCATCCTTTGCGGAATAGTTGACATCCCACCCTAACGCGGGTATCCTAATACGGATGTCCCAGATTCCGCTTTTCTCTCCAAACATTCCCACTTCTTGGACGGTCGCTGATCTGACGCGCTATCTGCGTGAGCTACTCGAATCAGATGAGCTGCTCCAGGATGTATGGGTGACAGGGGAGGTCTCCAATTTCTCACGCCCTGCCTCTGGTCACGTGTATTTCACACTAAAGGATAGCTCGGCCTCCTTGCGCTGTGTAATGTGGCGAAATGCCGTTCTACGGCAAAGCTTTACACCCCGCGATGGCGATGCAATCGATGTCCATGGTGCTATCAGCGTCTACGAAGCAGGTGGGCAATACCAGCTTTACGCGGACGTCTTTCGGCAAGCAGGTGAAGGTGCTCTGTATCAGGAATTCTTGCGCCTGAAAGCCATGCTGGAAGCAGAGGGGCTCTTCGCCCAGGAACGCAAGCGACCCATCCCACTCAAGCCCAAGCGTATCGGCATCGTCACTTCCCCCACTGGGGCAGCCTTACAGGATATGCTCAATACGTTGCGCCGGCGCTACCCATTGGTGGAGGTGGTGCTGGCACCTACTCCCGTCCAAGGGGATGAAGCTCCGATGGGGATTATCACAGCCTTACATGCTGTGGTACGGGTTGCCGACCCCGACGTGATCATCCTGGCACGTGGAGGCGGCTCAATCGAGGACTTGTGGGCTTTCAACGATGAGCGCGTGGCAAGGGCAATCGCCGCTTCACCGGTGCCCATCATAACCGGCATCGGACACGAGACCGACTTCACCATCGCCGATTTTGTAGCAGACCTGCGCGCGCCGACCCCCACCGCTGCGGCTGAGCTTGCAACCCCCAACCAGGCTGACCTGCGTCTTGACCTCTCTGATCTTAACGACCGCCTCAACCGCCTCCTGCAGAGCTTCACCAGTGAGCTCCGCTGGGCATTCAAGGGGATTCAGAACCTATTGGAGAGGAATTCCCCCCTTTTCCAGGTTCAATCTAACAGTCAACGCGTTGATGAGCTGGATCATCGCCTGAGTGCTGCCACCAACCACTTGTTGCAGCTGGCTCGGATTCAATTGACGGGACTGAGCCAACATATTGCGGCGCTTAACCCAATGGCTGTGCTGGAACGAGGGTATGCCATCGTGACCAATCAAACTGGAGAAACGATTGCACGCGTAGGTCAGGTCAGCGCGGGCGAGCCTTTGAATGTGCAGGTCAGCGATGGTGATTTTGATGTTCATGTGAATAAATGAGGATTGAAAACGTAATGTGATTCTGCTGAAACAGTACCCATTTTTCATTGCGAGGAGGGCCTCCTAAGCCCGATGAAGCAATCTCCTCGTGACACTTAAGACTTCCTTTCAATGAGGAGATAAGCTTGGTATTATTTCGAAAATAATCTCATGAAAGAAAAACAGTATTTTGTCTACATTATGACGACTATTACTAATACAGTGCTTTATACAAGGGTTACAAATGATCTCCAACGTAGAGTTCTTGAGCATAGATCAGGTAAAGGGAGAGGATTTACAAAGAAAAATAAATTATATAAACTTGTTTATTATGAAGCTGGCAATAACATAAACTCAGCTCTCACCCGCGAAAAGGAAATTAAGAGTGGCTCAAGGCAGAAAAAGGTTATATTACTAAAAAGCATTAATCCGCATTGGAATGATTTATTCGAGAAATTTTTCGGTCAGCTTGTTTTAATAGAAAACAAAGTAGATTTATACATGTAACGAGGAGATTGCTTCGACCAGCAAAAAACACTGGTCTCGCAATGACAAATAGCACATAAAGGAGTAAGTCATGTCTCCTGCAAAACCAAAAGTGAAAACAAATCAACCGCCTGTGGAGGAGCTATCCTACGAGCAGGCGCTGGCTGAATTGGAGTCCATCGTCGCCTCCCTTGAGTCTGACAAGCTTCCGCTAGATGAATCCATGGCTCTTTATGAGCGCGGTCAGGCACTGACCAAGCATTGTGTGGAGTTACTGGACAAAGCCGAGCTGCGTGTCAAACAGCTATCTGGGGATTCCTTGGTAGACATACCAGTTGAAGATTAATTTGTCATTGCGAGTAGCGTAATTTGCGACGAGGCAGTCTTCCTGTTCCACGAGAGTGTTTGAATCAGGCAAAAATTGCCCATGCATATACGCCAGCAATTAAATCACTAAAACATGGTCAAGGAAATTAAATGTCAATCTTTCAAAACTACGTACTAATCGCTGCGCTGATTGCCTGGGGAATAGCCCAGACTATCAAAGTCCCTCTGGAATATTTACAAACTCGTCATTGGAATTGGGCTCTTCTGGTTCAGGCAGGTGGCATGCCCAGCTCCCACTCAGCCCTGGTGGTTGGCATCACTCATGGGATAGGTCTCTCCGTCGGATTCGGTACGCCTTTGTTTGCCCTGGCATTTGCCATGAGCATGATCGTAATCTACGATGCTACCGGCATCCGTCGCCAGGCAGGCAAGCATGCCGAGCTGATCAATGCTATGATCGATGACCTGGCGGCCGGCAACCCATTAAAGGAAGAGCAGCTGCGTGAAGTCTTGGGACACACCCCGCTCGAGGCACTTGGCGGCATCCTGCTCGGTCTGGTGGTGGCACAAATTACCTGGATGCTCTGGGTAAAGTAGGCTCTTTACTTTGTTTTACTACGTGCTCGCGCTCGTAAAGAATTACACGCCGTAGCGTCTCATCCAACGTATAGCGCGGCTCGTATCCGATCAGCTGGTGGATTTTTTCCAAGTCAGGCACCCGGCGGCGCATATCCTCGAATCCGGGTGCATAGGCTTCCTCATAAGGCACATACACAATTTTAGATTGACTTCCTGTCGCAGTGATCACTCTTTCAGCCAACACGCGGATGGTCACTTCCTCAGTCGACCCGATGTTGAACACCTGGCCGACTGCCCCGGGGTGCGAAGCTAATTGAACGGTTGCATCAATAATATCCGCCACATCTGCGAAACAGCGTGATTGCTCGCCGTCTCCATAGATGGTGATGGGCTCACCCGTCAGTGCCTGACGGACAAAGCGTGGTAGCACCATTCCATAGCGCCCGGTCTGGCGTGGTCCGACGGTATTAAAGAAGCGCACGACCACCACAGGTAGGCCGAATTGGTGGTGGTATGCCAATCCCAGAAACTCATCGATCGCCTTCGAAGTGGCATAAGCCCAACGGCTGTGACTGGTGGGTCCCATCACACAATCATCCTCTTCGTTGAATGGAACTTTAAACCCCTTCCCATACACCTCAGAGGTGGATGCTAGCATCACCTTGCATCCATAACGATTGGCGGTCGTCAGCACCGCTTCCGTCCCCATGATGTTGGTGGCAATCGTATTCACTGGATCTTCGACGATTAGCTTGACCCCCACCACAGCTGCCAGATGAATGACGACATCCGCTTCGCTCGTCAAACGGTCGAGCACCTGGCTGTTGGTGATGGTCTCACGCACGAACTGGAAACCCGGTGCTTGAAGCAGATGCTGGATATTATCCAGTCTCCCGGTGGAGAGATTGTCAATGGCAACTACCTGGTGACCCTTCTGTAGCAGCAGCTCGCACAGATGACTACCGATAAAGCCTGCTCCGCCGGTGACTAATATCTTTTCATTCATGCTTCCCATCCTTTTCGCCAAAATCGAAGGTTGTCAAAATATACAGCTTTAGCATTACTGCACCGTGACGCGTGTAAAGGATTGGCTGGTATTGCCATCCAGGTCAGAAATCATAAAACCCACCAGGTATTCCCCAGCAGGGGCGTACACGGCAGACCAGGTGAAAACACTGTTGCTTCCAAAGGTCAGCGTGTCACCGGGAACCTCAACTATTTGCATTACGTTGCCACTCGAATCTAGGTCCATCCACTTTTGCAGGATGGTGAAAGTATCCCCCTGCGCAGGTGTGATCTCTGCCGGGGCACCGGTATCATCCTGCCCCTGGTAGCCGAAGACTTGGGTGAGCTTGCCATCCCTGAATAGAAGCTGAGCAAATTCTTTCTCTCCTGAATCAGCAAAAGTGTATGTGCCACTCAGCTTATATACAGCATCACTGGCTGAGGAACCGTAGGCAACCGGGGTGAATAAAGCCAGGCTCGATGTCGTCCCATCTGAAACGGAGAATAAGCTCCCGTCCCAATTGAAATTGATGCTGAAGGAATCGCTTTTTGGCCAGGCGGGGTAATACACCCCACCCACCTGGCGCGTCTCAGAGCTTTCCAGGTAATCTGTATCAGCCACGAAGATCGAATTTGAATTCGCATCATATAACCCGATGAACAGGTAGGCATAACCAATGTTCTGGCCAGTGGTGCTTGCGCGGAGGCGCACTGTATCTCCTGGGGCAAGTGAATCGCTCGAAGCTGTGATCTCCGAGATATCGATTACCCCTGCTCCTGGGGCGCGCGAAGTCATTCCAGCAGACGGAGCAACTACCTCAACCGCATCCGAGCGGAAGGAGCGATCATTATAATGAAAAGCCAGAAAATCATCCCACAATGAGGTTTTTACAAATCGCTCGGCAAGCAGGTTATAAGATTGCGGACCGGTGTATGGCGAGTTGTACATCGTCGAATTAGGGAAGTAGATCGCAATACCGGTCGAGCCTGGCTTGCTTGAGCCGTGTTTTTCTGCCACGACAGTATTGTTTATCGCATCCAGCAGGGTGGTTGCAGTCTGGGTTACTTTACTGCTACTGGTTTCCTTGGAAATCAACTGTACAAAATTACCCAGGTCGATATACGAAGCAGCTGCTTGTTTGCCGAACACGCTGGTGTAAGATTGGGCGTAATTGCGTGCCGTTGCCACTACCGACTGGTCTTCGGACTGGAGTATATAGGCGAAATTGTTGAATTGAGTCATTAGATTGGGAAATATATCCAGATCCACTGCAGTGAGGGTTGCATCGCGTTTGATCTGCTGTGCCAGCTGAGCTGCACTCACCTGGTTCACCCCAAAATACCCACCCATGGGTGAGCCCTGGCGTAGGAAATCCTGCCTGGCCTGGTCATCCACAATGCGTTGGTCCTGGTCCACGTAGGAGCTCACAACATTTGCGGCCAGCTGCTGGCTGCTCATATCGGGGTTATCTACCAGCTCCTGCAGGAAGCTTGTATAAGCCCATCCCAAGGACGGCTCGACCTCCTCCGATGCCAGAGCAATACGTGCATGCGGTTGCAATGCGGCATAGACTTCCAGCTGGCTCATCAGGCAGGCATCCATGCCAATGATATCGAATTTATCCAGTCCCGTCTGTTGACGGATCTGCCCGAACGCCTGGTCAATCTCAGAAAGAAATAGGAAATCCCCACCTATTGCAGAGATAAGCGGGGCGCGACCACTGTCACTGCTGGCTGGGGCTGGGTCACTCCAGCCACCCGGCCATCCCATACCATGATCCGATAACACTAGCACGTAGCGGTCCGCCGAATAAGTCTGCATCGCCCAGGTGACAAAGTCCACCAATGTGTTGCCATCCGCCATGTTCACCTCACCCAGATCACCGACCATCTGTGAGTGGATCGAATTCAAGTCGTTATCCTGCGTCACCAGATAGCGGCGGGCGGAGGTCCAGTTACCATCACCCTGGTATGCACCCCGGTAGCGGTCCAACTGTGCCACGATGGTTACCCGGTCGGTTGATCCTGCCCTCTCAGCTTCGTTGAGGTCAACGAAAATATCCTGCTCCAACACCTGGTCATCCGCATCCTGGTACAGCATCACCAGCCATTTCTGGCCTACCTGACCTGCGACCGGTGCGGGGGTCGGGCGTGGGGTGTTGGTGGGTAAGGACTCTACGAACAGACTGCTTTCGGTGGGTTGCTCCAGCACCGGGTTGGACATATCCGGATTTGTTCCCCCACCTCCGCTTAATAGATAATAGGCAATAATTAAGATGATGACGATAACCCCTCCACAGCCACCTAGCTTTCCGCCGGTTGGGATGGGCAACCCGCCTAATCCTCCACCGCTGGGTCTGCTTGGTCCACCGCCTCCCTCACCTGTTTGGCGTCTGATTGGAGCTTCAGCCCGTTCGGCGGGTTTATCCGCCTTACGGCGGCGCTCAACATCAACTGACGGCTGTTCGCTCATCTCGCATCTCCTCTGGTGTGGATTGAGTGGTTTAGTGATTGTAATATAATTGTCAATTCGAATCGAACTTATTCGGCGTGGTTGCGGCTGGCAAGATTACTTCAAATGTGGAACCCTTGCCGGTCACACTTTCCACCCGAATTTCACCATGATGCGCCTGTGCTATCCATTGGGCGATAGCCAACCCCAGGCCGGTCCCAGACGAATCCTGTCCACTCGAATCGGCTTCCATGCCATTAACCCGGTTACGGGATGCATCCACCTGGTAAAAGCGGTCAAAAATATGTGCCAGGTGTTCGGCAGCAATGCCGATTCCGCTATCGCTCACGCGCACCCATGCTATAGGATGACCGGCTTCTTCCCGCCTCCCCACTGAAATATACACCTGGGGGTTGGTGACGGCAGCTGAATATTTTATGGCGTTTTCCACCAGGTTGGTGAGCATTTGCATCAGGGTCGGCTGGTCCCCCAGGATTAGAATTTCTGGCAAATCGCTGACGGTCAATGCCACCCCCTGGGCTGCCGCCAGTGGCTCCATGCGTTCGATCACTTCTAGGGTCAAATCGCTCAGGTCCAACGCATCGGTTTTTATTTTCACCTGACCGGCATCCATGCGCGCCAATGCCAATAAATTATTCACCAAACGGATCATGAACTTGTTTTCCGATTGTATGGTACTTAAGACGCGCTCGTACTCGTCCACAGAACGCGGGGTCGATAGCATCCGGTTGGTCTCGAGGTCAATGATCGTCAGTGGAGTGCGTAGCTCATGGCTAGCGTCAGCGGTGAACTGCCGCTGGCGCTCAAAGGCAGCCTGCAAACGGTTAAGCATATCATCGAATGTATTGGCCAGCTCCGATAGCTCATCCTTTCCGGGTAAATGCAGGCGCTTGTGGAGATCGGTTTCGCTGATTTGCCTGGCAGCCTGGGTAATCGTATGGACAGGGCGCATCGCCCGATCGGCCAGCCAAAAGCCTCCTGATAAAGCGATTGCCAGGGTCAGGACATTGCCTATAACCAGCGAGACCAGCAAGCGCCCCAGCTGGTTGTTGGCATCCAACGGCACACCCACCAAAAGGTAACCAGTAACCTGCCCATTTCGAAGGATTGCCTCATTGATGAACAAGTATCGATCATTTTCGATTTGCGGTATTTTAGGGACCGTAATCTGTTGTATACCCTTCCACCCATCAAGCGGGGGGTCTAATTGTTGAATTTGGTTCACCGTCAGCGCACCGGTGCTTTGCAGAATTGTCCCATTTGCTGCTTGTAGCGCCACCACATCACCTTCTAGCAAATTGTTATTCAATCCTGAAATGGTGTTGGACGTCGCTGGAGAGACGGGTTGCGGCTGCTCGATTCCGCCTTCTCTTTCGTTTGAAGGACCAAACATGCGTTCCAGCGTGATGTTCAACCGCCCAATTGCAATCGATCGAATATCTTGTGCCTGGCGCCAATAGACAAATCCACTGAATACCGCCAATACCACCCCCAGGATCAATACAAACCACAGCACCAGCCGGAAACGAATGCTGTGAAAAAATTGTACGAGGGGCTGTCTTGTGAAATTACCCCGGCTTTTCATAGGTTTTATAAAATCTCCTCCCCCTCCTGGGAGCCGGGCTGGGGGTGATGGTAAATTTGTTATGCTTCTGGCTTAATCAAACGATAACCAAAGCCACGTACGGTTTCTATCAATTTCTTTTCGAAGGGATCATCTACTTTGCGGCGGAGGCGGCGGATATAGACATCCACCAAGTTCGAGGCGCTAGCTCCACCATAATCCCAAACGTGTCTTTCAGCCATTTCGCGCGTGATTAGCCAGTTGGGGTTGCGAAGCATATACTCGAGCAGGGCAAATTCTTTACTGGTTAGCTCAATAGGCACTCCAGCCCGAAGAGTGCTGTGAGAGGCTGGGTCGAGTTCTAAATCGGCTGCGACCAGCAACCCGGTTTTATCGGGAGCGTCACGCCGTAGCAGCGCTCTTAACCGCGCTCGCAGCTCATCCAGGGAGAAAGGCTTAATCAAATAATCATCGGCGCCGCTATCCAGGCCTTTCACACGATCCTCAACTGCATCGCGCGCGGTGAGCAGGATGATTGGGGTACGTAGGTGCAGCCTGCGCAGGTTGCGGCACACTTCCAATCCATCGCGCTTGGGCAACATTATATCGAGAATAATGCCGTCATAAGGGGTCATCTCGGCAAGTTCCTGGCCTTCCACTCCATCCGCAGCCGTGTCCAGAATATATCCCGATTCCTCCAGGCTAAGTTTAATGGAATTTCTTAGGCGTTGGTTATCCTCGACGATCAGCAGGCGCATATCAAGATTATACAACTTTCCAAATTTACCGTCTCACAGCTCCGGAGTGACTGGGTATCAAGGGACGTTCATCTTTTTTCTTTTTGATTTGCCGGGCGTGGATCAACCAGTAGGATGTCAGGAATACAACTACCATGAATGTGACTAAGTAGATGATTTGCACTGCCCCGAGAGAAGAGTCGCTACCTGCAAAGAAAGCGTGCAGTACTACCCCCAAGTATGCTGTCAGGCTCAGAGTGTGAATAGCCTTGAATTTCTTTTGGCCAATCTTTTTACGCAGGTAAAAGGTGATTGTTACCAACAGGGTCAGGTAAAAACCCAGCACGCCGAGCCCCACCCACACGGGTCGATATGGTGAAATGAATGGCACCAAAATTTGAACCAACGAGAAAGGCAGGTATTGGTCGATCATCAAGACACTAACGTGCAATATGATGAAGCCGATCGAAAGCAGTGAGATATATTCATGAAAATCTACGGCAAACGTTGGTGAGAGAAATCGCTCAAAGAACTTAGTTGGGATTGCCAGACCCCAAACCATTGAGAACCAAAGCAAAAAATAGGCTACCCAACCAGCAGCTCGGGTAATATACCAGGTGGTATGCGTATTGTTCATGGCGAACAGCCTTGAAAGCAGGTTGGCGATAGCTTGACCAACTGGTAGATACCTGAAGACGAAGAAACCCAGCGCTCCCAAGAGCAATGCACCCATTAAAAAGCCTCCACCAAGGATCCAGATGGCAACGCGTTTATGGATCGATTCGCTTGAAATTGTTTTGAGACTAGACATGGAAAACCTCGTGATAATTGTTGGAACCATGAACCCAACCGTGTTTATCCACAGCCAGGTATGCTTTCGAAGATTGGTCTTTGAACAGTACGTCAACGGCCTGCGGTCCGGCTATCAGTAGGGCTTTGGCATACACCTCAGCCTGCACGGCTGCCTCTGCCCAGACGGTTGTGCTCAGCCATTCAGTAACCGCAGGTTGACCACTGCGCGGGTCAATGAGATGGTGTTGTAATTGGCCATTGTGCTTCCATTGTCGCTTGGCGATCGATGATGTAGCTACTGCTCCTGGCATGACGTGCAACACTGCTAGGTCCTGGTCTGGTTGGAGTGGGTTTTCCAAGCCGATCTCCCAGGCGGTTTCGCCCTGTGGTAAGTTGATCAAGAACATATCGCCGCCAGCGCTGACCGCACATGCGCTGGAGACTATTGCCAGCTGCCTTGCAGCCTGCTCGGCAATCCAGCCCTTGGCGATCCCGCCCAGGTCAACTTGCATGCCTTGGGGCAACAGGATTGATTTTGTTGCCAGATCGAGCTGAATCTGCCGAAAATCGTGCTTTTCGACTACTAAGGGCGGCTCCATGTGAGGTGGGATGTTTCTTATTTCATCCATACTGCGGTCATAACCAGCTTGTTTCAAAGCTGGGAGAATCGCCGGGTTGAACAACCCGTCCGTTTCAATAGCCAGGAGATGTGCCTGCTCGATCACTTGGAACATCTCTGCCGACGCTTGAAACCATACTCCCGCTGAGCGGTTGAGTTGGGCGAGCTCACTCGCTTCGGAAAAACGAGTGAAGCGCTGTTCGCTCAGGTTGATGAACTCCCGTGCTGACAAGAACCCATTTTTTATCGGGGTAATATCGCTTCCGCTGGCTGCCAGGAGGATGTCCGAGTTCATTGCGCGAAATTCATCGTACTGCATGTCATGAACCACTAGGCACGTTATGAACCGCCAGGGACGTCATGAACCGCCGGTCCGTAGACGTGGACGTAAGGAAGGGGATTGGATTTGCCCTGAAAACGGAAACGCTCCGGATTGTGAGTTGCGGTTGAATGATCGCAATGTTTGGTTGGAAGCAGGAGCGGTTATCCCTGGTTGGTTAAATTGCAACGGAGCCGGTTTATTGGCGTGCGCCAGGAGCACCCACCCTGCAAGAAAGCTAAAAAGTGATGCAACCGTTATCCATAGCCGCATACTGTTTTTGATGATTTTCATATTCGAAACCTCTCGGTCATTACCTATCGTGTGGATGGATAATCAAGACCCACCCTGGTTTATTAAGGAGGAATTCCCCTGGTTAGTGAAATGTGGTTGGGTTACCCTGGGGAAGGTAGATATTTCCGCTTCGGTCAATGACGATCACGCCCCGTTGTTGCAGCACCATTAAAAGTGATTGATATTGTTGGATTACCTGACCCGCTTGATCTAGTTGAGCTTGAAGATCACTCACCTGCTGCTGTAATTGCTGAACATCTAACGAAGAAGATACAGAGGACACAGCAGTATTGCCGCCGGTATTTGTCAGGTTATTTCCAGTTAAACCGGTATTCGGTGAATTTTGGAGCGCTACGGTATTTGTATTGGTAAGCGCGCTAACCCCCACTACCAGAATTCCTAAACCGATGATGGTGGTGATGATCACAGCCGTCAATATAGCGGATATATGTTTCATACGAAGTTCCCTTCTAGATACATGATATTGTGTATCCAATTCGACATAATATACCAACTAAAGATGACAATCAGATGAACAAGCACATAACTGATATACACAACTATCGATAATTGCCACTCAGATTTGTTGATAAGGATCGCGAGTTTTAGAGGTGTGGATACTACCGCAGGAAATAAATACCCTCTTCAAATATTATCAATCTGCTTTGTAATGAATTATTATTAGATAATTCTTTGAGCTTTGGAGTGCTGAAGGTCACTGGAGGGTGCTGAAGGGTGCTGGAACGCGCTGAAGGGCGCTCTCTTTGCGCACCTGTTTGCGCACTCCCATGTGTCGGAGGACGCGCTCTTTGCGTACCTTCGGAGTGATCATATTTTGATTACAAAAGTAGAAACCTAAATAATTCCCCCATCTCCTCGAAATAACTTATAGAATAATACGTAAATTCTTTTACTGGTGTGATCCATGCATAGATCCACCAGCAACGTCACCCCTCAGGAAGATTAAATATTGTGAATTGCTTGTTTTGATACACGCTGGTGATGTATTGATGGCCTGACCCCTGTTACCTCCTCATGGGATTTTCACTCCGAAAGATCTCCAAACCCTAATTGCCCCCGCAGTCTTTGTCACCGGGATCGTGCTGTGATGCCTGCTGGGGGTGTATGGAACACATCCCCCTTAGGAAACAAGAGCTTTACTCGAGGATTCTCAGGGAGCCGTGTTTCTCATATATACAGATTTTTAGGAAAGTGTTTTTCCTAACCCTCGACCATTGTATAAGAAGATATGAATATGCCTTGTGAGGCATTAACATCATCGATCTCCAGGGTAATGACGGCTGACTAAATGCGTCTTTATTTTTTATTTCGACCAGCTGTTGGGGGTTGTAAATTCCCTGTGCTAAACATCTCTGCACTAAGCTTGTATCCAACCGACTCAAGGCGTGGAGAGAACATCGGTCGAATACCGGTTGGCCTGAAATAACCAAGAACTACGCCATCCGGCGTAACTCCCGTCTGTTC
>Ga0315277_10006935_pt1 | contig 14727 bp, 11 predicted proteins | sample YL17G05_15_MG_FD_203695 | JGI IMG/M metagenome (GOLD analysis project Ga0315277, IMG submission 203695) | Sediment microbial communities from Yellowstone Lake, YNP, Wyoming, USA - YL17G05_15 | ecosystem: Environmental > Aquatic > Freshwater > Lake > Sediment | place: USA: Wyoming | collected... | reverse complement strand
TGGGCATGTTCGAACTTACCTATCTTCCTCGAAGTGGCGCCGGTAAATGCTCCTTTCTCGTGCCCAAATAGCTCACTCGCAAGAAGCGTTTCAGGCACACTCGCGCAGTCAATAGGTATGAACGGTGCTGCCGCTCTATCGCTGGCGGCCCAGACAGCCCTGGAGACCACCTCCTTCCCTGTTCCACTCTCACCCTCAATAAGTACTGTCGCAGACGTTGCGGCAATAACCTTGATCAGCTTGATGATGCCTTGCATCTGCGCACTCTTTCCAACCATGTTCTTCCATTCAAACGTCTTTTCAAGCCTCTCGCGGAGACGTCTATTCTCCTCCTGGAGCTGATTTTTCTTAAGAATCTTGTCAATCAATATCTCAACTTTTTCAGGACAAAACGGCTTCTCAATATAGTCGTAAGCACCCTCCTTGATCGCTGCGATCGCGGACATGACAGAGCCGTATGCAGTGATAATGATTGTCTCCAATTCGGAAGATACCTGCCTTGCTTGCTTCATCAGTTCAATTCCATCTATACCAGGCATCTTCAAGTCTGTGATTAGCATGTCATAATGTTTTTTGCGAAGAAAATCCAGAGCAACATTTCCATTCTCACCCGATTCGACATCGTGCCCGGCCGCGGTCAGCCAGTCTTTTAAGGACTCGCGAACGATCTCTTCATCATCAATCACAAGTATCCTTGCTCTTCGTCTCATCCCGTCCCCTAACACTTCAACCAAACCGTGAATTTTGAACCTTTCCCCAATTCACTCTCAACGTCAATCTTGCCTCCGTGCTGCTTTATGATGTTTTGGCACACGGCTAGACCGAGGCCCACCCCTTTACCCTTCTCCTTGGTTGTGAAGAAAGGAGTGAAGAGCTTTTTCATATTTTCCTTGGCAATTCCACACCCAGTGTCTTCAAATTCTATGGCCATTCTCTGGCCGCCCTTGTCAATGAATGTGGACACGGTCAAGATTCCGCCATCAGGCATAGCCTGAATTGCGTTAAGGGCAAGGTTATTGAAAACCTGCTGCAAAGAGTCAGGGTCCGCATTTGTCATTTGCAGGGAGCTATCCAGGAGTTTCACAAGCTGGACATTCGCGAGCTTTGCCTCATATTTCAGAAATTCGAGGACGTACCCAACAAGCTTGTTGACATCTGTTAGCCTGAGGCGCAGCTCCGCCTGCCTTGACGTTTCAAGCAGTGACCTCGTAATGTTACAGCATTTGTTTAGTTCTTCCTCAATTATAAGCAGGCGCTGCTCAAATTTTGAGGGGTCAATCCTACCTTCATTTAAATTCTTGAGCAGAAGCCTTATGTACGTGAGCACGCCATGAATCGGATTGTTTATCTGATGAACGATGCTTGCCGCCATCTGTCCTAAGGATGCCATCTTCTCCAGGTGAACAAGCGTCTTGTATGATGACTGAAGTTGCTCCATAAGATACGGCAGACACATGTCCTTCTCGGCTATTCCTTGCAAGACAGCAATCGCCTTCTCCCTACATGTATCGTAGCCGCAGGCGCCGCAGTTCCTCTCCTCTTCTGCCGACGGCATATCCAACTCGGCGAGTACGTCCCTTATTTGCTGCTCGGTCGGTGATGGAAGATCTATGAGATTGGACTTAAAGGATCTGTTGAGAGGGATATTCCTGTACAGAAGTATATCTCGCTGCGCATAGGTGGGATTACTGATAAAGGATGCAAATTCTCTTATGAGCTTGACCCTTTCAAATGTGCTTATTTCAGTATCCATCACTGGCCCGTTCACACACTCCTCGCAAAAAAGGATATCGACGAAAGGTACGGAGAGTTCGCCTTTAGAGAGGGAGCTCAAGACGTCGATCGACTTTTTTCTTCCACCCGTCACAAGCGTCTGTATTTCAGGTAAACCGGCTGCGACGGCGGTGTTTTTCCAGTATCCTCCCATGATAGGATAGGAACGGCCAAGAGATGCGAAAGGGGCGTCAAAGTCGGCCTGTGGCAGTCCCGAGAAATCAATCCCGTTCCTGTCAAACATTCTTCTAATCTCTGAATAGGTAAGGCATATATCGACGGATTCACAATCTTCATCGAGTATCTCCATTTTCTTGCCAACGCACGGGCCGATGAATACTACCTTGGCATCGTTGCCATATTTGTGCTTTATTACTCTTCCCATCGCCACTGTGGGTGAGACGATCGGCATAAGCGACTTGACCAGCGACGGGAAGTATTTCTCAACAAGCTTTGTAATTACAGGGCAGGCGGATGATATTAGTGGCGTTAATTCGGGATTTTCTTTGATATAGAGGGTATAGGCTCTGGCAGCTATCTGCACTCCAAAGGATGTCTCTGTAACATATTTGAAGCCCAGGCTTCTTAATGCAGAGGGAAACTGGAGCGGCTTTATATTGTTGAACGCTGCAGGGAAGGTTGAGGAAACTGCTGCGACGACAATTCGGTCCTCTGTAAACATCCGCTCAACCAGTGCCGTATCATCCCGGATTTCGACCGCTTTCTGTGCGCAGAGGGGCACACAGAACCCGCAGGAAACGCATCGTTCATCTATTATCTCCGCCTGGCCGTTTTTGACTCTTATGGCTTTTGCAGGACAGTTTCTAACACAATTATAGCAACGCTTGCATCTTCCTTTTCTTATGAAAGCTATACTCATTTGGGCTCCAATTATAGCCGGCACAATGTTGATGTCAACTGGGGTAATGCCCCAGAGGAGCTGACATGGCTGAGCGCAAAGGCATGGCAGCCTTGGGCGGGGTTGTGCGGTAAAACGGGCTGCGGAAAATTAAAATATCAGGATCACCCGAGATGCAGGGGCGCTGGCGATTTGCTTCGTGGCGCGCTGCAAAAAGGGCGGAGATCACTGTACAGGATTGGTTCTACGGTCAGCCTGTTGGGGCAATGTTGAGTAGGTTCCGGGCGCCGGGGGCCTTCTGTACTGCTACGCTGCGGTGGAGGGTCGAACAGGCCCCAACCCGGCCGCAACGGTAGCCGGATTGGGGGTCAGCGCAAACTGCAGCGCTTATATTAGGTTACGGTCATGTCGGGCGAAATGGGCCATAGGAATATCGGGAAATCTTCAGACGAGACGTTCGGTATCGTTCGATGATCCTTCGATAGGGGAGCTTGCGCCAGTTTGGTTGAGGAGTTATTCTGTCGCCTATGACGCGATGAGCGGGCTTCCAACGAATGAAGTATGCCCTCTCCTGGATTCGATTCGAGAACCTATTCGATGTGTGTTGGGGTGCACTCCGGCGGCTGGTCGCGAAGATTCCTTCATCGGCCGAACGTTTCAGCAGCGTTTTCGAAATCGGTTCCCCCGAAGCGGCGGCGCTGGAAGAGGGGGTGAAGGCTATGGAGATGGCCGTGGAAATACCTGGATCCGTCAACTCGGATGAGCATTTGCGGGCCATCGAGGCGGCTGCAAACGAGCGCTTTGACGAGGCAATCGCCATCTGCCAGGAGGGCAGCCGGCGTGACCCGGCCGCCGTATGGCCCTTCGAGATGCTCGGCTATCTGCTCCAGCGGATGGGTGACACGCGCGGGGCCATAGCGGCGCTCGAGCGTGCGACGGAGATCCCCACTCCCAAGGCAGCGCTCCTCCACGCCCTCGGGAACCTCTACTACCGCACCGGAGCCTTCAGGAAGGCAATCAGGACATTCCAGCGAGCACTTGAGCTCGAGACCGGCCGGAGCGAGAGCTACTATCTCAAGGGCCTTGCCGAATTCCACGCCGGGCTGACGCGTCGTGCGATCCAATCGTTCTTATACGCAATAGATCTCGATCCTCTCAATATCGTCGCCAGGTACCACCTCGCGGTGGCGCAGTCGCGTGCGGGCAACCTTCGCAGTGCAATAGAGGCGCTCAACTCAATCGCGGAAGCCGGTGCCGAGGATGCTGCAGCTCATTACCACCTAGGCATGGCCCACTACGCGATCGGGAGCATGAGCGAGGCCGCGAGGCATTTCGCGCGCTCTATAGAGATGGATCCGTCGGACGACCAGTCCCGGCATATGTTCACCATGGTCAGCCACAGACTCTCCGACACGCGCCCCGGTCATATCAGCCGCGGCTTGGCGGGGCTCGTGCGCCCCCTGCGCCAAAGTCTCCTCGCAAAGGTCGCCGTCGTCGCCGCGCTCGTGTTTATGGTATCCGGCGGCGCCCTCGCATGGTGGATGATCCGTTCCGCGGATGCCGATGATGCGGCCCTTGCCCGGGCGAAGGCCGAGGCCGTATCGGATACCATCCGCCACACCCTCCGGCTCGGCGGCGACGCGGCTTCGGTCCGCCTACAGGAGATCGTCGACGCGCTGGGCAGGGAGCGCACTACGCTGTCCCTCCGTATCATGTCCAACGATGGCCTCGTCCTCGCCTCGACCGACCGGAGTGAGATCGGGACCTCGGTGCCCCGATCCGACCCGGCATGCATCTCGTGTCACGGCCCTTCAGCGGCGCGGCGAAACAGCTGGACCGAATTCCAGGAGATCAGCGTCGGGAGCGGACGCGGGCTGCAGCTGCTCCGGCCCCTCTTAGCGGCCCCCGACCCAATCTCACGGGAAGGCTCCTCACCGCCGCTCGGCATGCTCCAGATGGTCACATCTCTCTCCGACGTGGACGCGCGCCGATCATTGCGCCGCACCCATGCGCTGGCGGTCGGAGGCACGGCCTGCACCGCGGTGGTTGTGCTCGTCGCGACCCTCGTCTGGTATTTGGTCCGGCGGCCGCTCTCGATTCTCGAGGCTGCGGTCGGCCGCGTTGGCGCGGGCGAGCTGGACGCCGAGATCCGCAGCGCACGCACCGACGAGATCGGCAGGCTCAACTCGGCGTTTAACCGCATGACACGGGATCTGCGCCGGACCAGGTCCGAGCTGGATGAGATCCACCATAGCATGGAGCAGCGCATTGCCGGGGCCACGGGGGAGATCCAGAAAACCAACGATGAACTGCGCGAGGCAAACGCCAAGCTACTGGAGTTCGATCGGACCAAATCCGCCTACGTTCAGAAGGCGATACACGACCTGCGGGCGCCCCTGCAGTCGCTGATTATGATGCAGCAGGTCATCGCCGACGGGCTGGTAGGCACGCTGACGGACGCCCAGCGGGATATCCTCGTCCGAATGCAGGGCCGCACCGGGACGATGGCACGGCTCATCTCGGACCTGCTGGACCTCGAGCACCTGAAAGCGGGGACCGCCAGACCGGTGCGTGCAGAGGTATCGCTTGCGAAATCTGTCCACAAGGCCATGGAGACGGCCGGCGTGCAGGCGGCGAAAAAGAAGGTCACCGTCGAGATTTCGGGTCTGGAAGGCTTCGCGTCGTTGATCGGCGATCCCGATATGATCGACAGCGTTACGGGCAACCTGATCGACAACGCGGTAAAGTACACCAACCCCGGCGGGCTGATCTCCGTCACGGGGCGCGCCGAGGGGTGCGAGGTCGTTTTCGAGGTCTCCGACACCGGCATCGGCATCCCGGAGCAAGAAGTCGGCCTTATCTTCGAGGAGTTCTTCCGCGCCTCGAACGCCCGACGCGTGGAGGCGGAGGGCACCGGTCTCGGCCTCGCCATAGTCAAGAGGATCGTGGAAGGCCACCGTGGATCTGTCTCGATCAGGAGTGCCGAGGGGAAGGGCACGACGGTAACCGTGCGGCTGCCCGCCGGATCTGAAACAGCCTGATGGTGATCGCGGTTCTGGCACCCAAACTTCGGTTGGGCTACAAATGCCTTGACAACTTTTCAGCCATTGTGCGGTAATCCTGGAGGGGTGTTTTAATGGCAAAAACAATCCTGCTCATCGATGACGATCGCGATTTCGTTTCAATGGTGAAGCTCATCCTCGAGACCAACGGATACGGAGTCCACACCGCGGCGAACGCCGCCGAGGCGGAGGCGGTCCTCGACAAAGGGGTCCGCCCGGACGGGATGATCCTCGACATCATGATGAGTGGACGAGGGGAAGGCATGATTTTCGCGCGGAAGATCCGAAAGAACGCCGCCTACAGGGACATCCCCATCCTGATGCTCACCGGCATGCGCTCGGCGACCGGGTTTGGCCCTATCAAGGATGACCCGCGTGACCCTTTCTTCCTTCCGGTCGACATTTATCTCGAGAAGCCTGTGCTGCCCGAAATCCTCCTCAAGAAGGTCGGGGAGATGCTCGCCAGCAAGAAAAGCTGAAGCGCGACGGGCACTGGCAGAAGCCATGCCAGTGGATTGCGCTGGCCCTCTCTATGGCATCCGAAGCGCCCCACCGGCCTTCGCCTGTATCCTGCGGAATCGAGGATCTCGCCCCAGTTTCTATGCGTTGACGCACAGATCACAAGCCATTTTTGCGGCCGTGACGACGGCCTTTTTCATGATCTCCGAGAGTTCCATGATCACGGTCGCGGTCGGATTGGATAGCTGAGCGGCAATGATCGTGACCCGGACTCCACAGAGGTCGGCTATCTCCTTAAGCAGATTCGAAGTGGGGAACTGATGCATGGAGTAGTCCGTGATCTTTTCTTCCGGCAGGTCGCGGACGTCCACTTCAAATATTTCCCCGTGCTTTTTCCCCTCTTTGTTTATCGTGTCGACAACGATGAGGTGAGCCGGCCTCCTCTCGGAGAGGGCGATATCAAAAAGGACTTCCCGAACGCTTGTCCCCACATCCTCGGCTTGGACGTCAGGAGGCAAGCGGGATCCGCTATTGATCTCCGCGATCACGGCGGGGCCGAAGCCATCGTCCGCGAGCAGTACATTCCCGCATCCGAGGATGAGAACCCTCGCTGTTTGAATTTCTCTTATTATGCTCATGAAAGAGGCTCCCGAGATTTTCCGAAGGAAGCGAGAATCCGGGTTGATAGAAGTACATGAGACACTCCTCCCGGAATGCCCATAGCTACGATCAGGTATTGCCGGGAGGAGGGACAGCCTCTTGATTAAAAGTTCCGGATCGAATCGATCCGTTCACCATTGTGGCCGAAAATCTCGGCTTCGATTGCCAGACCGCCATCCAGGCGGTGCGTAGCGCAGGACAGTCAAGGATCATAGGCGCGTACAGCGGCTTCTATGTGGTTCAGCGTCCCCTGATCATACTTGCCGTTCTGAATCAGCATCTTCGCGGCCTGCTTGACGGACATGTTGATCGGGGCTTGGTTGTGAGTCGTTCCGACGATGAGGTTTACGTTTGTGATCAAGCCGTTGTCATCGCCTGTGTAATCATGGATCAGGGTTCCTCTGGGGGCTTCGACACAGCCTACCCCTCTTCCTCCCCTGACCTTCACCGGTGTCCGGATCTCCTTTCCGGTGATCTCGGGATCTTCGAGGAGCTTGATCGCCTCTTCGCAGTTACTAACGAGCTCAATCAGCCTTGCCCAGTGGTAAAGGAGTGTGTACTGGGCCGGCCGCCCGAAGTTCGTCCGGAACTCCTCGAGCTCCATTTGGGCATCCTGGCCGGGCATTCGGTCGCAAACATTGATCCGTGAAAGGGCGTTGCTCCTGTAAATGCCGACCGGATTGTCGAGATCCATGGAGAAGGCACCCCATTTCTTCGCATACGGCATCTTGGCATAGGACCACGGTTCGACATGCTCTCCCAGGTAGTCCGTATACTCGTCGTAGGAGAAGTCGTCATAAGCGCCGTCCGGTTTCATCAGCCGGATCTTCCCGTCGTAAATCTCATGGGTGCCGTCAGCCCGGACGGTCCCGATAAAGCCCGTCTTGATGACGCCGAGCGTCTTGATCTCATCCATATACTTGGGGAAGACGTTCTCCTTGGCGAACTTGATCGTGAACTTGGCGAATTCGAGCTGTTCCCTGGTTTCCCCGAGGAATTCGACTCGCTGGTCTTCGAGGAGCGGCTTGCTGAATCCGCCGGGAACGGCGGCCATCGGGTGGATGACCTTGCCGAGCCACTTTTCGAGGAGATGCGCACCCTGGTGCCGCATGTGTACGACTCTCTTCGCCAGATCGGGATTCTGGATGGCTATCCCCACGATGTTCCTTATGTTGGGGTCGGAGTTGAGTCCCATGAGGAGGTCCGGGGCCGCGAGGAAGTAGAAATGGAGGAGTTTGTCCGGGATCCAGGCAAGGTGCTGGGCAAGCCTTCTCAGTTTTTCGGCTGTAGGCGGAATGTTGACTCCAAAAACCTTGTCGGTTGCCTTGGCCGATGCCAGGTGGTGGTTCCATGGGCATATGCCGCAGATTCGGGCCACGATCCGAGGCATATCCTCCACGAGTCTGCCTTCGGTGAATTTCTCGAAGCCTCTCAATGCCGTCACGTGGAATTTCGCATCTGCCACATTTCCGTCCTGGTCCAGATGGATCGCAACTCTTGAATGGCCTTCAATTCTAGTTACGGGCTGAATATTTATAACCGTGCTCATAAATTTCGCTCCCATCTATCAAATGATCGTCTTTATCTCTTTGGAGGTGCTGGAAGTGGCCTCAGTTTCCCATGGGCGCCGCAGAATCGGTTCAAAACAGCCCTCCTATCCTGCAGGCTGTTGATGTTCTGCCCGATGGAAGAAAGCGCCGATACCATGTCGATCAACGGGTTCGCTGTCTTTCGGATGGGGCCAAAGCAGCCTTCGCAGGGCATGTAAGCTTGGATGCATCTTGGTATCCCCGTCTTTCCTGCGCAGCCTGCCTTGGTCACGGTACCCATGCAGAGAAAACCCTGCTCCATGATGCACCGCATCTTGGAAACGGGCTCCTCGGGGTTGTAGGTCACACTCTGCAGGGTCCGCTTGATGTCCGCTCCGCCTGCAGCCTTCTTCTCTCTAACCACGGGACATGTGTCGCAGACGCTCCTTTCATCGAGCTTCCATTCCGTCTTTCCGTCGAGAAGGGCAAGAATGGCATCGGCGATCAGGTCTGGATGCGGAGGACAGCCTGGCATGTAGATATCGACTTTTACGACTTCATCTACAGCCATCACCCTGTCCGTGTAGGGAGGTACAACATCTTTCGGAGTTTCCACCGGGTCCGTCGTTACGCTTTTCCTGTATATCTTTTCGAATACTTCCTGATTCGGCCACATGTTGGCCTGGGCTGGAATTCCGCCGTTGGTGGCGCAGGTTCCCAGCGCAATGAGAATCTTGGCTTTCCTCCTCATCTCCTCGGCGACCTCTTTGTGCTCCTGATTTCGGATGGCGCCCGAGAGGAAGCCGACCGTTGCCTCCGGCAGGGCAACATGGCTTCCGTCCCCCAAAGGCCCAAAATACTTGCTGTCCACCAGTGCGGGAATGTGGACAAGCGTGAGTTTTGAGGGGATGAGGTCGAGAAGGGCATCGCCGATGTTGAGGATGGAAATTTCACAGCCGGAGCAGGCGTTTAACCATTCTGAAGATACGCTTGCGGGCATATAGCCTCCTTATATTGGCATGAGAGGGGAATGGACTGTTACCTCTGGTCGATGGCAAATCCCTCACATGTTACTGTGGTAAACTCGGTTACATACTATGCCCCCTTTGTCACGAAGTAAACAGATGTCAAGGAGGATTCAAAACCTCCGAAAGGATAAACCCGAGAACAAACGATCGCCTCATTGCTGCACCTTTGCTTCCTTGACAACGCGCCTGCTGAAGACGAGGAACTTGCCGCCCTCTTCCAGAAGTCTCACGTCGAAACCGTCGTTTCTATAAGACTCCATTACTCTCTCGGCATCCTCCTTCGAGTCGTAAACTCGCCCGTCCTGCATGAATTTCATGTCGTCGAACTTCTCTGATCTGAGGATCGGCACGATCCACCACCTTCCATCGATCGAAATCCATGGCCTGGCGCCGTTCGCAGAGCCGGGCCGCGGAGAGGGGCCGGCAGCATGTTAGACCTTGTACGGGCTCGGGCCGAGTTTCTTCAGGCCGTCCACCATATCGCTGACGACTTGCGCGAACCTCGCCCCCTCGGATGCCGAGACCCACTCGAGCCTGAACCGTTCCGGTTCCAGGCCGAAGTCCTGAAGCATCAGTTGTATACCCTCGGCCCTTGCTTTCGCTTTTACATTACCTTCCAGGTAATGGCAGTCACCGATGTGTCACCCACACACCAGAACGCCGTCGGCTCCCTTGGTCAGCGCGTCGATTACGAGATTGGGGTGGACCATTCCTGAGCACATCACCCTAATGATTCTCAGGTTGGGAGAGTACTGGATTCGCGAGGTGCCCGCGAGGTCTGCCCCGGCGTAGGAGCACCAGTTGCAGCAAAAACCGATCAGCGTAGGTTCGTAATTCGACATCATGCCACCTCCAGAGCAGCATCGACCATGGCCGACAGCTGCTCAAGCTTGAAGTTCCTCACATATATGCCCTTCTTCGGACAGGTTGCCTGGCACACGCCGCAGCCCTTGCAAAGGGATGGGTCGGTCTCAACGGTCTTCCTTATCGCTCCATCCCTCATATACTCGATGAGGGTGAGAGCTTTAAACGGGCACGGATCGATGCAATAGGCGCACCCGTCGCAATTCTCATCCAGGGGGCTGGAGATCGTAGCTTCGAGAGAGATCTCCTTTTTCGCCAGGATCGTGCTTGCCCTTGACGCGGCAGCCGAGGCTTGGATTATCGTCTCGTCAACCCCCTTCGGAGAGTGGGCAAGCCCACACAGGAATACACCTTCGGTGGCGAAGTCCACGGGCCTCAGTTTCAGATGCGCCTCAAGGAAAAACCCCTCCTGGTTCAACGATATTTTGTAGTGCTGGCCGACCTCCTTCGTGTCCTCGGCCGGTAATATCCCGGTTGACAGCACAATAAGGTCAGAGTCTATGACGAGATCCCTACCGAGTAGCGGGTCGTATAATCTCACCTTGAGGCCGCGATCACCGTTAAGCACCTCCGGTTTCTTGTCATCCTTGTACCTGAGGAATATCACCCCTTTGTCCCTCGCCGTCCTGTAGTACGACTCCTTGAAACCATACGCCCTTATGTCCCTATAGAGGACGAATACCGCGGTTTCGGGGCTCACCTCTTTTATCTTCACGGCGTTCTTGATTGCAATGGAGCAGCAGATCCTTGAGCAGTAAGGCCTCTCGTCATCTCTTGAGCCGACGCACTGGATCATCACGACGGCCCTCTTTTGCTTTATTTCGGACTGCCGGCTGGCGATGAGATCTTCAAGCTCCCGCTGAGTGACGACCTGCTCTTCATGCCCGTACATGTATTCGGTGGGCGTGTACTCCCTCCCCCCGATCGCCACCACTACCACGCCGTGGTGAATCTCGGTCTCCGTGCCGTCCTTCGCGATAACGGTCGTGTATCTGCCGAGGGAGCCGTCGACCCTCGTTATCTTCGAGCCGAGATGGAGCCTTATGTTGCCATTCTCCCTGACCTTCTTCACCAACCCGGCTAGTTGGACGGAGGGGTCATCGCCGTTCATCAGATACCTGATCTTTCTGAGGTTCCCGCCGAGGTCATTCTCTTTCTCGATCAGGTGCGTGATGAAGCCTTGCCCGGCAAGGTCGAGGGCCACGGTCATCCCGGCCAGCCCTCCGCCGATCACGAGGGCCTCCCGGTTGATCGGCATCGTCCCCTTCCCCAGCGGCTCGAGCATGCGGGCCTTGGCAACCGCCATCCTCACGAGATCCTTCGACTTCTTCGTCGCCAGTTCATGCTGGTGCATGTGCACCCACGAGCACTGGTCCCGGATGTTGGCCATCTCGAACAGGTACTCGTTCAATCCTGCCTCCCTCACCGTGTTCTGGAAGAGGGGCTCGTGCGTCCTCGGCGTGCACGAAGCGACTATGACCCTGTTGAGGTTGTACTCACGGATTGCCCTCTTTATGCGTTCCTGCGAGTCGGTTGAACATGTATAAAGGTTATCCTCGGCATAAACGACATCGGGCAGCGTCTTGGCGTACTTAGCGACGGACGGGACATCCACAACGCCGCCGATGTTCGTTCCGCAATGGCAGACAAAGACTCCGATGCGCGGCGCCTGGCCGGCCACATCGATCTCCGGTGGGAACTCCTTCTCCGTGACGAGCTTCCCGCGTTCGGTGGAGAGCAGCGCCATCGCCTTCACGGCCGCGCCGCTCGCCTGCATGACCGTCTCCGGGATATCCTTGGGCTCGGTGAAGGGACCGCAAACAAATATCCCGTCCCTCCCGGTCTCGAGCGGCGTGAAGGTATCGGTCGCGCAGAAATCGAACTGGTTCAGCTTCAGATCCAGTTTCCTCGCAAGATCCACCGAGGCCGCGGAGGGTTTCAACCCGCAGGAGAGGACCACCATATCGAACTCCTCCTCCGATGGGGGTTCGGTCTCGACCTGGTATCTCATCTTTAAGTTTCTCGAACTCGGCACTTCCCATATAGCGGAAGGTACGCACCGCACGTATCTGACGCCGGCCTCCTTCGCCCTGTTGTAATAGGCGTCGAATCCCTTGCCGAACGCCCTCAGGTCAATGTAGAAGATCGTGCATTTCAGGCCCTCAGTGTGTTCCATCGCAATCAGCGTGTGCTTGGTCGCGTACATGCAGCAGACCGAGGAACACCAGTTCCTCTCAACCTCCCTGGATCCGATGCACTGGATGAAGGCGATCTTGCGCGGCACCCTGCCGTCCGACGGCCTCTGGAGCACCCCGCCGAATGGCCCACTTGCCGACAAGCACCTCTCGAACTCGAGGGAAGTCATGACATTTGGGTATCTCCCGTATCCGTACTGCGCCTGGACAGTCGGGTCAAAAACCTCGAATCCCGGCGCAGCGATGATCGCACCGACGTTCAGTTCTCTACCCTCGTCACTCATCTCATAGCTGATCGCGCCGGTCCCGCAGACATTCTTGCAGAGACCGCAGCCGAGGCATCGGTTTCTGTCCAGGGTCATGACTCTCGGGATCGCCTGCGGGTAGCTCAGGAAGATGGCGCTGCGCCTATCGAGCCCCTCGTTATACTCGTCGAGGGTCTCGACCGGGCAGTGCTGGCTGCAGACACCGCAACCGGTACACTTTGTGTCATCAACATACCTCGTCCTCCTGTTCACCTTGACGCGGAAGTTCCCGGCTTCCCCCTCCAATGAGACGAGGTCGGTGTTGGTTAGGAGTTCGACATTGTGGTGCCTCGCGACCTCGACGAGCCTCGGCGCCATCGTGCACATCGCGCAATCGTTTGTGGGGAAAGTCTTGTCGAGTTGCGCCATTACGCCACCAATACTCGGCTGCTTCTCCATCACATAGACCTTGAAATCAGACTCAGCCAAGTCAAGTGCAGCCTGCAGCCCGCCTATTCCGCCGCCGACAACAAGAACTGAACCGACCTTCTCAGCCATTGAGATTCAACCTCCACCAGGAGGACTTGCCATCGACCCAGCTTTGCTGGGTGTTCCGGCCACACTGCGCGTGGATGCCCAGCGGTGTCTCTCCTGCTAACGAATTCTTTTCTCTAACCATTGACGAGCTGCACGCGTCTATACTGCGGAGCGCCTTCAACTATACCCTCGAGAAAGAGCTTGCCCTGCCTCTTGAGCACGACAATCTCTCTCATCACCGTCTCGGAGCGCATCGCGGTCATCTTCGCTATCTCAACGACGGACCTCGCGGCATCCCCCGAGGCGGCCAGGATTCTGATCCGCTCGTATTCACTCCTGAAGATATCCATCACTTCATTTTCAAAGACATCCCTGCTCACCTGGTTCCCGAAGACATCCGTTCCACCGGACATCTCGAGGTCCCTGCCTGTCAGCCACCTCATCCTCTCACCGGAGAAGACCTCCTTCAGGGCTCTTAGCCTCGATTCGAGCTCCCCCTTTTCAATACCGTCCGCTTCGCCGAGTCTCCCAAGCAATGCGACCTTTGCGCTGAACTCCTCTATAACGCCCTTGAACGCCTGCTCATCGTCCGCCCCGACCCAGTTGCAATACACCCTGTGGGGATTAACCCCGATATGCTGAAGCGCCTTCCTGACCCAGTACACCCTCCTCTCCGCGTAATAGTTCCCGGTCTCGTACCTGCACTCACCCTTCCTGCAACCCACCAACATCACGCCGTCGCATCCGTAGAGGAGAGCTTCAACCAGCTGTGACGGGTCAAGCCTCCCCGTGCACATAACTCTCACCTCAAGGATGGGCGGCAGCCGGAGATACTTCGTCCCCGCGAGGTCGTAGGCGGCGTAGCCAGCCCAATTACAGAGGAAAGCAAGTATCCTTGGTTGAAACTCCTTCATCAGATCACCTTTCAAAAAACAGCAGCGGCTATCTGGCTGCCGATCTGTTCGTCTGTGAAATGCCTCATGCCAATCGCCTGCATCGGGCACCCGGCTGCGCATGTTCCGCAGCCGAGGCAGTTAACTGCGGACGAACGCGCCTTCTTCCCCTTCTCGTCCTGGATCACCCTTATGGCGCTGTAGGAGCATATGCTTTCGCACAATCCGCAGGCGATGCACTTCGACTCGTCCACTTCGGAATAAAAAGCGCTCCCCTTCAACTGGTCCTTAGAGAGAAGATTCGCTATCCTAGACGCAACTCCGTAGGCCTGGACCTGGCATTCGTAAGGGCTCAGCGGGAAATGAGCGTTCCCGCACACAAAGATCCCTTTTTCTACGAAATGCGAGGGTTTTACCCTCACATAGTGATCTATCAGGAAGCCGTGACGATCTACCGGGAGCCCCAGGATACCAGAGAGTTTCGCCGAGTCTCGCGAGGGGACCAACGGATTCGAAAGGACGATGAGGTTGCACGCAAGCTCCTTTTTCGTGTTCGTGAGCATGTCGCGGACGACCACCTTCAGCGGTGGAAAAACGCCTCCTTCGCGCTCCTTTTCCACGGC
>Ga0315277_10006934_pt1 | contig 14729 bp, 10 predicted proteins | sample YL17G05_15_MG_FD_203695 | JGI IMG/M metagenome (GOLD analysis project Ga0315277, IMG submission 203695) | Sediment microbial communities from Yellowstone Lake, YNP, Wyoming, USA - YL17G05_15 | ecosystem: Environmental > Aquatic > Freshwater > Lake > Sediment | place: USA: Wyoming | collected... | reverse complement strand
AGGGGCACGTTCATCATCAATGGGGCGGAGCGGATTATCGTCAATCAACTCCATCGATCCCCCGGCGTATTTTTTGATGAAAAACTCTTCCCGAACGGGACGCGCACGTTTTCCGGCAGAATCATCCCCTTCCGCGGTTCCTGGCTGGAATTCGTCATGGACATCAACGATGTGCTGTATGTCTATGTGGACCAAGGGCGCAAGTTTCCCGTAACCACACTGCTCCGGGCACTGGGTTGTGCCACGGATGAAGAGGTGCTGAGGCTATTCAATCTCATCGAAGAAATTCTGGTGAACGATCCGAAACTTAAACAGTTCGGAGGTCGCAGGCTTTTTTTCAGCCAGGACGAAGTGGGCGTGGTTGATAAGGCCACCGGCGAAGTTATCCTGGAGAAGGATTCGATCTTTGACGAGAGCATCATCCCCAAATTGAAGGCTCTCGGCGTCTCGAAGCTCAAATTTTTCAGCGCGGACGACCGTGCGGGCGGATCGGACGTCATCAGCAATACGCTCCGCAAGGACACGGTGCATTCCGAAAAAGACGCCATAGAAGCCATCTACCGCCAGCTGCGTTCCGGGGAGCCTCCCGATCTGGAAACCGCCCGCGGCCTGATCGATCGTCTGTTTTTCAATCCCAAGCGGTACGACCTGGGAAGGGTCGGCCGGTATCGATTGAACCGCAAACTCGGGCTGGACGTGCCGGACGATGTCACCGTTCTGACCAACGATGATTTTGTTGCCATTGTCAAATACCTGCTGCTGCTGCGCGCGGGCACAAGAACTCCGGACGATATCGACCACCTGGGAAACCGCAGGGTTCGAACCATCGGCGAACAGCTCTCCGCCCAGATGAGCGTTGGGCTGTCCAGAATGGTCCGAACCATCAAGGAACGACTGAACATCGGCGACAGCGAAACCCTGACGCCCCAGGATCTGGTCAATGCACGGACCGTCATGTCGGTGATCAATACGTTTTTCGGGACGAGCCAACTTTCCCAATTCATGGATCAAACCAATCCCCTCGCCGAGCTTACGCACAAGCGGCGCCTTTCCGCGCTCGGTCCCGGAGGTCTGACCCGTGAACGGGCCGGATTTGAAGTCCGGGACGTGCATTACACCCATTACGGCCGTCTGTGCCCCATCGAAACTCCGGAAGGCCCGAACATAGGACTGATTTCATCGCTTTCCACGTACGCGCGGATCAACGAATTCGGTTTTCTCGAAACGCCGTACCGCAAGGTGGAAAAAGGCAAGGTTACCGATAAAATAGAATACCTGACCGCGGATGAAGAGGAAGAATTCATCATCGGACAGGCCAATGCGTCCATGGATAAAACCGGGCATCTGCTCGGGCCGAGAATCAAGGCCCGTTCCAAGGGCGAGTTCCCGGTGGTCAAACCCGATGAAGTCCATTACATGGACGTTTCCCCCAACCAAATCGTGAGTGCAGCAGCCGCCTTGATCCCGTTTCTCGAACACGACGATGCCAACCGAGCCTTGATGGGGTCCAACATGCAACGGCAATCCGTTCCCCTCCTCAAGCCCGAAGCGCCTTTCGTCGGAACCGGCATCGAGCAAAAAGTGGCCAGGGATTCGAGGGCGTTGTTGATTTCGTCCGTGGACGGCGTTGTTGAAAAAGTCAGTGCCAACGAAATCGTCATCCGACTCAACCAAAGGGGCGGCAAGGACGATCTTTTCGATTTCAACGAGAAAAAGGTCGTCACCTACAGGCTGACCAAATTCCTTCGGACCAACCAGGATACCATGATCAACCAGCATCCGTTGGTTACGGTCGGCACCAAGGTGAAAAAGGGCGATGTTCTGGCGGACGGATGCGGTACGGACCGCGGGGATCTGGCGCTTGGGCGCAACGTGCTCGTCGCCTTTTTGCCATGGCGCGGATACAATTTCGAAGACGCCATCATCATCAGTGAGCGCATTGTCCAGGAAGACACGTACACGTCGGTTCACATCGAGGAATTCGAACTTCAAGTGCGCGATACCAAGCGCGGCGAAGAGGAATTGACGCGGGAAATTCCCAACGTATCCGAAGAAGCAACCCGCAACCTTGATGAAAACGGCATCATCCGAATCGGCGCCAAGGTCAATGCAGGGGATATCCTGGTCGGAAAAGTGACCCCCAAAGGCGAGACCGAACCGACGCCGGAAGAAAAGCTGTTGAAAGCCATTTTCGGCGACAAAGCCGGTGATGTCAAAGACGCCTCACTCAAGGCACCCCCGGGCATGAACGGCGGTATCGTCATCGACACGAAAGTGTTCTCCCTCAAGCGGCGCGATACCAAGGCCAAGAAGCGCGAAAAGAAATTGTTGGACGATATCGATAAAAGCGGTGAAGAGGAAAAGTCCCATCTCAAGCAGATGCTGAACGAGAAAATGACGAAACTGCTCGAGGGGGCTCAATCGGCAGGTATCCGGGATCAGGCGACGCAGAAAGTTGCGGTTCAGCGCAATGCAAAATTTTCCGTTGCGATTCTGGCAAAACTCGATTTCGAATCCCTGGACCGCAGCAAACCCTGGACGACCAACGAAGGCATCAACGAATCCATCGATCTTCTTTTGAGAAAATACTATGAAAATCTGAGCCGGATCGAAGACAAGGTCAAACGCGAACGGGACAAAATCATCGTCGGAGACGAACTGCCTCCGGGCATCGTCCAGATGGTCCGCGTGTACGTCGCACGCAAACGAAAATTGCAGGTCGGAGACAAGATGGCCGGCCGGCACGGGAACAAGGGGGTGGTTGCAAAGGTGGTGCCGATGGAAGACATGCCCTACCTGCCCGACGGCACGCCCGTGGATATCGTGCTCAACCCCCTGGGCGTTCCTTCGCGAATGAACCTTGGACAGATTCTGGAAACCAGTTTGGGTTGGGCGGCGCATGTTCTTGGCCAATACTATGCATCGCCCGTCTTCAACGGGGCTTCGGAGGAGGAAGTCCGGCAGGAACTGAATAAGGCCGGGCTGCCTGAGGACGGGAAAACGGAATTGCACGACGGCCGCACCGGGGTAAAATTCGACCAGCGGGTCACGGTTGGCCATATCTATATAATGAAACTGTCCCATCTGGTTGAGGACAAGATCCATGCCCGATCCATCGGACCGTATTCCCTCATCACGCGGCAAGGCCCAATTCGGGGGCCAACGGTTCGGCGAAATGGAAGTTTGGGCACTCGAGGCTTACGGTGCCGCGTTCATGCTGCAGGAAATCCTCACCGTGAAATCGGACGACGTGAAGGGGCGCACCAAGACCTACGAATCCATCGTCAAAGGAGAAAATCTCCCGATGCCCGGGACTCCCGAATCCTTCAACGTTTTGTTGAAGGAACTCATGGGACTTGGGCTGGACGTGGATTTAAAGTAGACAGCAACACCATTTAGGAGGTGTTTTTCCTTGGCTATTGAGAGCCATGAAACAAAAGAATTTTCGGCCATCTCACTGAATCTGGCTTCTCCCGACAAGATTCTGAGCTGGAGTCACGGCGAAGTGACCAAACCGGAGACCATCAACTACCGCACGTACAAGCCGGAGAAAGACGGTCTTTTCTGCGAGAAGATCTTCGGTCCGGTGAAGGATTACGAGTGCCACTGCGGCAAATACAAGCGGATCCGGTACAAGGGCATCATTTGCGACCGATGCGGCGTCGAGGTGACGACCAAATCGGTTCGGCGCGAGCGTATGGGGCACATCACCCTTGCCGTCCCCATCGTCCACATCTGGTATTTCCGTTCCGTGCCGTCGAAGATCGGGTACATCCTCGACATGTCCATCGGAGCACTGGAGCGGGTTATTTATTATGAATCGTACGTGGTCATCGAGCCCGGGGAATCCGGCCTCAAGCCCATGCAACTGGTGGGCGAGAACGAGTATTTCGAAATCCGGGAAGGGCTCAAGGAAAAAGAAGGCGGACGAAGCAGCGAAGACGATGGCAAGAAACGTTTTTTGGCGAAAATGGGCGGCGAGGCGATCCGCGACCTCCTGACCAAGGTCGAAATCGAACATCTCTCCCGCGAACTCCGGGCACAGGTCCGAGTTGAATCGTCCATCCAGAGAAAACGCGATGCCCTGAAGCGTCTGCAGGTGATCGAATCCTTCCGGAAAACCGAAAGCGGCAAACCCAACCGTCCCGATTGGATGGTCATGTCCGTGATCCCGGTGATTCCTCCCGAACTACGGCCGCTGGTTCCTCTTGAAGGCGGTCGGTTCGCCACTTCGGATCTGAACGATTTATACCGTCGCGTCATCATCCGCAACAACCGGTTGAAGAAGCTTTTGGAAATCAAAGCTCCCGAAGTCATTCTCAGAAACGAAAAACGGATGCTTCAAGAGGCTGTCGATTCCTTGTTCAACAACGGCAAACGCCGGGCCGCCGTCCGCGGCGAGGGCAACCGGCCTCTCAAATCCTTGTCCGACATGCTGCGCGGCAAACAGGGTCGATTCCGACAGAACCTTCTCGGAAAACGCATCGATTATTCAGGCCGCTCGGTCATCGTGGTTGGACCCGAACTCAGGATGAACCAGTGCGGGCTTCCCAAGGAAATGGCCCTTGAATTGTTCAAACCTTTCGTGATCCGCCAGCTCGTGGAACGCGGTATCGTGAAAACCGTCAAAACCGCGAAAAAACTCCTCGAAAGGCGGGGTGATGAAGTCTGGGATATTCTGGAAGAAGTGATCGAAGACCATCCGGTTTTGCTGAATCGGGCCCCGACGCTGCACCGGTTGGGCATCCAGGCATTCCAACCCATGCTGGTCGAAGGCAAGGCCATTTCAATTCATCCCCTCGTCTGCGCGGCCTTCAATGCCGACTTCGACGGCGATCAGATGGCCGTACACGTTCCCCTGTCGGTCGAGGCGCAGATGGAAGCCAGGGTCCTCATGCTGTCCAGCCACAATATCCTTTCACCGGCCAACGGAAGACCGCTGGCCATTCCAAGCCAGGACATCGTGCTTGGGTGCTACTACCTGACCAAGGCCAAACGCGGAGATCTCGGCGAAGGCAAAGTGTTTGCAGACCAGGAGGAAGTCCTGATTGCCTATCAGGATCAGAAAGTGGGCTTGCACGCGAGGATCAAGGTGCGAATCGAAGGACACCTGGTGGAGACCACGACAGGCCGGGTCATATTCAACATTCGGGTACCCGAGCAAATCGGATACATCAACGAGTTGCTGACCAAAAAACGCATGGAAGAGATTGTGGCCAATGTCTACAAGGCCGTCGGAAACACGCGCACCGTGGTCTTTTTGGACGACTTGAAGGAACTTGGATTTTATTACGCCATGAAGGCGGGCATGACCATCGGTCTGGACGACGTCATGATCCCGGTTGAGAAGGCGACCCTGGTCGGCAAATCCGCCGACGAAGTGGAGCGAATCCGCAGCCTGTACGAAAAAGGGGTCATCACGGACGGTGAACGGTACAACAAGGTCATCGACGTCTGGACGAGAACGACCAACCAGGTGGCGGAGCATCTGTTCGACCATCTGCGCGAATCCAAGGACGGTTTCAATCCCGTGTACATGATGGCCGATTCCGGAGCGCGGGGAAGCAAAGAACAGATCCGACAGCTTGCGGGCATGCGCGGACTGATGGCGAAACCTCAGAAGAAACTGACCGGGGGAACAGGCGAAATCATCGAATCGCCGATCACCGCTAATTTCCGGGAAGGATTGTCCGTTCTGGAGTACTTCATTTCCACACACGGTGCACGGAAGGGATTGGCGGACACCGCACTCAAAACAGCGGATGCCGGATACATGACACGGCGCCTTGTGGATGTAGCCCAGGACGTGGTCGTGATGTCGGACGATTGCGGCACCATCATGGGATTGCACGTCGAAGACCTGAAAGAAGGCGAGGAAATCATCGAACCCATTCGCGACCGGATTCTGGGCCGCGTCACTTCGGAAGATTTGTACGATCCCGAAACCGGGGATATCCTGGTTGAAGCGGGGAAGATGATCGATGAAGACACGGCAGACCTGATCGTGGCGAAGGGGATTGAAACCGTCGGTATCCGTTCCGTATTGACCTGCGAAGCCGAACAAGGTGTCTGCGCCAAGTGCTACGGTCGCAATCTGGCCACGGGCCGGATGGTAACGATCGGCGAAGCCGTCGGTGTCATGGCGGCTCAATCCATCGGCGAACCCGGGACGCAGCTAACGCTGCGAACCTTCCACATAGGCGGCACGGCCAGCCGTATCGCCGCGGAGTCCGAGGTGGTTTCCAAGGGCGACGGAGTCATCGAATACGAAAACATACAAGCCGTCACTCAACCGAGCGGAGCCATCATCGCACTTCGCCGGAACGGACAAATCAAGGTGCTGGACGAGGACAACCGCGTGATCTCCCGTTTCACGGTTCCGTACGGCGCAAACGTATTGGTCAAACACAGCGAAGCCGTGAAAAAGGGGCAAACCCTTTTCCGGTGGGACCCGTATTCCGACACCATCCTCGCCAACACCGACGGCAAGGTCAAATTTGTGGACATCAAGGAAAACATCACATACCGGGAAGAAGTCGATGAAACCACCGGGCAGCGGCAGCGCGTGGTCATCGAATCCAAATCCAAAGAATTGAGTCCGCACATCCTGATCGTGGACTCGTCCAACCGGAAACAGGGTTCCTACATCATTCCCACGCGGGCGCACCTGATGGTCAAGGATAGCCAGGAAGTCAAGGCGGGCGATCCGCTGGTGAAAATACCCCGTGAAATCAGCAAAACGCGCGACATCACGGGCGGTCTGCCGCGGGTGGCCGAGCTGTTCGAAGCTCGAAGACCCAAGGCCCCAGCCATCGTCAGCGAAATAGACGGCACTGTGAAATTCGGCCAGGTCCGGCGGGGTGTGCGCAAAGTCACCGTGGTTTCGCGGGATGGACGCGACAAACGCACCTACCTGATCCCGTACGGGAAACATCTGCTGGTGCACGAAGGAGATTTGGTCCGGGCCGGAGAAAAACTGTCCGAAGGGTCGGTGACTCCCCACGACATTCTGGCGATTCTCGGAGCCAACAAGGTTCAGGAATACCTCGTCAACGAGATCCAGGAAGTTTACCGGCTTCAGGGCGTACGGATCAACGACAAACACATTGAGGTGATCGCCAGGCAGATGCTGAGAAAAGTCCAGGTCGAGGATCCGGGGGACACGCATTTTCTCGAAAACGACGAAGTGGACCGTTTGCATTTCCTCAGGATCAACGATGAAATACTGAACCAGGTCGTCATTCTCGATCCGGGGGATTCCCGGTTCAAGGAAGGCGAAGTCGTGGACAAGGTCAAAGTGGTAATGGCGAACGAAAAGCTGGACCAGGGCAATAAAAAACAGGCGGATTTCAGACCGGCCAAACCGGCCACGTTCCATCCGCTGCTTCTGGGGATCACGAAAGCCGCACTCGGGACCGACTCCTTCATATCGGCCGCCTCCTTCCAGGAAACCACCCGTGTTCTCACGGACGCGGCGGTGAAGGGTCGAATCGATCGACTGATCGGATTGAAAGAAAACGTGATCATGGGGCATCTGATTCCGGCGGGAACCGGTCTAAAACTATTCAAGAATGTCCGGGTTTGGGCGGATGAAGACGTAACCCACGGCGGTCCGGTTTCCAAGAAGGAAAAGGTAGCACAAGCGGATTGATGGTTCCATCCCCATCCGGGTGACTCGACCCGAGGAAATTAAAACATGGAGGAGTTTTGCCTACATTAAACCAACTGGTACGGTTGGGACGGCAGCAGGCGACGAAGAAGACAAAGGCGCCGGCGTTGAAGAACTGCCCCCAAAAACGCGGCGTGTGTACGCGTGTGTATACCACCACACCCAAGAAACCCAATTCAGCACTTCGCAAGGTGGCCCGCGTCCGGCTGACCAACGGTTTTGAAGTGACCGCGTACATTCCCGGTGAAGGACACAATCTGCAGGAACACTCGATTGTGCTGATCCGGGGGGGACGCGTGAAGGATCTTCCGGGTGTCCGGTACCACATCATCCGCGGGTCCTACGACACCAGCGGGGTCGAAGATCGCAAGCGGAGCCGATCCAAATACGGCGTCAAACGGAAGAAGTAAACGGAGCGACTTTCATGCCAAGAAGAAGAAGGGTACAAAAGCGACAGGTTTTGCCGGATCCGGTGTACCACAGCCAGGTGGTGACCAAGTTCATCAACGGCATCACGCGAAGAGGGAAACGCAGCATCGGAGAGGGCATTTTTTATAAAGCCATGGAACTCATCCAATCCAAAACCGGCACCGACGGGATCAAGGTTTTTGAAAAAGGGCTGGAAAACGTGAAACCCATTCTGGAGGTCCGTTCCCGCCGCGTCGGAGGAGCCACCTACCAGGTTCCCGTAGAAATCCGTTTTTCGCGGCAGCAGGCACTTGCCATCCGCTGGCTGATTGCGTATGCCGCCGAACGGTCCGAAAAGACCATGGCCGAACGGCTCGCCGCCGAACTGGTCGCCGCCTCGAAGAACGAAGGCGCTTCCGTCAAGAAAAAAGAAGACACGCACAAAATGGCCGAAGCCAACAAGGCATTCGCCCATTTCAGGTGGTAACGAAAACACGTTCGATAGAGTATGTCCAGAAAGCAGCCATTGGAAAAGACGCGCAACATCGGCATCATGGCCCACATCGATGCCGGTAAGACAACCACGACGGAACGCATCCTGTTCTACACGGGCAAGGTGCACCGCATGGGTGAAGTGCACGATGGCGCGGCGACCATGGACTGGATGCAGCAGGAAAAGGAACGGGGGATCACCATCACTTCGGCAGCCACCACGTGTTTCTGGCGCGACCACCGCATCAACATCATCGATACCCCCGGCCATGTGGACTTTACCATGGAAGTCGAACGGTCCTTGCGGGTGCTGGACGGCGCGGTCGCCATTTTTTGCGGAGTGGGCGGAGTGGAGCCGCAATCCGAAACGGTCTGGCGGCAGGCCAACAAATACCATATCCCCCGGATCGCTTTCGTCAACAAAATGGACCGTGTGGGTTCGGATTTTGAAAACGTGCTGGCCATGATGCGCGATCGTCTCAAGACCCACCCGGTCCCGATTCAGATTCCCATGGGTGCCGGCGAACTGTTTACGGGAATCATCGATCTGGTCAAAATGAAAGCGGTGGTGTACGACGAATCTTCCCTGGGTTCCAAATGGGAGGAAATGGATATCCCCCGCGATCTTCTGGAACAGGCAAAAAAATCGCGGCGCAGCATGATCGAAGCCGTTGCGGAATTCGACGATGTGGTCATGGGAAAATACCTGGAAGGCGTCGATCCATCCGAATCGGAACTGCTCCGGGCCATCCGCGCCGGCACGTTGAAGGTGGGAGTGGTTCCGGTGTTCTGCGGAGCGGCATTCAAAAACAAAGGCATCCAACGGTTGCTCGACGCCATCGTCGATTTTCTTCCGTCCCCGATCGACGTACCGGACATCGAAGGCACGGATCCCAAACGAGGCAAGATCCTGACGCGGAAGCCCGACGATCAGGAACCGTTCTCCGCGCTGGCCTTTAAAATCATCACGGATCCGTACGTGGGCAAACTGACCTATTTCCGGGTGTATTCCGGTTCCACCCATACGGGATCGGCCGTGCTCAATCCGCGCGAAGACAGGAAAGAGCGGCTGGGACGGATCCTTCTGATGCACGCCAACAAGCGCGAAGACATTGAAGAAGTTTACACGGGCGACATCATGGCTGCGGTCGGCCTTCGGTACACCAAGACCGGGGATACGCTCTGCGACACCAAACAACCCATAGTGCTCGAGTCCATGGAATTCCCGGCACCCGTGATTTTCGTCGCCATCGAGCCCAAAACCAAGGCGGATCAGGACAAACTGATGGAATCCCTGTCGCGGTTGGTGGAAGAGGATCCGACCTTCAAGGTCCGGTCCGATGAGGAAACCGGGCAGACACTCATTGCAGGAATGGGCGAGCTGCATCTGGAAATCATCGTAGACCGGCTCATGCGGGAATTCAAAGTGAAGGCAAACGTCGGGCGGCCGCATGTCGCATACAAGGAAACCATCACCCGGTCCGTACAATCGGAAGGCCGGTTCATCCGTCAGACCGGTGGGAAGGGACAATACGGTCATGTGGTCATCCAGATCGAACCGGCGCCCCAGGGAGCGGGATTCGTTTTTGAAAACAAATTGGTGGGTGGCGTCATCCCGAAGGAATACATACCGGCCGTGGCCAAAGGCCTCAAACAGGCCATGAACAACGGTGTCCTCGCGGGGTATCCGCTGGTCGATATCAAAGCCACGCTTCTGGACGGTTCTTACCATCCGGTCGATTCCTCCGAAATCGCTTTCAAGGTTGCAGCCTCCATGGCGCTGCAGGACGGTGTGCGGAAAGCGGGGCCCGTTTTGCTCGAACCCATGATGAAGGTCGAAGTGCTGGTCCCGCAGGATTACCTCGGCGATGTGCTCGGTGATCTCAACGCACGAAGGTCGCAAATTACCGGCATCCATCCCCGAAAAGATGCCGATGCCGTGGATGCGATCGTTCCTCTGGCGGAAATGTTCGGGTATGCCACCGATCTCCGTTCGAGAACCCAGGGAAGGGCGGTGTACACCATGCAATTCTCCCATTACGCGCAGACCGATACATCGGAAAAGGCCAAGACCATCGAAAACGTCAAAGGCGTGGCATAAGATAGATATGGAAATCAGATAAGGAGGGATTATCCCATGGCAAAGGCCAAATTTGAGCGTACGAAGCCGCATGTGAATATAGGGACGATTGGACACGTGGATCACGGGAAGACGAGTTTGACGGCGGCGATCACGCAGGTATTGTCGAAGCAGGGATTGGCGCAGGCGAAGACGTACGAGGAGATCGACAATGCGCCGGAGGAGAAGGCGAGGGGACTGACGATCAACGTGCACCACACGGAGTACGAGACGTCGAAGCGGCATTACGCGCACGTGGATTGTCCTGGTCATGCGGACTACATCAAGAACATGATTACCGGGGCGGCGCAGATGGACGGGGCGATATTGGTGGTGAGTGCGGCGGACGGTCCGATGCCGCAGACGCGGGAGCACATATTGTTGGCGCGGCAGGTGAACGTGCCGTCGATAGTGGTATTTTTGAACAAGATAGACATGGTGGACGATCCGGAGTTGGTGGAGTTGGTGGAGTTGGAGGTTCGGGATTTGTTGAAGCAGTACGAGTTTCCGGGGGACGAGATACCGATCGTACGCGGGAGTGCGTTGAAGGCGTTGGAGTCGCCGGACGGGAAGAACGAGTGGTGCAAGAAGATATTGGAGTTGATGGCTGCGGTGGACAGTTACATACCGACGCCGGTGCGGGAGACGGACAAGCCGTTTTTGATGTCGGTGGAGGACATTTTCAGCATAACGGGACGAGGGACGGTTGGGACGGGCCGGGTGGAGCGGGGTCGGGTGAAGGTTGGGGAGGAGGTGGAGATTGTGGGATTGGGGTTGAACAAGAAGACGGTGGTGACGGGAGTGGAGATGTTTCGGAAGTTGTTGGACGAGGGGCAGGCAGGGGACAACGTGGGTTTGCTGTTGCGAGGGGTGGACAAGGACGAGTTGAAGCGTGGGATGGTGGTGGTGGCGCCTGGGACGATCACGCCGCACACGAAGTTTGAAGCGAACGTGTACGTGTTGAAGAAGGAGGAGGGGGGGCGGCATTCACCGTTTTTCACGGGATACCGGCCGCAGTTTTTCTTTAGGACGACGGACGTGACGGGGTCGATCAAGCTGCCGGACAAGGTGGAGATGGTGATACCCGGGGACAACGTGACGATGGAAGTGGAGCTGATCGAGCCGATAGCGATGGAGGAAGGATTGCGGTTCGCGATTCGAGAAGGCGGACGCACCGTCGGCGCCGGCGTGGTCGGAAAGATATTGAAATAAGCATTTTCGAGACGGATTGAGACCCCATGCGTGACATTATTACATTGGAATGTACCGAATGTAAGCAGCGTAATTATTCTACGACGAAAAACAAAAAGAAACATTCGGGAAGGGTGGAGTTTAAGAAATTCTGCCGCTTTTGCGGTAAACACACACCCCACAAAGAAACCCGTTAAGCCACCTCACAATAGGCCTGTAGCACAATTGGCTAGTGCACCGGACTCCAAATCCGGGGGTTGGGGGTTCGAGTCCCTCCAGGCCTGCGGATAGAAGAAGGAAAATTCATCATGAACAAAATATCCCAGTATCTGGCGGAAGTCAAGTCGGAACTGTCCAAGGTGAGCTGGCCAACGCGGGAGGAACTGTACGGTTCCACGACCGTGGTTCTCGTGCTCTGCCTGGTGCTTTCGGTTTTTGTGTTCGGGGTGGATTTTCTTCTAAACCGTCTGCTCGAAATCATTTTCTAACAGGGGGAAACAGTTTCATTGCTGCACTGGTACGCCATACATGTGTTTTCGGGCCATGAAAAAAAGATTAAAAAGTACCTTGAGAACGAAATTGAACGGTCCAATCTGAAAGACCAGATTTCCCGCATACTCATACCATCCGAAGACGTTGTGGAGATGCGGGACGGAAAAAAAAAGGTCAAAAACCGAATTTTTTTCCCCGGGTACATGCTGGTCGAATTGGAACTGAACAAAGTCACCCAGCACCTCATTCTGAATACCACGGGCGTGACCAATTTCGTCGGACCGAAGAATCAGCCGGTGCCCCTTCATGAGGATGAAGTCAAGCGCATCCTGGGGCGTGTCGAGGAGCGGCAAAAAAATGCCGTGATCGAAATCCCCTACCGAGTCGGCGATCCGGTGAAAGTGGTGGACGGTCCGTTTACGGATTTTTCGGGAATGGTCGAGGAAATCAACGAAGAGAAAAAGAAGCTGAAAGTGATGGTCAGCATTTTCGGGCGTTCCACACCGGTGGAACTCGATTTCCTTCAAGTCGAAATGGAAAAATAACAGGACCTGGCAATGGCAAAAAAGATAGTCGGTGTGATCAAACTTCAAATTTCCGCCGGGCAGGCGAATCCTTCGCCGCCGGTTGGTCCGGCGTTGGGCCAACACGGCGTCAACATCATGGAATTCTGCAAGGCGTTCAACGCCAAAACACAGGACAAGCAAGGACTTATCATCCCGGTCGTGATCACGGTGTATTCCGACCGTTCGTTCACGTTTATCACCAAAACCCCTCCCGCGGCTGTATTGCTCAAGCGGGTCGCCAAAATTGAAAAAGGCTCCAAGGAGCCCAACCGTGAAAAAGTCGGGAAAGTGACCAAAGCACAGGTCCGGGAAATTGCGGAAATGAAACTTCCGGATTTGAACGCCAACGATGTGGAAATGGCCATGCACATCATTGAAGGAACCGCAAGAAGTATGGGCATTGTGGTAGAAGGATAAGGTGGCGAGCCAATGGAACGAAGCAAACGCTATAAAGCGTCCAACCAAAAAGTCGATGTCAACAAAGCCTATTCCCTCGAGGACGGTGTCAAGTTGATGAAGGAAATGGCGGCGGCCAAATTTGACGAAACCGTGGATCTCGCCGTCCGTCTGGGAGTGGATCCCAAAAAAGCCGATCAGGCAATCCGCGGTATGGTCGCATTGCCACACGGAACGGGGAAAACGGTGCGCGTTCTGGTTCTGTGCAAGCCTCCCAAGGACAAGGAAGCCCTTGACGCGGGTGCGGATTTCGCGGGATTGGAAGAGTACATCAAAAAAATCGAGGAAGGCTGGTCCGATGTCGACGCCGTGGTGGCCACGCCCGATGTAATGAAGGACGTTGGAAAACTCGGCAAGTACCTGGGTCGAAAAGGGCTCATGCCCAATCCCAAGGCCGGCACCGTCACGTTTGAAGTGACGCAGGCCATCAAACAGCTGAAGGCCGGCCGCATCGAATTCCGGGTGGACCGTTTCGGCAACGTGCATGCCGCCGTGGGAAAATTGTCCTTCACTCCCGAGAAACTGGTAGAGAACATCAAAGCGTTGATTGAGCAGATCCTTAGGCTTAAACCGGCTTCGCTGAAGGGACAGTATGTTCAAAACATCTCCATTTCTTCCACCATGGGGCCGGGCATCAAGATGGATAAAACCGCGCTGGTCGAGAATTTTAAATAAATCATTCGTTTGTTCATTGGAATCAAGGAAACGCTATGGCACACAATGAGAAAGAAACGGTCATCCGGGATGTCACGGATATTTTCCAAAAGGCCAAATCCGTTTTTATCACGGATTTTTCCGGCCTGAATGTGGAAAAAATGATGCGGTTGCGTCAGAGGTGCCGGGAATCCAAGGTTGGATATCTGGTGGTCAAGAACACACTGGCCCGTCTTTCGGCAGAAAAAGCCGGATGGAAGCAGATCGGTCCATACTTCAAAGGGCCTTCCGCCATCGCTTACAGTTTTGATGATCCTTCCTCACCCGCAAGGGTGATTCAAGAATTCAATAAAACAAACGACAAACCCAAAATCAAGGTATCCCTCTTTGAAGGGGCTTTTTACGGTCCGGATAGCATGGATCTGATTGCATCGCTGCCTTCGAAGAACGAGTTGCTGGCAAGGGTCATCGGCGGATTCAACAGACCGATTCAGGGGCTGGTTGAAACGTTGAGCGGCCTGCTCGGGAAGCTGGTCAGGACGTTGGATGCCGTGAAAACACAAAAAGAGAAAAGCGCATAACCTTTTACGATTTATATCAGTTTGGAGGATATGATGACCGAAGAAAAAAAGATGGACGAGGCCAAGGAGGCAAAACCCAGGAGTGAAGCCGTATCGAAGGT
>Ga0315277_10006933_pt1 | contig 14731 bp, 14 predicted proteins | sample YL17G05_15_MG_FD_203695 | JGI IMG/M metagenome (GOLD analysis project Ga0315277, IMG submission 203695) | Sediment microbial communities from Yellowstone Lake, YNP, Wyoming, USA - YL17G05_15 | ecosystem: Environmental > Aquatic > Freshwater > Lake > Sediment | place: USA: Wyoming | collected... | reverse complement strand
GGCCCCCGAGAAGAACCTCCCTGTCCCCGATTTCCGTGACGTCGATGCCGATGCCGTTGCTGCGGCTCAGGCGGCTCTGGGTGGCGGTGGCATCAAGCCACTGACTCCCCCGGACGACGCGAAGGCTGCGGCTCGGATGGACAAGAAGGGTGTTTACAAATACACGCGCTGGGCTGAGAACGTCGTCATCACGCAGGCGTATCGCACCGTCACCAACACCGGTCTGCTGGATGTCACGCTCCTCGGTAAGGTGCGTCAGAGCGAGGGGAACGACGGCGCGCGGGTGGCTTTCCACTACTACCTCAACTACGCTGAGGATCGGCCTGAGAATCATGAGCAGATGCACGATCGTTCGATCGGGGCCATCGTTACGCTGCTGAAGGCGACTGGCTTCATGCCGACGAACGGTACGCTGAAGGCGGTGCTCCTCAACAAGATGTTCCCGCAGAAGAACCAGCCGGGGACTGCCAGCCCGCTCGTGAACAAGGAAGTCATCGCGAACATCACGCAGACTAACGGCCCGAGGAAGGATGCGAAGACCAAGGCTCCTGTGAAGGACGAGAAGGGCAACGTCATCATCGAGGATAGGGACAACGCGGAGAGCTTCCTGCCGATCGACGGAGAGTAACTCATGGCTCGCATTCCCCAGAACGACTTCACGCAGATGATTGCGGATGTCGCTCGACTGAATGCGTCTGGCGCAAGGAGCGGCCCTGTATCAGCCGGGGCCGCTCCTACTGTGCGTTCAGCCGCACTCGGGACTATGGCTCCTGATCCTCCTCCACTGACGGCTGAGGAGCAGGCACACCTCGATGCCAAGGCGCGTGCGATTGGCATCCTTTCTCCTGACCCAACCAGTGAAGGTCCATATGGAACATTGGAGGAAGCGATGACTGCTGGGGCTCCGATGAATCCTCCTGTACAAGCCCAAGCTGCTACGCCAGTTCAAGCACAGCGTTCCATCCACCCTGTGGGACCGACACGGCTTCCGAACTTCAAGCACGTCCAAGGCATCGATCTGATCCGCAATGTCATCTACATCGATGGGATGGAGTTCCCCATCCCCGAGGGTGATGTCCGGTTCCTGCGTGCGTACGCGATCGATCATACGCGCAACTACATCACGAAGATGCTCAACGACGCGATGAACGCAGTCAACCCGCCCGTAGAGGTGGAGAAGATGGATGGCCCAACATGCGCAGTGTCGGATGTGCAAGAGGGAGAAGGAGCACAGCGAGTTCAGGAAGTCGGAACTCTCGGACGTACGCCGGAAGCCCCGGTGCCGACCGTGCCTGACACGGTATCGGTCGAAGCTGCGGGCAACACGGGAGACGGTAGCGAACAAGGCTAACCGACTCCGGTCCTATCACAACATGACGATGGCGCAGTCACGTAAGTGGGCCAAGGTTCTACTGAACCCCTACACGCGCTGCGCTATCTGTGGACTCCCGAACTACATGATCGAGGTGTACCGCAAGGTTGGCCCATGGCCATACTTCTTGGGCCGGTCGTGGGGTAAGGGGTCGCACCCGACCCTGAACCTTGACCATGTGACGCCGGGAGACAACAAGGGCAGACTCCGTCCGTTGTGTAGCGCATGCAACACGCGGAGAGGGGCTGCCCGATTCACTGACGCGCAAGTTCTGGTCTGGATTATGTCGAAGTGGCGTGACTACACTGCTCTCCGCTTTCTGTGGTGGCTCAACACTACTCCCGGAGAAGGTGGCACCCTGCACAGGAGTCCATCATGCGAGAAGCGAGATGCTCGATATGCGGCAGGGAAGACCTCCGGCAAGGTCACGGTACAGAAGACACGGACACGTACACGCTGACGTTCAAGACAGGGGTCTGCAAGCTCTGCAGATACACCCTTACGAGGGCGCTCGGTGGTATCACTGATCTACTGCGTCAGTCACACGGGGAGAAGCGGGAACGGGTGCTTGATCGACTCGTCGGCCGACTAAACGAACAAGGCTTCGACACGACACACCCGTTCCCACCTGTGAACAGGAGGCACGCATGAACAACGCTGTTGGCAAGACGACCGCCCCCTTGCTGGTCGTGATGGCTGCCCCTCCCTCAGAGGGGATGGAGGCGTGGTTCTGGCGAGTGCTTCATTCCTGTGGTATCAAGAAGACCGATGTGCGCATCGTCTACATGCTGGATAGTGTCCCGAAGGGGTCTGGTGGCAAGCCGCTGAAGGAACAGATTCGCACCGCGCGTGACCGCTTTGAGCGGGAGATCAGGGAGTCGAAGCCGTCGGTTGTGATGCCGATGGGACGCGATCCGTTCTACGAGTTGACGGGTATCGATGAGCCGATCTTCGATGCGCGCGGTTACCTCATCCACGCGAAGATGTTCCTGAACCGTCCTGTCGAGGTCTGGAAGCAGGTCGGTGTGTACAAGGCGAAGAGCAAGACTGGCGCGAAGAAGGGTGACCCGAAGATGAAGTGGGTCAAGGAAGCGCAGCCGGGCCTGCTCGGATTGAAGTTCAAGGGTGTGGTTATCCCGACGTTCACGCTCGATCACATCCGCACGGAGCAGTTTGCGCTCAAGCCCGCCTTCAAGGAGGATGTCAGCCGCATCGCGCGGGCTCTGAAGGGCGAGCTACATCAGATCGATAGCAAGTTCACCTACCTGCGCACTATCCCAGTGAAGATGCCTAAGTTCGGGGACATCATCGCTATCGACATCGAGACTCATGGCATGAACAACGAGGTGATTGACCTCGTGTCATTCAGTGATGGGACGACAACGTTCGTGTTGGATTGGTCGGAGGACGCTCGTGTTTTCGTTGGTAGCCTCTTCCTGCTACCGGGACGCACCTACGCTATCCACAACAGCCAGTTCGACGTCCCGAGGCTCATGGCCAATGGCGTCACTATCAGCCAGAAGGTGCTCGACACGCAAGTGTTCGACACGATGTTCGCGGCCGTGACTATCCAACCTGACCTGCACAAGGCACTTGGTCGGGTGGCTTCGCTGTACCTTGATCTCACTCCGTGGAAGACGAGTTCCCGCAACGAGAACTCACCGTGGCGTGTGATGGTCAACGCTGATCCGTACACGTACGCTGCGAAGGATGCGTTCGTGACAGCGTGGATCGCGAAGCAGGAGATCGCGGTCATGAAGAACCTCGGGTGCTGGAACCTGTTCATGGGACAGGGCGGCCACCCGGGACCCGGTGAGATGGCAACGCTACCAGTGCTGGAGGAGATGTCGCGCGGTGGTATCCTGATCGATTCGGCGGGAGCTACGATCTGGAACCGAATGCTGCAGCGTCGTCTCCTCCGCTACATGAAGATGTGGTCTCGGATGTTCCCTGAGGTGTCACCGACATCTGGTGTGCAGATTCGGAAGCTCTTCTACAACGAGTGGAACCTTCCAATCCAGCGGTCCAGTGACGATCGTGTCTCTCTTGACGAGTTGTCTCTTGTGAAGCTAGGTGCGTTCGTCGAGGTCCAGCGAGGGAGCAAGTTCTTCCCCGGCAAGTGGCATAAGGACAAGCGGTGCAACCAGCGTACGTTCGACCTGCTGCTGAAGATGCGTGAGACGTCTAAGATGCTTGGAACGTATATCGTTCCTGCCGAGATGAACCTGATGGGCCGCGTTCACCCGCAGTACCTGCCTGTCTCGAAGGATGATGAGAAGGGTGGGAAGAAGATGGGTTCGAAGGGGAATACGGCGACTGGGCGACTGGCGTCGTACAACCCGAACATCCAGAACCAACCGAAGAAAGTTCGCAAGCTCTACGTTCCAGACGCACCCAACATGTGCTTCATCCAAGCGGACTACAAGTCTGCTGAGTTGTATGTGCTCGCTGGGATGTCTGGTGACATGAACCTCCTCCAAGACTTGAAGGGCGACATGCACCAGAGGAACGCAGATCGTCGTGGCATCGAGCGACCCACCGTGAAGAACGTGACGTACGCTTCCCAGTACCTTGCTGGTCCGAGTAAGCAGAGCGAGATGATCCTTGAGCAGGCACACATCTACGTATCTCCTTCTGAGTGTCTCACTATCTCACAAGCGATCTGGGGCTACTACACCGAGGCCACAGCCTACAAGCATTACCTGATCGAGTTGTGTAACAAGCAGCGCTATATCATCAATCCGTTCGGTCGCATCCGTTTCTTCCATGATGGGGCTGCAACTGCTGCAGTGAACTTCATCCCACAAAGCACCGTTGCCGACATCCTGTGGTGCGTGCTCAAACCGGTGGCTGATCTGGCGAAGAAGTATGGTGGACGTCTGGTCACCACTGTCCATGACTCGATCCTTGTCTGTGTGCCGATGCACGTCCGGGACAAGGTCGCGTGGGAGATGAAGGAGATCATGGAGCGCCGGTTCGACAACATCCGCAAAGACTTCTACATCCCTGTCGAGCTTGAAGTTGGGGAGCCGGGTGACTCATGGGGCAGTCTCAAAAAGATGGAGGTCGCGTGAAGCTGTACCTGATCGGGTCTCTCCGCAATCCGGCCGTGCCCACCCTCGCGGGGCGTATCCGCACGCTAGGCATCGACGTGTTCGACGACTGGTACGCGGCCGGGCCAGAAGCCGACGACTACTGGAAGGAGTACGAACAGGGGAGAGGGCATGATTACCGTCAAGCGCTCGCTGGTCACGCTGCCGAACATGTCTTCGAGTATGACCGTTTGCATCTTGATCGCTCAGACGGAGCCATACTCCTGCTCCCCGCAGGTAAGTCGGGTCACCTAGAGTTTGGTTACATCATCGGGCAGGGTAAGCCGGGGTATATCCTCCTCGACGATCCTGAAAGGTGGGATGTAATGTGTAAGTTCGCAACCAAGGTCTTCTTCTCGGAGGAGGAGCTACTGGATGAGCTTCGAGGTCAAGGATTCGGGGGAGCGTAAGAAGTTTGAGTCCGGGATGCAGCGCGACACGAACGACAACAAGGTGCGCTGGGACCTCGTGTTCGACGGTCCTATGCTGGAACGATATGCGGTTCATTTGACGAAGGGTGCTGTCAAGTACGAGCCTCGCAACTGGATGATGGCTGCTGGTGAAGAAGAGATGGAGCGCTTCCGTGAGTCCGCGATCCGCCACTTCATGCAGTGGCTGAAGGGAGATCGCGATGAAGATCACGCTGCGGCCGTTTTCTTCAACATCAACGGCTTCGAGTACACCAGAGCGAAAGTCAAAGAAGTGCGCTCAGTGTAGCTTCCCGGCCCTCATCGGCTCACGTTGTCTGACACACTATGTTCACGGTCTGGCCGATCCGTGGAAGATCAATCAGAAGAAGTGGTACCTCTACAAGGAGCCTGTGTTCATCTCTCTGCTTGCCGCTAGATTTCTAGCGATCACGCACGGGCTTGAGCCGGGACCGATTGCTGATCTCGTCGACATCTTCACACACGGCCAGCACCGCATCGATTTGCGCCGGGCCAAAGCCAGAAAACAACTAGAGCGCGTTCACACGATCATCAAGCTCGTAGACGACGCTGCTCGGAGGGACACATGGTCCTCACCATTGCGGCAAAGCGAATCAACGGAAACTGGGAAGCAGCCCTCATCGTCGACGGACGGTTCGCCCGCTCCTTCGTGAATGAGACGATTACTGAGATCGTGTCTTCAGGCATGGTCCCACTGATTGCTACGAACACGGCAGAGGAAGGCACTGAAGTCACCTTCAACGTGGAGATCACAACTCCCCCCGCGAGGGCCTAATGGACGATATGAAGCTCCGTGAGGAGTTGATTCGGGATGAGGGACTTGTCCTCTTGTCGTACAAAGACACGAATGGCTTTTGGACCGTGGGTGTCGGACATCTGCTCGGCAGCACGCCCAGAATCCTGAGCCTTACGCGGGCTGAGGCTATGGCGTTTCTCGCCTTGGACATCGCCATCGCAGAGCAGTCGGTGAAGGATGTTTTCTTCACAAAGTCTGGGTTGACCGCTCCCTCATGGGTGCTTGTGGATGACGTACGCCAGCGGGCTCTCATCAACATGATGTTCAACCGTGGTGAGCAGCACGTCCGCGATAGCACTACGATCACGCCTGCGATCAAGGCGGCGCTGCAGGCTGAGGTGTACAACGGGTTCGGCTTGAAGCCATGGGAAGCTGTGTCAGATGCCATCCTCGCCAGTCCGTGGGCCAAGCAGATTGGCCAGCGGGCCGTTCGCCTCGCACAGATGTTCAAGACAGGAGAGACCCCGTGATCGTAGGATTCGACCTTGATGGTACACTGGATAGGCCCGGCATGGCTGAGCTTGCCATGGAACTCAACGAGGCTGGCCATATGGTGCACATCATCACTGCTTCTTTTACCGAATCTGGTGATTGGCAGAGTAACGATGCGAAGTTTGAGAAGCTGTTGCGTCTCGGTTTCGATGAGGATCAGATTCAGTGGGCCTCTGACATTGATGAGCAACCCATTGATCAAAGCGTGATGCTTCACGTTCTGAAGGCCGTTGTACCGGAGTTTGGTACGGAGTATCGTCAGCGGGACATTGCTCTCCGCAAGGGCAATCTCTGTGAGCGGCTTGGTATCCAGATCATGTTCGACGATTCGAAGCTCTACTGTGAGACGATGAAGGCCATGTGTGGCACTACCATCGTTCACGTCCAGTGAGCTACGAGCGGGGGATGGACCCTGCGATGGACCCAGAACGCCGGAGGTTCGTTCAATCGATCGATCTCCATCAAGCCAAGAAGGAAGACTGTCCGGGCTGCATCTCGCCGGAAACGTGTGACGACCACTGCTCGTTCCCCCCTATCCGTCTCCGTCCCGGGAGATTCATTGGCGTCAATGGACCGCCGCCAGAAGCGTGCGAACAACTAGAACTCGATCTCTTCCCGGAAGAGCGGGATGAGCAAAGCTAAATCCTTCTCTTGGCTTGGCGGATAGAGTGGTCAGTCTTCAACGACATGCCGACGCAGATGCCGATCGCTGACTGGCTCTCGGTCTGCTGCAACGCGGATACGTACGTTCGGAGTTTCATGGAAGGTGTCCCGTACTGCGAAGCGTGCAACAAGGAACTTGGTCCGAAGGACCTTCATCTGGTGTACCGTGTGAAAGACGAGAGGAAGTAGCGGCTCGGGTTCGAGTCCCATAGGCCGGTTGCACGGAGGGTGCCCGGCGTACAGAGTATCGGCGCAACCTATACCGTGCGCTACTAGCATCTGTGCCCTCCGGGTGATGAGACCCGGCCTCTCCGTATTACTCATGTGGTAGCACCCGCATCGCTGCGGGGGGACGTGACCGCTTAGGCGTGCGCACGCAACGGGCCGGGCCATCCGCTAGACCGGCTTGCTACCACTACGTCTGGGGCACCGGCCTTCCGTGGGCCGACCGATGCTCCATGTTCAGGCCCACACACGAGGCTAGCATGGGGATCACTCTCCTGCTTCTCGATTTGCTTTGGTGGTTGCGAAGAGCGGACTGATGTAGAAACACGAAAGCCCCGACTTCCCTTGACTGGGAGGCCGGGGCTTTTCGTTTTCAGCTTAGCTCTGCGTCAGCACGACCTTGTAGGTCTTGCCCTTCCACTCGATGCTCAGAGTAGCAGGGAGACCAACGACAGCCGACTCGACCGCAGTGAGAACCTGCATGGCGATGGAGATCGCCTTGAGCCACTTCAGCATGGACACCTCCGCGTCACTTTGACGCAACTCCGTTGAGCTTCTCGACAGTACGCATGCCACCAAGGCCAAGCATGCCGACAAGCAGGGTTGTGAGCAACTCCGTCTGCATGACAGGAGGGCTGACAGGGTGCCCTGTGATCGACGTACCCCAGACGATCATGGGTCCCAGCACAAGCTGGAAGGCGAGAGCAGCCCCGCACACCCAGCCGATGAAAGGACGCCAGCCAGAGACGAACAGCTTCGGACTGGCAGCCTCGATTTTGTTGATGTCGGCCTGCTCTGCGATAACCGTGAGGTCACCGTTCTGTTTCAGTTCCTCCAACTTCTGGAGGGCATCTGCCTTCGCTTTTGGGTCAGGCAGCAACTTGTCGATCAGGGCCTTCCCAACATCGAGAATCCCCGTCAGTGGATCAAGAGCCACTGGTGTCTCCATTCATCCTGCGAGCCGTCTTAGCATAGGTCCTTGCCCTATCCTTTAGGACACCGAGCTCTCCAGCGACGTTCTTCGCTTTCATGTTGGTTGCATTCTGCTGCATGTCTTCGAGCATGTCGGCCCGAGAACTGTACTTCTGCACGAGCTTGGTCCGGGCCGCCCTCGCGGAGGTTACGTCAACGACGCGCTTCTGAGCCATTGGCCTGCCTCTCGATCAGACGATCTAGCTTCTCGTCGATATGCCGTGTGGTTATCTTGATGTCCTCCAACGACTTCTCTGAATCCTGCAGTTTCACCTCAGCACTGGTGAGCCGGGAGTCGTGTGAGATCGTTGCCTTCGTTCCCCATGATGCCCATGCGACAGCGCCACCAAGGAGGACAGACGTGACAGTCTGCACGATCCACGCAGGGATACGTGCGAGACCACGCGTGAGGGTGTTCTCTTCCATCATTTCTCCTCCTTGTTGGCCCGCTGGATACCGGCCCTACGAACTTCGGTGAGGGATCGGTCAGCTTTCGGAGGAGCGTAACCAGCCTCCTTCTCGGCCTTGACCTGCTTCTGCAAGCGCTGGACTTCTTTCACCTTCTTCAAGAAGTCATTCTTCGCATCGGTGAAGTCACTCCCTGACTTGTTCTTGGCGGCCGTAGCAAAGGCACCCTTAGCCTGACGCATCTCCCTGACCGCATCCTGAAGCTGCGCATCCAGAAGTTGTGCATCAACGTGGCGTGGCTTCGCAAAGCGGAGGCCAGCCGCTTCACCGGCAGCCGTCTTCACACCTTCAGCCAGACCGTAGTTCTGCGCACGCTCGACCGAGTTGGTCACAACGCGCGTGATAGGGGCCGCTCGGTTGAGCAGGTCCACAGGAGACAGAGCCTGCCCTGCCTCAGACTTGCCAGTGGCCATCTCTTTCACGATCTGCGGGAGAACCATCATGTTACCGATGCTCTGACCCGCCTGCTGACCACTCTGCTCCAAGAACTGCATCGGGGTGTCGCGTCCCTGCGCCTCGCGCCCGATGCGCTCAGCGAGATTGCCCATCCCGACCTGAGACATAACCTGCTCCGGGACCCAGTAGCGGAAACGCAGCACGACGGGCTGGCCTTCCACGTCGCGTCTTACCTTTGCTGGGTTGATCGGATCAGGGACAATGATGTGAAGCTGGTTCCGCTCGTACTCGGGGAGTGCGTTCTCGACCTGCTTGTACTCATCACTCTGCGTGTTCCACATCCAGAATGAAAGAGGCACGGCCATCACGCCGAGGGCCAAGCGACCCCTAGTCCCCAGACTCTTGGCGTTTGCCATGTCGAGGATGCGGGCAGTCGCAAGACCTTGGAACGTGATGAACGGTGAGATCATGCGGATGGCCGGGAACGTCGCCATCTGCGGAGAGCCTGCACCGTAGCGGAACGTGACATCCCTGCCTACCTTACCGAACTGGCTCCAGTCCCCTGTACGCTCGACAGCTTCGAGGCCAGCGGCGATTCGGGGAGAGGCTTCAGTAGCGAGCCGGTCAGACTCAAGTGTCCGGCCAATCTGTTGCAGCCAGTTAGCGTGGTTCTGCTCAGCCTCGGGGTACAGGCGTGCGATCTCGGGCGGAACGTGGAGTCCCCCGCCAACATCATGTGCGATCGTTCCACTGGTCAAGCCCTCTCGGATAGCGAGGTCCCACACGTCGACCGGGCGACCGTGCAGGTTCACGATCGTTCCACCCTTGTTGAACGATCCCTTGTACGCTGCCTTGGTTGCTTCTCCATACCACCGGAGGACACCCATCGGATGCGCCGGGCCTTCACCGGGGAGGAACATAGCCACGGCAAGGTCAGAAGGACGGTTGACGTTCGTGTTCGCAAGGTTGTAGACGGTGAGCATCTTGGCGATGTTCGTGCCAGCCTTGTACCACTTGTTCTCAGCACCCGTATGTACCGGGGTGTTGAAGTGAGCAATCGCATCTGCGATAGCATTGGGCACGACGAATCCACCGAGGTTCAGTTGCCCCTTCGGGTCCATCGACTTCAGCGCACCATCGAGGAAGTAGCCCTCGTTGCTCTTGATCGTAGCACCGAACATACCCGGACCAGTGCGCACAACACGCACGTTCTTCGGCAGGGGCTCACCATTCCGGTAGTGCTCAGTGAGGTTGATCGTCGGATCAGAGAAGAGATCGAGCGCCAGTTCATGCTCAGCCACCTTGCGAAGGTACTCAGCCCGGGTGCTGCGGAGCGTCGATACGAGATCGCCCTCGCGGGGGTCCAAGCCACCGCTACGCTCCCGCTGTGCCGCAATGAGTCGGGACTTCAGGGCTTCAGGTTCCTCACCTGTGATCGAAGCCAGACCATCCGCCATGGCGTTGATGCGTCGGATAGGCGTGTAGTCCTCAAGGTACCGATCTTGCGGAATCCACTGGCGCGCAGCCATATCATCGAACTGCTCGTCAAGGCCACCTCTGATGTTCTTCAAGGTCTGCTGGACCTCTGGGTCTTTGTCGACGGCAGCCTGCAGCATGCTCAAAGACTGCTGCCACGTTTCGACAGGGATGTCGCGTACGTGCGTCTTGCCCATGCGCAGGGCCTGCGCAACCTCGTCAGCCGTGGTCATGTAGTTCGAAACGAGCTTGTGCTGCTCAACAGGATTCGTCTGGAGAGGCTTGAGCCAATCCGCGACATCGAGGTCAGCAACTTCGTCCGCAGCGTTCTTACGCCACGAGCCCGTGTACATCTTCTCCTGCACGTCCTTGGGCAGGTTGGGGTTGCGCCGGATAAAGCCACCAAGCATCGTCTTCAGTCCCTGAATCTTGTCAGGGAGCGTCTGTGTCCGATTCTGGGTGACGTTGACTTCCTTCGCAACTTCCGGTACCCCAGCCACCGGAACATCAGGCATGAATGCCCGGGTCCGGGGCTGGATGGTGCCGGGTTTGATTACCGTCGGGTGCTCTGCTGTCCCTCTGGCAGCGGCCTCGGGCACTGCAGGCGTCTTCAGCGCTTCAGCAGCCTCAGCAGCCGCCTTTCCGATTCCTTCCCAGATGGACATAGGTCACTCCTTGTCTGCTTCACGCAGGAAATCAGTCCACTTCTCATAGAGCTTCGACTCACGCGAGCCATCCATGGCCGTCATCACACCGAAGAACTTCTTGCCCTTGAGAGCCGTTGCGATCGTGTTCCTCTGGGCAGTGCTCGGGTTGATCGCGGACTGCACGGAGAGTTGGCCTCGGACATTCTGAACGCGGATGTACCCGCGCTGCAGTAGTGCGTGGTTGTCCCAACGGTACAGACCTTGGTACCCGGACGTCTTCTCATTCAACCGCAGAGCCCGCACGGCTTTCGAAGAGACGTCTTCGTGGTCCTTCACACGGAAGAGCTTACCTTCCGGCGTCATCCAGTACGCTTCCTGCGTCGGAGCATTCGGCTGAACGCTCTTCGGCTGGACTTGCACACCCATGTTCTTGAGGATGGTATCGATCTGCTTCTGCTGCCGACGCATCTCTTCGTCAGGCCGACCGAGGGTCACAGCCCCTGATTCGTCCTGAAGGAATCCGAAGAAGTTCCGCTGAGCAGGCTCTTGCAGCTTCGTCGCTACTTCAGCCGCCCGCGCATTGCGACGAGCATTGATCATTTCAGCCGCCTGAGCGAAATCCAGTGACGGGCTGTCAAGCCCCGCCTTCGACCAGATGGCCTTCTCACGATCCCAGATGCTCGCTTGCACAGCCGACTCCGGGAGACCCAGAGTCTGTGCGATACGGGACACAGCATCCATGATGCTTCTATGTTCAGGGTCACCCGGCTTCTCGGGCCGGTAGACCTTGCCACTGTCAGTCTGATCGTGCATCAGTCCATTGATGCGTCTCCACCAGCGCGTCATCCACACGTCGACGGTGACCTCATTGTGGATACCGTTGAGGTTCAGGAAGAATCGGCCCACCTTCGGACCAAACTCCTTCACCGCGTTGTAGTTCCCCTTCTCGTCCTTCCCCATCATGTACTGATGGAGAGCCGTCAGATCGTTGCCGTGCTTCTCCAGCAGCTTCTCCATCTTTGGAAGGGTGGACCGGGAGAGGATGTTGACTTCCTGTCCCTGCCGCCCGAGGAGGGGCAACTTCCCAGTCTCCTTGAAACCATCGTATAGCATGGTAGCGCGTGCGTAGTTAGTAGCCACAGGCGTCTGAGGACTTGTGATAGCGAGGAGCAGCTTGAAGAACGACATCTTCGAGGGACTGCCCTGCATATCTGGGTACTCTTTCTCTGTCGCCTGCTCCATCTTCTTGATGCTATTGTGGTACCAGTCGGCAGACTCTGGCATCGTCGTCAGGTGTTCCGTTACACCAGAGACACCATCAGCCAAAGCCCTCCCGATCTGACCCGCTTCACTCTTCACTGGGCGGATACCCTTGGACAGGGTCTTGGCTGCACCCTCAACGGATGCGCCAGCACCACGTCCCGGCTGACCGGCTCCAGCAGCGAGCTTTGGCGTCTCGGCCCGCTTCGTCCTAGCTTCGATCACATCCTTGTACGTCCACTCCGGGAGGAGACCAAACTTCTGCTCAGCAAACGGCCGCTTGCTCGGGGGAATGGCATCGTGTCCCGGCATGAAGTTCACCCACGAGTTCTGGCCACGGGTCTCCGTAGTCATCGCAGGGATCGCCATGTTCGAGAACATCGATGCGTGCTTCCGCCAAGCGTTGTCCTCCCCACGAGGGCCGAACTCGTATCCCTCGGACGCATGCCCGAAGAAGTCGTGAACGGCGCGGAGCTTGTCATTCTGCTCGGGGGTGAGGAACGGGTGCGCTTGGTCGGGAGCAGTCTTGTAGACCTGCAGCCTCTTGCTCTCTTGCACGTCCTTCATCATCTCGGCCGAGTTGGGGTAGGGATCGCGATCGACGAACTCGATCTTGACCCCCGCCCGCTCGATAGCTGCGTACTGACGATCTACCTCATGCACCAAAGCATCGTACGACTTCTTCGCATCGAGCTTAGCCTGACCAGTGATTGGGTCACCGGACAGCCGGTCGTACGCAACAGCGATACGACGTGACATGCCTTCGTCGAGAGGATGGTACTCAGAAGCCCTTCCGGCTCCCAGACCAGTCTCCCACAAGTAGTCAGCGCTGATCGTACGTGCAAGGTCATTGCCCTGCGGACGACGCGCCTGATAGAGGGCCAGTGCGTGCTGGTACAACTTCTGGAGGTGGGGACGTACTTGTTCCCCGAACTCCTTGACCATGCTGTCCGACCACTCTGCGAACTTCACGGCACCCTTCAGCATGTAGTTGGCACCGATGATACTGATGTCCGCGAGGTCTGCCGGATCAACCATGGCATTCAGACGAACACCACGCTTCACCATACGCTTCTTCGCAGCAGCGATCTGCGTGTCAGCAAACAGGCTCAACTGGTGAGCCTTTCCGGGACCCGGACGCTGCGGAGGAGCTTCGAGGTTCTCTGTCATCGGAGAGACCTTCTCTTCCACAGCCTGCACGACATCGTTCTTCAACTCAGGCGGGAGCGTCTGCCTAGTGGCAGGAGGTCCCTGAGGCTCACGGCGCAGGACAGCAGACTCTGCCGTCTGCGACACGACCTTGAAACCCCGGCTCTCATACCATGGGATCAACTTGTCGAGCGGGATGTTTCCACCCTTAGGCCCTTCCGTCTTCGACAGCGTTGTCTCGAATGGAAGCCCCCGCTTGTCCGCTTCCATGTTCAGCTTGTCGAGGATGGCAGCCGACTGGCCCGGGGTAGACAACTGATCCGGTGTGATGCCAAGTTTCTTGATCTGAAGAGCTTTCCCACCCTCGCTGGGTGACAGTGAGATACCTTTCTCGTCCTTGAAGGCTTCCATCACACGCGTCGTATGGTCGGCCGCAGGTAGATCACGCAGATTAGGCTCCATCGGCGCGAGGGCCTTACCGATCGTCTGAGCAGCAACCTCAGGCGTAGGCGGAGCACCCTGCTCTCCACTGAAACCAGTCTTGATCTCCTGCCCCTTGGCATTGTCCCAGATCGAGAACTGCTGATGTTGCTTGCCCAGTGCGACGGCATCCTCACGCGCTCCCTCGGGGAGGACGATATTCAGATCGAGGCTCGTCTGACCGGGCTTGTACTTGTCCATATTGAACGTCCCGATCGTGGCCTCAGGGAACTGATTGATGACGCCCTTCCACTTCTCGCGGAAGGCAGTCAGTCGTTCAGGCGTGAGTTCCTGTGTCGGGATGTTCTCGGAAGCGATCGATATGGTGAAGCCCTTCGTTGGATTACTCGGCTCCAGCGTGCGAGCGTTGTAGGATGAGCCGCCGCCTTCCTGTGTAGCCTTGATCCCCTCGTGCACGGAAGCGGGGGACAGAGACATCTCAGCCGGAGGAGTGCGCGGAGTGACTGGGAGTGCACCCACATCACGCTGGTTGAACTGCGGCTCAGGGCCGGGGCCAGCACCGGTCACATCGATGGGCTGCCGAATCTCAGCACGAGGCTGCACACCACCCTCGGGTGTGACAGGGGCCATCTCCATCGCAGGAGGAACCATTTCACCCGGAGCGTTCCGCTGCAGCCCGCCGAGGCGGCTGGGTTTCTCGGGGACGATGGGCTGAGGAAAGCCCTGCCCGATAGGACCCTGTACGGCAGGAGGAAGGATGTCCGGGGCCATGCCTCCCATCGTGGGGGCGACAGCCGTTGCCGGAGATTCCATTGCCAGAGGGACCGTGCCAG
>Ga0315277_10006931_pt1 | contig 14735 bp, 11 predicted proteins | sample YL17G05_15_MG_FD_203695 | JGI IMG/M metagenome (GOLD analysis project Ga0315277, IMG submission 203695) | Sediment microbial communities from Yellowstone Lake, YNP, Wyoming, USA - YL17G05_15 | ecosystem: Environmental > Aquatic > Freshwater > Lake > Sediment | place: USA: Wyoming | collected... | reverse complement strand
CATACCGAATTCGCGAGGTTCTTGGGGTATCGGCCGGATGTACGCGGCGAGTATTTCTATATCTCCAACCATTGCCGCCGCTTCTCGTTCAATATGGTAACATTCCTTCGATCCCACATAGAGGCGCGTTTCCCATTCTTTGACTATGATCTGTTTGACTTCCTCTATTCCCTTCCGGCGAGACTTCGTGGCCGCAGAGTTCTCTATCGAGCGGTTATCCAGCGCGAGACCCCCAGGCTGGCGCGCATTCCCTATGCCTACGATGAGTTTCTGCCCACCGATAGATCTCTGTTGCGATCCTTACATGGCTTTGGCGTCAGGCTGAAGCGGCGGATCAATCGCCATGTGGCTCCGGTTTTCCCAGAACTCTCGACGCTCTATGCGGACTACGAGAATTACCTGCGCACAGACCTGCGGGAATGGGCGGAGAGCATCCTGTTCGACAAGCGCACACTGGAGCGAGGAATCTTTGACCCGGCCTTCCTACGTTCCATCTGGGCGCGGCACCAATCGGGCCGGGAGATGCATACCATCGGCAAGATCGCGCCGATTATGACCTACGAGATGATGCTGCGCCGGCTGTATGACTGACATGGATCCAATGCCAGGACAGGTGATCGCATCCAGAGCAACCTCCTTGGAGCGAGTATCGCCAGAAGAGAGAGGGTCCACGGGGCTACTGAAGGTCGTCGCGCGCAACGCCACTTATGTGCTGGCAAGCCAGGTCATCATCAAGATCCTTGCCCTCATTTTCAACGTTTACATCGTGCGCCGGCTCGGGAGCGTTCATTACGGACGCTATGCGGCAGCACAGGCGTATGTCTCCATGTTCGCGATCCTTACCGATCTCGGCCTATCGCCCTTCTCGGTACGTGAGATAGCGCGTAACAGAGCCAGGGGCGCGACGCTGATCCCAAATGTGATGGCCCTGAGAGCGATCCTATCCACTGTAGCCATCATGGGTATTACCCTATCTGCCTGGTTGCTGGGCAAAAAGCCCGACATGGTTTTCGGGATCTTCGTTGCCTCGTGTGGGCTGCTGCTGTATGCTTTCCAGGGACCCCTGGAAAACGCATTGATCGCTCACGAGCGCCTCGATCTTACCTCCACCTTCATGGTGTTGAACCAGTTCACTTTCATGGCCACGGGCGCGCTCTTGCTGCTTTCCGGGAGGGGATACGTTGGCCTGCTGTTTGCTTCACTATTGGGAATACTTGCGCATCTCCTGGCATCTGCAGCTACGAGCAAGCGAGCCCTGGGATTGCGCTTCGGGCGAGTTGCTCCGCAACAATGGGTACCCTTGATCAAGTCCGGCTTGCCGTTCGGTATTTCGGGGCTGGCGGGGGAGCTGTCTCGCCGTTTTGACACGGTATTTATGTCGTTTGTGCTCGCTGAGGCCGCTGTGGGTTGGTATAATGTCCCTTACCAACTCGTTTTGATGACGCTTGTGCTGGCGCAGAGTGTTGCCGTCTCAATGTACCCCAGCTTGGTGCGTCAGTATGATTCGGGACGCGGCTCGATCAGGGACACGGTGCAGCGAGCTATCCGGTATCTGCTGATGCTATCGTTGCCTCTGGCCGTTGGGGGTGCTATCCTCGCAGATCGAGTCATCCTGGTGCTCTATGGTCACGAATTTGCACCGGCTATTGGGGTGATGCGGATTCTGGTTTGGGGCCTGCCCCTGATGTTCGTCGCTGAGATTCTGGGGCGAACGAGCAGTACGATGCACCTGGAGAGGAGGTGTGCACGGATTGACGTGGTCAATGCTCTCGTCAGAGTTCCGCTTGTGATCATCTTAGTACCCAGGGTTGGGATCACTGGCGCAGCTGTGGCCATGGTGGCGACGTGGATATTATGGGTGGCCCAGGCTTCGATCATCATTGGCTGGGCGCTCCTATTCGAGGGCAACGTCAGGCCTCTGCTGCGAGTTGCTGCAGCCGGGGCGCTGCTGGGAGCTATCATCTGGCCGCTGAGTCATGTATCGTGGCTAACTGTGCTCGGCGGCAAGCTGGAGCTGCTGTTCCTGGTGGGGGCGGGGGCTTTGGTCTACGGGGCAGGGGTCCTGTTGTTCGGCGCTGTTAGCCACAGCGAGGTCGCGCGTGTGCACAGCACGTTGCGGCAAAGGCTGGATCGGTTGCTAGAGCCATGAACCACGTGACCGTCATCGTGCTTAACTGGAACCAGTGTCGCGACACGCTGGCCTGCTTGGCTTCCCTGGCGCGAGTTGACTATCCCGCCTTGGACGTCCTTGTGGTGGACAACGGTTCCGCCAATGACTCGGTGCGCGTTATACGAGAGCGATTCCCCCACGTGACCGTCCTTGAGAGCGGGCGGAACCTGGGGTTCACAGGAGGCAACAACGTCGGCATGTCCTGGGCTCTGGGGAAAGGGGCGGATTTCGTCCTCTTGCTCAACAACGATACCGAGGTTGCTTCGGATTTCCTCAAGTTTCTGGTGGAGGCTATGGAGTGCGATCCAAGGATCGGCATGGCTGGATCCACGATCTGTTACTCCGAGCAACCCCAGGTGATCTGGTCAGTTGGGGGAAGTATTGACTGGCACACCGGTCAGACATGTATGCTGGGCATCGGTGGCAGCGACATGGGGCAATTTGGCACAGAGCCTCGAGACGTAGATTTCCTGACGGGCTGTGTATTGCTAGTGAAGGCCGCTGTCCTCAAGCAAGTTGGGCTGCTCGATGATCGCTTCTTCGCCTATTACGAGGATGCTGAGTGGTGCTGGCGCGCCCGGCGGGCGGGCTTTCGGGTGGTGCATGTTCCGCTGTCATGTATCTGGCACAAGATCTCACCTCAGGCGCGCGAAGCTTCGCCCCAGGTGCATTACTACATGACCCGTAATCGGCTGCTTTTCCTGGGAGTCACAGGGGCCGGAGCGAGGGCCTGGATACACACGTTGCTCAACGAGTACCTGCGCACCCTGTTGAGTTGGAGCCTGTTGCCCAAGTGGCGGGGCAAACGCCGACAACTGCGAGGGATGTTCTTGGCCATTGGCGATGCGGCGCGAAAGCATTGGGGATCCCGCTCTGTCATCTGACCTGGCTGGCGAACGTCGTCCGATGGTCTTGATGGGAGGGGGCGTGCCGTGGCATCGCGGCAGCGGATGGCTGACCGCTGGCGTGAGCCGTGCCGAGCAGCAGCATATGCACAGGGATCCAACCTCGTAAACAATACGTGGGGTGAATAAGCGAAATGTCACCTTGTTGTTACTTCTTGTATACCTGGATGGCCTATGATTGTCTTGTGGGTTGCAGAACGCATAGTGATCACTCTCTGCCCCATGCTGTCAAAGTCCTATCGCTTGGGGGAGATCGGGAAGGATTGGGCAATATGGACACCAGCATACAGATTCGGCGGTTTCTGGGCGAGTATTTCATCCTGGGCGATCAGCTTGCCACCCTGGATGACGATGCATCGTTCCTGGAGAACGGCATCGTGGATTCGACAGGGGTGATGGAGCTGGTCGCTTTTGTGGAGGAGGCCTTCGGCATCACCGTGGACGATGATGAGGTGGTGCCGGATCATTTCGATTCGGTGAACCGCCTGGCAGCCTACGTGCAGAGCAAGCTGCTGGTTGCGGCCGCAGCTCTGCCAGAAGGGTACTACGATGCTAGTGAGAGACTTTCTCGAGCAGAGCGCTGAGCGCTTCCCAGACAAGGTGGGGCTCGTCTTCGAGAACGAACGACTCACCTACGGCACACTGGAGGCGATGGCTAACCGTTTGGCCAATGCCCTGATCGGGGCCGGCGTGCAACGCGGCGATCGCGTGCTTATTCACCTGGCGAATTCGATTGAGGCGGTAGTGAGCATTTTCGCCATCCTGAAGGCTAACGCCGTGTTCGTTATGGTCAATCCCTCTACCACGGCGGACAAGCTGGCCTTCCTGCTCAACAACTGCCAGGCCAGTGCGCTGGTCGGTCACGCCCGTACGACTACCGCTCTGCGCGAGGTCTGCCTCAGGGCGCCTTGTCTGCGCTCCCTCGTGCTTGTTGGCGGCACGGAGCGGTCAGATCCCGGCCTGCCGATGGCCGATTTTGCGGCCATCCAGGAAACCCGATCCTCGGGGCGTCCACCTCGCCAATGCATTGACCTGGATCTGGCGGCGCTCATCTACACTTCAGGCAGTACAGGAGTTCCGAAGGGGGTCATGGCCACTCACTTCAATGTGGTCTCGGTGGCCAGCTCGATTGTGACCTATCTGGAGAACACTCACGAAGATACCATCATGAACGTGCTTCCTTTGGCCTTCGGCTATGGCCTGTACCAAATGCTGACCGCCTTCCAGATCGGAGCCACTGTCGTCCTGGAACGGGGTTTTGCCTATCCACAGGTCGTCCTGAAGCGCATGGCCGAAGAGTGCGTCACCGGCTTTGCCGGCGTGCCCACGATCTATGCCCTCATCCTGCAGTTGAAGGATATGGATTCGGAGCAGTTCTCGCATCTCCGTTACATCACGAACGCTGCTGCGGCCTTGCCCGTCGAGCATATCAACCGGCTACGGCAGCTGTTTCCCCGAACCCGTCTGTACTCCATGTACGGGCTCACCGAATGCCAGCGTGTCTGCTATCTGCCACCGTCGGAGATCGAGCGCCGGGCAGCTTCGGTGGGGGTGCCTATCCCGAACACGGAAGCATGGATCGTGGATGAAGAGGGGAAGCCTGTGGGCCCAGGTATTGTGGGTGAACTGGTGGTACGTGGGTCACACGTCACCCGAGGCTATTGGGAGAACCCGCAGGAGACGGCGCTGAGGTTCAGGCCAGGGCGACTGCCTGGCGAGACAGTGCTCTACACGGGCGACCTCTTCAAGATGGATGAGGATGGTTATCTCTACTTCGTTTCCCGTAAGGATGACATCATCAAGAGCAGGGGGGAGAAGGTCAGCCCCAAGGAAGTTGAGAACGTGTTGTATGCTCTAGCCGGTGTTGCTGAGGCGGCGGTTGTCGGCGTGCCCGATCCGGTATTGGGCGAAGCAGTCAAAGCAGTTATCGTGCCGGTTGAGGGGCGTGTCTTGACGGTACGGGAGGTGATCGCTCACTGCCGGCGTCATCTTGAGGACAACATGGTGCCCGTACAGGTGGAGTTTCGTTCAGAGTTGCCCAAGACGGAATCGGGCAAGATCCGCAAGGCCTCGTTGCGTCCAGGGAGGGCATAGGCTGATGTGTGGCATCGTCGGCGCGCTCGATCTGGCGGGGGGAGAGCCGATCAGTGTAGAAGCGCTGGCGGGGATGCTGGGTATGATCCGCCACCGCGGTCCTGACGAATTCGGTGTGTATGTAGATGAGCAGGTTGGTCTGGGAAGCGCGCGGCTAAGTATCATTGACTTAGCCGGTGGGCAACAGCCCATCCACAATGAGGATGATACGGTCTGGCTGGTCTACAATGGGGAGATCTTTAACTATGTGGAGTTGCGCGCCGAGCTAGAGTCTGCCGGCCATCGCTTCTACACCCAGACAGATACCGAAGTGGTCGTTCACCTGTACGAAGAGCGCGGCCCTGGCTGTGTGCAGGCCATGAATGGGCAATTCGTCATCGCCCTGTGGGACCGCCGGCGCCGCGAGCTGCTACTGATGCGTGATCGCCTGGGCATTCGGCCCATCTACTATACCCTCAGTGGGGGACGCTTGCTCTTTGCTTCCGAGGTGAAAGCCCTGCTGGCGGACCGTCATGTCGTGGCAGAGATTGATCCCGAAGCTCTGGCGCAGGTCTTTACCTTCTGGACGACGATAGCCCCCCATTCGATCTTCCGCGGGATCCACACGGTCCCTCCGGGGCACATCCTCCGAGTGCGCGGGGGGCAGGTGACGCTGAAGCAATATTGGGCGCTGGACCCGACGGAAACGGCAGACCCTCAGCGTTCCGCTAATGACCTAGCCGAGGAGCTGCGTGCATTGCTCATTGACGCTACGCGGCTGCGTTTGCGTGCTGATGTGCCTGTTGGGGCTTACCTCAGTGGCGGCCTCGATTCGTCAACCATCGCTGCGCTGATCAAGCATTATACTGGCCGGCGGTTGCGCACCTTCGGTATCGGCTTCGACGTGCCAGCCTATGATGAGACGCCGTATCAAGCGCAGATGAGCGCCCACCTGGCCACAGATCACAGCCAGATGCAGTGTTCGACAAGAGATATCGGCCGTGTCTTTCCGGAAGTGGTCTGGCATGCCGAGATGCCGCTCCTACGCTCCGCGCCCGCGCCAATGTACCTGCTCTCAGGGTTGGTGCATGAGCATGGCCTCAAGGTCGTGCTCACGGGAGAAGGGGCAGACGAGGTCCTGGGAGGTTATGACATCTTTCGGGAAGCTCAGATCAGGCGCTTCTGGGCGCGGGACCCGCAGTCGTCATTGCGCCCGCTGCTGTTGCGCCGGCTGTATCCCTACATCGGGAGGCTCGCCCAGGGAAATGACGCCTACCTGCAGGTCTTCTTTGGTCAGGGACTAACCGAAACCAGCGATCCTTTTTACTCGCACCGACCGCGCTGGCGCGCCACGGCCCGTTGCCAGCGGTTCTTTTCCCCCGAGCTGCGTGGCTTGCTGACGGATTATGACCCGGTGGACGAATTGGCAGCGGCCTTGCCCGCTGGTTTCCCCCGCTGGGGGCCGCTCGCCCAGGCGCAATACTTGGAGATCGTTGTTTTCTTGGCTGAGTATTTGCTCTCGTCACAAGGCGACCGAATGACCATGGCCCACTCAGTGGAGGGACGTTATCCTTTCCTGGACTACCGCGTCGTCGAGTTCTGCCTGCATCTCCCGGCACGCTACAAGCTGTGTGGCCTACAGGAGAAGTGGTTGCTCAAACGCGCCATGGCGGGACTGCTGCCTGCTTCCATTCTGGCGCGGCGCAAACAACCCTACCGCGCGCCCATCGCTCCTTCGTTTGCTGGCCACGAGGCGGCGGACTATATGGCCGAATACATGTCCCCGCAGGCCCTGGGCGAAGCCGGTTACTTCGACCCTGCTGTTGCCGGGCGGCTCGTGGCGAGATGCCAGCAAGGGCTGCCGTTCGGGGAAACGGATGAGATGGCTTTGGGGGGCATCGTCTCCACCCAGTTGCTGCATCACTTGTTTGTGCGAGATCTCCTGCCACGTCCCGCTGTGCCGAGGAGCGAGCTATTCATATGTGAGGGGCCTCCAAGCGCCCCTGTAGGGGTATAGACCATGTGTATGTGTGCCCGCTGCGTGTTGCCGGAAACCTTCCCAAATATCGCATTCGACGAGACCGGCGTCTGCAATTATTGCCGGCAATACGACCTGCGCCAGGCGCGGCTGGAGAGCGATCGCACCGCGATGCGAGAGCGTTTCGAGCGACTGGTCGCCGAGAGTCGTGGGAAGCACGTCTATGATTGTGTGGCTGCCTGGAGTGGCGGCAAGGATAGCACCTATACCTTGCTGCTGCTGCGAGAGCAGTACCAGCTGAATGTCCTGGCCTACACCTTTGACAATGGCTTTGTTTCGCCGATGGCCTTCCAGAACATGGAGCGCGTCTCGGGAGAACTGGGTGTAGACCACACGATCTTCCGACCGCGATTCGACCTCTTGCGTACCGTTTTCCGTGCCACAGCGCAGGATGGGGGCATCTATCCAGAGGTAGCCTTGACCCGGGCGAGCGCGGTCTGCAACGCTTGCATGGGCCTGGCGAAGGGGATCGCTCTGCGCACGGCGCTGGATCATGGCGTGCCCATGATGGCCTTTGGCTGGTCACCAGGGCAGGTGCCGTTGACCTCAGCCCTTTTCCATCGCACCCCAGAGATGGCGCGAACTATGGTTGAGGCACTTGCAGAGCCGCTGAGGAAGATCGTCGGTGAGGCGGTCCGCCCGTACTTCCCCGAGGAGCGCCACTTCGCCCGAGCGGAGCAGTTTCCGTACGACGTTGCGCCCCTCGCCTTTCTGGAGTATGATGAGCCTCGTGTTCTTCAGGCCATCAGTGCCCTGGGGTGGCGTTCACCATCGGATACCGATCCGAACTCGACGAACTGCCTGCTGAACGCCTTCGCCAACGCCGCACACAAAGCGCAGAAAGGCTACCACCCCTACGCTCTGGAACTGGCCGGGCTTGTCCGCCAAGGGCATCTCGACCGTCAGGAAGCGTTGGATCGGCTGGAGAACCCGGAGAACCCGGACAGCATGGATCTGGTCAAGTCCAGATTGCAGTTGTGAGCTAGTTTGGGGGGCAGTGATGTTCTGGAAAAAGATGAGCCGACGGGGTGTTCTAAGGATCCTTTGGGCGGCCTTTGGTCTGGTCGCATGCCGCGATTCAGGTGTCGGGTCAGTCAGGGGAGGGTTGCTTGCTGAACGCCGCGATCCCAGGACCTTTCTGGCATTCGTGACGAGGACTGGCACATCAACCAGCACGCATACCGCGACTGCGACATCGACCAGCATGCCAAACCAGACGCCGAGCCGTACGCCGACAACCAGCGCCACTGCAAGCCGAACGCCCACCGCCAGCAGGACGCCGACCCGCACACCTGCTGCTACCACCCCAGCACCGTCGGCGAGCAAGGTGGTGCACGTACGCCATGCCGATGCCACAAACTGGAATGGGTCGGGTGCCTTCTACAACGCGGTGAATCAAGGGGCCGTCAATGCTATGGCCTTGACCGGTCTGCAGCAGCTGACGGGTCAGGGCACGTGGTCGCAGATCTGGCAGGCCCTTTTCTCCAGTGTGCAGCCTGGCGGCTACCGAGAGGGACAGGTCATCGCCATCAAGGTGAACTTTAACAACAGCGGCCGTGACGGCAACGGTTGCGACACCCACAATAACCTGATCGACGCCCTGCCCCATCCCGTTCTTGCCCTGATCCAGGGGCTGGCAGCCGCAGGCGTCCGGGCCCAGGACATCGTTGTCTACGATGCTACGGTGTCGGGCAGCCAGTTCCCTAGCTATTTCCGCAATCCGATCACAGCCAGCTTTGCGCAGGTGCGCTTTGTTGGCAGCTCCGAGTGCCTGGGCGTGATCGCCGCCAGCCACGGCAAGCATCCCAGCCTCACCGTCTCCTTCAGCGACCCTGCTGGGGCGCTGAGTGATCGGCTGCTGGCCGACGTGCTCTATGATGCCACCTATCTCATCAACATGCCCATCCTGAAACGTCACGGCATCTCTCCCGTTACACTCGCATTCAAGAACCATCTGGGCAGCCTCAACGCCATCGTGCGCAGCGGGCAAGATGACATGCATCGCTGGATCAGCCCGAGCGATTCGCTGTACGGGGCCGGCTACTCCCCGCTCGTGGACATCAACCGCAACTCGCACATCCGCGACAAGACCATCCTCATCGCTGCGGATGGTGTGTATGGGGCCTTTGGTGCAGCGATGCAGGCTGTCGTGAGCTGGAACATCTTTGGGGGTGCCGCCAACAGCCTGCTGTTTTCCGTCGACCCAGTAGCGGTTGATTGCGTCATGGTCGACCTGCTGCGGGCAGCTGGACAGGCCAGCAAGAACGATGCCTACGATTATCTCTTTTGCGCCGCCGAGGCGGGGCTGGGTATTTGTGAGGGCAGCCGCAGCGACCCGGGCGGGGATCCTTTGAGCACCCCTTTTGGCAGCGGCTATCACGATATCACCTATTCCCGCCTGGATCTGTAACCGGACAGGCCCGGACGAACAACGAAGGGTGTCATGCTTGATGCAGCGCGATATGGCTGGCATATGCAACTCAGTGCGATCGCTCGAGGGCTGGCGCTGTGAATAAACGTCTGATCACCCTCAACGGGCTGGCCATTCTCGCTGTGGTCGTTAACCATGCTGCCGCTTGGGGCCAGATCGCCATGATTCTGTGGACGCACCGCTACCGCCCAGTGGCCGTACCCAACTATGACCAGGTCGGGACTCCAGCCTATTATGTGTTCCTGGTGATCAGGCAACTCACCAACTTCTCCGTTCCCGCCTTCCTGTTCATCTGCGGCCTGTTCATCGCTTATGCTCTGCGGGAACGCTCTCTTCCTGCGAGTTGGAAGATCGTTCGGGCAAGGCTCATTGGTCTCCTGGCTCCCTACCTTGTCTGGTCCTCGGTAGCCTTTGCTGGCGATGCGCTTCAGGGGATCTACTACCCGGTTCTCGGCTACCTTGGGTTGCTCGTGTCGCAAGGGGCTGTGGGGCTCTTCTATTTCGTACCTCTTCTATGTTATCTCTATCTTCTGTCGCCTTTCGTGATTGCGTTCGCGAAACTCAGACCCGGACTGCTCTTGTTGGTGACAGCCGCCATTCAGCTCGTCACCATCGCCGTGAACACTCTGTCCCTTTACCGGGTGGATGTTCCGGGCCTGCAACAGATGCTGATACTGACGCCAACCTGGTCACTCCCAAGGTGGGCGTTCTTCTTCGCCCTGGGGCTTGTCATCAGCTTCCACGCCGAGCGGGTTCAGCATTGGCTCAGGCGCTACAAATGGTCCATATTGCTGGCCACTGTCGCACTGGCGGTCTTGAACGTTGCCGAGGCCGAGCTGATCTACCGTCTGAAGCGCCCGCTCTGGTACCCTTACGCGGGGATCGGGACTCTGAGCTATAACCTATACGGAGTGGCCTTCATCCTCTGCTACCTGGCGTTCAGCGGTGTCTCTCTTCCCTTCTCGCGGGCTCTCTATCAACTCGGCACGCGATCATATGGCATCTACCTGCTTCACTACTTACTGATGACCCTGGTTGCGAAGGTGATCTATCGCTTCGTGCCCTGGTTGCTGGGCCAGCAGTTGCTCTACCAACCGATCCTGCTGGTAGTGGGCTTCGGGGGAGTACTACTGCTAATGGCCACCGTCTCCAGATCGCCCATGCGCAGATACTATCGTTTCTTGTTTGGTTGAGCGGCTCAAACTGCACAGAGGATGGACCTGGGTGCGCATACTTTTCCTTTCGGGGTGGTTTCCCTACCCGCCCGACAACGGCATAAGAATCAGGATATACAACCTGGTCAGGTGCTTGTCCAAAGAGCACGAGGTGACTCTGGTCTCCTTTGCCGACGATGTCGTACCGAATAATGGCCTGACGCAGATGAGGTCTTACTGTCGCTCTGTTCATACCGTGCCCTACAAGGAGTTCGATCCGACACGCTGGCGATCTTTTCTGGGGTTCCTCTCGCCTCAGCCACGTTCTCTGTTTGACACACACAACCCGCAGATGGCAACAATAGTGCAGGACCTTGCTGAAGGCGGCTCTTACGACATCGTCATTGCCTGCGAACTGCGGACCGCGCCCTATGCGCTGCTTGCGAGGCGAACCTGTCGGATGTTCGACGATGTCGAGTTAACGGTCTTACAGGAGCAATTCAGTGGCCAGAATGGTTTTCTGCAACGAGTCCGCTATGGTCTGACCTGGCTCAAAACGGCTCATTTTGTCAGCAGCCTGCTGCCGCGGTTCGATGCCTGTACGGTGGTCTCGGAGCGGGAGCGAGACCTGGTACTGAGAGTTGCACCGGGCTATCGGAACATTGCTGTCGTACCAAATGGGGTCGACGCTGCCCTTTACACTGGTGATTTCGGCACGCCGAAGCCAGATACACTGATTCATACCGGTGCCCTGAGTTACGTCGCGAACTGGGACGCGATGAGCTTCTTCCTGTCCAGCATCTTTCCTTTGATCAAGATGCGGCGACCGGAGGTCGAACTGCGCATCACCGGAGGAACGAACCGTGTGGCACTGGATTCGCTGCCACGGTGTGATGGCGTGGCCTTCACCGGCTACCTGGACGATATCAGGCCCGCTGTGGCCCAGAGCTGGGTCAGTGTGGTGCCGCTGCGCATCGGCGGCGGCACACGGCTCAAGATCCTGGAGGCCATGGCCCTGGGCACACCCGTTGTCTCCACCAGCAAAGGGGCCGAGGGGCTGGATGTGACTCCGGAAGAGAATATCCTCATCGCCGACGAGCCGGAGCAGTTCGCGAAGGCGGTGCTACGTCTGCTGGATGATGCCTCTTTGCGCGCGCGCCTGGGCGCGAACGGCCGGGAACTCGTTTCCAGCCGTTACCGGTGGGAACAGATCGGCGGGAAGCTGGAGCGGGTGTTGCAGCAAGTCATTCAGGAGCGTCAGACGAGATGACTGGAGTGACAACGGCGAGGGTCCGGTTCCCGGGGTCGTTCTTGATCCGACTGGTGGTGATCGCCGGTTTGATGCTCGGGCTAGCAGCCGTGGGTTATCTGGCGGCGCGCCGTCCTGTGGAGCAGGTGGCGGTCATCGTGGGTGGTCTCCTGCTCATCCTGCTGTATCTGAAGAAGCCCGAGATCGGCATCTATGCCCTGCTTCTGACGGCGCTTTTCGTGCGCTTCACATTGCCCACCGGGACACAGAGTCGTATTGTAGCTAGCCTCCTGCTTACGGCCGTGCTCGCCGCACTCTGGTTGGCCAGGATGCTGGCAGGCCGAAAGCTCTCGCTGAGGGCTTCGCCGGCAAGAGCGCCGCTGCTGGCCTTCATGTTGGTGACGGTCATATCCTACATCTGGAGTAGTGCTGTCCGCGACCCACTGGTTGTGGTCTGGAGAAGCTGGCCGGTGGTGCAATTGGGGGCGTTGGCCGTGTTGCTCCTGCTCCCGACGGTCTTTCTCCTGGCGGCGAATCTGCTGCCTGACCTCCGGGCGCTCGAGATCCTGACGGCGATCCTCCTGGCGGCGGGTGTTCTGGCCGCTCTCAGAGCCCTCTTACCTTTGCCGCTGGCATTCATGCAGGTCAGACCCTTGTTTCCCACCTGGTTCGTGTGCCTGGCCTATTCGCAGGCGCTGTTCAACCGCCGTCTCCCGCTCTGGCTACGCATCATGTTGCTGGCCTGTATCTGTGCCTATCTATACCGCATATTCTCCGAACAGATGGTCTGGCTGTCAGCTTGGCTTCCCACGGTTCTCGCCCTGCTGGCCATCAGTCTGTGGCGTTCGCGAGTGCTGTTGCTGGTCCTGCTCCTTGTCTCTGCCATTTATGTGGGAGCTAACCTCAGGGGGGTGCGGGCGGCTTATTCTGAGGAGAACCGGGTCAGCGGCGTTACCCGCATAGATGCCTATATCCACAACTGGCGGGTGACGAGCCAACACCTGCTGTTCGGCACAGGCCCGGCGGGGTATGCGGTCTACTATATGACCTACTTCCCAAACGAAGCCATGGCCACTCACAGCAACTACCTTGACGTGTTCGCCCAAACGGGTATCATTGGCCTTCTGGCTTTCATGGCCTTTTATCTCGCGCTGGCCCGCACGGCCCGTGATTTGTTGGTTCGTGTTCGGAAGCGCTTCGACTTCGCCCACGCTTTTGCCGTGGGCACAGCGGGCGGGCTTGTGGGCACGGTGGTGGCCACGGGTCTTGGCGATTGGATCCTGCCTTTTGTCTACACTCAGACCATCGCCGGTTTCGATTATGCCCTTTACACCTGGCTCATGCTGGGCGCAGCCCAGGCATTGGGCTGCATCCTGCGGCGGGAAGAAAGCGCGGGTGCGCCGTGACGCTGGATCTCTCGGTGATCATCGCTAACTGGAATACCCGCGATCTGTTGGCCCAGTGTATCGAATCCGTGTACCGAACGGTGGTGGGGATCTCGTTCGAGATCATCGTGGTGGATAACGCATCGGCAGACGGGAGTGCAGATAGGGTGCGCGAGCGGTTCCCGCAGGTGCGCCTTTTGCAGAACCGCGAGAACGTGGGCTTTGCCCGGGCCAACAACCAAGCTGCAGTGGCGAGCAAGGGGCGCTATCTGTTGCTGCTCAATAGTGACGCCGTGTTACAGGGTGGCGCCGTACAGGCATTGCTCGATCTGGCCAAGACGCAGCCACATGCTGGCGTAGCGGGGGCGCAACTCCGAAATCTTGATGGGAGTTTCCAGGCCTCGCACTCGCCTTTCCCGACCCTCTGGCGTGAGATCCTCATCCTCTCAGGGCTGGGTCGGTGGCTTTTTGGGCGCCAGTACCCCAGCCATGGCCCCGACGAGAACCGGGGCCCGCAAGAAGTTGACTACGTTGAGGGAGCTTGCTTGCTGGTGCGTCATGAAGCCTACACGGCTGTGGGGGGGCTGGATGAGGGGTACTTTATGTACGCCGAGGATGTTGATCTTTGCCGTACCATGTGCCAGCAGGGATGGCAGGTGTGGTACCAGCCCACAGCTGTGGTGACCCACCTGGGTGGTGGTAGCAGTGCGAGCCGGCGCCCAGAGCGTGAGGCGGATCTATACGCCAGCCGCGTGCGCTTCTTTCGCAAGCACTGTGGGCCATTCGCCGCCTGGCTGCTAGTGACGCTGATACTGGGCGCCACCGCCACAAAGACCGTTGTGCACGGCATGCTGCGTTCTGTGAGCAGAGGGCGCTATGGCCGGCAGGTGGTAACCCTCCGGCACCTCGTCGGCAGGTTGCGGGGGGCCTAAGTGAGGATTCTTCTGCTGACCCAAGTGCTCCCGTACCCACCCGACAGTGGTCCCAAGGTCAAGACCTGGAATGTGCTCAAGTACTTGGCCGGGCGCCACGATGTGACGTTGGTTTCCTTTGTGCGCGGCGACCAATCAGGAGACGTCGCACGTCTACGGCGCTATTGCCGTCAGGTCTTGACCGTGCCGATGAAGCGTGGCTTTGCCCAGGACGGCATGGCTATGGCACGCAGTCTGTGCTCGGCCCAGCCGTGGATGATGCTGCGCGACGACCAGCATGAGATGCGTCAGTTGGTTGATCGCCTGTCGAAGGAGGTTGCCTTTGATGTGGCGCATGCAGACCAGCTGAACATGGCCCAGTATGCCCTGCGCGTGCGCGGAGCGCGCCGGGTTCTCGA
>Ga0315277_10006930_pt1 | contig 14738 bp, 13 predicted proteins | sample YL17G05_15_MG_FD_203695 | JGI IMG/M metagenome (GOLD analysis project Ga0315277, IMG submission 203695) | Sediment microbial communities from Yellowstone Lake, YNP, Wyoming, USA - YL17G05_15 | ecosystem: Environmental > Aquatic > Freshwater > Lake > Sediment | place: USA: Wyoming | collected... | reverse complement strand
GACTCCTGCCTGAGTTCAGGCTGTGTCCTTTCTGCGGCGAAAACCTGAAGCTGCTGCCTGAAAAAGCAATTTCGCTGAAAGATTATCGGTGAGAAAGCGTCCTGTGCGCTGTTCATTTTCTCTTTGTGTTTTCCAGCTTCTGTTTGACGAGTTCACTCACCAGTGCCGCGTCTGCTTTGCCTCGAACCTCTTTCATCACGATGCCTATTATTGCTCCATGCGCATTCGCGCCGCGTTCTTCTATCAGTTTCCTGTTCGTCTGGATGGCTTGTTCGATGGTTCTCTCGAGTTCTTCCTTGGAAAGCATTTTCAGGCCGATGCTTCTGGTTGCTTCTTGCACGGTGCTTCCTTCGTGCTGTGCAAGCCATGTGACGATTTCGGAAACAGCTTCCTTCGTCACTTGTCCCGACCCTACGCACTTGAACACGTCACGAATGTGTGCTTCTGTGATTCTTTCCACTGGGACGCCGTCGCGTTTCAGTGCTTTCATGGTTTCAGTCATGAAAGCTGCGACTGTTGTGGCCGAAACCTTGCTCTCTTTTGCGATGACTTCGAACAGTTCCCCATATTCCGAGTCGAGTATCTGCTTCGCAAGTTTTTCGTTGAGTCTGTATTCCTTGGTAAGCCTGTGGAGCTTTTGCTCTGGAAGTTCCGGCAGATGTGAGCTTACCCACTCAACGTGTTCCTCGGTGACTTGCACTGGCGGTATGTCTGTTTCAGGGTACATTCGAGCTGCACCGGGTCGCGGTCTCATGAACCTGGTAGTTCCATCCTGGTTTGAAGCTCGAGTTTCCTCAGGTACACCTTCTAAGGCTTCACGCGCCCTCTCGACCACGGCTCTCAATGCGTCTCGCACGTTTTCTGGGTTGTCCGCTACGAAGACAATGGCGTCCTTTTCTTCCGTCTCAAGCTTGCTCTTGAGTTGTTCAATCTCATCAGCGGTTACCCCATAGGCTGGCATTTCGTCTGTGTGAAATATTCCGCCTACTCTTCCCCAGAAACGTGCTCTGTCAGCAAGTTCTGTGCCGAGCCGGAAGTTGTGTGCGAGTTCCCCTTTCAAGTAACCCTTGAATTGGGGCAGCTTTACAGCCACTACTCGTTGGTTCTTGTCAAGGGATTTGCGGATGACTTCGCATGCGGTTTGCTTGAAAATGTCAGTAACGTCTACGAAGTCTTCTTTCAGGTTCTTTTGGTTTAGCCCTTCTTTTCTGAGTTCTTCGGATATTTTGATAAGGTTGAGCTGGCGTTTGACCTCGTATTCCACAGCGAGGGAGATCAACTCTAGTTCTTGTACACCTTTGATTTCTATGAGAGCGCCGTTGGGTAATGATACGTTTATGTCTTGGCGGATTGTGCCTAGGCCCCGTATCACTCTTCCTGTGGCTCTCAGTATGTTACCTATTGCAAGTGAGACTTCTTCAGCTTCTTTCGGCGATCTTATCACGGGTGCAGTGGCAACCTCGATCAGTGGTATGCCCAGCCTGTCTATTCGGTAATGAATAGTGTTTCCTTCTTCGGCTGTTTTTCGCGCCGCGTCTTCCTCCAGGCTTGCATGTTGAATTGGCACAGTTTTCTCGCCGACTCTGATTTCGCCGTCTAACGCTATGACGCAGGTTCTCTGGAAACCCGTGGTGTTCGAGCCATCTATCACAGTTTTGCGCATAACGTGGACTTCATCAACTGGTTTGCACTTCATCATCAGAGCTGCTGCAAGCACGGTGTCTATGGCTTCTCGGTTGAGCTGGTGAGGCGGTTCTTCATCCATTTCCACTAGGCATGAAGTAGCGTTATTGGCTTCGTAGAGGATTTCTACGCCTTTCTGAAATTCAAAAAAGGCTGCAGGGTCTGTTTGGCCCAGCTCACTTTGTGTTGGCCTAAGTCTTCGCAGGAATGTTGTTTCAGGTTCTTCTTTGAAAAGTTCAGGCTTGCAGTTGCAGAAAAGTTTCGCAGAAGTGTTCAATTGCTGATGTATTTCTATTCCGACCTTCAGGCCAGTTTTTTCATAATCCACTTCCAAGGCTTATCCCTCTCATTTGTTGCAGGTTCTCTCTGGAAGAGTCCTCGGCTCCAGTTCTCCCGCGACGTTCGTTATCAGAAGCTTCTTCGCTTCTTCAGGGTCTGCTATCTGGCCAAGACACCACATGAGCTTGACAAAGGCGGTTTCAGCCAGCATATCTTCAAGGGGTATCACGCCTAAGGCTTGCAGGTCGCGACCTGAGTCGTACACATTCATGTTCACGCGTCCCCAGATGCATTGGGATGTCATCGCCACAACAACGCCGTCGCTCACGGCATTTCCTACCGCTTCGTGACAACGGCTGCTAATGTGTCCTAGACCTGTGCCCTCCAGTATGATGCCCCTGTAACCGTTCTTGACGTGCCAATTTATGATATCCTGGTTCATGCCAGGATAGAATTTTATCAGTGCGACTTTTTCGTCAAATTCCGGCTTTAGAACAAGTCTGCTGTCTATGTCTCTTTTCTTGTATTTTCCCGTGAGCATCGTCAGCTTTCGGTTTTCAACCTTTGCCAGTGGGGTCGTGTTAACAGATTTGAATGCGTCTCTTCTGCTCGTGTGACACTTGCGAGTCTTGGTGCCTCGATGAATGGCTATTGTCGTGTCCGATGGTGTTTCATGCATGGCTACTGCTACTTCGGCAAACGGTGCTTTGGCGGCGGCTGTCACCGCGCCTATAAGGTTTGTCGCGGCGTCTGAGCTTGGTCGGTCTGCTGAGCGTTGTGAGCCTACGAGTATGACTGGGACTGGAAGGTTCTGAAGTGCGAGGCTTAGGGCTGCCGCCGTGTATCCCAGCGTGTCGGTCCCATGAGCGACGACTATGCCGTCAACGCCGGCGGCGATGTGTGTAGCTGCGGTGTTGGCAATTTCTGTCCAGTGTTTTGCCGTCAAGTTTTCACTGAAAAGACTGAAGAGCACATGTGCTTCAATGCGTGCTACGTCCGCCAGTTCTGGGACTACGCTGTAAAGGTCGCATGCGCTCAAAGCAGGCCGCACGCCTCCTGTTCGGTAGTCTACTCTGCTGGCTATCGTGCCTCCCGTGCTTATGATGGCAACTCGGGGCAACGATTGGTTTTGACTTGGAAGAGGCGGCGCTGCAAAGGCAGGACTAGTCCCTTTGCCCTTTTTTTCTACTTTAACGTTTGGCGTTAGCCGTACGCCAATGTTGTACCCGTTTTTCAGCTTGATAATTATATGATTCTCGTCCCCATATTCCGACCTTGGAATTAAGATTCCTTCAAGAACCTCATCGCCTTTCTTTACGCGCAGCATGTCGCCGATTTCGGCGTCGACGTCTTCTATGGTTTTCAGGGCGTGACCCTTGTATCCTGATGATATTTTCTCACTCACCTTTCAATTCTCCAGTGCTTTTGACATGTAAACTCCGTTATAATCGTAGCCGAACCGCCTGTAATACGGTCTAGTGCCGAGAGCACTTATGACTAGTATCTTTTTTAAGTTATAGTCTCGGCGTGTTATGCGTTCAGACTCGGCTAGCAGTATTTTTCCGTAGCCTTTGTGTTGCCACGCCTTGGAGACGTGCTTGCCAACTGGAACGAGTGAACCGTAGACGTGCAATTCCCGGATTATTGAGCATGGCGTAGCTTTGACTTCTGGCCTGTCGACTTTTTCTGAGGGTATCCTTAATCTCAGATAGCCTATTAGAACGTCGTTCTCTGGATCCTCTGCCGAAATGAAGATTTCTGTTCCCAGGGAGGCCGAGTAGGTTGTGGTCAGAATTTTCACTTTCTCTGGGTCCGGCCTCGAGTTGGTCGCTTGTGTTCTGTGTCCTACTTCGCGGCAGCGTATGCATCTGCATGGAGTGTTCTGTGCTTCGAGTTTCTGTTGGACTAGCTGGCGCAGGTTGCTTCGCTTGACACCTGCGATGATCAGCGGAGCTGGAATATCCCGTTGGATGCGCATGATGCGAACCCACGTCGGAACAATTTTTTTGACCTCAACCGTGAGGTCTGCTGCTTCTTCACTAGTGTACGGCTTGTATTTTCCTTCTGCATAGTCTTTGTAGATCTTCGTGTTCTTGAGGACTAGGCAGGGATAGATCTTGATCATATCCGGTTTGAACATGGAGTCTGAGAATATTCTCTTGAAGGCTTCAAGATCTTTCTCATGGTTTGAACCTGGGAGTCCTGGCATCATGTGGTACACTATTTTTAGGCCTGCATCTTTCATGATGCGTGTGGCTTCGGTCACATCCTGCACCGTGTGTTTTCTTCCGACGAGCTTGTATATCGTGTCGTCGGGGTTCTGGACGCCCATCTCGACGCGGGTGACGCCCATGTCAAGCATGCGGTTGACGTGTTTTTCCTTTGCCCAGTCTGGCCTAGTTTCCACGGTTATGCCCACGTTGCGGACCCTGCTCGTTTCAGCGTTTTTCTTTGCTTCTTCCAAGTCTGTAGACTTTCTGTCCGTGATGGCGTCGAGGCAGCGTTTCACGAACCATCTTTGGTACCTCAGGGGAGTCGCCGGGAAAGTTCCGCCCATTATTATCAGTTCAACTTTGTCGACGCTGTGCCCAATTGCCTGCAACTGCTGAATCCGACTCGTAACCTGCAAGTACGGGTTAAACTTGTTCTGGAGCCCCCGCATGGCAGCTGGCTCATAACCCGTATAGCTCTGAGGTGCCCCGACGCTAGGCCCTCCTGGACAATAAGCGCACGGTTCAGGCTGTGGGCAAGGGTAAGGCTTAGTCATCGCCGCAACAACCGTCACACCGGAAATCGTACGGGTCATTTTTCTCTTCAAAACAGGCAGAAGCTTCTCCCGCTCTTCCAACTTGAGCAAACCGATGACTTCAGAGTTCGAAGGCACTCTTTCTAGCCGATACTTTGCGGCAATATCCATCTTAATCCGATTAACGTTGGCACGACTGGGACAAGAAACACACATCAACGAGTCTATGACCTCTCTCAACGCTAACCGTACATGCAACCCGCGACGACCTTCGTAGACTAGAATAGTCTAAACAAATAAACCTCGCTAGAGCCTGTTTCAGGCGAAGCATCCAGAACCTCCGCAATTTGACTGGTCAACAGAGGTTTTTCTACTGATGAATTGAGGGCGCATGGAAAACTCGCAGACTCGGTTGCTGACTCATTGAACAAAGTGTCTTGATGCTTGACACAGGAGAATGGACACATGTGCACGTTGAAGCCATTTCTATCTTGATGCTTGTGCTACTCTTTCTATCTCATGACGTTTAGCCACAGCGAAGCTTTTTACGTCCTTGTTGCCCGCCATAATCAACTCTTCAGCAAGACATTCTTCAATGGAACGGGGGTTGTTCACCGCCGCCGCTCTCGCACCATCAGTAATGTTTCTCAGCGCCAAGTCGATTCTTCTCTGCGGTGAAACGTCCACGGACAAATGGTAGACGACGCCTCCCATACTGATGCGTGTGGTGTCCTCGCAGGGCGCCGAATTCTCTACCGCCTTGGTGAGCACTTCAATCGGGTTCCTCCCTGTACGCAGGTTAACAAGTTCAAAAGCCTGCCTAACCATGTTCATGACCTTAGCCTTCTTCCCCGCGTTCTTCCCAGGCCGCATCAAATTGTTCGCCAGGCGTTCCACAAGGTTCACGTTCGCCTTGCGAAACCGCTTATGTTCATGCTTCCCCATACTGTGAGGAACAACGACGGGCTTAAGTGAGATGTAACGCTGCAAGCCCAAATCCTTCACTTCGACCTCTTTGAAACTCCATTTCCCGAAAAGCTTGATTTCGGCCTTCTCCTGCTTCTGACTCAAGACATTCACCGTGCCGGTTTCTGCTTCCTACCATATACAAGCTCTTTCAGCGACACACCGTTAATCGTGACAACCTTCCAACGCACTCCCGGAATGTCACCCATGCTCCTGCCACGCGGACCTCCGATGCCTTCCACCAGAACCTCGTCATGTTCATCAACAACGTTTAACGCGCCGTCACCAGGCAAGAACGCTGTAATCAACCTGCCATTCTTAATCAACTGAGTCCTAACACACTTCCTAATAGCACTGTTAGGCTGCTTGCTCTCCACACCAACCTTTTCAAGAACAATACCGCGGCACATGGGCGCCCCTTGAAGAGGGTCAGCCTTAACATCAAGCCTCAACATCCGCCGATTATAATACCTGTTGCTCCAAAGGAACCTCTTCCGTTTATCAACCAACGCTCTGGCAGCAAACTCGCCTCTCGGAGACTTGGAACCCATGTAGAGTTATCCTCTCGCTACGTTTAATCACAATTCAAATATTTAAACTGAGCTACAATGTTTTAAGACAACATGCCTCTTCAAACTTGCCATTGAGCATATGGCTCAACTTATCAGGAAAGAGTATCCTAAACAGTGAAACCTAACGTGCAAGCGAAGGAAGGGCATCAGCTTTCTGTGGGTTTTTCCACAGCACGTTACCCTCGGCAAAACTAGCATGGTCAGAGTCTAGGTCGAAAAACACTATCCATTGTCTAACCTCAATGAGTAGTGGCTGGCAAACGAAGCGAAACCCACAGGCCGCACAAGACTGTTAGCCTGCAATTCCGCCCCGTAGGTTTGAGTTACCTCAATCTCCGCGGAAGAGCCTTCCTCAATCTTTCATAGTCTTCTGGTACGCTGATAGTCCTCATGAAGCGGCACTGTCAAAATGGCATGATCTACACCATTGCCTTTGAGGATCATGATTATCTTTGCTCCTTTGTTCTTCTCAACAACTGATGCATCTCTTATGATTGACTTGTACCCCCTGGAGTCAGCCCCCTTTTCAACTTTAGCAAATTGACGACTATCACTCGAAATCCAAGCTTGGCAAGAACAGGAATCATGGCATATTCTCTTACTACACATTCTTTCTCAAGCTTGATGCAGGTTCTAGCAACCGTTGATTGAAATGTTCCTACGGTCTGGGCAAACTTCCTATCGCCACGGTGGCAGTTCTTCATCAGCTCGGCGACAAGTCTCAATTCCAGTCCCTTGAAAGGATAACCCTTTCATGTTTTTGATGGTTGAGACAATCTCTTGCCAAATAAGAGTTGAGGCGCAGGCGCGTGCAAAGACTCACTTGCATGATCTCCCCACTGCAACGTCAGTTCAATCTCGAATCGACGTGCCTCAGATTCGAGTATTCAGTTTCTGCACAGACACCTTTCAGGTGTCACTTGGTCCATTGTTCATCCTTGATTTTTCTGTAGATGCTCTGCAACACCTTATCAGATGGCGAATCAGCGTCATAATCATAGACTTCAAAATACTCTGAGACAAGCTCTGCAATCTGAGCAAGCTCCTCATCTGAAAACTCGATTTTGGTTTTCACTCCACTACCAACCAACATTTCCACACGGCGAAATCACACCATTGGAGAACAACAACTGTCCGCAGGACAGATAAGCTTTTGTTGATATAAATATGCTCCCAAAATTATCTTTCCAACGTGAAAGTCTTGCGGTGCACGACTGGCGCTGGAACACGGCTCACAAGCATTCTGTCTTCAGGTCGTCTGCTAAGGCCTATCGGCCGAAGCTTGGCAGCCAGCTTCAGTGCAGACTCGAGTTTTGTGTCTCTTTCAGCGTATACGTCGAACAACGTGTCTCGTTTCTCGACGTGATCCCCAAGCTTGGCCAGAAGCATGACGCCTGCTCCTTTGTCTTTCGGAGCGCCAGCTTCCTTTGCAATCTTGGCGAGATCCTCATTGTTAACCCATAACACTTCCCCTTCCAAGTCCGTGGCCACAGCCTGCTTCTTGTCTCCAACTCGGATGTCTTTAACCTTGATCCGCGGGTTACCGCCCTGTGCTTCTATGATGTCTCGGAGCTTCTGCTCAGCTTTCCCGGACCTGAGAAGCTCCTCCGCCCTGCGCTTGCCATCTTTGACCCCCACCATCTCGAAAAGTATGCCCGCAAGGCTTGTTGCTTTCTCGCGTAAATCTGCTGGGCCGTCTCCCATAATAGTTGACAAGGCTTCTCTAGCTTCCAAAGCCGGTCCGATCGCGTGTCCCAAAGGCTGCTCTCCAAACGTTACGCCGCACTCGACATTTATTTCCAGACGTTGACCCAACTCTATGAAGTCGTCAGCAAGATTATCCGCCTCGCCTATCGTCTTGATCTTCGCGCCCCTGCCAGTCGGTATGTCCACTACGACATGCGTCGCTCCTATGGCCTTCTTCTTGCTCATAATCGACGGCAGCAACATAGGGTCTATGGCCAGAGGATATTCAATCTGAATGAAAATGTCGTCGGCAGGGGCCAGATCCAGAGCGCCTCCCCAAACCATGCAACCATTTGTCTTGTTCACGACTTCCTTTATCTCTTCAACGGATAGACTTACTGGGCAGAGGTTTTCTACACGGTCCGCTGTTCCAGCAGGCGAGGTTACCGCTCTGGAAGAGGTTTTCGGAATAGTGAACCCCGCCGCGGCAATGATGGGCACCACGAGGATAGAAGTTTTATCCCCGGGGATTCCTCCGATGCTGTGCTTGTCCAGAATAGGTTTCTTGCCAAGATCCAAGCTGGAACCAGTTTCTGCCATAGCCCGCGACAAAGCCTCGATTTCATCCATGCTCAAACCATGGATCTGAAGTGCCGTCACAAAAGACGCCAATTCGATATCGCTCAAGTGCCTTTCGACTACATCCCTGACTATCAGATCTATCTCTCTTTTCCGCAATCTTTCATTCCGAATTTTCGCCTGAATGTAGTGAAGTGATTCAGGCGACTCTGCAAGCTGCACCTCAACCTCATCATCATATTCGACTCCTAGTTTCTTAGAAACTTCATCATAAACTCCCAAGGAATCCCGCGGAAAGCTACTTGACACGTTGACAATAGCCACAACGCGCTTACATTTGTGAACAATCTGCAATCTGTCAGAAGAATGAGCACCTAGCAGACTCGCTGTACTGTCGTCTAGAATAGCAATGTTCCTGCCGCCTGCCTGAATGCTCAGAAGCCTGACTCTTAACTTCATCCAAGCTCACGTTCCAACAATAGTCAATCATCCGCAATTAAAGCTTTGACAATACAGGTGTCACTGTTACGTTGCCCTAAGAATCTCCAGCAAGCTGACGCGTAGCACACCCGCGTGGGAGAAAAGGAGAGAAAAACGGCTTTCGTTCGGAGAAAGATTTTAAGTAACTTCACTGGATGAGAAAACCTGGGATATCGCTTGAAGTATGTAGACTTCGTGGATTTGAAATACGCGCCGAAGGAAACAGACGTTGTCTGCACGTTTTACGTTGAACCAGAAAGTATCAGCATCACAGAAGCAGCTGGGGGCGTTGCGGCTGAAAGCTCCGTGGGCACATGGACTGAGCTTACAACAGTGAAACCTTACGTTGAGAGCCTTGCAGCTCGAGTATTCAGCATTGAAGGCAACGAGGCGAAGATAGCCTACCCAGTTGAACTTTTTGAGCCAGGCAACATGCCCAATGTTCTGAGCAGCGTGGCTGGGAATGTTTTCGGTCTTAGGCTCCTGAGGAACCTGAGGCTCACCGACGTCAAGTTTTCTAGACAGCTCGTCAAGAGCTTCAAGGGACCACAGTATGGCATTGAAGGAATTCGCACGCTCATAGGAGTTCACAGCAGACCGCTCGTGGGAACGATAATCAAGCCCAAGCTGGGGCTGAAGACGATTGACCATGCAAAGGTTGCTTATGAGGCGTGGCTCGGAGGTTGCGACATTGTCAAGGACGATGAGAACTTGAGCAGCCAAAGCTTCAACCTGTTTGAGGAGCGTTTGGTGAAGACGCTTGAGAGCAGGGACCGAGCTGAAGAAGAGACAGGCGAGAAGAAGGTTTACATGATTAACATCACATCAGGGACAAAGGAAATGCTGCACAGGGCAGAGCTTGTTCTCCGCCATGGAGGAGAATATGTTATGATAGACATTCTAACATGCGGCTTCGCTGCCCTGCAAACTTTCAGGGATCAAGGGTTTCAACTGGTCATTCATGCGCACAGGGCAGGACATGCAGCTTTCACAAAGAATCCTCTGCACGGAATTTCGATGCAAGTCATATCCAGAGTGGCGCGAGTGATCGGTGTTGACCAACTTCATGTGGGAACGGTCGTGGGCAAGATGTTTGAGACAAAAGAGGAAGTTGCAGAGAACTGCGACGCATTGACGGAAGAAATGTTCGAACTGAAGTCTGTTCTGCCCGTGGCCTCTGGCGGTTTACACCCGAGGCTTATTCCAGCGTTGATAGATTTTTTCGGAAAAGATTTCGTGATCCAAGCCGGCGGAGGAATTCACGGTCACAAAGACGGCACGATTTCTGGAGCAAAAGCCATGCGACAAGCAGTAGACGCAACTCTGCAAGGAATACCCCTGAACAGGTACGCTGAAAAACACAAGGAACTGAAAGGAGCCCTGGAAACTTGGCCTACCACCTAATCTGTTCTATTCACTCGAAGACGCAAGGATACTTTCTCTGCACCACTTCAGCTATAGAATGTGGCGAGATTATGCCTTCTTCGCAGATGATCCCATGAATAAAGTCTCTTCTTGTAACGTCGAAAGCGGGGTTTCGTATGACTAGTCCAGTGGGCGCGTCCTTCCACACCTCACTTGGGCTTCGTTCCTCTATTTTCTCATAATCTCCGTGCATGGTTGTTGGGTCAAACTTGAGCAGCTCCGAAACCACATAGAATGGCGTGCGTGCCTCATGCGCAACCAGAGCAATAGTGCTCGTGCCTACCTTGTTGATCACGTTACCTTCTGAAGTTATCGCGTCGGCCCCGACAATGGCAAGGTCCACTTTGTTTATGAAGAACCTTGCAGCGGAATCCACGATAAACGTGGTTTTTATCCCTGCGCCCAGCATCTCCCGGGCCGTGACCCGTCCCTGAAACACAGGCCTCGTTTCTGTGCAGATCACCTGAAAATCAATGCCCTTCTGTTTCGCCATTTTCAACAAGAAGGTGACCGTGCTAGAGTGGCAATGAGTCAGAATCACCGAACCGTTCCTGATTCTCTTGACACCAATCTCGGCGATTTTCTCTTTTGACTTTTCAAGCTCCACTAGGAACTGCTGCGAAACGGTTGATACAGTCTTGGCAAGATTCTTGACCTTCGATTCTTTCGTCTTGCCAACGTGGTTTAATATTAGACGAATGGCGTTTCTCATCAAGGGCTCAGTTTCTCTTGAGAGGAACAAGGTCTCTTTTGCCCTTGAGAGTTCGTTGACGAATTCTTTCTTTGTTCTGGCTTCCGTTTGACTTGCGAGATTTTCCAATGCTTTTATCGCTGCTATTGCCACATTTCGCGCACCTTGGATCTGAAGTCGACGTATTCTTTCAGCTGTGACCTGAATGTGGCCCTGCATCGTTCCACCAGCGTCAACGGTTATCCTTGTCACAATCCAACACACTATAAACTTTCGCTATTTCCCAGCGCGCGGAACAAGCAGGCGCACTATGTCGATGGTGAGGCCAGTCATTGTCGGTGCCTAGGGAAAGTGACGGTTAGTTTCCGCAAACAAGACTCTGGCGAGAGAACTGTTGAGGAAGAGTAGTTGAGTACTTCACAAGGAGGAAAGCCGCTGAACGGACATTGAAGATATGCAGAAACGTATTCAAAGCGCGAACTAGGGTACTCACGGAAAACATGAACGCGCTCAGTGAGAAAAGGGGCAAGCCGCTCATTAGAAGAGTCCCTGAAGGATGAACCTATTTCACCTTGTGAACCGGTCGTTTTTCCAGATATCTGCTGTGTCACTGTATCCTCTTTTCTCCCAGTATCCAAGCTCTTTCTTGGATGTGAATTTTATATGCGTGACCCACAAGGCGCTCTTGTATCCGTATCTGCCAGGAATTACAAGACGCAGCGGGAACCCGAAGCCTTCTTCAAGAGGTTTTCCATCGAGCGTATATGCTAGGATCACATCGTCGGCTGAGAGTTCCTGCCGCGAAAGAGACGTTGTGTATCCATCTGCACATTCGAAAGTGACGAAACTAGTATTGTCCTTTGGCTTTGCTAGACTGACTACTTCTCTGAAGAGTATTCCTTCCCATTGACAGTTGAGGACGCTCCATCCTTCAACACAGTGAAAATCGCTTGTCGACTTGACTTTCGGGAGCTTGAGGACTTCATCCCAGCCGAGTTTCAACGGTTTTTGAACTTCTCCGTCGACGGTCAGAGTGTAGGTCTTAAGGTCAATCTTGGGGTTCTCTTTCGTGACGCCTGGATGATCAGTTCCCCATCTTAGTAGCCGTTTGATTGGAGCTTGGCCTGGCGGGAGTCCTCGCTCCTTTTTTGGCGAATCTTCAGAGGACATATTTGTTCGCCAATACTAAGGCTGCATGGAAAATAAAGCTTCCTTGAAGTCGCGGAGTGCACATCTTCATTCCGACCTCTTTTGAATAAAGCTTGTCAACTGTTTTTGACCTTTCTGTTCTTTTGAAAGGTTTGAGACTCTGACCCCGACTCTGCGTGCTTCATCCTCAGTTTCGGTGAAGAGTTTTTCGAATAGTTTCTTAGTGTTCTTTTTGAGCACTTCTAAACTGTCTGTGGGACTTTCGAGGGTTTTTGACCTTGTGTGCGGGCTCAAGTCTTTGAGGATGGCGATTACGCCTATTGTTTTGAAGTTCGTCTTTTCATTGACGATCGTGTCGTGTATTTCACTGCACAGTCTTTCTGCTGTTTCCATTATGAAGTTCAGGTCACGCGAGTCTTGTTTCAATGTGGAAATCCTGCTGAATGATTCGATCTCACTTCTTTCTTCCACTGGCTCATCGTCTACTCCTAGGGCGGCGCGGTGGAAGTACGTGCCCATGGTCCTCCCGAAGACTTCATTCAGTCTTTGCGTGTCGTATCGTGCGAGTTCGCCTACTGTGTTTATGCCAAGACACTGCATTTTCTCTCGCGTCTTGGTTCCCACTCCTAGGAGTCTTCCCACATTCATGGGCGAGAGGAATTCTTGAACTTGTTCTGGTTCTATCAGAGTGAGGCCGTCTGGTTTTCTTTCGTCAGCAGCAATTTTCGCTACGAGTTTGTTCGGACCTATGCCTATGGAACATGTGAGCTTCAGTTGAGTGTTCAATTCGTTTTTCATCTTGCTCGCAAGTTCTGTTGCCTCTTGGAACTGTCCGCTCGTCTTTTGGGTCACATCAAGAAATGCCTCATCTATGCCAGCTTGTTCAAAAAAGTCGGCGTGCTTTCTGAGAATACTCATCACTTTTGCGGAGATTTCTTCATAGTATTTCTCGTCTACAGGAAGGAATGCTGCATCAATGTTCTCGAGCTTCTTTTTTGCCAAGTAGATCGGCATCCCTGACTTCACGCCATAGCTTCTGGCAACATAATTCGACGTGCTAACGGCTCCGCTATCCTCACTTCTACCAGAAAAGACGCACACAACAACAGGCTTAACGCTAATAACAGGGTTTCTTAGCTCTTCGCACTGCGCGAAGAAGTAATCCATATCGACGAGCATTACAACTCTTGTCTGCAAACGGAGGAGGCCTCAAGGAAAAGTAGAGCTTCCTGACGATTTACGCTTTTCTTCAGGGCATTCAAGGCAACAGATGAGCTGGCTGTGACAAGTCAGCAACATTCGGTCTAGCTGCTCGTGACATGCAACGCCAGTTTTTCACCATTGCTCTTGTAGACTGATACGTTGTTTTCGTTTGCGTACGGAAAGCCGACTATCATCAGCACAGCTCCAAAAAAGTGGTTCAGATCCGTGGGAGAAGGCCTCAGGTTGCCTGAGGGATGAGAATGGACCGTGCCAACTATAGAAAAGTCAATCGGCAACATGTGCAACGGAAACGTGACGAAATGGCTGCCGTGGTCTGCGAGCGGCGGAATGATGAGGTCAGATACTTCAATGGCGTCCTTATTCTTTTTTCCCCTCAGGAGTAAGATGTTTTCCCTCGGATGGAGTGTTCTTGCTCCTTCAAGAATCGTGCTTAGAAGCTCCCGACTGACTTGCAGCGTTGAAGTTTTCAAAATGTGACCTCAGGCTTATCGGTTCATCTCTATATCTGCTCTTGTCAAATTGTCTTGCCTCCCTAGTAGGAGAAGACATCCTCTTTTTTCGTCGAATGTGTTTCCACAATAAGGGCGTCGGGTTTTCAAGATTTCGTTTATTGTTTCTCTCTCCTTTGCGACTGGCTGATAGTTTCTTGTCTGCTGATCTGCGTCATCTCATGGTGATCTGAAAAGACAAATAGTGCCGACTATGGGTGAAATCACGACCATTGTTAAGACTAGTGTGAAGGATGCTACGCCGAAAGGATCACGGAACATCGGGAACATGTCCACAAGACACTAGCCTGAGACGCATGTATTTAAGCCTAGTTTTGTTTTCAATTCTAGGCGGGTTCAACATTGGACGAATGGCGATTGTTGAAGTGTCAAACGAATGATGCGTTCATGAACATGGCCACTGATGAGGCAATTTTGAGAGCGCGAATCAATGATGTTGTTCCGAACACTATTAGATTATTCCGCTGGAACCCTTCTGCCGTTTCGATTGGCAAGTTTCAAAATGTAGAAAATGAGGTCAATCTCGAAACGTGCAAAAAATGCGGCGTTGACGTAGTCAGACGGATGACTGGAGGCGGTACAGTCTATCATGATGCTCAGGATGAGCTTACGTACAGTGTGACCGTAAAAAAAACGGATTTACGTGCCAGAGACATAACGGAAATCTATGTTAGAATCTACGCGGGCTTGGCTGAAGCGCTGAAGACTCTGGGCGTAACGGCTGACTTCAACGAAGGCAATGCGAAGGC
>Ga0315277_10006925_pt1 | contig 14742 bp, 10 predicted proteins | sample YL17G05_15_MG_FD_203695 | JGI IMG/M metagenome (GOLD analysis project Ga0315277, IMG submission 203695) | Sediment microbial communities from Yellowstone Lake, YNP, Wyoming, USA - YL17G05_15 | ecosystem: Environmental > Aquatic > Freshwater > Lake > Sediment | place: USA: Wyoming | collected... | reverse complement strand
GCCAAAGTATTGCAAAAACTTGGGAAAGCGGGGTACATCATGTCGCATCAGGGAGTAAATGGCGGCTATGTACTCAATCGGGATCCTCGTGAACTGAAAGTTTCTGGAATCATTCATACCATTGAAGGAAAACCGTCGGTCACTATCGTCCAATGTGAATCGAAAAATCCTGAAGATTGTGTCATCCATTCAACATGCACCATAAAAAATCCTCTCATCAAGCTTCAGCATGATATCAACAAAGTTCTGGATGAACTCACCGTGATGGAAATGTTCTTATGAAATTACCGGTTTACATGGATTATCACGCCACGACACCTGTTGATAGCAGGGTTCTTGAAACGATGCTTCCCTACTTCACAGAAAAATTCGGAAATCCTGCCAGCAAGAATCATCAATTCGGGTGGATAGCCGAAGAAGCGGTTGAAAGAGCCCGTTCGATCATCGCGAAAGTACTGGGTGTCGACTCCGGCGAGATCGTGTTCACCAGCGGAGCAACAGAATCAAATAACTTGGTTATCAAAGGACTGACAGATTCCCTCCGATCAAAAGGCAATCACATAATATCAGCGGTCACGGAACACAAATCCGTGATCGACTCGTGCAGGCGGCTCCAGAAGTACGGGACGGATGTCACTTTCCTGCAGGTTGATCAGTATGGGACGATTGCTCCCGAACAGGTACGCAGGGCAATTACTCCAAAGACGATCTTAGTTACACTCATGGCTGCAAACAACGAAATCGGGACTCTTCACAATCTGTTTGATATCGGAAGCATATGCAGGGAACACAACGTACTCTTTCACACGGATGCCGCTCAAGCTATCGGAAAGGTATTCATGGATGTAGGATCGATGCCCGTCGACTTTCTTTCAATTTCCGGTCATAAGATATACGGGCCAAAAGGCATCGGCGCGCTGTTCATCCGGAATAAACAGCCAAAAGTACGGCTCACGCCTCAGATCGACGGCGGTGGGCACGAAAAGGGTCTGAGGTCGGGCACCGTTAACGTTCCCGGCGCCGTCGGTTTAGCGAAAGCGCTCGAAATCGCGGGGGAAGAAATGACAAATGAATCCACGCGGCTTCGTGCGTACCGTGACACGATGTGGAAAGAATTTTCGACACAGTTGCAAGACGTCTTCCTCAACGGACATCCGACCAACCGGCTTCCGAACAATCTGAATGTAAGCTTCCTTAACGTTGAAGACAGCGCTCTTATGATGAGTCTGAACGACATTGCGGTATCTACCGGTTCAGCCTGCAGTACGCTTGATCCTGCTCCCTCTCACGTTTTAAAAGCTCTCAATCTCCCGCCCGACCGGATACAATCGGCAATTCGATTTGGACTGGGAAGATACTCAACGCCCGAGGAAGTAGAATATGTAATTAAAAGAGTCGTTGAGAGCGTGGAAAAGCTCCGCGGACGATCGAAGTTTACACGGAAACATGAAACAATTAATTCTGTCTGATATCAATCCGGATATGCCATGACCGAAACAACGCTGATTCTCAATCACCAGTTTGACTTCTTGAAATTCTTACGCGACAGGTTCCCGATCATTCACTTGTCGAATGTATTTTTCCGGGATCTGCACTACGGTGTGCTTTCATACCTTGCGGAGCACGACAAACGAAAAAGCTACCGCGAAGGCGAAAAGATTGCTATTGAAATCGCCGAATCATTTGAAAATTCAGGGATATTCAAGCGGATCGATCATAAAACATGGACGCTGAATTACCCCGAATTTTCACTCCCACGAACTGAGAAAAAAACTTCTTAGCAAGAGCTATCATGAGTAACGGATCGGATACACTGGAAAATCTCGCAAACAGCGAATACAAATGGGGATTTGTAACGGATGTCGAATCTGATACTGCCCCGCGGGGATTGAATGAAGACATCATCAGATTCATATCCGCAAAGAAAGCTGAGCCATCGTGGCTTCTTGAATGGCGGCTAAAAGCATACCGGAACTGGCTGTCGATGAAAGAACCGAATTGGCAGAACGTTAAATACCCCCCTATCGATTATCAGGATATCATCTACTATTCAGCTCCGAAACAGAAAAAATTCCTTAAGAGTCTCGATGAAGTTGATCCTGAAATTCTCAAGACGTATCAAAAGCTCGGAATACCGCTGGACGAACAGAAACATTTTACCGGCGTTGCCGTCGACGCCGTCTTCGACAGCGTATCCGTCGCAACAACATTCAAGGGAAAGCTGAAAGAACTGGGTATCATTTTCTGTTCATTCTCAGAGGCCGTAAAAGAACACCCGGACCTCGTACGCAAGTACCTCGGGAGCGTCGTTCCGGCAAACGATAATTTCTTCGCCGCACTGAACTCCGCCGTGTTCACCGACGGATCATTCTGCTACATACCAAAGGGTGTACGGTGCCCCATGGAACTATCGACATACTTCCGCATCAATGCGGCCGACACCGGACAATTCGAACGGACTCTCATTGTCGCTGAAGAAGGCGCGTACGTAAGTTACCTCGAGGGGTGTACCGCTCCGATGCGTGACACGAATCAGCTCCACGCAGCAGTCGTGGAACTCCTCGCCCTCGATAACGCTCAAATCAAATACTCGACGGTCCAGAACTGGTACCCCGGTGATAAAGAAGGAAAAGGCGGAATATACAACTTTGTGACTAAACGGGGAAAGTGCGCCGGAGTTAATTCTAAAATCTCATGGACCCAGGTGGAAACCGGTTCTGCAATAACGTGGAAATACCCGGGTGTAATACTCCAGGGCGATAACTCGGTCGGCGAATTCTACTCGGTCGCGCTCACGACAAACTACCAGCAAGCCGATACGGGAACAAAGATGATCCACCTCGGAAAAAACACACGCAGCACGATCGTCTCAAAGGGAATTTCTGGAGGATATGCCCAGAACTCCTACCGCGGTCTCGTAAAAATACAAAAAGGAGCCACACAGGCAAGAAATTTTTCACAGTGCGACTCGCTTCTTCTCGGGGATAAATGCGGCGCCCACACATTCCCGTACATTGAAGTTAAAAATACGAACTCGAGAGTAGAACACGAAGCTTCTACGTCGAAGATCGGAGAAGACCAAATATTTTACTGCAAACAGCGCGGTCTCTCCACGGAAGACGCGGTGAATCTCATCGTAAACGGATTCTGCAAAGAAGTTTTTAAAGAACTGCCGCTGGAATTTGCCGTAGAGGCGCAGAAACTTCTCGGTATAAGTCTTGAAGGCAGTGTCGGTTAATAAATAGGAACCAATGAAGATGCTTGAAATAAAAAATTTACATGCCTCGGTAAACGGATACGAAATACTGAAAGGTATAGATCTTACAGTCAATGCAGGCGAGGTCCACGCGATTATGGGACCCAACGGCTCGGGGAAGAGTACGCTGGCAAATGTACTCGCCGGCCGCGAGACATATGAAGTGACCAGAGGAGAAATCCTGTACAAGGGACGCAATCTCCTTGAAATGGCTCCTGAGGAGCGTGCGCGCGAAGGAATATTCCTTGCATTCCAGTACCCCGTCGAGATTCCCGGTGTGAGCAACATCTACTTCCTGAAAGCAGCCCTCAATGCAATCAGGAAACACAACGGGCAAGAAGAATTGGACGCTGTCGAGTTCATCTCGCTCATGAAGAAAAAGCTCCAGCTCGTCGATATCGAGCAGGATCTTCTTAACAGACCCGTAAATGAGGGATTCTCCGGCGGCGAAAAAAAACGGAATGAAATCTTCCAGATGGCTGTTCTGGAACCGACGCTAGCCATACTCGACGAAACCGATTCCGGACTGGACATCGATGCGCTCAGAATCGTTGCAGAAGGTGTAAATAAGCTCCGACGGCCCGACAACTCCACAATCGTTGTCACACATTACCAGCGTCTTCTTAATTACATCATCCCCGATTTTGTTCATGTAATTGTCGATGGGCGGATCGTCAAATCAGGTGTCAAGGATCTGGCTCTTCTCCTTGAAGAAAAAGGTTACGATTGGCTAAGGGAAGAACCCGGAATTTCCAGTTAAGCGGGAACAATATGGAACAGAAAGTCGATTATATTAAGCATTACCGCAACGAGTTTTCCCTCTTAGAACAGCGTCAACCGAAGGGTACGACTCCGGAGTTTCGGCAATTCAAACGCACTGCTATGGAATTTTTTCTCACGAAAGGATTTCCTTCCACGAAGGATGAAGAATGGCGATTCACCAACACACTGGCGCTGACACGAACGAATTTTGCACTTCCGACGGATTCTGTCACCGCCGTAAACTTTGAGAAAACAATCGAAAGATATGCAATTCCTGTTCAGGGCGCCAGAAGAGTACTTTTTGTAAACGGACAATATATTCCCCATCGGTCAGACGGTCTGACTGGTAATGGCAGCGTTACAATCCGGACGATGAAACAAGCAATTCAGGAGAATCATCCCATTCTTCACCAATACCTTGCCGAAGGGACAAACCGACCGGCAAACGTCATGACGGCGCTTAATACGGGCTTATTCAATGACGGGATTCTCCTCCATGTACCGGACAACACTGTCGTTGCCGATCCATACTATTTCATTTTCCTGACACAAACGGATGGCATTAATTATGCCATTTATCCAAGAAACCTCATCGTTACAGGAAAGAACTCTAAGATTACCATCATAGAGCATTATCTATCATATGCGCATTCGGCTCACTTCACTAACGCCGTCACAGAATTATACATCGACTCCCACTCTACAGTAGAACATATAAAATTACAGCTTGAAAGCTCTGAGGCATTTCATGTCAGCTCTCTCATTGCACACCAAAAGACCGGCAGTAATCTCACTCAACATTCGACGATGATAGGCGGCGCTTTTGCCCGCAACGAGATTTCCGCAGTCCTCGCCGATGAGGAAATCGAGTGTACGCTCAACGGCCTGTCGTTAGCCGCCGGTAAGCAGCTTATTGATAATCATACGACGATTGATCACGTCAAGCCGCACTGCACCAGTCACGAGCTTTACAAAGCCATTCTCGACGGTTCCTCGAAAGGCGTTTTCAACGGAAAAATTTACGTGCGTAAGGATGCCCAGAAAACCGATGCGAAGCAGACGAACAAAACACTTCTCCTATCCGACAATGCGACAATGAATACAAAGCCGCAGCTTGAAATCTTTGCCGACGATGTCAAGTGCACGCACGGAGCAACCATCGGATACCTCGACGCCGAAGCAATTTTTTACCTGAGGTCACGCGGGATCAGTGAAGAAATCGCCAGAGATTTGCTGACCTATGCGTTTGCCAACGACATTATATCGAAAATCCCGATCGGATCGATTCGTGAATACCTGAATCACCTTGTCTACACCCGACTGAAACAAGGCAGGGAACTGGAAAATATATAGAGGTCCACCATGAATCAGAACGCTCCTGTTATCAAGTCATTAAATTACTTCGATGTGTATAAGACACGGGGCGATTTCCCGATTCTTAAACAACTGATCAAGAGGAAACCACTCGTTTACCTCGATAACGCCGCAACAAGCCAGAAACCTCAGGCGGTGATCGATGCCATGACGCGATATTACCTTGAAGAAAATTCCAACATCCACCGGGGCGTTCATTACCTGAGCCAGCTCGCAACGCAGTCGTACGAGGAATCGAGAGTAAAGATCCAGAAGTATATCAACGCGCCTCGTCCGGAAGAAATCATTTTCGTGAGAGGAACAACCGAAGCAATTAATCTCGTGGCATGCAGTTTCGGCCGCTCCAGGTTCCGCGAGGGGGATGAAATTCTGATCTCCGCGATGGAACACCACTCGAACATCGTCCCATGGCAGCTCCTCCGCGATGAAAAAGGCATCGTTCTCCGCATCATCCCGATAAACGACCGTGGCGAACTCTTTCTAGACAAATACGAAACGATGTTCAACGACCGGACGAAAATGGTAGCGGTCGTTCACGTGTCGAACGTCCTCGGCACAATCAATCCTGTCAGGCAGATGATCGAAATCGCCCATTGTAAAGGCGTGCCTGTCCTGATTGACGGAGCGCAGGCTGTGCCGCATATGCAGATCGACGTACAGGATCTCGATTGCGATTTTTATGCATTCTCAGCTCACAAGATGTACGGACCTACAGGAATAGGCATTCTTTACGGGAAATATTCCTTTCTCGACGCAATGCCTCCCTACCAGGGCGGCGGGGACATGATAAAATCTGTCTCGTTCGAAAACACGATCTTCAACGATCTCCCGCATAAATTTGAAGCGGGAACGCCAAATATCGTCGGCGGTGTCGGACTTGGCGCAACGATCGATTACCTGCATACCATCGACTTTTCTGCGGCAATCGAGCATGAACACCGGCTTCTCGTTTACGCGACGGAGGCGCTCTCGTCTGTAAAAGGATTGCGAATCATCGGAACGGCGAAGGAGAAGGCAAGCGTCGTTTCTTTCGTCCTCGACAATGTCCACGCACATGATATTGGAACGATCCTCGACGACGACGGTATCGCGATCCGTACCGGGCACCACTGCGCACAACCGATTATGAAGTGCTTCTGCGTCCCCGCAACGGCACGTGCATCCTTTGCTCTTTATAACACAACGGAAGAAATTGACAGACTCGTAAAAGGTATTCACCGCGTAATAAAGGTATTCAGCTGATGACCGCACTTCGTGAACTCTACCAGCAGATCATTCTCGATCATAACAAAAGTCCCCGCAATTACGGTAGAATGGATAAACCCGACCGCAAGATTGAAGGATACAATCCGCTCTGCGGAGACCACTTCACTCTCTTCGTGAAGCTCATAGACGACCGTATCGCCGAAATCAGCTTCGAAGGAGCCGGCTGCGCTATCTCGAAAGCTTCCGCGTCTGTGATGAGCGCGGCCGTTAAAGGCAAAACGATTGCAGAAGCCGAAGAGTTATTTAAAAAATTTCACCAACTCGTAATGGGGGAACTCGATCCTACTGCTGATATTGAAGCTCTCGGTAAACTTGCCGCATTTTCAGGTGTATCCGAATATCCGGCCCGCGTCAAGTGCGCGACTCTCCCATGGCATACGCTTCACACAGCCCTTACAACCAATGACCACAGAACTTCCACGGAATGACGCATGGCTCAACAGAAACTCAGTACCGTCGAACAAACAGTAATCGAAGCACAGGTCCTCGAAGCGCTTCGGACCTGCTACGATCCCGAGATTCCCGTTAATATTTATGAACTCGGTCTAATCTACGGTATCACAGTCGAAGATAATGGGGAGGTCGAAATTAAAATGACACTAACTTCCCCTCACTGCCCTGCTATCCAGTCGCTTCCCGCTGAAATCGAGTCAAAAATCAGATCCATACAGGGCGTTACAGATGTCATCATTAAATTAGTATGGGATCCTCCATGGCATTCCGGGAGAATGTCGGAAGCCGCGAAGCTGGAACTCGGCCTGTCATAACAGGAAAATTGAAGAAAAAACGCTATGGAAAATCTATGAAAAAGGAACGAATCGCTCAAAGGAGATCGCAGGAACCTATCCCTTCCTGATTACGTTCCTAATATTCTGCATCCTCTGAGCCATTTCCATCATCCAATAAGAGGAATAAAAACTATGACGACGTATTCAAGCAGGCAAAGTTTCCTGCGGCTCGTCGCAGATGCAAAAAATAAGAAATAGCAGACAATGAAACGGAGAACATTTATCAGAACAGCGCTTCTTGCAGGCGCTGGAACAGGAATATTTCACAATCCATTACTAACAAAGCACAAATCATGGAAGGAAGAAACTACAATGGCATACGAATGGAAATTTAATCCGCGGCCGTACTCAGACGAGTCTGCGAAATCACTTCTGAAAAATGTGATGTCACCGGAAACTACCGACTGGCACTACAACACTCATCAGAAAGGATACGTAACGGCGCTCAACACGATCGAAAAAGGATTGGAAACAGCTGACCGATCGAAAGCAAACGGAAATTACAGCGAGATCGGCGAATTAAAGCGCCGGCTGACGTGGAATCACTCCGGCGCTCTCCTGCACGATATCTACTGGCAGGTACTGGGCGGTAATGGCGACCCGAAGGACGGACCCGAAATCCTCTCGGCAATAGAAAAAGAGTTCGGTTCATTTGAAAAGTGGAAGGAAGATTTCAAAGCGACCGCGATCTCTGCCAAACTCAGCGGATGGGGTTTACTGGTCGCCGACCAGCTCTACTCCGGAAGATTACTGAACGTCCTGGTCGATGAACACCAGTATGGCGCAATCTGGGGCGGCATTCCTCTGATATCCTTGGACGTTTTTGAGCATGCCTATTACCATAAAGATGGTCCAAAGCGTGCGGCGTACATCGACAATTTTCTTGCGAACCTCCACTGGGGACGCATAAACGACCGTTACAAAAAGTACGTCCTTCATAAGTAGCAGCGATACTCCGCAGATGCTTTGCTTCAGCGTCATTGACTTCGACCGAAGCCGGGTATAATGGAGATAATGCAGTTCAAAAGAGGGGCTGGCTCGGAAGCGTTCGAAATGTCATCGCCGGCATGCGGTCAGAATCTGTATACCCGGATTACCCGCTTAACACGATGGCAATACGACTGCTTCGTGTCAGCCCTTTTCTATTCGCAAATTGTCCAAAATCAACCTCTCACATTTCACAAATCTGAACCATAACTGTACGTTATGCGTTATATTCATTATACATATATGAAACTACTTGAGAATGAGGTTGATAATTTCTATAATGAACTACCCCGCCACAAGCGGACGGGGTATCAAAGACCCAACCGCACTGGCTAAAAAAACGCCGCAAGCGGCGGGGAATTTGACCCTAAAGAGAATTAAAAAAATAAATTTCTCAAGGAAAGATACGAATCGATGAAGTATATAAAAGTTATTATTCTGCTGGTGACAGTTGTCTCATTTCTCTATGGGGACTCCGTCGAAAAATACTCACGGATAGCAATAGAAGTTCCCGACAGGGCAACATTGGACAGGGTCTGGAAAACAGGAATTGATTATGAAGGTTCATCGGGTAAAGTCGGCGGAAGGATGGAATTCATTGCCGGTGTCAACGAATTACAGCAATTGCGCAATGATGGTATTTCCTATTCGATTGTAACGGATGATATTGCAAAAATATCCTCTGAGGGATATGCCAACGGACCCGCGAATGCGCTCGGTTTCGGTTACGGGAGCATGGGCGGATTTTATACCTTCACGGAAGTTACACAACAGCTCGATTCAATGCGTGCGCTCTATCCTCTTCTCATCTCGCAGAAGGAATCGATAGGAGCAAGTCAGGAGACCCGCGATATATGGGCAGTGAAAATATCCGATAATCCTGAAACCGATGAAGAGAACGAACCTGAAGCTCTTTACACCGGTCTTCACCATGCAAGAGAACCAGCCGGAATGATGTCAATAATTTACTATATGTGGTGGCTCCTCGAGAATTACGGAACTGATCCGCAGGCGACCTACCTCGTCAACAACCGGCAGATGTGGTTCATCCCTGTGGTTAATCCGGATGGTTATACCTACAACGAGTCGCTGTATTATCCCCCGTCAACCTTCGGCTACTGGCGTAAAAACCGGCGCATGAATGGCGACGGATCTCGTGGTGTGGATCTCAACCGTAATTACGGACCCGAATATATGTGGAACTCTCCCTATGGCGGGTCGAGCACCACACCGGGGTCTGACACCTATCGTGGGCCCTACCCATTCTCAGAACCTGAAGTACTCGCCATTCAGGGTTTCATATGGTTCCATAATATCAAAACATGTCTGAACTACCACACGTACAGCAACCTCCTCATTTACCCATGGGGTTATCAGCCTGTTGAAAGTGAAGACTCGCTTACTTTCAGGGAATTTGCATTTTACATGGTTGAGGATAATCGCTACCAGAGCGGACGCGATGAGGAGACCGTAAATTACGTTACACGCGGGGGCTCAGATGACTTCATGTACGGTGATGTCTCAAAGCCAAAGGTGTTTGCATTGACTCCGGAAGTCGGTACTACCGGATTCTGGCCCACGACCGCTGAAATATTTCCACTCGCGCAGGAGAACCTCACTGCGAACATCTTCTTATCGTACGTCGCCGGACAATATACTTCGCTTAAATCCCATGATATTCAGGACGAAAACAGCAACGGCTTCCTCCAGTCCGGCGAAGATTTCAATCTGATGGCGATCATCAGAAATAAAGGTCTTGGTGACGCTAAAAACCTGCATATCGAAATATCGGAAGATTCTCCGCTCCTCGAATTTACAGTTTCCGAAATTGTCGTTTCGAATCTGACCGCCCGCTCGGATTCGACGCTCGCATTCCCGGGGTCAGTTGTTAATGCAAATATTTCGCCAGCCCGCGCTGATGTATATCTTCACTTCAGCGATTCAATCGGATACTCCCATGACGACACGGTTACAATTTTCATCGGTACGCCGGCCATTATTCTCGCCGACAGCGGTAACGGCGGAATGTCAAACTGGTCGGTTGTCGGAAACTGGGATCTGACGAGTGATGCTCATACTCCTCCCGGTGCATTCACTGACAGCCCAGATGATGAGTACGAATCAAACCGGGATTATACGCTCACGTATGCCAATGAGATAAACCTGTACGCGTATGACTATTGTCAACTGCGGTTCTGGACCAAATGGGCTATAGAGCCGACATTTGATTTTGGTAAAATTGAAATTTCCACGAACGGTGGGGTCAATTGGATCAGCCAGAAAACTTCTCTTTCACACCGCGGTTCAGGTCGGGGAAAACAACAGGCTGGAACCTGGGGATATGATGGATTTACACCGGGGCTTGACTGGATAGAACAACAAGTTGATCTCACGCCGTATCTAAATAGAACTATCCGCCTGCGCTTTACGATTTCATCGGATGCCGGAAGTGTACGGGACGGCTGGTACATCGATGATATCCGCATATACGGGTACCGTTCCGGAGTCTCTTTTATATCAATTGCGGATAATGGATCGAATTCGGAAGGGCTGATCTTTGGCGAAGATGGTTCTGCTACAGAAGCCCTTGATCCCCTTCTCGGAGAGATTGAACTAGGTCCAAAACCGGCGCCCGGTTCCTTTGATATTAGATGGCATATCGACGGCACAAACGGAATAAAAATCAATTATCTTGATACATTGAGTCCCTCGAATCCGGTCAATACATTTCTGGCAGAATTTCAACCGGGTCCGGCGGGATACCCGATTTACCTCCGGTGGGATCCTTCGGATCTGCGACGCGGCGGTTGGCGACTCCGGGACGGACTCACACACGGCGCCGTATTCAATCTAAACATGTGGTTTGACACGGCTCTTGCCGTAACAGACACGATGGTCAAATCTGTGGAAATTATTCACACGCAGGAGGACACGCTCACCGCAACTAACGTTGCAGGCTGGAATCTGATGTCGCTTCCGGTGATAACGCAGGACAGGGCACGGACTACTCTGTACCCGACAGCTGTGACCGACGCATTCGCATACCAGGGGAGTTACGTTTCCGCCGAGTCACTCGATTACCATCAATCATACTGGATAAAATTCGCCGAATCCGATACGACGAAGTTAGTCGGTATTCCGATCGTTGAGGATTCTCTTCATATTCCCGATGGGTGGTGGATGATTGCAGGGCTCGGGTGCCCGGTCGTCGTAGAACAAATGGTATGTGATCCGCCGCCTTGCCGGCCGTTCGTTTTCCGGGGTGTATACACATCGGAACCGACGATAAACCCGGGCGAGGGATTCTGGATGAAAGGTCCCCTGACAATCTCCTATTCCTGTATAAAACCGTATCAATCGACACAGAGTACGGGCGTTGTGGAGGTCAATCCCGATCTCAGTGCCGTCACATTTAAAAATGAGACCGGCAAGACATCAATACTCTACTTCTCAGAAAATTCCATAACGGGACAAGCAGATCGGCGCTATGAGTTGCCGCCGCGGCCACCTGCGGGTTCCTTCGATGTACGATTCACATCCGACCGATACATGGAACATTTTTCTCCGGAAGAGGCAACACAACAACATGGCATCTCACTGCAGTCCGCCCCCGGTCCTCTCACGATTATGTGGGAGATAGCCGAAGGGAATGAAGCGATATACGAAATTTCTCAGGAATCTGCCGGCGGCTGGAGACAGACACTTGTCGGAAACGGTACTCTGATCCTCCCTGATGGCGGTGATCGTAACCTTGTACTCTCGCGAAGAAAAGTTGCCGATATTCCGCGAACATATGACCTTGAGCAAAATTATCCCAATCCGTTCAATCCCGCTACGACAATCGGATTTAATGTTCCTCAGACCTCGGTCGTAAGCGTAACTGTTTTTAATACAATCGGTCAGACAACTGCAATTCTCACCGATAAGGTGGTATTTCCGGCCGGTCAGTTCCATATAACGTTTACCAGCAACAATCTTCCATCCGGCGTCTATTATTATTCCGTTGATGCGCGAACCATCGATGGAAATATTTCATTTAAATCAACAAAAAAGATGATACTCTTACAGTGAATTTACGAGGTAACCGATGAAATCTTTTTTTCAGATCATTCTTCTTATTGGGATCTCTTTTGCATCTCTGCCCGCACAGCAGACCTCATGGCAATGGGTCAGTCCTTTACCACAGGGAAATATACTTAACGGAATATGGACGATCGACCAGGATACGATATATGCCGTCGGCGACTATGGAACGATTCTCAAATCGACTAACAAGGGACTGACGTGGCAGGTAACACCTAATGCAACCGGTATAGTTGAACCCTTGTTTGCCGTTCAGTTTATTTCCGGATCGACGGGGTGGATTGTCGGTGAATACGGTCGCATACTCAAAACTATCGACGGAGGCGCGACGTGGTTCCTACAGGAAGCTTCCATACCGGGTGACCTGTATGCTCTTTATTTTATTTCCTCGACAACGGGATGGGTCGTTGGCTCGCAAGGGAAAGCCTACAAAACAACAAATGGCGGAACGACGTGGACCCCGCTGACGACCGGAACTACGGCAGCTCTTTATAGTATCCAATTCCTTTCATCGACGACCGGCTGGATCGCAGGAACAAACGGCACCATTCTGGGTACAACGGACGGCGGTACAATATGGTCGAAAAAAACGACCCCGACACCACTGAGTCTGTACGGCATCCAGTTTACCTCAAGCACGGTCGGGTATGCGGCAGGAGCATTTGGTACCATTCTGAAAACGACAAACGGCGGTACAACGTGGATACAGCAGGTAAGCAGTACAGATTTCAGCCTCTTCGCAATGCACTTTACTTCGTCATTAATCGGGTGGGTAAGCGGAGTGTACGGTGTCATCATGAAGACGACGAACGGCGGGCTCTCCTGGTTCGAACAGAGCAGTCCGACGTACAATGATCTCTATTCAATAAAATTTGCCAACTCCTCGTACGGATGGGGAATCGGAGATTTCGGAACAATCGTCGCAACAACCGACGGCGGAATGACGTGGATTCAGCAGTCCACAGGGACAGCGACCGAATTATACGGAATCTCATTTCCGTCACCCACATATGGGATTGCGGTCGGAGATGAGGGATTGATCGTCCGTTCCGTAGACGGCGGTAAATCATGGGTACAGCAGCCGAGCGGATCTCTCCAACCTCTTTACGGTGTTCACATGGTGACAGACCTCATCGGCTGGGCGGTCGGAGACAGCGCGGTCATCCTGAGGACGACTAACAGCGGTCAATCGTGGGTTTCACAGAACAGCCGCAACGATATCACGCTCTATTCCGTCTTCTTCATCAACACAACTACGGGATGGACTGTAGGCGACTTCGGCACAATACTTGGAACGGTTAACGGGGGTGTCACATGGAAGGCAGAAACAACGAATACATTCTCGACACCTTTGAAAATAAAATTTATTAATCCGAGTATAGGATGGAGCGTCGGGTACGGAGGTCTCATTTTAAAAACGACCAACGGGGGAATAAAGTGGAACGAACAGGCGAGTAATACATACCAAACCCTCTATTCACTTGATATTATCGATGCAAACCACGTTGTCGCATGCGGTGACTTTGGGACGATCGTAACGACATCCGACGGAGGAGAAACATGGGTTGATAATTCGACAGGGCTCTACGAGAGTTTCTATGGGGTAGCGTTTTCCACGTTGGGAAACGGTTGGTGCGTCGGCGATGACGGCGTCATCAGTAATACCACAGACGGAGGAATTACCTGGAATTTACTCAACAGCGGAACATACAATACTTTGTGGGATCTGCAGCTCCTGCGTTCGGGCACGGGCGGCGGAACGCTCTACGCGGCAGGCATCGGAGGAACAATCCTTGTTGCCGGCATAACTCCCTTGCCGATTCGCACGTGGACCGGCATCTCTGATTCCAATTGGACATCACCCGGTAACTGGAATCCGTATGGCGCCCCTCAGAATGGCGACAGCCTCTACATTCCGCAGACGGCAATTAATCCTGTCCTGCGCACCATTCAACAGCAGATAAACGTCAGTGCGCTTCACATCGGTACCGGTGCAAAACTTACATTGGCAGAAGGTCTGTCACAGCTCGTCGTCAGCGGTCCCATAAAAATAGAAGGTACGTTCGAAGTCAGGCCAAAAGCAACGACAGAAATAATATCGGGCGGTACTTTTTCCATCGGACCATTCGGCCGGTTTTATGCGGGCAGGTCGTCCCTCACGATCAACACGCTCAGCTTTCTCAAAGGGAACTATTATAACCTTTACCTGCTGACCGGCGCAGTATC
>Ga0315277_10006924_pt1 | contig 14743 bp, 12 predicted proteins | sample YL17G05_15_MG_FD_203695 | JGI IMG/M metagenome (GOLD analysis project Ga0315277, IMG submission 203695) | Sediment microbial communities from Yellowstone Lake, YNP, Wyoming, USA - YL17G05_15 | ecosystem: Environmental > Aquatic > Freshwater > Lake > Sediment | place: USA: Wyoming | collected... | reverse complement strand
TCTGCCGTCTGTTGTGCTCGATCGTGAGCAGGGGCGCTCCCGACATTCGTGCCCGTTTTTACCGGACGCTGGGACGGCTCGTCCCTTCTTGTTGGCTCGTCACATCATCCGAGCATCTTACAAGCGTACTTTTGCCGACCGCGATAACAGGCTCGCACAAAGGCGCAGAGGAATCTCCGAGATGCCCGCCGGGGCACGATCTATCGCAGCCCACGTATGCGGTGTGCCGGCAGAATCCACATCGTGGGCGGCGGCCCTGCCAGCCGGAAATTGAGGTCGTCAGGCAGCACAACCGGCCTTAACGCGGCGTTTCTGTGTGTGACAAAGAGCATTTTTTTTGTAATAAAATCGCATTTCCAAGCGTCTACAGAACAGGAAGAAAAGCACCTGGCTGGTATTTTACACAGCTTTTGCTTTGTCGCGAGTCGGCAGTGCTGCATAATTGATGTTAGTTTCAGCCAGTAGGCGAGCAGTCGTACAGCTTCAGATATGTGCTTTTGGCTGACATAAGTACTGCTGTCAGGCAGCTTTAGAGTTAATATGTATTTTGTTTTGAGGTGACCAGCTAAAAATGAATGAGCAGCGAAACACGAATAGAAAGAAGATGTTAGGAGAGCTTCTTTGCGAGAAATCCTACCTGGACGAGTCCGGTCTCGAGTTGGCGCTTGCGGAGCAGAAGACTGAGCATAAACGGCTCGGTCAGATTCTGCTGGAGCTTGGCTATATAACCCAAGCCCAGCTAAACGAGGCACTTGCGCTGCAGGCAGGAATAGAGAAGGTAGATCTGACCGACGTGTCTGTAGGCTCCGGAGTTATTGCTCTGGTGCCGGCAGATTTAGTCAGCAAATACAGCATTCTGCCCTTGTGGAAAGAAGATGGCCGACTGGCTGTGGCAATGACGGACCCGTTTCAGCCGCGAGTCACAGAGGATTTGAGATTGGTGAGCGGCCATCTGATACGGCGATATTATGCCGACCCTGTCCAGATGGAAAACGCGATAATGAAATTCTACGGCAGTAACGTGGCAAGGATGCTGGATAATCTTGCTCCGGCTGAAAAACGGGGCGATGGCGAAGTGGACAACGGAGACTATTCACCTGCCAAGCTGCACGAGCTGGCAAGAGAACCGTCTTTGGTTAATCTTGTGAACTTGATTGTTCTGGAAGCGATAGACGCCCGAGCAAGTGACATACACATTGAGCCGTTTGCCGACAAGGTAAAAATCAAGTACAGAGTCGATGGCATGCTTGTGGAGAAAACGCCCTCATCCAAGCGCCTGCAGGCAGCGATTATCTCACGCGTTAAGATCATGGCCAATATGAATATCGCCGAGCGTTTTGTGCCCCAGGACGGACACATCGAGTTCACAGGCAAAAACGGCAGGGTTGACATTCGTGTCTCGACCGTTCCAACGGTGTACGGCGAATCCATTGACCTGAGACTTCTGGACAGGCGAGCATCACTGATACAGCTTGAAGACCTGGGAATGAACAAACAGTGTTTGGATGGTTTCTCTCAATGCATGCAGAAAACACACGGTATTATCCTCGTTTGCGGCCCCACGGGTTGCGGCAAGACAACAACACTTTACGCCGCGCTGAATAGGATATATTCGCCGGCTGTAAACATGATGACCATAGAAGACCCTGTGGAGTACCAGCTTGACGGTGTTAACCAGATGCCTGTCAATCCCAAGAGGGGGCTAACCTTTGCCAGCGGCCTGAGACACATACTTCGCCATGACCCCAATATCATAATGGTGGGAGAAGTTCGCGACCGGGAGACTGCCGACATAGCGATTCGCGCAGCATTGACCGGACACCTTGTGTTCTCGACACTTCACACTAACGATGCAGCGGGGGCGGTTACAAGATTGATTGATATGGGCGTCGAGCCATTCCTCTTGGCCAGCTCGCTGGAAGCAGTAGTAGCTCAAAGGCTGGTACGTAAGATCTGTCCGGACTGCAAAGAGACGTACCAGCCGGACGAAAGCATTCTAAAGTGCCTGAACGGCTCAATGGAGATTGACCCCGATGTGAAGTTCTATCATGGCACCGGCTGTAATAAGTGCGTGCAGACCGGCATGAGCGGAAGGGTAGGCATATTTGAGCTGCTTCGGATAACGGGTAGGCTGCGCGAGCTGATAGCCGCCAAGCCAACCACCGAACAGATCATAAAAGCAGCGCCGGCGGATCATGTAACTATGATACACGACGGTCTTGCCAAGGTGGTGGAAGGTATTACCACCGCTGAAGAAGTTCTGAGAGTCGCCAGAAGTATCGACGAAGATTGAGGCGTGTCCACTGATCGGCGACCCAGTGGACGTATTACAAGTGCTGGATGTAAGTTAGATGAGGCTGAATTGTGAGCGACTTCTATTATAAGGCAGTTCAAAAAGCTGGTGGATACATCACGGGAAAAATTGAGGCCGCCGACCGTCGAAGCGCCATCGCTGTTCTGGCAAACCAGGGACAGTTGGTATTAGAGCTGCTCGAAGAAACAAAAAGCGAGGCAGCAAAACCAGCGAGCCAGGTGCAGCATTTGAGACTAACCTTGCCCAGCTTGGTAAGACTTGGATCGTGGAGGATTACCAGCAAAGACATCCTGGCTATGACCACGCAGTTGAGCACCGCTTTGCAGGCAGGGCTTCCGCTGCTCAATGGGCTTGAGCTTATCGGCGAACAACAGCACAAAGCCGGAATGAAAGAAATGCTCGCGGACATCACTCACGCAGTCAGCTCCGGGCAGTCGCTTTCCGAGGCGATGGCCAGCCACCCAAAGGTTTTCAACCCGCTGTACCTGTCGATGATTAGAGTTGGAGAAACAGGCGGCATTCTCGAACAAACGACAGCTCAACTGGCGGAGATTTTGAGCCGGGAAGAAAAAATAAAGACCAACATGAAAAACGCCTCAGCATATCCAGTCTTTGTGCTGTGCCTTGGGCTTGTATCGGTGACTGTCATAATCACGTGGATATTGCCGAATATTTTAGCCACCATAGGCGGCGGCCTTGCGGCACTGCCGTTACCGACAAGGATACTAATGGCTTTGAGCAGTTTTGCCAGAGCCCTATTCACAAAGGTCTATGGGTGGGTCGCTCTTGGTCTGATTATGGGCGGCCTGTATTACGCCAGAAGATGGACTAAGTCCGAAGGCCGAATCAAATGGGACGGCTTCAAGCTGAAAGTGCCCGTCCTCGGCTCGGTTTTGCGGAGCATCGCGGTCGGCAGGTTTGCCAGAACGCTGGGAGCTTTGACCAAAGGCGGCGTTACGATTCTGGAGGCGCTTAGCGTAGTCCGCGACACGCTGGGCAATGAGCTATTGGGCAGGGAAATCGACACCGTAGCCGAGAAGGTAAGGCGAGGTGAGCCACTGGCTGAGCCTTTACGCCAGTCGGGGTATTTTCCGCCGTTGCTTGTCCAAATTGTCTCGATTGGCGAGCAAACCGGCAGGCTCGACGATCTGTTGCTCAATGCGGCCGAGACCTTCGATACCGAGGCGGACTCGGCAATAACCAGATTTATGGCCATTTTCCCGGCCATCTTGATATTACTGCTGGCTCTGGTGATAGGTTTCATAATAGCGGCAACCTTACTGCCAATAGTGGCAATGGAGCTCAGTGCAGGGGCGCTTTAAGCCGGTTCAGATGTGAGCTGAAATGGGAAAGGTTTTCAAATGAAAAGCAAAGAACGCAAAAGGGATGCATTTACGCTTGTCGAGCTGATGGTGGTGATTCTTATCATTTCCATGCTTGCTGCGTTTGTTGCTCCCAGGATGTTCAAGGGTCTCGGCAAGGCTAAGAGCCAGATTGCAAAAGCCAAGATGGCAATTATCGAAGATGCACTGGGAAGGTTCTACATCGACTGCGGACGGTATCCGGACGACTCCGAGGGACTCGAGGTATTGCTGCTGGCGCCGGCCGACCTTGAAGAAAAATGGACTGGGCGTTACTGCAAACCAAGTGAGCTGCTCGATCCATGGGGTAACCCATATATCTACGTGGCTGAGGGACAATATAATCCGGGCAGCTTCGATTTGATAAGTTTTGGCGCCGATGGCACCGAAGGCGGTGAAGGCGACAACGCTGATATAGTCAACGATTAGAGTGCAGCGGCAGATGAAAAAGCAGAGCACGAAAACTAAAGCTCAAGGGAAACTGCGCGGTTTTACCGTCGCCGAGCTGCTGATGGTAATAGTCCTGATCGTGCTTATTAGCAGTGTTGGGGGTGGGCTTTATGTCGGGACATATAAAAAGATGCTGGTTGTAAAGGCCGCACGCGACATAGTGCTCGCAGCCAAGTACGCAAGGATAATGGCAATTGAAAAACAAAGGCCATATAAAATGGAATTTGATGCCGGCAACAACGGATTCCACCTGACCTGCAGCAGCCCCGGTGAGCAGACCGAGGCAGTTGAGCAAGTGATTGTGCGGGATTTGTACTTTAAGCCGGTGCAATTCGGCGGTGACGTTAAATTTGAAGGCATCGAGATTACGCCGCTTGCCTCAGAGACGGAAGCAGATAGCGGCGAGCTAACGGGGATAACCTTCCAGCCGAACGGCACTGCACAGTTCGCCGTGATTCAGGTCGGAGACGGCAAGACCCATTATACGGTCAGTATCTCTCCGGCGACCGGCAAGGCCAAGATGTTTTTTGGCACGGCTGAAAACGTGAGAATCGGTACTGTCGATTTGGATGCACAGGGATGATTAGACCAAAAAGAAACAGTAAGGGCTTCAATCTGGTTGAGACCTTGGTTGCCGGGGCGATCCTTTCCGGGACCGTCTTGACCGTAGGAGCAATTAGCACCAGAGCTCTGACCGGGACAAGGCTTAACAGGCAGTACGAAACTGCCGCATCGCTGATAGATAAGCAGCTCAGTCTGATTGATTATATGGGCATCGACCAGTTCGTGGAGCTGGGACAGACCGAGGGCGTATTTGAGGATTTTGAGCCTGGATACCAGTGGCAAGCCACAACTGAGTACCAAGGTGTAGATAGTCTCTATCTAGTGACTTTGACTGTTGCCTGGGTAGACCGCAATCGGCCATATAGCGTTTCCGCCCAGACCATGTTTGATGGGGAAAGTACCTATGTTGAAGCTGGCACAGCGCAGGAGTAATTCAATGAAAATTGCCGTCAAAAACACAGGATTCACGCTGGTAGAGCTGCTGGTAGCCTCAACTATAGGGGCGTTTCTTATCATAGTGGCCGCGGGAACGCTGCGAGCGATATCCACCAGCGCCGAGATGGTCACCAGTAACATTGATTCAGCCGCTGAGGTAAGGTTTGCGGCGGGGCTAATCTCCAAGGACCTTGCTAATCTGTATCGCGACCCGAATTTTGCAAATATGAAGTTCGTGGGCATAGTAGAAGAATCGCCGCAGGGCACCGTCAGTTACTTGACTTTCTACACTGTCGCCGGTGTAAAGGCTAGACCCGACCAGCCGGAAGGCGATGTATATGAAGTGGAGTATTACCTGCTAAAAGATCAAGAGCAGTCAGTTCTATTTCGTCGGCTGTGGCCGTATCCCGACCCGAATAGTGAGACTGAGCCGGCTGGAGTCCTGACTGTAATTGCCGAAGATATTGACGCCTTCGAGGTGAGGTACTTTGATGGAAGTGAGTGGTCCAACGAATGGTCTGAGGAAATGCAGACTGTTCCTCAATTGGTTGAAGTAAATATAGTTGGCAGGTCGCCACGTCTGACGACACTGTCTGTTGAATCTCTCACGGTGAATCTCAAGCCCATAGCAGATATGGTCGCTTCCGCAGCCCAGGCCGGTGCACAGCAGAGTGCCGCCCAGCAAGGCGGTGAACAGCAAGCCGGTGGGCAACAAGCTGATGGACAACAAGGTGGTGCACAACAAGGTGGTGGGCGGCAGGGCGGTGAACAACAAGGTGGTATGTGGGGCGGTGGTGGACAACAAGGCGGTGGGCGGCAAGGTGGCGAACGACAGGGTGGTGGGCGGCAAGGCGGCGGACAACAAGGCGGTGGGCGGCAAGGTGGCGAACGACAGGGCGGCGGCCGGCAAGGCGGCGGTGGACAACAAGGTGGCGGGCGACAGGGCGGCGGTGGACAACAAGGTGGCGGGCGACAAGTTACTCCGCAACAGGGCGGTGGACAACAAGGCGGCGGTGGACAACAAGGTGGCGGGCGACAAGTTACTCCGCAACAGGGCGGGGGGCGGCAAGGCGGCAGGTAGCAGGAAACAGGTGGCACGGAAAATAGCAAATGAGGTTTTAGCAGAAACTATGCTTGGCGTTGCTCAAAAAAAGGGGCTTGTTCTCGTAGCGGTGCTGTGGATAGTCGTACTGTTGATGGTTATCGTTGCCACCGTTGGTCGCAGCGGCATGCTCGATACGAGGGTCCGCCTTTTGAGGACCGAGGAGCTCCGCTGCAAGTGGGCTTGTCGGGCGGGGATTGAGAAGGCTGTAGCGATATTGAACGAAGACACCAGAGAGAGCGACCACTTGCTTGATCTATGGAGCTACAACGATACGGACTTCAATAATGTCAGCCTGGAAGGTTGCTGGTACAACGTCCGGGTGATTGATGAGGCCGGCAAGCTCAATATAAACACTGCCACCAAAGAGCAGCTCATGGAGCTGCCGTACATGGAAGAGTACATTGCGGATGCGATAATCGACTGGCGGGACAAGGATGATACACCAAGCGGGCTGGGCGTTGAAGGAGGATACTATGAGAATTTGCCCTTCAGGTATACGATTCGCAACGGCCCTTTCAGGACAATACGCGAGCTGCTTCTGGTCAGAGACGTAACGGAACAGCTACTGTACGGCGAGGACACAAACTTCAACGGTGAACTAGACTACAATGAGCAGGACGGCGACGAAAGTCCGCCGGCCGACGATGGAGATGATGAGCTGGATAAGGGCTGGATATCGTTCCTGACATGCTATTCTTATAGCAAGAACGTAGACGCCGAAGGCAACGCCAGAATTAATATCAACCAAGCTGACGAAAACCAGCTGCAGGAATCCTTGGGCCTAAGCAGCTCTGTGGCCAGGGCGATTGTGCAGAGGCGCAGCAATAGTCAGTTCACAAGCATTGTGGATTTGGTAGACCCCAGCACGTCTACAAGCACCGGCAGCGGCTCGAGCGGCGCTGCAGGCCAGTCTGCTACTTTGGATATGCAGACGTTTTACCAGATAGCAGACAAGATAACTGTGGATGGCCAGCAGCAGGCGCAGGGCAAAGTAAACATCAACACGGCGCCGAAGGAGGTATTCGTGGCGCTGTTAGGAGGCGATGATCAAGCCTGGCAAGTCGCAGAGAAAATAGTAGCCTACCGCGAGGTTTTGGTGGATGGAATGCAGAGCATCGCTGAGCTGCTGGAGTATGGGTTAGTGAATCTGGACGCCTTTAGGAGGATCGCAAGCAGCATAACCACCAGGTCGGATGTTTTTACCATCCGCTGCTTTGCGACAGCGAGCCGGGGCTCAGATAGCGGCCTGATACTGCAAGCAGAAGCAGTAGTAGATAGAAGTTCAAGCCCTTACAAGATACTTTACCGGTACCAGGGAGCAAGTAATTGATGAGCAGCAGCGAAGCTAATAGAGCAGCAGGGCAGTCGGCAGTTGCAATTGCGCAAGAGGAAAACAAGTTCAAGGCCGTCGAGCTGAGAAAACGCGAGGGCCTTTTCGAGGTCCTCTGGACTAAAAGCGGCAAAGCAGGCGACGGGAGCTGGAGCGGCTTTGCTGCCGAGTGCGGTCTGCCAACGGTCACAACAAAACATACAAAATTCAGCGGTGACAGAGTAAGGGTGGTTGGTTTTGAGTCGACGGGCGTGGCCTTTTACCGCATGGATGCGCCCGCGGTGGCAGAGAATGAAACAGAAGCGATAGTCAAAATGCAGGCGGAGGCTATGCTGCCATTGCCCGCCCAAGAAATGGAAATAGCCTGGCGGAGAGGGGCCGTTCGGGACGGCAAAGCTGCTATTACCATAGCCGCCGCAAGAAAGCAGCCTTTGCAGGCCCTTGTCGATAATGTGCGTGATTTCGGGCCGGCAAAAATACTGTTGGACTGCGAGGCAATTGTAAGGGCGTGGAGAGCAGTGTTTTCTCAAAGCAAAGAGGATGCTCTGGTAGTCGATGTGACTGCACGAAGTACACAGCTTTGCCTGGTTGAGAATGGGTATCTGAGTAATGCCACGGTCTTGGATATTGGCCTCGAGGACTTCCTGCGGACAAGCCGGAGCCTTCCCGGCGGCGTAGACTTGGCCGACCAAACAGAAGTAACCGAGAGATTCTCGCAGGATATTAGGAGCGTTTTAGAGTCTTCCGGTTACTCCGAACCCACAGACTTGCCGGTTCTGGTGCTGTCGGATGGCAGCGGCGCCATAGAAAGCATAGTCTGCTTTTTGAAATCGGCAGGATTGAACGCAGCAGCAGCGCTGCCGGAGGCCGGAAGCTTCCGGGCGCAAAGCGGGTTTGACCCTGCACAGATATATGAATATAAGCTGCCGATAGGACTTGCCCTGATGGCGCTTGAGAAACCTGCAGATGGTCTCAATCTCTTTGCGAACCTATACGACCCGGCGGGCATGAAAAAAAAGGACTATGGCTTACATTCGCTGAAGATAGCCGGTGCGATCGCGGCGGTGCTGTTGACTGTTTTGGTTATTGTGTCCTATGGGTTCGATGTGGCCACCGAGAAGCGGTTGAGCCGGTTAGAAGGGCAAGCAGGTTTCAAAGAGCTCGTGGAGCGGCAGACACTCATAAAGACCGTCGCACGAGAAAGACCCGACCTGCTGCAGCTTCTGAGCGATATAAACTCGGGCGAGAACCGAGGTGTAACGCTGGACAGCTTCCATTTCAAGAAGGGACAGCCGGTAACCGTAAGTGGACAGGTCCAGGAGAATGACCAGTTGTACGATTTTCAGAAATCTCTGCTGAGTAAAAAGGGCGTAACAGATGTGAATATACAAAATACCTCCAGAGACAGCAAAACCAAGAGGCTTAAATTCACTATTACTTTCCATTATAAGACATTTACCAAAAAGAGTGTGCAGATAAGAAGCCCAGAGTTGAGAAAACCATGATAGAAAAATTGAGCCAAAAACAAAAAAGAATACTGATGGTTGGTGCCGCCGGCGCGATTGCTATCGTGCTGATCGTGTTTGGCACCAGATGGTTTGAGCGCTGGGGCAAAACCAGAGAATCGCTTGCCTCGATAAGAGCCAAATTGGAGCTTGTCAATACGGATGAAGCTAAGCAAGCGGGTATATTGTCGATTGTGCCCGTATTTGAGATGCCCAAGGCTGAGGCGGAACAGGAGCTTCTATTCAGAGATAAGCTGAACGAGCAGTTAAAGAAAGCGGGTATAAAAAGCGAACCCTTGCAGGTTCTGCCCAGCCCGTCACGGCGGTCCCAGTACAAGCTGTTGCGCTTGAAGTGCAACGCAAAATGCAGGTTTGGGCAAGTGCTCGATCTGCTTGCCGTGCTTAAAGAGAACCCTTATTTGGCCGGCATCGAGGAGATGCGAGTACAGTGCGATACGAAACAGCCGGCCGGCCAACGGCAGGAAGTGGAGCTGAATCTAACGGTATCCACATTTGTTAAATAGCCCGGCCCGGGCAAAAGAAACGTCCGGCAATTTATGGAGGTAGATATATGAGACGTGAATACCTATACCAAAACAAGAAATTGGCTTTGATGCTGCTGCTCGGAGCCTCAATAGTCTGCGCAGCTGTCATTTTATTTCGGGTGACAGGCTTTTTTGCGGATTCAAGCAAGGCCGCCACCTTGCTCAAAGACGCTGTCGCTCAGAGTAAGCCGGATGCCAACGATATGGAGAAACGCTTGGCTGATTCTAAAACGATCGCCGAGGAATTGAAAAAGAAAAATCTTTTCGCCCCGCCTCCACCGAAGCAGCACCCCGTAAGCGCCGTATCAGGCATAATGGGCGATGAAGTGTTGATAAACGAAACATGGTACAAACTCGGCCAAATGGTTGGTGACGCAAAGATCGTGGCCATTGAACCTACGCGGGTCAAGATAGCGTGGGACGGGCAAGAAAAGGTCTTTGCCCCAATTGATGCGCCGACTCCTGCCGGTCCGTCCGGGCCAGGCCGTGGACCAGAAGTAGCCAGAGCAGCCAGGCCAGAGCAAGCCGGCACAGGCGGAGATGCGGTGGTTCAAGTTCAACCCTCAGGACCACCAGGGCCGGGCGGGCCGGGCATGGGGATGTTCGGCAATGTCTCTGAAGAAGATAGAGCCAGAATGAGAGAGCAATTCACGGCCATGAGACAGCGATTTGAGAATATGTCTGATGGAGAAAGAGAAAGAATGAGAGACGAAATGCGCCAGAGATTTGGCGGACGAGGCGGTGAAGGGGACCGCGGACCTGGTCGTAGAGGACGATAGGATGCTTAAAGTGAGGTGAGCTAATATGAAACAGTACAGTGCAATAATATCAGTCGTAGCTGCTGCCGCGGTGCTTGCTGCTGCTTGGGGAATAGGCCGCTACGTCCGGGAAGTCAGACTCCAGCGTGCGGGGACCGTCAATCCCCCAAGAATCACACAGCCGGTCAAAAAGCCGGGTCCCGAACGGCCAATGCCTGGACCAGGCCCAGGACGCAACCAGGAGCTCTCCGAGCAAGAAAAAGCTCGACTAAAAGAGCAACGAGGAAAGATGATAGAAAAAGCGGAGAATATGTCGGCGGAGGAAAAAGAAAAGTTCAGAGCTCAGGTGCGTGAGAAATTCAGCCCCAGCTCGCCGCCGGACAGGCAGGGATTTCCCCAGATGTCTCCGGAAGAAATGGCCAAACAAAAAGAGCAATTCGAGAAGATGAAGGAAAAATGGGAGAGTATGTCCGAGCAAGAGAAGGAGGAGTTCAAGGCCAAGATGCGCGAAGGATTTGGCCCCCCCAGACAACCAGACGGCCAAGCACCCTCAGAATTGACGCCCGAAGAAAGACCCAGACTCCAAGAGCAACAAGAAAAACCTGAACAACAGCAGCAAAGTGAGTCTGAGGAGCAGAAATAATCGTTTAAGGACAAAATAGGTCGGGAAATTGTCGCCAGGCGGCGCGCAAAAAATCAAAGCGAGGTGATTAAAATGAACCGGTCAAAATTGATAATATGGATTGTAGTTGCTATAGCAGCGGGTTTTATTGTCTGGAGGGTTGGCTTTTATCCTCCGATGCCGGCGGCGACAGAAAAGCCGGTTGAGACCGAAGTAGTTACGGAATGGGATGAATGGGATGAATGGTATGAGCCGGATGAGCTCCAGGCGCCGGCCGACGCGGATAAGCCTGTGGTGGCATCTGATGTCACTGAGCCGGTTAAGTCCGCTGATGTCAATGCACCTAAGGTGGGCATTGATGCCAATGAGCCGGCAAGATTAGCTGACGTCGGTGAGCGTAGAGGTCCTGGACGAGGGCCGGGGCAAATGCAGATGGCAGGCGATTCTCGCCGGTCCGGAAGATTCGGCGGCTTTGATGGGGGTCCGAGCCCCGGCAGCCGGTCCGGAAGAATAACGGACGTTAATGACGCGAATGAGCCGATGGAAGCGCTGAATCTGAAAAACGTCGAGATGAAGCAGATTGTTCAGAAACTTGCAGAGTGGACAGGCAAAACGGTTATTCCGGCCCAAGAGGCCGAAAAAGTCAGAGTCAACATATACGCGCCGGGCCAATTGCCCAGAAGCAAGGCTCTTGCACACATCTACACTGCGTTGCTGATGCAAGGCTACATTGCTGAGCATACCGAGGACACGATTCTGCTGAAACCTATCGCGGGGGCGAAACTCGGCCTGGTTCCCACGATACCGGCTGAGCAGCCCCTTGCCTTGGTCGAAAATAAAGACCAGATAGTCCAAAGGTTCTTTAAGCTTGAAAATTACAGTCCTTCTCAGATGGTCCAGGTGGTTCAGCCTTTGATCGGGGAGTATGGCCACGTTAGTGGTGACGAAACTACAAGCACTATGTTGGTGATTGACACGGTTAGGAATCTGATGCGCATCGAGCGGATTATCGCAGAGTTTGATGTCTCCCAAGCTGAGCAGACCGTCACGCAGATATTTGAAGTTCATAATGGTGATCCTGAAGAGATCGTCCGGCTGCTGCAGACGTTGCTGGGTAGCGGTGCCAGCAGCAGTGTAGGAGGTGGCGGCCGAGGCGATAGGCAAGGGCCACCTTGGGCTTCGCCAAGGCCTACTCCTGTCAGCGGCAGTTCATCATCAAGTAGTGGCAAGGGTGGTGCGGCTACTTCGGTTGTAGTCGGGACCACCCGGACGCCGATGGTGCTTATCGCGGAGACGAAGTACCATTGGATTATCGCAAAAGCTTCGCCTGAAGATATGAAGCAGATCGACGAGTGGATTAAGAGGCTTGACAGGTCGGTTCCTACCATCCTGGCTGATTATCCGCTTGCCAGAATCGAAAATAAAAATCAGGTAGTTCAGAAGTTCTTTAAGTTAGACAACTACAGCCCAGCGCAGATGGCCCAGGTCATTGGGCCTTTGCTTGGCGAGTCCGGCTACGTCACTGGTGATGAGACTACCCGCAATCTGGTGGTGATTGATACAGTTGAGAATCTGATTCGGGTTGAGATGATCATCGGACAGTTTGATGTGCCCGAAGCTGAGCAGACTGTGACGCAGACCTTTGAAGTTCTTCACGGCGACCCTGCCGAGATTGTTCAATTGTTGAGGATCCTGTTGAGCGACGGCACTGGTACCAGTTCAAGTTCAAGGGCTTCCAGGCGAAGCGGTAGCTACGGCGGAAGCAGTAGTTACGGCGGAAGCAGTAGTTACAGCCGAGGCGGCATGTCCGTGTCTTCAGCAGGCGATTATATGAGCAGCAGTGCATATAGAAGTAGTGGCAGGTCTGGCGGGACCACTTCGGTCCTGGTTGGGCCCAGCCAGATGCCAATCGTGCTTATCCCGGAGCCGAAGCGCAAGTGGATTATTGCCAGGGCGTCGGCTGAAGATATGAAGCTAATCGATCAGTGGATAACCAAACTCGACATGAGAGAGCCGGGCGAAAAAGCATACGAAACAATCCCAGTCAGGTATGCTGATGTCAGCGAAGTGGCGGCTCGTCTTAACGAGGCATTCCGGCAGATGCCGGGGACAGAATTGGAGTCCAGCGTTCTTATTCAAGCAATGTCGCAGGCAAGACAAATTGTGATCTTCGGCAGAGAGGATTTGCGCGGACTGGTTAAGAAACTCATCGAAGAGATAGATGTTCCTACGGGTCTATTCCAGACGGAGCACTTCAAACTAAAGTACGCTGACCCGGACCAAATCAAGAAAAACATAGATGATCTTTACGGCCAAACCAGCACGAGCGGCAGCAGATACACCTCTATATATTACTTTAGCGGCAATCAGGGAAGAGGTGGAGTCTCAGCCGATACGGTGAAAGCGATATCGTATATTTCGCTGAAGCAAGTTACGGTGATTGCCTCAGCGGAGAATATGGAGAAAATTAGAGAGCAAGTTAAAGAATGGGATGCTCCGATCGATGTAAATGCGCTCAAGCCCAGAATAGTTGAGCTGCACAATTCCGATCCGGTAAAGATGGCCGATTTGCTAAAGACTCTTTTCAGTGAGCAGACAACTGGTGGCACTTCGATTTATGAATATCTTTTTGGCTATGGGACCCAGGAAAAGGAAAAAATTATTGGTCCGCTCTACGGGCAGCTGACCTTTGAAGATTTGCCCGGTACAAAAAAGATAATCGTAATAAGCAAGATTCCCGAGGCGTACGATGTCGTTGAGCAATTGATAGTTGAGCTTGACAAAGAGGAGATGGCCCAGGTGCCCAAGGTTGTACCGCTCAAGTACGCAGACCCGGAAGACCTATCTGAGCGCCTCAATGCCTTGTTCAACGAGATGGGGACCACCGCCGCCATTCGCCGCAGCCAACAGGGACTCAGCGCATACTCAATGGAGAGCTCGAATCAAAGCACGACTACAAGCGGGGGCAGCAGTGCTGGTGGCTCAAGCACAGGTGGTACCAATACAGCCGAATATAGACCCCCGTGGACTACAGGGCGAACCAGCACCACAGAAGAGCCGATAAGTAACATCATAGGCAAAATACGCTTTGTTCCAGATATCCATACCAAATCGCTTCTTGTCCTTGCACCTCCACAGTTTATGGTCAACATTGAGCAAATGATTCATGAGCTCGATGTGCCCGGCAAGCAGGTCATGATAAGAGCAATCGTCGTGGAGGTCGACCACTCGAAGGTGACCTCACTCGGCGTAGAGTTGGCAACAAACCCTACAGCCTTTGGCACGCTTGAAGAGAATTCTATTTTGGCGTTAGGAAGCCTCACAAATTTAGGTAGGTTCGGCTCGACGAAGGCGATTCCCGTCAGCCCCATCACGCCGGGCAGCGAATCATCTGCAAGTGTGCTGGGTGTAAATGCAGACGTATATGCGCTCATCGGTTTTCTGATTAAGAAAACACGCGCGAAGGTTCTTAATCAGCAGACAGTCTGGACTAAAGACAACGAGGAAGCAACTTTCTTCAAAGGTGATAAAGTTGCATTCTACACCAGCTCGACGACTGTGGCGCAGGGTACTGCCGCCACACAGAATTTCGAATTTCAAAGAGTGGGTATGACCCTGCGTGGGCGCCCGAGTATTACGCCCGAGAAGAACGTTGATATGATTGTGAATGTGATTCTCTCGCAGCTTACGGGGGCGGAAAAGAATGGACAGCCGGTCCGCAGCGAGATGGAAACGACGACCAACATGATTATTA
>Ga0315277_10006922_pt1 | contig 14745 bp, 10 predicted proteins | sample YL17G05_15_MG_FD_203695 | JGI IMG/M metagenome (GOLD analysis project Ga0315277, IMG submission 203695) | Sediment microbial communities from Yellowstone Lake, YNP, Wyoming, USA - YL17G05_15 | ecosystem: Environmental > Aquatic > Freshwater > Lake > Sediment | place: USA: Wyoming | collected... | reverse complement strand
TCTGCGTGTGGCGAGCGGTTTGTCCCGAGCGCGGTCGAAGGAAGCCGGTACGCCCTAGTGGTCCAGAAGGCCTATCTCGGCGGGATCGATCTCCGCGAGTCTGCCCGAAGGCAGGGGGAAGACCCGCTGATACGAGGCGCCTGAGGAGTGGCGGCTTGGCGGAACGACGACGATGCCGCCGTGCACAATTCGCTGTCCTTCAGTGTGATCGTGCTGTGTACTGGCGAGTCGGCTGGCGGCCTGAAGTAGACGTGGCAACCGCGGGCGGTCACGGCGGATATCGTCGCCTCGCCTTCGGGCAAGTACTGTGTGACCCGGGATCACTATCCGTGCGGAGGACCGTAGCACCAGCGGGCTCCGAGCCACCGGCACACGACGACGACGGAGATCTATGCCAGGGTGGGGGATGAGCAGCTGAGGCAGGCGGTGGGCGCTGTGTCCTGATCTGACTGGTCTTGCTCCGGCCCTGCGATCTTTGTTGTGGTAGCCACCGACCCCGGGTCCTATCTTGGATCCGTAGTGCACATTCTCGCGGGGTCGGTTCCATGATTGGACAGACCATCCCCCGACGATCTTGCCCGAATCCTCACCCAGTTCAACGAGTTGTGGGACGTGCTCTACCCGCAGGAGCGATCCCGCTTGGTCCGCTCCCTGATCGCGACCATCACTTGCGAGGCCACAGGTGACGTCCGGATCGCCCTGAGCCCCGGCGCGATTCGCGATCTGGCCTTGGAGGACGCAGCGATCGCGGTACACGGTCTTGTGTGAAAGTCGTTGTGATTTCCCTCCCATGATGTAGATTAGCTGGCGAGGTTCGCAGTCCTCTCCGGATACTCCCGGATCGGCTACAATTCACGTTCTTGCCGTGCCCGCGTCGAACGGGCACACACTTACATAACGGAGGTGACATTGATCGCTCGCTCGCGTTTTCTGATCGGGGCAACGGCTTTGGTGGCCCTTGTCCTGTTGCTCCAGCCCAATTCTCTTCAAGTAACCAACCCAGCAGTTGCGGCTGGGTCGACGATATCCGGAGGGAATGGCGCAGCCGCTCAGCGCGGTCTGACCGCGCCGAATCCCTCGCGGATGCCGTTGGCGTTCACCGAGAACAAGGGCCAGTGGGATGAACGGGTGCGCTTTCGTGCCAGCACGGGTGGAGCAACACTGTGGTTCTGCCGGGACGGGATCACGTACCAGTTCACGCATCGGGTCCCCCGACATGTGTCCGATGCCGCACCTGCCACAGCGGGAAGCGCGGGTGTAGGTCACGGTCTCGATGGTCCTGGTCCTGATATGGCGGGCAAAGGTCGTGAACCCGACAGCATCGAGAGCGTGGTGGTCCGTGCGGCTTTTGTGGGTGCCGACCCGAACCTGGAGCTCGTGGGAGAAGGACCGCTGGAGCACCGCTGCAACTACTTCCTGGGGAACGATCCGGCGAAGTGGCGGGCAGATGTGCCCAACTACGCGGCCGTGGTGTACCGGGATGTCTATCCTGGGGTTGATTTGCAGTATGAGGGGAAGGGCGGGGCCTTGATCTGCTCCTACCTGGCGGCCTCGGAGTCCGACCTCGCGCAGGTCAAGTTCCGCTACGAGGGGTTCGACTGCGCTCACCCTGAAGGGAATGCCACGGTCACGGAAACCGGGCGTGGTCAGTTTCGGGTGGAGGCGCCGTGGGGGGCAGTGTTGGAGCCGTTGTCATCAGGGCAGGTTGGTGGGCTTGCCGGGAATTCGGCACCTGTGGCAGCTTCTACTCCGGAGGCAAGCGGAGCAACTCTTGTGAGTCTGGTGTACAGTACTTTCCTGGGGGGGGGTGGCAACGACGGTTATGACGGCCCAGGGTCCTCCTATACCGCCATCGCGGTGGATCAAGAGGGGAGCGCCTATGTGACGGGGTACACGTATTCCGCCGACTTCCCGACCGTCAACCCGTACCAGACCTTTCCGAGTGGCCCGGATGCCTTTGTGACCAAACTGAACAGTGCCGGGAATGCCCTGGTCTACAGCACATACCTTGGGGGCACCTATAGCTACGATTGCGGCCAGGGGATCGCGGTGGATCAATCGGGCAGCGCCTATGTGGCAGGGAACACCTGGTCCGCCGACTTCCCGACCGTCAACCCGTACCAGACCGACCAGGGCGGCTCGGATGTCTTTGTAACCAAGCTGAACAGTGCCGGCAATGTGCTGATGTACAGCACGTACCTCGGGGGGAGTTCCGATGACTATGGCCACGCCATCGCGGTGGACCAGGCCGGGAGCGCGCATGTGACGGGGGAGACGATTTCCTCCGACTTTCCCACGCAGAACCCGTATGACGGCAGTTACAACGGAGGTACTTCCCGGGGTGACGTCTTTGTGACCAAGTTGTCGGTGGCGGGGAATGCCTTGGCGTACAGCACCTACCTCGGGGGGAGTTCCGATGACTATGGCATCAGCATCGCGGTGGACCAGGCCGGGAGCGCGTATGTGACGGGGGGGGAGTTGTCCTCCGACTTTCCCATGCAGAACGCGTATGACGGCAGTTACAACGGAGGTACTAGTACCTCGGGTGACGCCTTTGTGACCAAGTTGTCGTCGGCGGGGAATGCCTTGGTGTACAGCACCTACCTCGGGGGGAGTGGCGGTGACTGGGGCAGGGGTATCGCGGTGGACCAGGCCGGGAGCGCGTATGTAACGGGAACCACGGGGTCCTCCGACTTTCCCACACAAAACCCGTATGACGGCACCTTCAAGGGAGTCCAGGACGCCTATGTGAGCAAGTTGGCGCCGGCGGGGAATGCGCTGGTGTACAGTACTTACCTCGGGGGGAGTGACCTTGAACGTGGCATCAGCATCGCCACTGGCAACTTCGGGTGCGTCTATGTGGCGGGGAGGACTCTGTCCCCTGATTTCCCCATGCGGAATGCGTATGATGCGAGTTACAATGGCGGGACTGAGGGTGATGTCTTCGTGACGGAGTTGGCCGCGTCCGGCAGTCTTCTGGTCTACAGTACGTACTTGGGCGGTTCGAGCGGTGAATATAACTCTGGCATTGCCGCTGACAGCGCGAGGTTCGTCTATGTAACGGGAGCCACGGCCTCGACCGATTTTCCCACTCAGAACCCGTACAATGGCAACAACAGCGGCGGGTGGGATGTCTTTGTGACCAAGTTGTCCCGCGCTCCGTCCTCTCATTCTGTTGAGACCCTGGCCGATTCGGGACCCGGTTCGCTTCGCGAGGCTATGGCGATCGCGACCAACTCCCCCGGCCCGGACACAATCCGCTTTGCCGTCACCGGCACGATCCAACCGACCACGCCGCTGCCTTACTTGTCCGACGCCACCGGGGGCACGGTGATCGACGGCCTGTCCGCTCCGGGAGCGACTCCGGGACATCCGACGGTCATACTCGATGGATCGCTGGCCGGCTCGGGGTCGGGAGTCGAAGTCACCTCATCGGGAAACCTGGTCCGCGGGTTGGCGATCAGGAAGTTCCCCGGAGCGGGAGTGGCGGTCTCCAATCCCGCCGCCGAGCGGAACACGATCAGCCAGAATCTGATCTATGATAACGGGGCGTTGGGGATTGGCGTGTCAGGCGGGGCGGTGCCTATTAGCATTGACACCGTGCTGTTGGCCGGTTCCGACTCGGCATACTATGTCGCTGGCGTGGCTTCTGAGAAGGCGACCATCGAGTTGTTCCTCGCCGAGCGCTACCTGGGGAAGGACACAGTGCAAGACCCGACCGGACATGGGGAGGCGTGGCTGTATCTGGGTTCGGACACGGCGGACGATGTCACCGGCCATTGGTCTATCCCGGCGGTCAACAGTCGCGCCTGGTCGTATGTCACCGCGACTGCGACTGACACTCTCGGGAACACCTCCGAGTTTGCCTTGAATCGTCGCTTGGTTCCCGACTCGCTGATCTACACGGCGTATTGTCCGGTCCACATGATCGTGACCTCACCGGATGGCCAGGATTCCATCGGGCCGGAGTTCAATACGTTCGGTTCGACCGCGTCGTATGACGACACGCACGACTGGGGGGTGGGGCCGAATGGGGTGCCGGACGAACCCGACAAGCAGGTGACGATCACGAACATCAGGCCCGGTCTGTACAGAATCGAGATCCTGCCCGACGAGGGCGCGATTGGCTACTACTTCTTTGGCATTCGGGTCGATGGGACGGAAGCCAATCACTGGGCCAAGATCGATGGTTTTGGCGACACGACGCATACGGAATTGCGATCGACGGCGTACCCCAATCCGGTGCCGTCGCCGGGGGAGATGGCGGTGGTTGGGTTCACACCCACCGCGCAGCGGCGCGGGGATATGGTCGCAGACGGCATCTACAATGTTCAGGACGTGGTCGCGCTGGTCAACTTTGTCTTCCGCGGTGCTGCCCCTCCGCATCCGTCGTTGTTGGCCGATGTCAACTGCGATGGATTCGCGGCGAACGTCCAAGATGTCGTGAGACTTGTCGAGCACGTCTTCCGTGGTGGCGCGGTGCCGTGTCCATGACCGCCGCGTGCCTTGGCACAACGGCCGGGAGCACGTTCCGCGGCGCAAATCCGGCGACGGAGTTCTGCGATCCCTGCGCGCCGTGAGGCGGGCAGGGCAAGGATGACACCGAGCCCGTGAGGTTCGCCCCTCGCGGGCTTCTTCTTGTGTCACCGAATCCCAGATCATTCGGCGGGGGAGAACGACTTCCGAGCGGTGAAGCGCCCGGACGGGCGATCTGCTTTGCCGACTTCGGTTGAAGGGAGACGGAGGGATCGGTAGACGCCCGCTGTAACCCCGAAACGACTCGCGGCTTGCGCGACTACGCGGATCAGCAGCGTCGAAGAATGTGTCTCAACGGGGGAGAAGCGGTTCGAAGGTTCCCGGGAACAGCTCCCCGGGCCGGACGGTTTTCGAACAAGCAGCGGCGGCCACAGCCGCGTCCTTGAGTTGCCCCTTCCGCGTCAGCGCCGCGCTGCCCAACCGTGGCCCGGTCGCTTATGACCAGAGTCTGAACTGGCCCGAACCGCTGCCTTCGCCGCATGTCCGCGCAGGACTGAATGCCATCCGGTGGCACAGAGCACTGCGCAGACCACGCGCGATCAGATCACAGGACGAAAGCGCAGTCACTCTGGGCAAGAGGCCGCCAACGCTCCGCTTGTAGGTAACAGGGAACGGCGGTGAACGCGGCCGCCCGGGCACGGTCGCTCCATCGGCGATCGCAGACTCAGACTGGTTTTCTGCCTCAGGAGTGCCGGTCGAGGCGATTCCGGACAGTCTGTGTGCACGTTTTGGCTTGACAGATGGCGTCGGGAGAGATATTTGTGTAGTGGGTGGACTGTTCGATCCCCCGTCTTGGAACGCGCGGGCTCTCCCGCGCACGGCCAGATGGCGGCCGCACCCTGCGGTGCCGGCGGGCATCATATCGTCGAGAGCAATTGAGTGTTCGTGTATCCTGCGATGCTGTACTGCATTCACCCGTGTACACGGCGACATGAATGGCGGCGGGTGTTGTACCTGTCCGGAAGCATCCTGCGTCTCACCGAGACGATCCCGGCGGTACGGTAACGGGGTCAGAGCGAGGGTTCGATGAATGCACCCACATGCGCACACCACTGGGAGATGATCAACATCTTGTTCGGCTTTGTTGCCTTCGAGAAGTGTTATCACTGCCGCGGGCTGCGCACCTTCTTCTCCCTGGAGCAGACCCCCTTTCTCGGCGAAAAATACCGCGAGGGCGACCATTTCTGGAGTCGCGTGGAGAACGCGCAGTCATTCCGCTTCGACCTGTGCTGCTGCAACTGCGGCCGGGTGGAGCGTTTTGACGAGTTGATGGGCTTGCTGCATTGCACGGGATGCCTGCCGGAATGCGAGGTGGATGTCCTGCGCCGCCGCTACGAGGCGGAAGGGAAATGGATCATCGTCGCCTTCGGATTCCTGCCCGACGCAAACACGCCAGCCCGGACAATTGCTGACGAGAAACTGGCGATTCTGAGTGACTATTTCAACCAGCGCCGACGTCCGGGGCGGGCGCCGATCGCGGTCGTGCCGTTCACAATGATCCCTGATATCTCCCTGTGCCGCGGAGACTTCCTGCACGATGTGGGGATGCTGTCGCAGGAACCGCCGGGGGAGCGCCAGCCGTTGCTGTGAGACCTGGCACAGGTCACGGCCCGAAACTTCCAGGAGATAGAGCATGACGACTCAGGACCTGATCGACCGAATCGGATTGAAACCGCTCAGCCGCTTCGCCCACCGCGACGTTGACGGTGTGTTCATTTCGGACATGGTCAGCGACGTGATGGCGCACGCCAAGCCGGGGAATCTGTGGCTGACCCTGCAGACCCACAAGAGCATTGTCCCGGCCGCGAACCTGGTGGACGTGGCGGCAATTGTGGTCACCAGCGGCAAGGATGTCCCGCAGGAGACCGTCGATCTGGCCAGCAAGTACGACATCGCGCTGCTGGTTAGTGAGCTCACGACATACGAGCTGGTCGGGTTGCTGCATGCGCTCGGCCTGCGACCCCGCTAGCCGGGGTGCCACCTCGAGGTGTTGCGGGCGGCGATGACATCGCCTCCGCGAGGGGAATCGCGTGGACATCCGGACGATCAGGGAGGCGCTCGACGCCGCGGTTATCGAGGGGGAAACGGCGCTGGACACCATCGTGGAACATGTGTACGCCTCCGACTTGATGAGCGATGTGCTCGCGTTCGGACGGGCCAACTCCATCCTGCTCACGGGATTGGCGACGCAGCAGGCGGTGATCTCTGCCCACATGGCGGAGTTCAGGGGCGTGGTCTTCGTCCGCGGCAAACGCCCGAAGGATGGTTCGATGTCGTTTGCCCGCGACCACCAGTTGGTGTTGCTATCGACGGGTTTGGATATGTACGAGGCCTGCGTGTGTGTGGGGTCACCGGTGACGCTGCGACGGCCGCCCGCTGAGGCCGCGGCGGAGCCGCAGATCGCGACCGGCATCCTCCTGCAGAAGGAATTCCCGGTGCAGGGGGGGAGCTTCACCGATGCCGGGTTAGTGTCCACGGAAGTGAAGGCCCTGCTGAAACAGATCGGCTTCGAGCCGCGACTGGTGCGGCGGGTGGCGATTTCCACCTACGAAGGTGAGATGAACGTCGTCATGCACGCCGATCGGGCTGTCGTCCGCCTGGCGGTCACCCCCCAGTCCATCGAGGTGATCATCGAGGATCAGGGCAAGGGGATACCTGACATCAGTCTGGCGATGCAGGCGGGGTATACCACCGCCACCGAGGAAATGCGGGCTATGGGATTCGGATCGGGAATGGGACTGCCGAATATCAAGAGCAACGTCGACAATCTGCACATCGAAAGCGTGGTCGGACGGGGTACCACGTTGCGAATGCGGTTTCGCGTCTGAGTCGGCCGGTCAACCGGCGCGACGGGGAAGCAGCACACGACGTATTTCCACGCCCATAAGATCGACACGGACAGGTGCCGGGGGCACATGGCCTGCATGCGCTCTTGCCCGACGCGGGCGATCCGTGTGCGCAACGGCAAGGCGGTGACCAATGACGAGTTGTGCATCGATTGTGGTACCTGCGTCACTGCTTGCCCGTCGGGTGCCATCAACGTCGGCACCGACCCGGTGGCGCAGATCTCGCGCTTCCGTCACCGCGTGATTGTCCCATCTCCGGTCCTGTACTCGCAGTTTGACCCCGGGATCCATCCCTACATCCTGCATCTGGCGTTTCGTGAGCTGGGTTTCGATGAAGTGGTCGATGTGACCACCTCCGCGGCCGCGCTGGCGACGGCGCTTGTCAAGTACATGAAGGCCTACCGCGGGCGCCTGCCGCTGATCTCCTCGTACTGCCCCTGCATCGTGCGCCTGATTCAGGTCAAGTACCCCGACCTGGTGGAACTCCTGGTGCCGCTGGATGTCCCACGCGAGATCACCGCCCGAGAAATCCGGCGCAGCTTGCCGCAGAAACTGGGACTGCAGCCGGAGGAGATCGGCGTCATTTACATCGCCACGTGTCCAGCGAAGATCGTCTCCGTCACCGAGCCGGCGGAGAAACAGCGCTCATGGTTCGACGCGGTGGTCTCGATCCGCGACATCTATTCGGCACTCCTGCCCCACGTGATGGCGATCAAACAGGAATTCGATCCACGCCAGGTCCCGGACGATTTCGTCTTCGAGACCGGGTGGGTGCGCATGGGGAGCATTGCCCGCGCCGCGCGAACCGAGCGCTGGCTGGCCGTGTCGGGCCTGGATCATGTGACCAGGATCCTCGATGATATCGAAAACTCCCGTCTGAGCAACACCGACTTCGTGGAAATGCTGGCCCATATGCTCGGTTGTGTCGGCGGCCCCCTGAATGTGGAAAACCCCTACGTCGCCCGCACCAACAGCATCAAGCAGAGCCGGCTGTACGAGAGACGGATCCAGTGCGACGAGGAGGAGATCGAACTCAAGCTTCACGCCGGGTACTTCGACCTTGAACACCCGCTGCTGCCGCGCCGCACGACCTACTTCGATACCGACCTGGAGACTTCGATCAAGAGAATGAACGAACGCGAGCGCGTCTACCGGAAGCTGCCACAGATTGACTGCGGCTGCTGCGGCGCACCGACCTGCATGGCATTTGCCGAGGACGTGGTACACGGCGCCGCGCAACTGACCGACTGCCTGCCGCTTCGGGAACACGGTCGGCCGGGCGCGCGGGAGGAGGCACGGTGATCGTCGCAGACTATGCTGTCCTGTTCGCGCCGTTCCAAGGTGTGCCGGGGGACCTCATCCCCCTGCTGCAACATGTCCAGGCCGAAAGCGGGTACATTTCCGAGGAGGCGACCGCGCACGTGGCACGGTTTCTGCGGATGTCGGAGAATGTCGTCTTCGGTGTGGCCTCGTTCTATTCGCAGTTTCGCTTCACCCCGCCGGGACGGCACTCGGTGAAAGTGTGCCTCGGCACCGCCTGCCACGTGCGCGGCGGCGAGATTCTCTCCAGGACTCTGGAACGGGACCTGGGCATCTTTCCTGGGCAGACCACGGCCGATCGCCGCTATGATCTGCAGCGAGTTGCCTGTCTGGGGTGCTGCGCATTGGCCCCGGTCCTGCAAGTGGGTCCGGACATCTACAGCCAAGTGACGGTCATCCGTCTGCGGGAGATTCTGGGGGCCTATGCCTAGCTTCCCGTCGGCACAAGAGTCCGCGCGCCGGAAGTGGGCGGAGCTGCAGGCCAGCCCGGTCCCGGTGGTCTACTTGGGCACGGCTTCCTGCGGCCGGGCCGCTGGTGCCACGGGCGTGCTCGACGCGATCAACCGTACCCTCGGTGACCAGAAGCGTGATGCTGTCGTGGTTCAGGTCGGATGTGTGGGGCCGTGCTATCTGGAGCCGCTGATGGATATCGTGATGCCGGGTCGCCCGCGCATCAGTTACGCCAATGTGACGCCGGAGAAGATCGAGCCCATCATCACGTCCCATCTCGGACGCGACGAGCCGTTCATGCGCCACGCGCTAGCGTACCACGGCACCGACCACGCCGGCGGCAACGGGTACAGCGGGAAGCTGCCGCGATTCTTTGATCTGCCGATGCTGAAGCCGCAGGTGCGCGTCGTGCTGCGCAACTGCGGCTTCATCGATCCGGAGGATATCGACCACTATCTGGCGAATGACGGATACGTCGGCCTGATGAACGCGCTCGCCATGAGTCCGGAGGCGGTGATCGCCGAGGTGCGTGAGGCCGGGTTGCGCGGCCGGGGAGGTGCGGGGTTCCCAACCCACAAGAAGTGGGAGATCTGCCGGGCGGCTGCCGGTGAGGCCAAGTATCTGATCTGTAATGCCGATGAAGGCGACCCCGGCGCCTTCATGAACCGCTCCCTGCTGGAGGGCGATCCCCATGCAGTACTCGAGGGGATGCTGATCGCCGCCTACGCGATCGGCGCCACGGAGGGATACATCTACATCCGCGCAGAGTATCCCCTAGCCATCGCCCGGCTGAAGACGGCACTGGCGCAGATGCGGACGTGCGGGCTTCTCGGGAGCGACATCCAGGGCTCCGGTTTCGATCTCGACATCACGATCAAGGAAGGCGCCGGGGCGTTCGTCTGCGGTGAGGAGACCGCGCTGATCGCGTCGATCGAGGGGAGCCGTGGGATGCCGCGCTCACGACCGCCGTTCCCGGCGATCGCCGGTCTGCACGGCATGCCCACGATCATCAACAACGTGGAAACGCTGGGAACGCTGCCGCACGTGCTGCGCCACGGCGCGGCCTGGTACAAACAGTTCGGCAAACCGGGCAATTACGGCACCAAGACGTTCTCTCTCGTGGGCAAGATCCGTCGCGCCGGGCTCATCGAGGTCCCGCTCGGCACACCCCTGCGCAAGATCATTTTCGACATCGGCGGCGGGACGACCAAACCGTTCAAGGCGGTGCAGACCGGTGGTCCCTCGGGTGGCTGCCTGTCGGAGGAGTTTTTGGATACACCGCTGGATTACGAGTCCCTGGGCGCGGCCGGGTCCATCATGGGATCCGGCGGCCTGATCGTCATGGATCAGGACACCTGCGTGGTGGATCTGGCGCGCTACTTCCTGAATTTCACCCAGCAGGAATCGTGCGGCAAATGCTCCCCCTGCCGGGTGGGGACCCGGCACCTGGTGGAGATTCTAACGCGTGTCACCGACGGCCAGGGGGAGCCCGATGATCTGACCACGCTGGAGAATCTCGGTGAGGCGATCAAACGCGGCTCGTTGTGCGGTCTGGGTCAGACGGCACCCAATCCGGTGCTGACCACGCTGCGGTATTTCCGGCCGGAGTACTTGCTGCACGTCGCCGAGAAGCAATGCTCGGCGTGTGTGTGCCGGGAATTGACCGAGTACCGTGTCGTGCCCGAGAAGTGCACGGGGTGTCAGCGCTGCGTCAGCGCGTGCCCGACCGGTGCGATCACGGGACCGCGCGCCGAGCCGCACAACCTCGATGCCAGCAAGTGTATCAAGTGCCGCGCTTGCTATGAAATCTGTCGCTTCGACGCCATCGCGGGCGACGCCATCATCATCAGGTCCGGACGGAGACTTGCCCATGAGCCATCCGCCTGAACCCGTGACGCTGAGCGTCGACAATCGTGCGCTTGTGGTGCCGCACGGGTCCACCATCCTCGAGGCAGCCCGCCGCCACGACATCTATATACCCAGTCTCTGTGCCCACAAGGACCTGACGCCGTTCGGCGGGTGCCGCCTCTGCATCGTGGAAGTCGACGGCATGCGCGGCCTGCCGACCGCGTGTACGACTCCGGTCGAACCGGGAATGGCCGTCAGGACACACACCGCACTCCTGCACGAGATGCGGCGGGAGATCCTCCAGCTGGTTCTCAGCGAGCATCCGTGCAGCTGTCTTGTCTGCGATGAAGCCACCGAGTGCCGGAACTACGCGACAACCATTCGTAAGGTGGGAGTGACGACCGGTTGCCGCTGGTGCCCCAATGACGGCCGCTGCGAATTGCAGGAGGTCGCGGCGTACCTGAAGCTCTCGGAGATCAAGTACCCGGTGTCCTACCGCGGTCTTGTCGTGGAGAAGAATGATCCATTCTATGACCGGGACTACAACCTCTGCATCCTCTGCGGCCGCTGTGTACGGGTGTGCCAGGAGGTACGCGCCGCGGGGACGCTGGCCTTCAGCCGTCGCGGATACCAGACGATCATCGGCCCGGCCTTCGGCCGCTCCCACCTGGACGCCGGATGCGAATTCTGCGGTGCCTGCGTCGAGGTGTGCCCAACAGGTGCCTTGTCCGAAAAAGCGAACAAGTGGGACGGCAAGCCGGACCGCGAGGAGATCACCACCTGTCCGCTTTGTGGTGTCGGTTGCCAGCTGCGGCTCCTGGTGAGAAGCGACGAGGTCATCGGGACACTGCCTGCCGACGACCCGCTGATCAACAATGGACAGTTGTGCGTGAAGGGACGCTTCTGCGTCGCCGCCCTGGTGAACGGGCACGAACGTGTCGCCAGACCCTACCGGGTGCACGAGGGCCTGCGGACCGAGATCACCTGGGTGGAGGCGCTCGATCGCGCGGCGGAGGCACTCGCAGCTTGCGCGCCGGATGAGTTCGCGTTGCTCGTGTCGCCCGACATGACCAATGAGGACCTCTACATCGCCCAGAAGTTCACCCGGGTCGTGGTGGGCTCGCCCCACGTCGATACGAGCGCGCGTCTCTTCTATGGTGACGGTCTGAGCGCGTACCTGCGCCTGCTGGCCGCGAGCGTCCCTCTGTCGGAGGTAAAGCAGGCCGCGGCGATTCTGTGTGTCGGCTTGGATACGCGCTTCGGCCGCTCGGTGGTCGGTGTGGAACTGCGGCGGGCCATTCGCCGCGGCGCAAAGATCATCACGATCCATCCGCGCTCACACAGTCTGGGCTTCATCAGCGATCGGTGGCTGCAGCCCGCGCCGGGGACGGAACTCGACTTGATCCGTGCGCTCGCCGAGCTGACTGCGGGCCGTGCTTGCGAGGCCGATGCCGACGTGCAATCGTCCGCGCACCTGCTGCGGCAGGCCTCCACAGTCGTCATCTTGGTCGGCTCGGAGTACATGGCGCACGGCGACAGCGGTGCGATTCTGGAGGCCATCGCGCAAATCGCCGACAATCTCGGTGCGGCGGTGATGGCTCTTCCGGCGCAGAGCAACCTGGTCGGCTCATTGCTGATGGGTGCCTACCCGGAACTCCTCCCCGGAGGATTCACGGCCGACGATGCCGAATCACGGGAGCGACTGGCGAAGCAGTGGGGCACGGTGCTTCCTGAGCCGGTCACATCATGGAACATAGCGGCGCTCTCTTCTGCCCGCCGGGTGAAAGTGCTGTATCTGGTGGGCACATTGGTACCTGCGCCGCGCACACTCGCAGATATCATCATCTTCCAAAATATCTATCCGCCGACACAGGTCCGCGATGCCGATGTGGTCCTCCCGGCCGCCGCCTTCACCGAGGTGGACGGTTCCCTGGTCAATGGCGAGGGTCGGGTGCAACAGGTACGGCCGGCGGTCGCACCGCCCGGTACAGCGCTGCCCCATTGGGAGATTCTGTGTCGCCTGGCGCGGCGACTCGGTCGGCCGGGATTCGAGTTTGCCAGCGCGCAGGACGTCCGGAAGGAAATCTCTGCACTTGTTCCCGGCTTTGGTGACCCGATGGAACCCACGCGCCGACCCGGGCTGTTACCCGCCGGAGTCCCGTCTGCGGTATTCGCCGCGCGGCGCGGCAAGCCGGGACAGACCGGCCGCTCCGCTCCGTACTCGCTCAGCATCTCGTTGGCGGAGCATACATACCATGGTTATTCACTCTCTCTCTGGGTAGAGGGGGCCGCCAGGATCTTCGTCGAGGAGACGCTGGATATCAATCCTGACGACGCCGCGGCACTGGGTTTGTCTCCGGGCGAGCGTGTCGTCGTGACCGCGGAGGGATTCGAGCGCACTTGGCCGGTGCGTATTCACAGGGAGCAGCGGCCGGGCACGGCGCACGTGGTCCTGCATCCCGGGCAGGAACTCGCCGCCAATCCCTATCCGGTCAGCATAAGGAAAGCCGATGTTTGAGGTGCGTGACAACCGGATGGTTGTACCGAACATCCACCTGCTGACCTTCGTGGCGCCGACCATCGCCCGCGAGGCCAAGCCGGGACAGTTCGTGATCGTGCGTGCCGAGGAGGAGGGCGAGCGCATTCCTCTTTCCCTGGCAGATTGGGATGCAGAGCAAGGCACGATTACGATCAGTGTGATGAATGTCGGAAACACCACGAACCGGCTCGTGTCCCGTACTGCCGGCGAGCACATCCCCACGTTGGTCGGGCCGCTGGGGAATCCGACCGCGATTGAGCACTACGGAACAGTCGTGTGCGTGGGGGGGTGCTACGGGATCGGCAGTATCTTTCCCATCGCGCGCGCCCTGCAACAGGCGGGCAATCGCGTCATCACGATTCTTGAAGCACGCAGCCGATATCTTGTCTACTGGGAGGATCGGTTCTCGCAGGTCTCGCATCGTGTGGTCGTGATCACCCGCGACGGGACCAGGGGGTACCGCGGTCATATCGGCCTGCTGCCGCAGATCCTCAGCGCCCTTGATGAACGGGTGGATCGCCTGATCCTGAACGGGTGCACGTTCCTGATGATGCGCGGGTCGGCGACGAGCCGCCCGTTGGGCATTCCCACCGTGGTGAGTCTCAATCCGATCATGATCGACGGCACCGGCATGTGCGGCGTCTGCCGCGTGAGTGTGGGCGGCGCCACACGCTTTGCTTGTGTCCACGGTCCAGACTTCGACGGCCACCAAGTGGATTGGAGCGAGCTTCTGCAGCGGCGCAAGAGCTACCTGCGGGAAGAGGTCGTCTCCCTTCGCAGCGGCCGCTGCGAAGAGCACGCGGCGCAAGTGCGGAACTGACAGATGTCCAAACCGCCAAGCAAGAAACTGGACCTCAAACGGCGCGAGATGCCGAAGCAGCCGCCGGAGGTGCGCCGCCATAACTTCCACGAAGTCGCGCTGGGTTATCCGGCCCAGATCGCGATCGAGGAGGCCGCCCGCTGTATCCAATGCGCCGCCCGCAACTGTGTCGACAACTGCCCGGTGGAGATCGACATCCCGAAGTTCGTCCAGTGCATTGCCGAAGGTGACTTCGCGCAAGGGGTCAGGATCCTCAAGGAGAAGAACCTACTGCCTGCGATCTGTGGCCGGGTGTGCCCGCAGGAAGAGCAATGCGAGGGGACCTGTTCGCTGGGCAAGAAGAGCGGGCAGATTGCCATCGGCCGCCTCGAGCGCTTTCTCGCCGA
>Ga0315277_10006921_pt1 | contig 14746 bp, 11 predicted proteins | sample YL17G05_15_MG_FD_203695 | JGI IMG/M metagenome (GOLD analysis project Ga0315277, IMG submission 203695) | Sediment microbial communities from Yellowstone Lake, YNP, Wyoming, USA - YL17G05_15 | ecosystem: Environmental > Aquatic > Freshwater > Lake > Sediment | place: USA: Wyoming | collected... | reverse complement strand
GAAGCACTCCCACACCTGGGAGCACATGTAGTCACTAGGAGGAAGTTGACCGAACGTCGGGTAAAGCGTTGATCTCTTGGGGCATAGCAGGTCAATCCTGCCTTACCTAGCGGGGTGAACATCCGTTAGAAGACAACACGATGACACAATTCCCTGCGCGCTGCCTCTCAAGTGCGCAACGCGTTCCCTGAGATCTCGGAACGGCTGCTCACCATACTTGGGGATGGCCACTACTACAGTATCTTCCAGCCCGTTATAGACCAGTGTCGGTCCTCGGGACGCGTGCAGCGCATAGATCACAGCGGGGCGGTCCCCAAGGAACATGAGCGACGATATGGGATCCCTTGACACATCGGCTGTTATGGAAGTGTTCCGGCGTCTGCTGCTTCTGCGCCTGCACCAAGCCGAACGTCTCTCGGGGAACTTCATAGAGAACCTGCTGTCGTGGGTGCACACCGGCTTTTCGGTTTTTTGCGGGCCACCTGTGGAAGCCGCCGCCTCGACCTCGCTGGAGTCTCAGGCCCGCTACATCACTCGCCCCGCTCTGGCCATGGACGCACTGCAAAAACTGCAGGACGGCAACCTGGCCTTGGAAACGCCGCCAGACCGAAGGACCGGCGCGACCTTGCTGGTCTTGGATCCGCTGGAGTGGATTCACCGGATAACCGCGCTTCCCCGATCCCGGGTGCCATGGCCAACGCTACTACGGCGCCTACTGACCAGAGTTGCAGACATTCACTGGGCCTCAGGATCGCGGGGCTGGAGGATGTAGCGCAACTCGTTGCGGGTCAGGTCGCAGAGCCAGGCGTAGTGGCCCGTGTAGAGATGGGAGGAAGTTGCCACTGGTGCTGATGGCGGCGGTGACGGTGGCGGCGGCCGTGGCGATGATCGTGATGTTGACGTTGTCGTTGATCGTTATGTTGTCGTTGATGTCGCCGTCGTTGCCGTTGTCGTTGTTGCAGCCGGTGTCACCGCCCTCGCCCGGAACGGCCTTTGAGCAATCCGATGACGCGATTCTAGGCCGATTCTGGGTCGATCATGGCGCAATTGTAAGCGATCCCGGTTCTAGTGCGATCATGACCTGATGGCCTACCGAGCCTTGCTCCATCCAATGGATTCCGCTTCCTGCGTAACGCATTCTGCGTAATCGGTGACCGGCCGCCAGGACTCAAGGCATTTGCACCGACTGAATCCACAGCCGGAAAAACCGGTCCGTAATGAGAAACGAGCCGTTGCCTCGATCAATGATGTCCTTCTCCAGGAGCACGCCCACCACGCGTTGCACATTCGAGGCTGAGCCGAGTCCATAGTGCCGCACGAACTCTCCGGCAAAAACTTTCACGCCGGCCGACTCGCCGGCCAGCCCCTTCAAGAACCGCTTCTGCGGGACGGTCAGCGACTCCCACAGCATGGTATAGGCGTAGTTTTCACGCTCCAACAACACCTGCACTGCCTTTTGGATCGTCTTGTCCATTACCTCTGCTTTCGGCTCACAGAACTCCCAAAGCACATGACAAAGATGTTGCATGTAGAAGGGATGCCCCTGCGTCAAATCGCATACGTCATGGATGCGCTCCTTGCTGATGACCTTGCCCGCGTCGGTGAACCGTTTGAGGATGAACGGCTGCCAGTGCTCCTCGGCAATCAGCCCGAGCGGATAATGTCCACCCGCCCGATACAAGGGCCGCGAGCGATCCATGAACATTTTTTGGATCAGATGCTTGCGGCTGCCGAGGAAGACGTAACCGACGTGTCGGTGATTCTGAATCACACTCCGCAGCTTCCGCTCCACCTGATCGTTCCCGTATTCCAGAATTTGCTGAAATTCATCGAACACCATAACGACATTCTGCTTGCCCTCAGCCGCGATCTTGGCCGGGGTTTCCAACACCTCGTCTAACGCCGGGCCGAGCTTGGCGTGCTTGCTCACCCCGAACGTCAGTACTGGCTTGCCGTCCTCGTCGACTGTTACACTGGGGGCGAGACTGCTGAAAAACCTTCTCGCGATTTCAAGAACCCTGTCCACAGACGTGCTCATGGACTCTGTGATCGCCTTGGCGACAGCCGTAACGAACGCGGCCTCGCTATCCGCCGGCCAGAGGTCCACGTACGCGCAGACATGGTGCTTCTTGGGCAGCTTGGCGAGGGCGGCACGCACCAACGATGTCTTGCCGTAGCGGCGCTCGGAGAACACAAACAGCTTCTCGCGATTCTCCATCGCCCGCACCAGATCAGCAATCTCCTTCTGCCGGTTGCAGAAGGCATCGCCGCTGACCACACCGCCATACTCGAAAGGATTCTTCATATTACGCAAACTGCGTTACGCAATTTGCATAATACCCCATCACATCCGGCCCGTAAAGCGTTTACCGGCTAAACTGTCGACCCCACGCCTCCAGCACGAGGCGGCGGGTGCGGTATTCGCCGAACTTGGAAATCTCGCGACCTCCAGCATACCTCGGGAGACCTGAGGCGTGGAAATCAGTGGAAATCAGGGACGCTCACCAATTTCATGTGTTTCCTTTTCACTGACGGATTTGAAAAATAGCTGGAGAAATAGGTGAGCGTCCCCAATTCCCGGAATGCTCTTGCCGCAGCGAGCGGCTCGAGTGCAGGCTAACGGACCAAGTTGCTGTTCGTGCCACGGCTTTCACGGGCTCAGATCGCAACCGCAGATTGCGAAAGCCTGCGTGTCTTGCCACCGACATCTGCCTGAGGCCTGCAAAGCCGGCATACCCTCGGATAATGCCCACGAATCAGGAAAGAGCTGCAAAGGCTGCCATGAGCACCATTCCCTTACATTTCGCAGGTCAGGTCTCTAATATTCGGCTCTCATCTCAGGCGAGCAGAATTCATTGTGAATCTTCGCGATCTTCGTGTCATCGTGTTGTTCTTACTGAGCCTCGTGTAATATGGTGACAATCCTGGACAGGGTAGGGGCACGGCGCGCCGTGCCCCTACATTCCTGAGATGTCACCGTATTTTGCGAAGCTCTGTAGAAGACAACACGATGACACGAAGGTCACCGAGGAGCATAAATGCGATTGGTTGCGGCCGAGTTAACGGCCTGACCCCTTTGCCTTTTGTAGCCAGCTCTCGTGGATCAAACGGGTCTTCTGACGTGTCCACTCGTCGCGAGTGAAGACGCTCAGCTCGTCGCGGGATAGCCCTGGAACTCCGGTGCCGAGCGCGCGTGTGCCGCCTTCCCTATCCTCGCTCAGATACCTGGTGTCCATCTCTACCGCATTAGCCCGAGCCCACTCACTCACGTGGGTGTCGGCCATGCTCTTGATATCGGCCTCAGTCCAACTGGGAAAATCCAGATGCCGCTCGAGCCATAGCGCGACGGGCCGCGTTACGAAGTAGGGCCGATGGCTCGCACCTGGTTCGAATCCGGTTTCGAAAATTCCCTCCGCGCTGCCTCTCAATTGCGCAACGCGTTCCCGGAGATCTCGAAACGACTGCTCACCATACTTGGAGATGGCCACTACAGTATCTTCCAGCCCGTTATAGATCAGTGTCGGTCCTCGGGACGCGTGCAGCGCATAGATTGCGGCCGGGCGGTCCCCAAGGAAGATGAGCGACTGATACGGGATCCCTTGACACATCGGCTTGGAATTGTCCCAATACCCGCCGGGGCCGTCGAGGTTGCCTCCGCCTGCGAGCATGCAGGCATGCAGCCGTCGCTCCGTGGCGCACGTCAGGCTCAACACGAACGAACCCATGGAGTATCCCATGGCGGCGATGCGCCGCGCGTCTACTTCAGGGCGCTGCGACAGATAGGAGACGGCCTGCATCACGTCGGTCATCATCAAGCCTGCCAGCCGGCGGGCCAGCTCCGGCGGCTCTACCTTGTCGTGCGCCCGCGTTCCTGATTTCCGTTCCGCATTGCGTTCGCCTTCACCCGCAGGATCATAAGTCAACACAGCGGCTCCGGCGCGGGCGTAGACTATGCCGGAGTAAAAAGCATACCAGCTGTATTTATCGCCCCCGTGACCGTTCACTACAATGAGCGCGGGGATCTTTACCTGCCGCGAGCTGGGAAGGTAGAGAAAGGCCGGAATGCGCATGCCATACTGGGTGCCGTAGGTCACCCTCTCTGCCACCACTCCCGGCGCGGGCGTGAAGCGGCCGTGGGTTTTGGAAGCAAGAGGAGGCAGGGGATCCGGGACGAAGAGCGTTGCTTTAATGCGCGACCGCCACTCCTCTTCCTGTCTTGGAGTAAGTGTGCTATTCGTGGCAGTTTGGCCGGCCGGATCGAAGGCCGATACACCCAGGGAAACCAAGCGATTACCGAGCAGAATGCAAAGCAGAATCGAACCGCGCTTCATCTGTGCAGCCCCGTGTCCCACGACCTCCACTATCTGAATTGCAGGATGTTCCTATTTCTTATAAAGCTCCAGGATCGTAACCGAATGAGAAGGAAATTCATAGCTCATGTGGTTTTTCACGCCTTCCAGCTGCCTCTCTTTTATCGTGACATTCGCTGGCTTCTCAAACGTGTTCTCTGCCATGTAATGATTACCATCCAGCCATACCACATTGCCTCTTGGCTTGAGATCCCATTCTTCGAGCGCTATTTCCGCTATTATGTTTTCTGAGTCATGCAAATTGATCACCGCCAAATAAAGCGTGTCTCCGGCTTCAGTAACAGTTGCAGATGCATCCAGATAGGCAATCCTGCCAATGGCCTGAGGACGGCCCAGTTCATATTCGGGCGCGGGGAAGGTTTCGCACGCTACCGAAGAAGGACGATCGATAAGAAACGCGTGCTGTGCTTCATGCTGTTTATCCCGGGCTTATTCAGAGCCGCGACCGACAGGGAGCGGGGAGGAGGCACGATACTGTTTATAATCCCCGCTTGCTTCGCGCGCGGCTCTGAACGATCCATTACGGGGCCGCAGCGCTGAGTTGTCCGTTGTTACAGTATTTCTTGTTTCCGCGCGGATTCTAAGGGATAAACAGGAACAGGTGAGAGCGGCGCTCGCTCTCGCCGATGTAAATGGTTCCGTCCCGTCCTGATGCCATGCTGTCGAACTGGTATCCTCGCCAGGAATAGTAGGGGCTGCGGTCCACGGCGATTATGCCCAAATCTTGGAATCCCCCGTCCCTCGTGTTGTAACAGAACAAACGACAGGGCTCGAACCGCTCGCCGGCGACCACGTATACACGCCGGTCTTTGCCGATGGCCAGGGCTCGCAGCCGGCGCGAGATGCGGGGCTTCCCGAGATTGGTCAGTCTTTTCTTAGCCGGATCAAATGAGAAGAGGAAGCCATCGGAAGAACCGCCGTAAATGAGGCCGTCTTCGTCCCTGGCAAAGCATTCGATCACCGGATGTCCCACATAAGCCTGGACGGGATAGTACTCGCCGGGAATTTTCAGACCGGAGGACTGAATGTCGCCGCGAACGGGATCGTAGTATGCGAGGAATCCGCCGTCTCCGGAGGTGTACACCTTACCCGAATCGTCAATTACCAGGGCGCGCGGAAGACTGCGCCAATCCCGCTCCGGGCCATGAAAGACGATCCTATGGTCCAATTCGCCGAGGTCTTTGAACTTCTTTTGCTCAATCTGGTATTCGAAGAGATGTCCGTCCGGGTAGGCAATGCCATAGAGTGTGCGAGCGTTTGGATTGATGCAGAGTGCATAGACGCCGTTGTTCGGAACCGCTACTCCCAGGTCTTCGGCAGCACACAGTTCTCCTGCCATCAGCACCTGCTTGTCAGCTGCGGGATCGTACCGGTAGAGGTGGCCGCCTTCATAATTCAGATATGGCTTTTTGACATCATTCCATAGTGTCTTGTCGATGCTGCTATTGGCGTTCGCAATATTTCTATTAAGGTCAGTCTGACGCAGAACGTTGAGTCCCGTGCCGAAGTAAACGAGTCCCTCGTGGTCCTCGGCCAGAGCATGATGAATGCCCTGCTGCCCTTTGACTTTTCCCAGATGCTTGACCTTGTTGAGGGAAGGATCATAGACAAAAAGAAAAGCCTCCTCGCCGCTGGTACCTCCATACAGCTTCCCACTACGAGCAGCCAGCAAGGAGGTGATGGCACTCGAGTTGGCAGGGATCTGGTTCACCTCGGGATATCCTAGATCGCGCAGATCCAGGCGATGGCATTCGAAATCGGGATTGACCCAGTGCTGCGAGCGAATACCCGTCGAGCCCAACGAGATGACAGCGCAGACACAGAATAGGCGGATTGGCTTTAAGCCTGATCTCATGCCAGATTCACCAGTCGTTTACGGGGCACCCGAGGAAAGTGCCCGACATTCCTTTCCCGGCTTGTAGATCAAAAGCTCCATGGCATATGGGTGAACACCCGCGACTTTTCCTGCTTCCTTCTGAGCATCCTTCACCTCCACCGCAGCGCCGAGAAAGATGGTTCCGTCCGGTCCGGAGGCAGCGCCGCCACAGCCGAAAACCTTGCGGCCGTCCTTGGTTTTCAACACGCCCAAATTCTCGCGCTTGCGCAAGCTCAAGTCGTAAGCGATTAACTCGGAATAAGGAGAGACCTTCGATTTCTCGCGAGCTTGCGCCAACCGCGCGGCTTCCAGTCTTGCTTCGTAGTCAAAGTCAAGTCCTGCGGGTGCAAAGTAGATTTTGCGATCTATCCCGATAGTGAAAGCCAGGCTGGAATAGGGAATGTCTTTTCTATTCGAAGTGTAAAACCGTTCTGCACTCAGATTGGCCAGCTCAGTTGCCTTGCCCTCCGGACCGTCCCTAGGATCATATTTGAACAGAATCGAACTGCCACCGTCGACACCGTAGATGGCACGATCCACCGGGTCCCACTGAACAACTCGCCAAATGGCTTTCCGGTCCAGCATAGGGTTGGATAATCTTCGTGGAAACACAAGCGGATCGTAGGGAATTTGAACTGAGAGGTCGTACACTTGCTCGGTCCGAGCATCGTACTTCCAGATCTTCGCTTTCGGATAGCAGCCATAGACATTGCCGTCGTCATCGGCGGCGATGTGCCGCAGGTCGTCCCAGTTGTCTATCCGTCCCAGGTCCCGGGTTTTTTCTGCATTAATGTCATAACGATAGAGGTGGCCATCCCATGCGGTGCCAAATAGGTAATTCCTATTCGTGTCGATCGCAAGGCCATAGATCCCCCAGAGCCGATTGATCAGGCCGAGATCCTCCAGCTTATCCGTTTTGGGATCGTAACGAATCCAATGCGGGCCTTCCCAGCTGTACGGATCGATGCTGGGAGGGCCTGAATCTTCGCACATGGTGGCAAAGTAGATGCGCCCGTCTCTGTCCTCCACTGGCCGGGTATGGATCTTGCCGGCAGTCCGTACTCCCTTCCCTGTTTGGCCGAGAAAATCAGCGAGATCCGCGATGTGCCGCATGCGCTCGGTCTTGGGATTGTATTGATAGAACTGGCTGGAACCGGCGTGCGTGCACAGGCCTATATAGAGCCTGCCGTCCCGGGCAGCATAGAGAGCGCTGAACATAGATGTTTCCTTGTGATTTCCCGGGAATTCGCGTGTCTCCACGCAAGCAAACTTCTCTTTCGTCTGGGCAAACCCCAGGCTCTGCAGACTCGTGCAGGTCAGTGCGATAAAAAGTGCAATTCTCATCCCATTTGGCAAGAATTCTCTGTGTTTTTTGCGCCATCGTGCCTTCGTGTTGGCCTTTGAAAAGACAACACCAAGACACCGGACAATTGCGGATTGTAGATTGCGTATTGCCCGTTCGATTTCTTCAAATTCGCAATCCGCAATCCGCAATTGCGAGATACAAATTCTCAGAATTACGATGTTTGAATCAAAGGGCTCCTGTCCTTCTGCATCAGTTTGAGTCCGAATCACACCTGGTCTGGCATCACGTACGGTGGCCGGTAGGGCCTGCTCAGAAGGCGATTGGCCGCCTCATCATTCGGGAAACGTTCCGCAAGCGCATCGAATCTCAATGTGCGGCCAGTTCGATAAGCGATATTCGCCAGATGGCTGAGAGCCGCAGAGAGATGTCCCTCCGAAATGTCGGCAGTCAGCGCCGCTGCCTTTCGGCTGCGCACCGCCTGGATGAAGTTGGCAAAGTGGTCGAGATTGGCCGCCGGATCACCGGTGCTCTCGGCCTTGGGACCAGGCTTGCGCGCGCGGCCGAGGAATGTGTAGTAGCTGGTATAGCCCGGCATGACCATGTACCCTTCCGAGCCATAGAAGATCACCCCCACCGTGTTTTCTTCGCCCCTGCTCTCAAATACGTCGCCGATGCCGGCCTCGCGATTCGTAATCCAGTGGCGAACCTCGAACTGCAGCAGGAGGTTACGTCCTTCGTACTGGTAGGATGCAATCTGGGTGTTGGGGGTTTCCTGATCGTCGCGGTGGACGAAGTGGCCACCCATCGATTGGATCATGGTCGGATGCATGTCCAGGCCCAGGCCCCAACGCATGATGTCCAGTTGATGAACTCCCTGGTTGCCGATTTCGCCGTTCCCGTAATCCCATGAATAGTGCCACACTTCGTGAAAGCGTACCCTTGCGAAGGGCTTCATCGGAGCGGGGCCAACCCAGAGATCGTAGTGCACTCCGGGGGGCACCGGTTCCTCCTTCACCCTGCCGATGCTCTCCCGCCATTTGTAGGCCATACCACGGGCCATGTAGACTTCGCCGATCACCCCTTCCTTCAGTTTTCGAATGCCTTCCTGCATGACGGCGTTGCTTCGGGACTGCGTGCCGTGCTGCACAATCCTGTCGTACTTTCGTGCGGCCTCGATGAGCTTGCGGCCTTCGTTGAGGGTGTGGGAAGCCGGTTTTTCCAAGAAAACATCCTTCCCTGCCCGGCACGCCCATATCGTCCCCAGGGCGTGCCAGTGATTGGGAGTGGCGAAAGAGACGGCATCAATCGACGGGTCCTGCAACAAATCCCGTAGATCAATGAAGGTTTTGATCTTCTTGCCGGAGAGCTTTTCGTATTGGGAGAGCCCCCGTTTCAGGACGGACTCATCAATATCGCAAAGCGCCGCAACCTCTACGTTATCCTTGGCCAACTGGTGAAAGCATTCGATGTGCTTCATCCCGCGCCGCTTCAGCCCGACGATGGCCACGCGGATACGGTCGTTGGGAGACGAGCGGGATGCAGCAATGGCGGGGATCCCCAGGATTGACGCGCCCGCCGACATCGCTGCAGCAGACTTGAGAAAGTTGCGTCGCGTTGGCCTTTCCATAGCCGCCTCTTCAAGCCTTGCAGTTACGGTTAGAAGATGATCCGGGCGCGGAGCCACACTGCCCTGCTTCTGGCTCGGTCAGCGGCGCGATCGGTGCCGAGCAGCGTGGCGGTGCTGCCAAACGCCGGCTGGCCAACAGTGATCTCCCCGCTCGCCGTGGGACTCCTGAAGTTGGGATGGTTGAAGACATTCATCGCAGCCGCAGTCAGCCAGAGCTGCTTGCTCTCCGAGAAGCGGCACTTCTTGGTGAGGCTGATGCTGGCGTGCCAGAATCCGGGTCCTAACAGGATGGTTCTGCCTGCGGTTCCAAGAGCGGTTGCAGCCGGATTGACAAAGGCGCTGGTATCAAACCACTTGATGTTGGGGCCGCCGGTGAGCCGCGGGCCGTTATTGCCGTCGCCGACACGATCAGGCCGGGCCGTCTGGCTGGTACAATCCCCGTTCGTCAACGGATTATTGCTGACACGGCACGGCGTAAACCATTGACCGCTGCCCGCGAAGAGTTCCGGCTGGAGTTCCCATCCACTGACGATTTGATTGACCCAGGCCGGCAGCCCGTTTAACAGTCTGCGCTCCCGGCCGAACGGCAACTCCCAGATCGCATAACCGGTCAAATTGTGCTTGCGGTTGTAGCCAACTCGGCCCCGGTCTAAACTCCGATTGTTGGCGTCGGTCGCGATGCCTTTCGCATCATTATCGTCTTGATCGATAACATCAGAGATGTTGTTGCTCCAGACATATCCCAGCTGCAACGCAAATCCCTTGCTGAATCTCCGTCCCGCTTCGAGCTGAAGCCCGTGGTAGATCTGGTTGCCTCCATTCTGCATATATTCAACCGTGGTCGTGTAGCCCTTGCTGTTATAAGGCCGTGAGCTGTCAAGAGCGGCGGTGCGTCGTTGGTTGATGTCGCGGGCGTAGACAAGGTTGGTGCTTTTTGTGCCGACGTACGAAGCGCGGAAGGAAATCTCCGAAACCACCTTTTCCAGAGTCAAATTCCACTGTTGGATGTATGGGTTCGCAAGGTGCGGGTCGAAACCCTTGGCTACAAGACCCGGCGCTCTTTCCCCGGCAATCGCCGCCGGAAAGGGGTAGGGGAACATGAAGGTCGTTTTTGGAATGATGCCCGTCTTGGAATCGGCAGCAGGGTTGGGCAGCTGCCTGCTCCCCCGGTTGAGGATGCCGTCTGCAGCCAATTTTGCAAATAATCCTTGGCCGAGCATGTCCGTGAATTTTCCCCATCCTCCGCGAACAACGAAGGTCTCGGAGTTACGCGGACGCCAGGCAAATCCGATGCGGGGCGCAATGTGTGCGCCGGAAAAGTGCAGGGTTCTTACAGGCAAACCCACCGCAGTCGCCTCGAGCACCGGTACGCCAAAAGCGGTATTGACAGGAGTGTCGGGCGCCGCCTTGATCATGCTGCCCGTGGCCGGGTCGAAGTTTTGCAGTGCGTTGTTCTTGTTGTAGATCGGGCCCTGATAATCCAGGCGTACGCCAAGGTTGAGGGTCAAGTTGCTCCGGAACTTGAAGTCGTCCTGGAAGAATAGCCCGTAGTTCGTGCTTCGCATATAGGTATTGGGACTGATACCTTGCACGTTTGTCTGATAAGGAATTCCCAGCAGGAAGTCCGCGTAAGCGCTGCCCGCATAGGTGCCCTGAAACTGGAAAGAGCCATGGGCTCCTGCAGGAATTCTGGTACTGTTAGGCTGCTCCCAAAAGATGTTGATACCGCTCTTGATGGTATGGCGCCCTCTGATCCAGGATGCCGTATCTGTCAGTTGGTAGCTGGGCGAAATCGTTGAGCTCGTGGCCTGCTGCTGGAGTGGCGTGAGCCCAGTAATGGTCATCATGGGAAAGCCTCGTGCGTCGGGCACGGGTATGTCCGATGGAAACTGGATTCCGGCCGCGCGTAATACCTCCAGTCCGTTGTTCGATCCGCCACCGGGACTGTTGTCGCGCGTAAATCCCACCCGAAACTCATTCAGCAAGCTAGGTCGAATTGTGTAGTTGTGTGAAATCGCTCCTGAGTAGAGCTTGCGCGTGCCGGTCCGGAATCCCATCTTGGGCATGCTGCTGTCGAAGGCTCGGTTATCGAATTGGGTTCCTCCCACCCGGACGTAGAACAAGTGTTTATTATGGATCTGCTGGTCGATTCTCAAATCCAGGACTTCTTCTCGCGTGGTGCCGGTAGGGCCCTGTATCTGGAAATTGTTGCTCGTCGAGTTTGGATCAGGCTGGTTGGGAAGCTCGAAGAAATTATCCTGGAAGTACTTGGAGACTGGGCTGATCCTGCTGCCGGGAATGGTATTGTCGGCAAAAAGCTGGCCGGTAACGGGATCCTTGATTTTAGTGGTACCGAAGATCCCCTTGCGCATAGCCAGAGTCGGCACGTTGGCCACATACCAGGTGCTGCCTCTGGTCCGCTTGGACTGCCAGCTAAGGTTAAAAAATGTCTTGTCGTGGCCGTCGTATAGCCAAGGGATGTGAATCGGCCCGCCGATATTGCCCCCGAACTGGTGATTGAGCGTGGAATCCCTGACTGAAGCCGTGGCTTGTCTGGCGTTCAATCCCGGGGTGTTGTAGTAATAATAAAAATCGCCGCGCAGAGCATTGGTTCCGCCCATAGAGATCTGCTGAAAAATGCCCGGGGAGGCGTATTCCGCGCTATTGTTAACAGCCAGAATCTTAACCTCCTGCACGGACTCGCTGCTCATCACCACCGACCCAGCCGGGCCTCCGGCGCCAAAGGGCGCAGAGATGCCATCGATCTGAAACTCAGTCTGGTTGAAGTAGGCGCCGCCCATGCTGAAGCGGGTGCCGCTGTTCGTGTTTTGCACCAGCGGGTTCAGGCGCAAAAGGGTCCACGGCCTCTGCGAATCAGTGGTCGGACTGAGAAAGTGCACCTCGCCGCCCGGGATCGTGCCGCTGAGAGTGGAGGTCTCCGTGTCGATTGCGCCCGGCCTCGCTTGGACTGTCACCGTTTGGGTAAGTTCCCCAACCTCCATAACGACGTCCATACGTAGGGTTTGCCGAGAGTTGAGCTCGATGCCCTTCTTGGCAAATGTCTTGAATCCAGGCTGCGTCGCCTGGACTCGGTAAGTTCCTGCTACAACGTTCAGGAATTCATATCCGCCCTGATCGTCCGTGATTGCCGTCCGGGTGAAGTTAGTGTTCTGACTGATCACTATGACTTCCACCCCTGGCATCGCCATGCCTTGCTGGTCTCGGATGTTCCCGACAATGGCGCCAAATGTGGACTGCGCGTGCAGAAGACGTCCGTAGCCACCGATGAAAACCAAAGCCAGGAATCCTACTCCCACGCACCACTTTGTTCCAATCTTCATGGTCTCATCCCTCCTGCCTCGCCCGAGATTGCATACAGGAGTGAGACAGAACAAGTGTCCTGGGGTGGTTTAACGGTGGGTTTAACCGTTTCGCGGCGCGGATCAACGCCGACAGGCGGGGATAGCTTAACGCTAATTGGCTTCGAGATGAACTTTTGCCAGCAGGGTGAAGAACCTGGGATCCTGGCGGAGGCCATCGAACACGGGGTCCACTTTGAGCCAGGCCAGCCAGCCGTCATGATCCTCATACGCTTTCTCCAGCCACTGGAAAGCTCGATCCTTCTCACCGAGACCGATATGGATGAGGGCTATGTCGACTGCGGGGACGTACCTTCGCTTCGATTGCTCTACCAGCTCACCCAGCAGCTGCTGTGCTTTGACTCGGTTTCCCATCTGCGCATAGCACTGTCCGAGCCCTGCCACGATCAAAGGATTGCCCCCGGGAAGAGCCCTGGCTTTTTGTAACGCTGCGATGGCCTCGTCGTACCTCGCCATGTGTTGATAGGCCAATCCAAGGTGCAAATACCCCGATGGGAAGCCCGGATTCAGATCCAGGGTCTTCCGGTATTGTTCTATCGCCTGTTCGTGCCGGCGCATGGAGCTATAGATTCTCCCAAAGTCCCTGCCGATCGCAGGCGAGAGCGGATCAAGTTCCTGGGCTCGTTTCATTTCTTCCAAGGCTTCGTTAAAGTGCCCTGTTGCCCTCAGATAGCTGGAGTACCACTGGTGGCCGGTTGCGTAACCGGGATTTAGTTCGAGGGCGCGCTTATATTCGCGCTCGGCCTCCAACCATTCCCAATCGTAGAACGATTTAACAAATCCCAGCGATCCGTGCGCCTCGCCGAGCGTGTCATCGATCTCCAGTGCCTTCAGTGCTGCCGCCTTGGCTTTCAGCATCACTTCCTTCGGGGATGAAAGACCATAGGAAGCCAGCAAAGCGTAGGCATCAGCCAGGGCGGCATACCCCAGCGCGTAGTTCGGGTCTTCCACGACAGCCTGTTGAAAGTACTCGACAGATTGCCTCAAACCCACTTCGGTTCGCTTGTTCCAGTAATAACGTCCCTTTAGATGGAGATCATAGGCTTTAGGGCTTGCGGTGTAGGCTCGTGCCAGTCGCTCGTACTGTTCGCCAGCCAGGCGGAATCTCAGGGCGTCGACAATGGCCCGAGAAATCTCCTTCTGGATCGCGAACAAGTCCTTCATATCGCGTTCATAGGTCTCCGACCAGAGATAATAGCCGTCGGCCATGTTGATAAGCTGCGCTGTCACGCGCAGCTGATTTCCAGCCCTCCTTACGCTCCCTTTCAGCACCGTGTCGACATTGAGCAATTCGCCGATTTGACGGACCTCCTGGACCTTTCCTTTGAACTGGAAAGCGGAGAATTGAGAGAGAACGCGCAGTCCGTCTACCTTGGTCAACCCGCTGATCAGCTCGTCGGTCATTCCGTCGCATATGTACTCTTGGTCCTTTTGTGGGCTCAGGTCCACGAACGGAAGCGCCAGAATAGAGGAGAACGGACCTCGCGATGGAACTGCCATCTCTGAGCGCCTTTCTGCGATATCTGTCTTGCCTCGTTTCAGGAAGAAAAAACCCGACCTGGACGGCGTGGCTAACCAGTAGGCGGCCAATCCAACCAGGACCAGCACGAGCGCCAACACAATTCGCTTCCAGTCAAACCAGGATCGAAGCCTGGACTTGAAACCAGTTCCGCGCTCAGCATGGATCTCCCGCCGCCGGAAGACCGGAACATAGCTACCCTTGGGCAACTCAATCAGCACGGGATCCAGTCGACCTTCGGTCTCATAGTATTCTGCGAGTTTGCCACGGACTCGGCGAGCCTCAACCCTGACTACGGCATCGATTCGAGGATCGTAAGATTCTCTCCTGTCGAAGACTTCGACACCAAGGGTGTACTCCTTGAGCTTGTCGCCTTGACCTTTCGCCGCCTGCTCAACGGCGTAGCGCAAGAAACGAATCATGCGTTCTGAGCGGAAAAAGGCCCTGCTAGCCCTGCGCGTGCCCCATAAGTTAATTGACAGCAACAAGATCGATTGGTTCATCACTGAACAATATAGTCCCCAGTGCAATATCCTGGAAGCGCTTGAGCCCACGTAGCAGCGTCTGTGGTCCGGGCGGTTCTTTCCCGCTTCTATTCAAAGCCCCTCCGAGACGGCTAATAATGATCATGGCGATTCCTATGCACAGTTTTTTTTACCCGTCATTGT
>Ga0315277_10006920_pt1 | contig 14748 bp, 11 predicted proteins | sample YL17G05_15_MG_FD_203695 | JGI IMG/M metagenome (GOLD analysis project Ga0315277, IMG submission 203695) | Sediment microbial communities from Yellowstone Lake, YNP, Wyoming, USA - YL17G05_15 | ecosystem: Environmental > Aquatic > Freshwater > Lake > Sediment | place: USA: Wyoming | collected... | reverse complement strand
CGTTCCCAGAAGGCAAGATCGAGGTCAAAGAACTCGAACAGGGGCATCCCGTCGAGGCGCCGCTGGTGGTCCGCGTCATCGGCGAGAAACTCGAGGTGTTGGGCAAAATCAGCCGGGACGTCGAAGGCATCGTGAAATCGGAACGGGGTGCGGTGAACGTCCACAATCCACTGGTGGCGACGAAGGCCGATCTCCGCATCCGCATCAACCGGACCAAGGCGGCTACCCTCGGTGTGCCCATCGCCGAAATCGAACGAACGGTCAGAGCCGCCATGGCCGGCCTTTCCGTAACGCAGTTTCGCGACCGGCAGGGCAAAGCCTATGCGGTCACGGTTCGTCTTCCCAGGATCGGCAGGCCCGCCCTGTCCGATTTTGACCGGATTTACGTGGCCTCCCTCGGCGGAACGTTCATCCCTCTCAAACAGATTGCGACCCTCGAACTGACCGAAAGTCCACTCACCATCAACCACCGGAAACTTGAACGCATGGCCTCCGTGACGGCGGATGTGGAGCGCGGCCTGTCGGTGGATGCCGTGACCAAACGCATCGTGAAGAAACTGGAAAAATATCCATGGCCGAAGGGATACCGGTTTGAAATGGGAGGGGAGTTGGAAAGCCGGGAGGAGGCATTCGGCGGAATGGAGAAGGCCATCCTAGCCGCCATGTTCGGGGTGTTTGCGATCCTGGTGCTTCAATTCCGTTCCTACGTTCAGCCTCTGATCATCTTCTCCGCGTTGCCGCTGGCCATGATCGGGTCCATTCTGGCGCTCCTGGTCACCGGGAACACGTTTTCGTTCTCGGCTTTCGTCGGACTGACCAGCCTCGTGGGGATCGTGGTTAAGAACTCCATCCTGCTCGTTGATTACACCAACCGGCTCCGCGACGAAGGGATGCAGCTCGTTCCAGCGTTGAAGGCGGCCGGGGAACGGCGCTTCGTACCGATTTTACTCACGGCCGCCACCACGGTCGGCGGGCTTCTGCCGTTGACGCTGGGCGGCGGTACGTTCTGGTCACCCATGGGATGGACCATCATCGGCGGATTGTTGACGTCCACGGCCTTGACCCTGATCGTGGTGCCTGTGCTGTATCTGCTGTACACCAGGAAGTCATCGATTCGTCCATTCGCGAAATCGATGTAAAAAAACGGAACCAGGCGTCCGTAAAACCTTGAAGCCACCGGAGGGCGTTCGCCGGTTTCAGACGGAGTTCACCGGCAAAAAACTCACTTGCATATCTCTGCGATTTTTATATCTTTCATTGTTGCTTGGGGAGCTGCCTATGCCAAATCAACCCTACCTTTTATTGGAAACCACCTGGAAAACCGTAAAGCAAACCGATTACGAGGTCGTCGTGCTTCCCTGGGGCGCCATCGAAGCCCACAATCTGCATTTGCCCTATGGGACCGATGCGATGCAAAGCGAGGCCATCGCCGCCGAATCCGCACGGATCGCCTGGGAAAAAGGCGCGAAGGTGATCGTTCTTCCCACGGTGCCCTTCGGCGTGAACACAGGCCAGATGAAGGTCAGGCTGGACATCAACATGCATCCCAGCACGCAACTCGCCGTGGTACGCGATGTGGCGGAATCGCTTTCCTTTCAGGGATTCAAAAAGCTGGTCGTCCTCAACGGACACGGCGGAAACGAATTCAAACCCATCGTCCGGGAACTCCAGGTCCGTTTTCTCGAACTCTCCGTCTGCCTGGTCAATTGGTACACCGTCGTCGATCCCGCACTTTTCTTTGAAGACACGGGCGAACACGGTTCGGAAATGGAAACCAGCATCCTGCTCCACCTCGCGCCGCACCTGGTACTCCCCATGGATGAAGCGGGACGGGGAGTTGTCCATCCGTTCCGCATCCGGGCGCTGAAAGACGGCTGGGCCTGGACTCCTCGCGACTGGCTCAAGGCCACGGAAGACACGGGCATTGGGGATCCGGAAAAAGCCTCCGCCGAAAAAGGCAGGAAGTACCTTGCGGCCGTTACGGAGAAAATCGGAGCGTTCCTGTACGACTATGCAAAAACCGATCTGAAGTCTTTTTACGAATGACATTTCAAAATACCGATGGAGTGAACCAGGGAGGTATTCGATGAATCCCAAAACCGTTTCGAGACGCATTTTTCTTCAGAGCAGCGCCGGCTTTCTGGCGGCCCTTCCTCTGGGGTTTGCTGCCCTGGCCGGCGGGAACCCAAAAAAGAACCGCCGCATTCCCATCGGATTGCAGCTCTACTCGGTGCGCGACGGGTGCAAGAAGGATTTCGAAAAAACCATGGCCGCCGTTGCCAAGATGGGGTACCAAGGCGTGGAATTTGCCGGTTATTACGACCGCTCGGCCAAACAAATCCGTGCCCTGTTGAAGGCCAATGGCCTCCAATGCTGTGGCACCCACACGGGGCTTGACACCTTGCTGGGGGAGGCATTTCCGAAAACCGTGGAGTTCAACCGGACGATTCAAAATCCGTATCTGATCGTACCCTGGCTTCCCGAAGAGAGGGTCAAATCCAAAGCGGCCTGGTTGAGGACTGCCGCCCTCTTCAACGAGCTGGCCGAGAGGCTCAAACCCTCGGGTCTGAGGCTGGGATACCACAGCCACGCCTACGATTTCAAATCCACCGAAGGAGAAACACCCTGGAACCTTTTCGCGGGCAACACCGGCAGGGACATCATCCTGCAAATCGATACGGGAAACGCCCTGTCCACGGGATCGGATCCGGTTCCGTTTTTAAAGCAGCATCCGGGGAGGACTGTGACCGTGCACCTCAAGGAATACTCTGCAACGCGTCCCGATGCAATCATCGGGGAAGGAGACATCCGATGGAGGGATGTGTTCGGCGTGTGCGAAAGCACGGGGGGTACGGAGTGGTACATCGTCGAAGACGAAGTCACCGCGCTGACCCTGCAACGCGTGAAACAGGATTTGGATGCCCTGCGGAAAATGGACAAATAACGTCCTCCGAGCCGGCGGAAGAATTTCCAGGATTTTCCCGATAGGATTTCTTTCCATTCGATTTGCATGGATTCCAAGAATACCCAATTCGATCCAAAACCTAGGAGGTCAGTATGGACTGGGCTGAAAAAGATACGCTGTCACGGCGCGGTTTCATGCAATACGGCGCCGGTGCGCTGGCAGTTCTGTGTCTGCCATTGAGCAAGGTATTGGGAAAGACCAAAATTCCCATCGCCCTGCAATTGTATTCCGTCCGCAACGAGTGCCAGAAGGATTTTGAAAAGACCGTGGCTGCGGTCGCCAAGATGGGATACCGGGGAGTGGAGTTTGCAGGCTATTTCGATCGTACCGCAAACCAGGTCAAGGACATGCTGAATGCCAACGGACTCAAATGCGCCGGAACCCACATCCAACTCAATGCCTTGATCGGGGATGAACTGAAAAAGACTGTGGAATTCAATCGGGTCATCCAAAACAAATTTCTCATCGTGCCGAGTCTTCCCGAGGCAAGACGCGGCACCAAACAGGCATGGCTTGAAACCGCCAAGCTGTTCAACGAGCTGGCCGAGAAAGTCAAACCCTACGGCATGCAGGTCGGCTACCACAACCACACGGCAGAATTCAAACCGATGGATGGGGAAATACCGATGGAACTTTTCGCCGGCAACACGAACAAAGACGTGATTACCCAGCTGGATATTGGATGGGCCACAGCCGCGGGAGCGGATCCGGCGGCATTCCTGAAAAAATATCCCGGCAGGGCGCTTACCGTGCACGTCAAGGAATATTCCTCGAAAAACCGCGAAGCGTTCATCGGGGAAGGTGAAGTCAATTGGAACGTCGTTTTTCAAGTCTGCGAAACGGCAGCCGGAACGGAATGGTACGTCGTAGAAGATGAAAGAAGGACCCTTCAACTGGAGGGAGTCGAAACGGATCTGAAAAACCTGAAAAAGATGGGCAAGTAAATCAAACCGATCCGATCCAGTGCTTGCCGAAGAGCAGGGACTGTCCGATTCACTTTTTGGATAGTCCCTTTTTCATTGCATACAGTTCTGCTTTGCAGGCGGTTTAAAATCAAAAACTTACAATAAATGTTTGGTATATTTCTTGCGTAAATTGTTTTGAACTTCAATCCATTGCAGGCAGAATAACAATAACCAGTTGAAAAAAGAAGAATTATAGGTTCTATTTTATTTAAAATGCCTCTCAAAATGCAAAAGCACCATTTCAAACCGCATCCATCCCTGTTTTTTTCTGAAACGGTATTTCGTAACCTGTTTTTCCTTTTTGTTGTATGGCAATCGGATGGGCTTTTCGCATTGCCCAAGGATATTAAATTCAAACACCTTTCCCTGGAACACGGCCTTTCGCAAAGCAATGTGCAGTGCATTCTAAGGGATAAAAAAGGATTCATGTGGTTCGGAACCGAAGACGGGTTGAACAAGTACGACGGATACACCTTCCGCGTTTACAGGCACGATCCGACCGATTCCAGCAGCATCAGCAACAATTATATCCGGGCCCTGCTGGAAGACAGCCGAGGCAATTTGTGGATCGGCACCACGGGAGGAGGGTTGAACCTGTACAACCGGCAAAAAGACAGCTTTAAAAAATACCGCATCGAAGATCCTGACAGCAGCAATCTCGGATTCAATTGCGTCAATACCCTGTTCGAGGATCATCGCCGCAGGATATGGATCGGCTACGACAGCGGCGGATTGATTTGTCTTGACACGCAGAACAACACGCTCCTCCATTACAAAATCGGAGTCCCAAATTCAATCCAAAGTCTCGGTTGCGACGATGTCTGGTGCCTGGATGAAGACAATCAACACCGGATCTGGGTGGGCACTCTGGGAGGAGGGCTGGACCGCATCGACACGGAAGACGGGACGTTCCACCATTTCCGGCAAATCGACAACGATCCCGGAAGTTTGAGCAGCAATGAAATTCGTTCGATTCATGTGGACCGTCGGCAGAACGTATGGGTTGGCACAAACCGGGGAGGACTCGATCGATTCGACGAAAAAAACAACCGATTCATCCATTTCCGGTACGACAGAAAAAATCCCGCCGGCATCGGAGACAACAATGTCTTTTCCATGACCGAAGACAGCGGCGGGAATTTTTGGGTGGGAACCGAGAACGGCGGATTGCATTGGATGAATCGGAAAAACGGAACGTTCACCCGATACGTCAGCTCCATGTTTGACGAAAACAGCCTGAGTCACAATTCGGTGGAGTCGCTGTATGCCGATGGTTTGGATATTTTATGGATCGGTACCTACAACGGCGGCGTGAATTATTTTTCCAGGGACGGCGACAAATTCAAGCTGTACAAACAGACCCTGAATCCCAGGAGCCTCAGCAACAGCGCCGTCTTGTCTTTTTTGGAGGACACCGACGGCACAATCTGGATCGGTACGGATGGGGGGGGATTGAACCGGTTTGATCCAATGACAGACTCCTTCATCCAATACAGGAACAATCCGGACGATCCCAACAGCATTGGCGGTGACGAGGTGTTGTCCCTTTGTTGCGACCGGCAGGGAAATTTCTGGGCGGGAACCTGCACCGGGGGTTTGAATCTCCTTGACCGGAAAAGGGAACGTTTTATCCGCTTTCAAAACGATCCCCGCAATACTTCCAGTCTGTGCGGCAACGAGGTCAGAGCCATTCATGAAGACCACCAAGGCCGTTTCTGGATTGGAACCGCCAGCGGGTTGAGCAGACTGGATCGAAAGAATCGCACCTTCACGAACTACCTGCACAACGATGCGGACCCCGGCAGCCTCAGCGATAACAACGTGGTCTCCATCTACGAAGATAAAAAAAACGATTTGTGGTTCGGAACCTACGGCGGGGGCATCAACCTGTACGACCGCCAACGCAACCGATTCCGTCGTCTCGTTCATGAAGCAAACAACGACAGCAGCCTGAGCAACAATTATGTTTTTTCCATGCTGGAAGACAGCCGGGGGCTCCTGTGGATCGGTACGGCGGAAGGTCTCAACCTGCTGAACCGGAAAACAATGCGTTTCAGGTCGTATCGCATGAAAGACGGGCTTCCCAGCGATTTTATCTGCGGCATCCTGGAGGACGGCAAAGGGAATTTGTGGTTGAGCACCCACAACGGAATATCGCGGTTCAATCCACTCCTCGGGAAATTCCGGAATTACGATATTCACGACGGGCTCCAAAGCAACGATTTTCATTACTCCACGTGCATGAAACGATCGACGGGTGAATTGTTTTTCGGCGGGGTCAAAGGATTCAACGTGTTCCATCCGGACAGCCTCCGGGACAATCCCCATGTCCCACCCATCGTCATTACGGATCTCAAAATATTCAACAAACCGGTCCGCCCGGGGAAAAAGGATTCCCCAATCACCAACCAGATCTCCGAAACCGAGGAAATGGTCCTTTCGTATCGCCATTCCGTTTTCACCCTGGAATTTGCCGCTTTGAACCCTGTGTTGCCCGAAAAAAACCAATATGCTTACATGCTTGAAAAATTCGACACCGGTTGGAACGATGTGGGCACCCAGCGCATGGCCACCTACACCAATCTGGATCCTGGCGAATATGTTTTCCGGGTGAAAGGCTCCAACAACGACGGTGTCTGGAATGAAAACGGCGTTTCGCTGATGATCCGGATCAAGCCTCCGTTCTGGCAGACCTGGGCGTTCAAATTGTTTGCCGGACTGACGACCTTGTTTCTGGTGGGCATGGCGTATTATGTCCGCACCACGGACATGGTGAAGCGGAACACCCAGCTGGAACTGATGAATGCAAAACTAAACACCCAAATCGAGGAGCGAGGAAGGGCCGAGAAGGAACTCAAGAAGAGCGAAGAACGTTTCCGGAGCCTGTACGAGAATGCAAGCATCGGAATTTACAGGACCACGCCGGATGGATGGATTTTGATGGCCAATCCGGCATTGGTTCACCTGCTCGGATACCGGAGCTTCAGAGAATTGGCAAGCCGAAACCTGGAAAAAGATGCGTTCGAACCTGCGTATTCAAGGAAGGATTTCATTTCCCACATGCTGAGGGATGGAGAAATTCGCGGGCTGGAATCCACATGGAAAAGGAAGGACGGGAAAACCGCTTACGTGCGCGAAAGTGCAAAGGCTTTCAAGGACAAACAGGGGAATGTGCTGTACTATGAAGGAACCGTCGAAGACATCACAGAGCGCAAAAAGACCGAAGATCGGATACGGAAACTCAACGAGGACCTGGAAGAACGGGTCAGGCAGCGCACGGCACAGCTCGAAGCCACCAACAAGGAGCTGGAGGCCTTTGCCTATTCCGTCTCCCACGACCTGCGGGCCCCGTTGAGAAGCATCAACGGATTCAGCCAAGCCATCGTGGAAGACTTCGGCGGTCCTCTTCCAGACAGAATCAAGGATTATTTTAACCGCATCTGCGCAGCCAGCCATCGCATGGGCATCCTCATTGACGACCTGCTGAAACTGTCCCGCCTCACCCGCAGCGAAATGCACCCGAAAAAAATCAACCTGAGCGAGCTCGTCCAATCCATCGTTGATCAGTACCAGGACATGTATCCCGAACGGAAGGTGAAGTGCCTCGTCAAGAAAAACGTCGTGGCCAGGGGGGATGCATCCTTGTTGCGGGTGATGTTCGAAAATTTATACGACAACGCCTGGAAGTTTACACGCCACTGCGACAATGCCACGGTTCAATTCGGGGTAACCCGGCAAAATAAAAAAACCGTGTATTTCATCGAGGACAACGGAGTCGGTTTCGACATGGCCTATTCGAACAAACTGTTCAACGAATTCCAGCGTCTCCATGCCATGAACGAATTCGAGGGAACTGGAATCGGGTTGGCGACCGTACGACGCATCATTCACCGGCATGGGGGTCAAGTCTGGGTACAAGCCGAGAAGGGGAAAGGCGCCATTTTCTATTTTTCCCTGGAGTCGTGATCCAGCTGGAGGGTATACGAATGGAAAACAAAGTCATTTTGCTCGTGGAAGACAATCCCGACGATGCGATCTTGACCCTGCGCACTCTGAAACAGCACCACATTTCGAATGAGGTGGTGGTGGCCAGCGACGGGACGGAAGCCCTGGATTATTTGTTTGCAACGGGAAAATTCGCGGGACGCGACTCGGGCCGGATGCCCGTGATTGTCATGCTGGATCTGAAGCTGCCTAAAATCGGGGGCCTGGAAGTGCTCGAATGCATTCGAAAGGACAGCCGAACCAGATTGCTTCCCGTGGTCGTGTTGACGTCCTCGGACGAGGAACGGGACCTGGTCGAAAGCTACAAGCTCGGCGCCAACAGCTATGTCCGCAAACCCGTGAACTTTGTCCGTTTCCGTGAATCGATGCACCAGCTGGCCCTGTACTGGCTCCTTCTGAACGAAGCGCCTCCTCACCTCGGGGCAAACGCATGAAACCGACCCTGTTGCGTGTGCTCATCGTCGAAGATTCCGAAGACGACGCGCTGTTGCTGCTGCGGCAGCTTCGTCTCGGAGGGTTTGATCCCGAATTTCAACGCGTGGATACACCCGATGCCATGAATCGGGAATTGGAAAAAAACGTCTGGGATGCGGTGATCGCCGATTACAACATGCCGCATTTCAGCATTCCCGAAGCCCTGAATCTCCTGAAGGCCAAGAACCTTGATATCCCTTTCATCATCCTTTCCGGCGCCATCGGCGAGGAGACCGCCGTCAACGCCATGAAAGCCGGCGCCCACGATTACATCATGAAAGACAACCTTGCGCGCCTCATTCCCGCGATCGATCGCGAGCTCCGGGAGGCCGGCATGCGAAAGGAGCGCAGGGAAGCAGAATCGGAGAAGGAAAAAATGCAGGCCCAACTGCTTCAGGCGCAGAAAATGGAAGCCATCGGCACATTGACCGGCGGGATTGCCCACGATTTCAACAACCTCATGACGGCCGTCCTGGGATGTGCCGATCTCGGCCTCCGGGCGATCAAACCGTTCAATCCCGGATACGAGGAATTGAAGCAAATCCAGGTCGCTGCGCAGCGCGCTGCCGAATTGACCCGCCAGCTGCTTCTGTTCAGCCGAAAGCAGCAAATGGAGTTTGTCCCGATCAACCTGAACACGACCGTTCAAAACCTGCTGAAAATTCTTCACCGGCTCATCGGCGAGGATATCCGGATCACCACCCATCTGGATTCTGGCCTCCTATCCATTCTTGGAGATCGGGTCTCCATCGAACAGGCCATCATGAATCTTGCCGTAAACGCCAGGGACGCCATGCCGGATGGCGGAAAGCTGACGATTACCACCAAAAATGTGGATCTGGGCGAAACCCTTGTGAAAAGCATGCCCGAGTCCAGAGCCGGGAAATTCGTTTGCCTGTCCATCCTGGATACCGGCGTGGGTATTGATGAAGAAACGCTCCGACACATCTTCGAACCTTTTTTCAGCACGAAGGGTGTGGGAAAGGGTACGGGATTGGGACTTTCGGTCGTCTACGGAATCATCAAGCAGCATCAGGGATGGATCGGTGTGCACAGCAAGGCGAACCAGGGCACCCTGTTTGAAATGTATCTGCCTCCCGTCTTCATGAGGGTCGACAACCGGGCGAAATCCCTTCTGCCCGCCGTTCCTCTTCGCGGCAACGCTGAACGCATCCTGATTGTGGAGGACGAAACCAACGTCATGCGGTTTGCCTCAAAAGCACTCGGCCGGAATGGATACACGGTTTACACGGCGTCAAGCGCCGAGGAAGCACTCGAGGTTTTCAAGGAAGAAAAAGGCAATTTTCAGATGGTGTTTAGCGATGTGGTTCTGCCCGGGAAAAGCGGTCCCAAGTTGGTCGATGAACTCCTCAACCTGAATCCGGATCTGCGGATCGTGCTGAGCAGCGGTTACATCGATCACAAATCGCAAAGGGCCGCCATCCAAGAAAAGGGATTTCCCTTCCTGGCGAAGCCCTACACACTGTCCGATCTGCTGAAAACGGTGGGAGAGGTACTGAACCGAAATTACGGATCGGATTCCATCGTAAATTGTTCTTGAAAAAGACCCCCCGATATGGTAAATTCATCACCATGGAAACGAATCGGCCGGATCGTCTTGTCCACGAGCGCATCCTCTGGGAGCGGGGAATCCGTTTCATCGCTGGTGTGGACGAAGCCGGGAGGGGACCGCTCGCCGGACCGGTCGTCGCTGCGGCCGTGATTTTTTATCCCGGCGAAAACATACCGGGCGTCCGCGATTCCAAAAGGCTTTCGGCCGATCGGCGCGAAACGCTGTTTCCCGTCATCCGCCTGCGCGCGGTGGCAGTGGCCGTCGAATCGGTTTCCGAGTCCGACATCGATCGAATAAACATCCTGCAAGCAACCTATCTTGCCATGCGACGGGCCGTGGCAAACCTGGCCATCCAGCCCGAACACATCCTGGTAGACGGCCGCGCAATTCCCGATGTTCCGTGTCCGCAGACGGGTATCGTCCACGGAGACGACCGGAGCCTGTCCATTGCTGCGGCTTCGATCGTGGCCAAGGTCACCCGCGACCGGCTGATGGTTCAGCTGGACGAACAATACCCGGAATACGGTTTTGCCAGGCACAAGGGCTACGGCACCCGAGACCATGTGCTCGCCATCCGTCGATACGGGCCATGCCCCGTCCACCGGAAAAGTTTTTCCGTTCAGGGATGGGCCTTATGAATTCCACCGGCAGCGGGTACCGCAAGCAAACCGGGAACGAAGGAGAGGCGGAAGCACGGGCGTTTCTCGAACAGAAAGGATACCGGATCCTTGAGCAGAATTGGCGATACGGTCAGGGAGAAATCGACCTGATTGCGCGGGACGGTCAGGTGATGGTTTTCATCGAAGTGAAAACAAAAAAACACGAAGGATTCGGAGAACCCGAAGACTGGATCGGCCGCCGGAAACAAAATCAAATCGGACGTCTGGCGCTGGGATACCTCCAGAAAAAGAATTTGGAAAACATCGAATGCCGGTTCGACGTCGTAACCGTGGACAAAACCGGCCCCGCCGCCGCGGTGAACCACATCGAAGACGCGTTCTGGATCGATTCCAGAGCCGCTTGGAGGATGTTCTAATGACAGGTTCCGAATCCGACTGGAGACGAAAAGCCCGATGGAAGGAATTCGGCGGAACGGTGCTCCAGATTCTCAAATGGGCGGTGGTCCTCTGGTGCCTCTGGCCGCTGGCCCGTTTCTCCGAAGGATCGATCCAATTTACACGTGTCCTGTTGGGCATTCTGCTGTTCATTCTGTTTTCCGGCAAGCTCCTCTACGATACCGTCATCATGGACTATGTCCGACAGAAGCGCACCACACTCAAACAGGACATTGCCCAATTCCTCGGAATGCTTTTGGCGGTCGGCCTGATCGTCGGGCTCGTCTTGACGATGATCGCCGCGTTCATCATCGAATCCTCTAAACCATCGGGGAATGTGCCATGAATTCCAGAATGAAAACGGCGTTCGGAATCGCGGCCTGTTCGCTTTCGTTTTTTCTGTGTTGCATGCAATGGAGATCGGTCCTTCCGCTCCACACCGGACCGGTGGAGCTTGGCCAATCCGACCGGCCCTCCTGCCCGGCGGCTTGCAGGCTGCAATCCGGAGAACTGCTGGTTGTCTTCCCAGCGGGAGATTCCAAGAATCCCCGCAACACCCTGATGATCCGCGTTCATTCGATGGACGGGGGCAAAACGTGGACATCGCCCCGTCCGATCGTGATCGCAACCCGGTACGCCGTCCACCCCTCGGTGGTCCAGCTTCGGAACGGCCGGGTGCTCCTGGTGTACGGCGCAGCGAATCCGAAAGGCGATGAGCCGTTTTCGGGATTTTATCTCTCCGCATCCCTCGATCGCGGGGAAACCTTTTCCGAACCGCGTCTCGTCTGGGTCCGTGGAAATGATTTTCTTCTGCCGTTCGATTCTGCGCTCGAACTGGACAACGGCGACCTTCTCCTTCCGGTCACCGTCAGAAAAACCGGAGGAATCGAATCCGTGGCGGTGCTGGTCTCCAAGGACCAGGGACAGACCTGGAACGAAATCCGGCCTGTTTCAGGGACCTCGGAAAATACAATCGGTTTTTCCCATCCGTCGCTGCACCGGCTCGAAAACGGGAAGCTGATGTGCGTCATGGAAACATCCGGAGCGGACGATTTTCTCTGCCAAACGGTTTCCGGAGACAGCGGAAAAACCTGGTCGGCACCCGTTTCCACGGGAGTCCAGGGCGCGCTTCCGGACTGGTTCCAGAGCCCGTCGGGCACGGTGTTTCTCTCCTGCAGGGATACCTGGCCGAAAGGATTGAGCCTTTCGAGAAGCTATCAATTCGGTGCGGTCTGGGAAAAGGAACTGTCGTTCCTGCAGACGGAAGACGCAATCCTTTTTCACCGAATGGTGCAGGCGGACTCCGTCCGGGCATTCGTTTTATATTTTGCCGGTAAACCGAATTCGGATGTCAAACTGATCGCCAGGGTGTTTGATGCGGGCAAGACCAAAACGCCAAAGGGCTTTTCGGTGTCGTCGCGGGGTCATCACCAATCGGTGCTGCGCTGGAATGCGGTTCCCTCCGCGGATTGTTATTTCATCTACCGCGGCTCGCGTTCCAATTTTGATCTGGAACCCGGCTATCCGTTCACGGGAAACGTGCTGGCAACACCGCTCGAACCGGAATACACCGATGCGAACGTGGATTCCGGGAAAACCTATTTTTACCGGGTCACGGCCGTATCCGGAAAGGGGAAGGTCGTTTCCGGCACGGGAAGCGAAAGCGATCCGACGCCGGCGATCGGGGTGAAAATAAAATAACAGGACTTTGGCAGATTTCCGTACCGCGTTTATGCTCCGCAGAGCAGGAAAAAACTGGAACTGGATCTTCGGTTCAAGTTGCCTATTCTGAATCCCCATGTATGGAAATTTGAATAATTCAGGAAAACGAATGCGTAAAAAATCCGAACCTATTCTCATCGGAGTCACGGTCGGCGATCCGGCCGGGATCGGGCCGGAAATCGTGATGAAGGCGCTTTTGCGTCACGATTTTAATGACGCTCAGATGCTCGTCTTCGCGGACAAATCGGTCCTGGAACAGGCCATGCAAACGATCGGGAAAAAAGCCCCTGTCGTGGAAATCAACAACAAGGAAGAAATCCGGTTCGGGACCGAGGAAATACTGCTCGTGCCGGGAAAAGCGATTGTGAAACCCGTTCGGATGGGAAAGGTGGATTGCGATTGCGGCCGGGCAGCGCACGTGTATTTTTCGACCGCGCTGGATTGGGCCATGGACGGCCGGATCGACGGCATCGCGACTGCGCCGCTCCAGAAAGAGGCGCTCCAGCTCGGAGGCTGCAAACAGCTGGATCACACGGGTATTCTCAAGCACAAAACCGGTTCGGCGGACACCACCACCCTGTTTGTGACCGGCAGCCTGCGCGTCTTTTTCCTGACGCGGCACCTGCCACTGCGCGATGTGGCTCAGGCCATCCACAAAAGCGATCTCGATGCGGCCATTCCACGATGCCTGGGTTTTCTCGTGCAGCTCGGAATCCCCAAGCCCAAGCTCGCTGTGGCGGCCCTCAACCCGCACGGGGGGGAGGAAGGCATGTTCGGCCGGGAAGAAAAGGAGATTCTTCTTCCCGCCGTGGAAGAGGCGAAGGCGAAGGGATTGAACGTGGCCGGCCCGATTCCCGCCGATTCGGTTTTCCACATGGCCAAGGAAGGCGCCTACGACGGAGTCATTTCGCTTTACCATGACCAGGGGCACATTGCCACCAAAACGCTCGATTTTTACCGGACCGTCAGCCTGACCATGGGGCTCCCTTTTCTGCGAACGTCGGTGGATCACGGTACGGCATTCGACATCGCCGGCTTGGGCATCGCCAACGAAACCAGCATGGTGGAAGCGATCCGTGCTGCGGTACAGTATTCCGCCATGGTGAAATCGGTCCGCCTGTAGTCCGCAGGTCCGATATCGATCGAATCAATCGGACTGGATTTTTATCCCGTTTTGAAAGGAATCCATTTTGGGGACCCAACAATCCATTGAATTTCCCGTATTCAAACCCATCGAATTGAATGACCGCGATTTCATCCACGAAACCCTTTGGAATTACCAATCCCAGACGTCGGAACTCACGTTCACGAATCTGTTCATGTGGCGTCTGCATTACCGGCTTGAATGGTCTGTGTACAAGGACTGGTTGGTGCTGCTCTGCCATCCCGCAGGTCAGAATCCGTTTTTTTTACCGCTTGCGGGTCCCTCCCCCCGAACCGAAGCGGTTCAAACCGTGCTGGCCTGGCTCCACGAGGAAAGGAAGGTCGCCGCTCCGGCCATTGAAAGGGCGGACGCAATCCTGGTTTCCGAAACCTCAAGCCTGGCCGGAGTCGCTTCTGAACCCACCCGGGATCATTTCGATTATGTTTATGCTTCCGAAGATCTCATTCAACTGTCGGGCAGAAAATACCACAACAAGAAAAACCACATCAACCGGTTCCTGAAAGGTTACCGATTCGACCATGTCCCGTTTACCGGCAATCTGGTGGAGGAATGCCTTGTGGTTTTGGAGAAGTGGTGCAACGAAAAGGAATGCAACAAATATCCGGTTCTGAGGGCCGAAACCGACGCGGTGAAGGAGGCGCTGCAGCATTTCAACCGTCTGAAGATCGAAGGCGGCGCCATTCTCATCCAAGGAAAAGTCGAAGCGTTTTCACTGGGTGAGATGCTGAACCGCGATACGGCCGTGATCCACGTGGAGAAGGCCGATCCACGCATTCCGGAACTCTTCACCGTGATCAACCAGCAATTCTGCGAGAAGCAATGGT
>Ga0315277_10006919_pt1 | contig 14748 bp, 10 predicted proteins | sample YL17G05_15_MG_FD_203695 | JGI IMG/M metagenome (GOLD analysis project Ga0315277, IMG submission 203695) | Sediment microbial communities from Yellowstone Lake, YNP, Wyoming, USA - YL17G05_15 | ecosystem: Environmental > Aquatic > Freshwater > Lake > Sediment | place: USA: Wyoming | collected... | reverse complement strand
GTGGCGACCCGCGCTGGTCAGCCGTTGGAGTTGACGGCCCGCGAGTTTGCCCTGCTGGTTTACCTGGTGCAGAATGCGCCCCGGGTGCTCTCCCCCCAGGAGTTGGTGCAGGTCGTGCAGCAGTACGAGTGCCAAGACCCCTACGAAGCGCAACAGATCGTCAAGTGGTACATCCACCGGCTGCGGCGCAAAGTGGAACCGGACCCTGCCAGCCCCCGCCATATCCTGACCGTGCGGGGGGTGGGGTATCGGTTTGAGGTGTAGACCGGCTGCCGCGCTCGAGGGCCGGGCTCCAACCAAATTCCAACCTTTTTCCAACCAAGGCCGACGCAAGTCCCAACCGGATCCATCGGTTTGGGGCTTGTTTTTGTGGTAGCATGAATGGAGGGTAAGCATGGGCCTGCATAGACGCATCCTGGTCGTGGACGACGAGCGAAGCGTGCTGCTCGTCACGCACCGTACCCTGGTCAGGCTGGGCGATGGGTATGAGGTCGTCGCCGCTCAAAACGGTCGTGAAGCACTGGACAGAATCAGGGAGGCGCCGTTCGATCTGGTCATCACCGACTTAAAGATGCCAGAGATGGACGGTGTGGCCCTCACGGAGGCCATCAGGGAGTTGTGCCCTGACACCATCGTGATCTGGATGACGGCCTACGGGTGCGGAAGCCTGATGGATGCGGCAGCGCGGTTGATGGTGTACGATTGTCTGGAGAAACCCGTCGAGGTCGCCGAGATCTTGCGGATGGCCCGGAAGGCGCTGGGGAGCACCGCAGGCCGGGAGCCGGCAGTGGGGTGAGGAGGGACGGATGAGGTTGCAGAGTATGATGGTTCATGTCCTGCGAGTGATGGGTACCATCATCGTACTGGTGTTGCTGCTGGCCGTCATCGTCGGGGCGGCCCAGCATCTCCCGGCCGCGTCTGAGCAGGGCAAGGCCGTCCCGGCCTCTACGGAAAGTGTGCGGCAGGTGGAAGATGCCGTCACCGTGTGTGGAATCCTCATCGGCGGTACCGCGCTGCTGGCGGGACTGGTGTGGATGGAAAGGCTACGGTAGCAGGTTGTTCGTATTGTGGTCTGGTGGGTGGCATGGCCGCTGGAACGAGGCCGCCCCCTCGCTCCAGCGGCCGGCACGGTAGTGACAGGCGATGGCGCTGGCTATCCGGGCGGGCCGGGCTGCGTCTGGCACTATCACATTGGCAAGGTGGTACCGGTTGATCTTGGACTACGAGGAACACGAGAGGGTACGCTTGTATTGGGTACGTCCTGGCAACGAAAGGAGGTGGGTTATCGAGAGAGGGAAGGTCGTCTGATCGTACGCTACGGGCGAGATCTGAGGCCGAGTCCACCGGCCACGGGATCATCGCCATAGGTCAACGCCCGATTTGGTATGGTGTCCGTTGAGCCTCCTTGACAGCGGTCTGGCACACGGTGAGGGCGGAGCTCCCCCGGCTCCGCCCTCACCCCTTGTTAGGATAGGGCGAAAGGAGCAGTGAAGTAGCCTACGTCCTCCTGTTGCAACCCGCGCCCGAAGAGGTGGGCGAAGCGTAGTTCCTGCCCGCCATAGACCAGGTACGGCTCGTGGTTGAGCGTGATGCGGGCGACGGGGAAGATGACGATACTGGGGCTGTGCTGCATCAGCCAGTCGGCGGCATCGGCCAGCAGGCGGCGCAGGAAGTGCACCGCCTCGCGCTCCTGCATGCAGGCCAGCAGCGATTCCAGCCCATACACCTGCACGGCGCGGGGTAGGCGGGTTTGCCCCTGGAGGCAGCGCAGAAAGGCGACGACGCTCATCGGCTCCCCGACGTCCTCGACCTTGTGACCGATGAGCCGGCTTTCGACAAAGTGGTAGCCGGGGCGTAGGGCGTGGTCCGTAGTGCGTGTTACGTGGTGCGTGTTCCGTGATGGATGCATGGCGCCTCCTTGGTACTATGCCAGAGGTTCTTGCCTGGGGGCCAGAGCGCGACGGGAGAGGTCCGCCACGGCGCGCCAGGCGCGATCGCCGGTCTTGCGGTAGAGGTGCTCCAGGACGGCCACGAGTTCGTCGCGGCTCCAGCGGCCCATCATCGTCCACTGCAGCGGCTGGCCGGACTGGTAGGTGGTGTAGAGGCAGTGGGCCACGTCTATGAGGGGCAGGTCGGCGCCGCGCTCGATCTGGCGGGCGATCCAGTCGGCCCGCTGGCCGGGGGTAGCCACGGTCAACCGTTTGCCCTTCTTGACCAGGTAGCCGTGGCCGGTCAAGTCTTCCAGGCTGCCACCGCCGGTGACCAGGCGCTTGCGCAGTTCGTCGGCGCTGACGGCCGTCTGCCCGGCCACGTACAGCAGGTAGCGCTTGGTCGTCTCATCGAGCGTGGGGGGCAGGAGTTTGAGTTCGTAGGACTTGATGAGCGAGTCCACCAGGTCGTCCAGGTCGTCCACGGCCTGCTCGACGTCCACCGGCTGGCCCTCCTTGAGGACGTGCGGCCAGTGGCGGGAGTAGATTTCCAGGCAGCGGCCCATGACGATGACGAACAGATCGCCGTCGGAGAGGTGGCGGCCAGAGGTCTTGAGCCGCTCGACGGACTCCTGGGCAGCGAAGTAGATTTCGTCCTTGAGCGTCTCCCAGCCGACTGGTTGCCCGCCCCCCGGCCGCTTGCGGCAGACGAAGGGGATGTCATAGTTGATATTGCCGATGTCGGCGTGGAGTCCACCTCTCTTCTCAGACTGCACAGGATATATGGAGCAGACATAAAATCCGCCATCCAAGATCGCCTTCAACACTGACTTCCAAGCCCATGTCTCTTTATGGTGGAAGGTAAACGCCATCAGGCCATCGTCATTCAAGACCCGATAGCATTCCCGAAAAACCCGGGTAAGGCTTCGGAAGAAGAAATCCTCGTCTTTGTCTTGTGCCTCATTCTGGACGATTTCCCGCGCTTTGGGCGAATGCTCTGGCTCAAACCAGGAGTAGGTATCCTTTAGTCCTAGCCGTAACCAAACGTAGAAAAAGTCTGCTAACTCGGCATACGCGACGTTGTCGCAATAAGGTGGATCGGAGATGATTGCGTCCACTGAATGATCAGGAATGGAAGAGAGGTCCTCTGAGGTCTGAGCCCAAAGGAGAGCACTGCCTTGGCGAGTCAAAACACTGGCAAAATCCCGAGCCAACTCTGCTACTGCCACATCGCCTGTTGCCCGCCTGGCTGCTCCATCTCTCTCGAAGGGCCTGGCGCCATACTCCTTTCCTCTGCGGGTTTTGAGATAGTACTTGGTAAAACTGCCCCTCCCGTACTGTGTCCCCCAAACGTTGTTCTCAATTGGCTGATCCACGGGGTGAAAAGCGTGCAGACCGAAAAGAGGGGCTAGTTTCTGGTAGCCAGCCTCGTACTTACAGAATAGGTTGTTGGCATTCACTGCATCCGAAAGAGTCATCAAAAGTAGTTCGCGGATGTTGGCATCCGGGATGTGGAGAATGGCATCAAGCAGCGCCCCCAGGCACAGTAACTGCCGCTCGTTAAACATCTGGTACCAGTACTCATAGCCATAATTGACCGGTCGGGGATCACTGCGGCCCTCGGTTGGGATCTTCTGCCTGGGGAACGGCAGCTCGTCCTTGCGCCGCTCGAACTCGGCCTTTGCCTCCTCGAACAACGCCCAGTCCCTCTCCCCGGCCCGCTTGTAGCCGCGATGGGCGTAGGGGTTTTCGGCGGCGGGGCCGCGCCAGGCCTGGGCTGCCTGCTCGCACGCCGCGCAGTAGTACTCCAGCGCAAACAGGTCGGCCTCCGGCGGCCCCTCCCTGCGCCGCACCGCCCCCAGCACCGGCTCGACCTGGCCGCAGTAGGGGCAGGTGTACTTGCCCCCCTCCGTCGTGCCCTCCTGGGGCACGAAGCGGCGGCCACACTCCGGGCACGCTACCTGCTTGCCCAGGTCCCCCACCTCGAAGACGTGGATGCAGTCGGGGCAGAAGACGGTGTGGGTGTTGCCTTTCGAGGCCAGGCGGTGGAAAGGGAACAGCCGCACCTCCCGCCCGCAGCCCACGCACTGTACTTTCTTGACCCAGAAAGCGTACATCACGTCCGCCTCGTGCCCCAGCGGGCAGGTGGTCCGGTAGTAGCGCAGGATGTGCGGGGCGACCGCCTGCTCCAACTGGCGGAACGCCCGCTCGAGCGTCTCCAGGTCCACCGGCTCGACCTCCTTCTTGGTGACGAACCAGGCCACTGGGTTGAGGTCCACGCCGACGACCTTACAGCCCAGCCGCAGCGCCTCGACGACCGTCGTGCCGCCGCCCATGAAGGGGTCGAGGATGATGGGCGGGCGGGGCGTGCCGTCGGGGCCGCTCACCTGCAGGTCGTTGCGGGAGTAGAAGCGGCGCCACAACTCCCCCCGCTCCAGGTCGTCGGGGGCGAAGGCGGTGAGGATGAGCATGCGGAAGACGGAGCCCAGCCGCCGCGCCCACCACTTGTGCATCTGGTAGATGGGCTTTTTGGCGTTGCCTTCCTTCTGGGTGATGCGGTTGAGGTCTTCGATGGGGAAGTCGTGTTCGATGTAGGACATGGTTAGCTGTGCCCTTGCATCCCAAGAGTGAAAGCTGCCAGGTATGGTTGGTTGACTTCTCTTCTCATTGATCCAACACCCATGCAACATCTACAGCCACGTTCGCAAGCATTGGTACCTTCGCCCCTTCTGCTAGTGTTTCTAAACGTCCGTTTTCGAGCCAATTCTGTAGCAAATCACTAACTGAGTAGCTACGTGGCTTGTACTTTGGGTAGAGATACAACGTCTGATTGAGGAGATCTGGCCATTGTTTTAAATCCGGATAAGTCGCAATCTGTATGTCTGAGCGTATTCCATATTGGGTCAGTGGCGGTCGTCTGGCTCGAGCTTCGGCGATTTTAAGAGCTGCTTCAAATTCGGACAGGCGCTGATCCACCACTATCAGAACCTTGACATCAAACGGGTGACCATATTGATATTCATTGGGTATTAACGCTACGCACAAAACAGCTCGGACCATAAACTGCAGTTCCGGCTTGAGCGCTTCAAGGAAGGGCTTGGTTACTTGACGTGCATATTTTAGTGCCCTTAGTTTCATAATTATCTGCTCGAAATCAATTTTCGCGTCCGCTTGGCTTTTCCTCCAATGTTTTATCTCTTCCCACTCGGCAGCCACTTCTTCTTTCACCGCTTCTTCAAACATCCGAACGTATTCCTCATTGACCTCAAACCCTATATAGTGACGTCCCATCGCAGTGGCCTGCGCCAACACAACACCTGATCCAGCGAAAGGATCCATCACCAAATCGCCGGGGTTCGTCGTAAGTTCTATGATCCGTGCCACTAATGCAGTGGGAAATGCACAGTAGTGATTAAGTTTGGATGGTTTGCGCCATTTCCCCCGGGGTCTCATTGGCATGCTCCATATGTTCGTCGGGGTCTTGCCCTTTGGATTGAATCGCTCTGGGAAATCCACCCACCACTGGCTGATCTCGTCCAGAGTCTTGATACGTTCTATATAATACTTGTAGTCGTCGGATTTGGTCATGAAGAAAATGAATTCGGAAATGTTTCGTAGTTGTCTCTTTGTTTGCCAGGGAACACTATGCTGCTTATCCCACACAATTAAATCGCGGAGTTTCCAACCCACTTGGCGGGCACACTCAGCCAGCTCCAAGGGAAGAAGCTGTAATTCGCCATCTTTTCGGTAGGTAGCAGTGACGAGCCACAAAGACCCTGTTGGCTTGGTTACAAGCAAACAGTCTCTCAGGACTTTCTCCATATCGGCAAGATATTCGTCTTTGGTCTGGCCGTACCCAATTTGGTTAGGTGCTTCGTAATCCTTCAGATTCCAGTAAGGCGGGGACGTGACTATGACGTCCACGCAAGGATCGGCCGAGGAAAGTATTTTTGTCAAGAGACGAGCGTCTTTGCAGAGCAAGCGGTCAACGAATCTCACTGTCGGCTCCTAGTCTGGTTCAGCGGATTTCCACCATCCAACTAGCGATTCTGCCTCGCTCTTCAATGTCGCCTCTAGGTCGGGATTCTCGGCCAGGATACGTGGGACGTAGTCTGGATCCCTATGCACAAGGGTAGCCACAAACTCCCCATAGGCTGTGTCAGCTAAACGCCGGGTTCGATCAGAAATCTTCTCTGTCAGTTCCTCCCAGAAGTTGCAGCGAGGCTCGTACTTCTTGGCGGGTTGCCTGCTCCCTACTGGCTCCAACTCGAAAGAGTGGCATATTAGCTTGTGCGTGGGCCTATCGTACTTCGCTACAAAGCGTTCTACTACTCTGTAGCAGGAATCTCTGGCGATCCACCCGACCAGCTTTGGAAGAACAAGTCCTACGAAGGCCCGGTAGTCGTCTTGAAAAGGAGTGGCATCAAGCGTACCGTATCTGCTAAGGTAGGCCTGTGTGAACGGGTTTTCGTCGAAGTTGTCGAAGAGAAGCTGCTCGAGAATTTGGCGTGCTGACTTGTCGTCCGTTGAGGTGGTCAGAAAGAGGAGGAAGCTCTGCCCTCGTTGCAGTCGAAAGACCTGTCGAATACCGGCCAATGTTCTGACAGCTTTGTCGCGTTCCGAATGACCGGTGATCACGGCACCACAAAGATCTAGATTGATTATGTCGAAGGGGAAGAGTCGGCGCAACTCGTGGCGCAGGGCCTGATAGAACCAACGGTCGCTAACGCCTAGAAGCACACCCAAGTTCCTCGAAACAGTGTCTGCATTCTCCTTGTCACAGATTGCCACGTAGGGAAATCCATCGGCGGATCTGACAAGAAGGCCGGCTCGCCACAGCAAGCCTATGTCCGATGCATTCGCGCCAGGTATGGTAAGATACTTCAGAGGGTACTCAACACCATCGTCCCGCCTACGCTCTACGAAGTCCTGGATGACCTGAAGCCAGCCGAAACGACGAACGTACTGCTTGATCGGATCGCGATCCCAAACTGAGGCAGTGACTTGGCGTTCAGCTTGTTCGCGAATTCTTTGTGGAACTCCTTCCTCTACGAGCCTTCGCTTACGCTCTTCCCTCTTTGACCTTCCAGGCATCGTTGCATGCTCCTTATTGCTTCAACAGAAACTCTTCCAGAAGATCCAGCACTTGTTCAGCGGACGCGCCTGTTGCGATAGCCGCTCGTACCGGAATTAGCAGTTGTTGATATAGAAGACGTTCCGAGCGAGAGTGAGGCCAGCGGGGTGAGCTGTCATACACAGTTATCTGATTATCTCCCACGACATATGGCTGTGGATTATCCTCATCCGAAAACTCGAGAACGAGCTTGCCCTCGCTCACTTGCTGAACCTGTTCCGTGAGTTTCTGGACATGCTTTCTGTGAGCTTGTTCTTCTCGCCGGCCTCTGCGTTTCCAGTAGGCATCCACAGACGTACCCATGACACCGTCACCACGGCTCGCTGATCCAATAAGATTCCACAAATGCTCTTGTAAGGCGATATAGTGAGCATCTGTCTCACGAAAACTGTTCCGATCAACGCTCAAGGCTCGCTCAAGCCCTTCTCCAACATATATCTCGCCCGACATCTGCCCAGCTCTCGATGTTGGGTTCACTACAGAAAAGCCCATCAGTGTTTGGTCATGAAGCCCTATACCAACATTGCGGATGTAGATTTGAATGCCTCGCACAGCGCTGGGCTGCACTTGATTTCTTTGCCAGAATATGTAGCCCTCGTATTTCAGAAGTTCCTCATCAATTGGTTCATCTCGACTGAAAGTTTCTAGATAGTAATCATACCCTCGCTCCAGTTTGTCTTCACAAGCCACAGCACCTGATGGCAACAGAACGGGCTTCAACAAAGGGCGATTGTCCACGAGCACGGAGAAACTGAAGCGATCGAGTTCCTCTTTCTGCCACCTTAGCAGATCAGGCTCCAGCAGAACAGGCCCTTCTTCCAGGTATTGTACTGGTGCCATACTGGAAAGTTGCCAGAGAAATTGATGATATCGTGGCAATGACTGATAGGTTAGTTGACCTGTTTTCATCTGCAGTCGCTTGCAGAGCTCATCCCAAGGCCAATTGTTTACCTCATCACGGTATTCACCCCACTTCATATCTCTGTCTTTGTAGTGCTGAGGTATTGCATCTGGCGATCTGCCCTCATCTAGCAATGAAGCTCGGACACCTTTATCAATCTTGGTCAGAGTAATAGCAGTGCCCTGCTGGCCCGGAACCGCTGGCAGATCAGGGAAAAGCACGCAATAGCCCAAGTGCTCCTTCTCTGGGTCTTCCATACCCCGTTCTCTGAAAACCATCTCCGCTCTACTTGCTAATTCATACTGTGCCAACATCGCAGTATACTCATCAGACTCAGGGGCCAAGCTTTCCAGGCGCTGTTTCATTTCCTCAATTCCACCGTAGACCGCCGCTAACTCGCGGAAAATGTCCACCTTTGCGGCTTCAGTCTGCTTCTGCTTGCGCTGTCTGAATTCAGAGAAATTAAGTGTAGCAACAAATTTGGTGGTAGAGCCAGGAGTCTGTGACTCGATAGTAGCCTCATCACACACCTGAGTCAGTGCCATTAGCCCAATGCCCAAGTGTCCAACTATGGGACGTTTGAAGTGAGGTGTCAGTCTCGTCGGCTCCAATACACCTTTGAGACTACTCCCAATTGACTGCATGGCTTCGGCAAAATATGCCGCAGGCATTCCGAGCCCATTATCCACAACCCTAATCTGCTCAAATCTTGGGTAATCTGTCGAGATGACAACGCGAGTAGCATCTGCATCAAAGGAATTACTCACAAGTTCCTTTATTGCTCCCGCGACTGAATTGTAGATGCCTGCTCCTATGTGAAGAAGAATCCCAGACGTGACTTTGAGCGGAATCTGTTCGAAGTGTCTACCTCGGAGCTGTTCTTCCAAGTTCATATCCTGTCTCCCTCCTCGATCAACAAACCCCTTTCCCGCTCAGCGTGTAGTAGACCCGATGGCTGGTGTCATTCCATACATCTTCACCAGTCCCCACAACTCTTGTCGGTATTGGTTGTGCGCTTTGCGCTGTTAATAACTGCTCGACTTGAGTCGACCTTCTATGCGGCTGTTAGCGGCCTTCCATAGCACCTTCCCTTCCCTTTGGATACTCCTCAGGAATGAGGAACCGTGCTGCTGTAGAGTCTGATAGTGGTACACGTCCGTCAGGTACAGGGAAAACACGTAGGAAAAATCGTCCTCCCACATCACGCTGTAGGCTACCTGGCGTACCTTCTCGTAAACGGCTTCAGAGGCCTGACGCAGGACGACGAGCACATCCAGGTCTGAGTCTGGCTGGGCCTCACCTCTGGCGTAGGATCCGTAGAGCATCAAGAGCCACAGGTCAGACCCCAACTGGCGCTGAAGCTTCCCGGTCAGCACCTCAAGCAAACGGGAAAGGTATCCATCCTGTCCTTTATCACTAGCGTCAGTCATTCTACACCTTCTCTGTGTCTGCGCCAGTGCTTGATTATGAGACCGACTGGCGGTATAATTCAAGACGAATAGCGGTATTGTAAGTCCTGGATCGGCTGGGTGTTCGTAGAATACCCCACTCCGCCCCTCATGGACGGTGGTTATCGGCTCCCAGGCAGAGCCGCTATTTTTGTTCTCTCCTTACCCTCAGTACTGGCGTCAGGCACTCCATCAGCGAGAGGCCATAGTGGTCCACGTCGCCCTGGCCGGAGCCTTGCGTGCTCCAGCCGTAGCGCCCGCGCACGTAGCAGCCCTGCTCGTCGAACAGTGCGTAGGCGCGCTGGGGCGGCACGCTGCACAGCCGCTCGAACCCTGGATCGTCCATCTTCTCCGCCGCCACCCAGCGCCCGCCGCCGAACAGCCGCCGCAACTCTTTCTCGTCGCCCGCTGGCGCTTTCCAGATGAAAGGGGCCGACGGCGCGTAGACGTAGCCGTGGTCCGAGAGCAGGCGGAAGCAGGAGCCTTCCAGTTTGCCCAGTACGTCCACGAGCGCCGTCACGGTCTTGTCCAGCGCCTCGGCCGGCGTCAGCGCCTGGCCCTTCACCCGGTGCAGCAACTCGTCGGGATACGAAAGCCAGATCAGCACGTCTGCCCCCGCCGGCAGCACGGCGGGCACCTCGCCCGAGCGGACGGAGACCACCTGCAAGCCGTTCCAGGTCTTGAGCGCGGCGATGGAGTGAGCGCCGAACACCCGCTGCACGAACGCCTGCGTGGACGAGGGCGCTTCGGAGAGCATGAAGCCGGCCGATTCGACAGTATAACCGTGGGAGGCCAGCCGGCCCGGCAGGAGCGCCGCCTCGCGGATGCTCATCCCGTCGAGCAGCACGACTGGCCCCTCGCCCGGCGTGAAATAGCGCGCCCGCTCTTCAGTCCGGATGCGCTCCAGCAGCAGGTCGTAGACCTCGAAGTACGTGTCGTGGACGAAGCGCTCCAGGCGGTTCGTCGCTGTCTCCCGCTCGCCGAAGAAGCCGTTCACGTCGTCTACGCCGTCTGCGGCGCGCCAGAGCGCAACCAGCGCGTCGTATAGGACGGTCAGCGGGTCGTCGGCGGTGACCAATGTTCTCACTAACGCTGCCTCATTCATCGGCCAGCACCTCCAGCGTGGCGGCGATGGTGCCTTCCACGGGGATGGGCAGCCCGTCGAGGATCTTGAGCACCTCCTGTTTGCCCACCGTGGCCGGCAGCCCCACGCGCAACCGTAGTGTTACCTGGGTCTGGCCGCCGCGCCTGCGCGCGCCTTCCAGCAGGTGGCTGAGCGGCCCGGCCTCCTGCAATCCGCTGCTGTCTACCTCAACCTCGATGGCCCTGATGCGGTCGTCGTGGCGCAGGCGGCCCTCGACGTCGGTCTGCAGGTTGAAGGGCGTGGTGTGGCGGTCGCTCTTGATCAGGATACAGCGCCCCGGGGGCGGGGGCTCTGCAATTCCTGTCTCCGCCGGCTGCTCGCCGGGGCGCACTTCCTCCGCCGGGACGGCGTACTCGATGCCCGCCTTCTCCAGTTGCTCCACTCCCACCACCGCCGGGCCGTGTACCTTCAGGTAGAGCATCACGTCTTCGGCAAAGTTGCGCGGCGCGGGGTTCTCGGGGCCGTAGACGTTCTTGCCCCGCACCATCACCACCTCGCCCTGCTGGTTACACAGCGCCAGCGCTCGCTCGCGCAGGTCTTCGGGGGCCACCAGGATGGGCTTGCCCGGCACCATCAGGAAGGTCTGGCGCAGCCGGTCGAAGCGCACGCCGCTCTCCCCGGCATTCCGCAACTCGGCCAGGATGGCGTCGTCCAGCATCTCCGCGCCCCACGACTCGCGCACCGCCTGCAGGATCTCCTGCGCATTGAGCGCACAATCCATCGGCCGGAAGTACAGTTTGCCCTCCCGCATGCCTGGCTTCATCCACTCGCCATAGTTGGCCGCCAGTTTGGCCTTCAGGTCGCCCTCCTCGCGCTCGACGTAGTCTTTGAGTTGGGCCAACTTGTCCCGGTCCCTGGCCGCCTCCAGGTCGCGCTTGAGTTGTTCGCACACGAGCAGCCGCTGCGCGCTGAGGAGGAAGCGCTCCGTGGCGGCCAGATCGCCGGACATTTTCGGGCGCACCACCAGCAACGTGTTGCGCCACTCGCGCCCGTGGTAGAACTCGCGCAGCGCGTCGTCGTCCAGGTAGCGGGTCGAGACCACCACCCGCATACTTTGCTGGTTGGGCACCGCCTCGACGGGGTAGACGAACGTGTTGGGGCCGCCGGCGATCCGGCCGAGCAGTTCAGCCAGCCGGAGGCGCGCCGCCTCCGGCCCGTCCTGCCGCAACTTGCGTGCGGCGCGGGCGTTGATGCTGACCGGCAGGTTCTCCTCGCTGCGGATGACGTAGCGCCCATCGCTGCGCCACAGATACCAGGCCGTATCCTCGAGTTCGTCCAGCACGCGCGCGACTTCGTTGGGGTTGATGCCGGGGCGCAGGCAGCCCAGCGCGATCTGCGTCGCCTCTGCGCCGGCCATCTCCGGCACGAAGGAACGCAGCAGGATCGTGGCCAGGATGTCCCGGCCCAGCGGCTCGTCGCGTGTGCGGGCGATGTCTTCCTGCGCTCGTGCCAGAAGCCGGGGGTTGAGTTGAAACAGGTCGTCGCTGACCTCGCCGACGTCCGGGTCCACGTCCGCTGGCAGCAACAAGTCGCGCTCGGCGGCGAAGCGGCGCAACACGCCGGACAGCAGGAACAGGATGCCGCGTGTGTTCTGGTACTCTTTCGACGCGCCGTAGGTCTGGAAGAGGACGTCCACCAGTTCGGGGTGCAGCGGGTAGTAGGCCAACATGCGTTCCCGGTAGGTGTCCAATGAGACGTCGCTCAGGCCCATCTGTGGCCGGTGTTGATCGTACAGGCCGACGTAATCGTCCACCGTGCTGCGGGCCGCTTCCTCGTCAATCTCCTCGAACAGGCGAAAGCGCACCACCTGGGCCTTGTCCTCGCCCGTACCCAGGTCTTTGAGGAAGATGTTCCCGCGTCCCAATCGCCCTAGCAACTCGGCATCCCGGCCATACAGCGACGCCAGGAGGAGCACCTTCACGCCAGGGTCTTCGGTCGCCTCCGTGAGTACCTGCAGGAAATTCAGGTTCCGCTCGCGGCGGGTCTTGTCCTCGATGGAACCGTACCAGGCCTCCAGTTCGTCCAGCACAAAGACCAGCGGCTGGCCGTTCAGTAGCGACCTCAACTGGGCGCCGGTCGGGTGGTCGAGGACCTGGGCGAGCAGGTCCGCCCGCCCGCACCTGGCGAACAGCGGCTCCCACACGAACTGCGGATCCTCTTCGAGCAGATGGCAGGCCACGACGTACACACGCTCGGGGAGGGCCAGGTCCATGCCCCAGCGCTCCAGCCAGGCGTGGCCCTCGCTTGGCGAGTGGAGGATGTGATAGAGGGCCAGGAGGGTGTGAGACTTGCCGGTGCCGTAGTCGCCGGCGAAGATGAAGGTGCCCTGAGTGCGCTCTCCCGACAGTCGTTGGGCGACGGCGTTCAGCGCCTGCCGGAGGGCCTGGGCGGGGTAGGTGAGGGCCAGCATGCGCTGGGCGGAACTTTCAGGCTTGGTGGGGTCGTCTACGTGGTACAGCCTGACGCTGCCGAAGACGGTCCCGCTCCGCACCTCCTGGGAGATGGTGACGGCGTTCTGGATGAGCATGGGTAACCTGACCTCCCTCCTGGCGTGGCCCGGCCCGTGTTGAGGTTGCAACGGGCTTTGTTGAGGTTATTGTATCACAGGCGGGCCTGGGAGGCAAGTGCCAGTCTACAGATTCTCAATCTCCACCGGCTCCACCGGCTCCGCCAGTTCGAACCCGAACACGCGCGAGTAAAAGTACAGTTCCGCGTCGAGCGCCCGCTTGATGTTCTCGGCGCGACGGAAGCCGTGCTGTTCCCCCTCGAACGGCACGTAGGCCACCGGGATACCCCGCGCGCGCAACGCCTCGACCATCATCTCGGCCTGGTTGGGCGGGACCACCTGGTCCTCCAGCCCCTGGAAAAAAATCACCGGGCAGGAGATACGGTCAGCGTAGTGGATCGGCGAGCGCTCCCGGTAGAGGTCCTGGCGCGCCGGGTAGGGGCCGACCAGCCGCTCCAGGTAGCGGGATTCATACTTGTGTGTCTCCTGCACAAAGGCTTCCAGGTCGCTGAGGCCAAAGTAACTCGCGCCGGCCTTGAAGACGTCGCGGAAGGCCAGCGCACACAGCGTCGTGTAGCCGCCCGCGCTTCCCCCGCGGATGATCAGCCGGTTGCCGTCCACTTCGCCGCGCTCCACCAGGTAGCGCGCGCCGTTGGTGCAATCGTCCACGTCCACCACCCCCCACTGACCCTCCAGCCGCTGGCGATACGCCCGCCCGTAGCCGGTGCTCCCGCCATAGTTCACGTCGAGCACGGCGAAGCCGCGGCTGGTCCAGTACTGGATGGACAGGTTGAGCGTATTGGCGGTGGCCCCCGTCGGCCCGCCGTGGCTGATGACGATGAGCGGCGGTCGCTCGCCCGCGGGTGCTGTGTAGTCCGCGTTCTGCGGCGGATAAAAGATGCCATAGGCGGTCAGGCCGTGCTCTGTGGGGAACTCGACTGCGCGGGGCACCGACAGATAGCCGGGGTCCACCCTGACCTGGCTGGTGCGGCGCAATACCTCGATCCGCCCGCTGGCCAGGTCCAGTTGGACGACCGACGCTGGTTCGGTTGGTGAACCGCCCAGGAACACGGCGCGGCTGGCCGTGGCGCGCACCTGCCCGATCGCCGTATAGGGGACCTCGATCGGCGTGAGTTCCTTCGTCGCCGTGTCGAGGCTCGCCAGGTGCCAGGTCCCGCGCCCGGTGTAGGCGCAGATGATGTGCCTGGCCGAGGCGAAGGCGTAGGTGGACAGGCCGAACACCCACTGCGGTACCCCGAACTCCGCCTCCATTTCGACGACGGGCTCCACGCGCCCGGCGCGCCAGCGGTAGAGATTCCACCAGCCCGTGCGGTCGGAGACGAAGTACAGGACGCCGTCCGGGGACCACTGCGGCTGGAAGATGGATTCGCTCTCCCCACCCGCGATCCGTTCGGCGCGGCCCAACGAGCCGTCGGTGCGCAGTTCGCCCACCCATAGTTCGCTGCCATCCCACGGCATGTTTGGGTGGTTCCAGGCCAGCCAGGCCAGGTGGGAGCCGTCGGGGCTCAGGCGGGGGGAGGAGTAAAAGTCGTGGCCGGCGGCCAGTACGTGCGCGAGCCCCTCGCCGTTGAGGTCCAGGCTGACCAGCGTGTTGGCTGCCTCGCGCCCGGCGACGGTGTGGTCTTCGCAGATGCATAGGATGCGGCCGCGGCGGCGGTCGAGAATG
>Ga0315277_10006918_pt1 | contig 14750 bp, 15 predicted proteins | sample YL17G05_15_MG_FD_203695 | JGI IMG/M metagenome (GOLD analysis project Ga0315277, IMG submission 203695) | Sediment microbial communities from Yellowstone Lake, YNP, Wyoming, USA - YL17G05_15 | ecosystem: Environmental > Aquatic > Freshwater > Lake > Sediment | place: USA: Wyoming | collected... | reverse complement strand
ACAAATGGATTTATGCCTTGGCCATGATTGGTTGGATAATAGAAACGGTATTCTTTTCAATACTCAGTTCGGTGAGCTACATTTATTCTTACGGATGGACCCAATTACTACCCTACCTAAGCATAGTCACTATCAAGGTCGCATCCATAGCATACTTCACCAGAAAAGGGGTTAGAGAAGCATTCGGCTGGTGAAAGTAAAACTTTGCGCGCGTGAAGGAGGTAGCGACTTGAGGCATTGGTTCTGCTAATGATAGAAAAAAGGGGTTATTTGCGTTTTCTGAATAGCATTAGTGCGTCTGGCGTTGTTGCTATGTTTTCGAACCCTGCTTCTATTAGTTGCGTGGCTTCTGCGGTTTCTCTGGTTGCTTTGCATGTCCATTCGTCTTCGTTTAGGTCTAATAGTTGCGTGTAGATTAGTGTGGTGTCTACCTTTGCGTGTCCCATTTGCTGTTTGACGTATAGGATGTCTCTGGTTTTGTGGTATAGCATTGTTGCGTAGTGGTGTCTGAAGTCGTACAGTCGTATCGTGCGTATGGTCTGGTCTTGGAGTTTGTTGGCTAGGTTGTTTCTCATGTCTCGGTAATATTTTCCGTAGTTTTGGGCGTTCCCTTTGAACAGTTTGTCGTTTGGATTGAGCTTGTGGTTTATGATGTGGGTTTGTAGCATGTTTTGTAGGTTGTGGCTCATTTTCAAGGCTCTGGCTTTGCCGTGTTTGGCTGTTGTTGGATAGATTAGTTTCTGCTCTAGGTCTAGGTCTCTGACTTTGAGGTTGCACAGTTCGATTGGTCTTAGTCCCGTTTCTTTACTGATGGTCAATTTGATTGACAGGGTTCTTCCAGCACTTGCGACTAGCATTTCCAGCTTTGCTGATGTTGGAATCTTTATCGTTTTTGCTTCTGTCTTGTAAAGTGGCATCTGCCATTCTATCTGATAGTATTTGCAATATTTGTTGTATGCGATGCTAAGATTCCTTTTGTATCCGTTTGATGTTTGTAGCTTCGCTATGAACGTCTTGACTTGTTCTGGTTCGTTCAGATTGGCGTGTTTGCTGATGTATGTTAGCGATTTGTCTACGAATTTGATTGAGTAGTCGCTTCTGGCGTTGTTCTTCATCTGTGCCAATACGTTCAGTATTTGAGGCTGGATTGGGCTTGTTTTGGATGGGTTACAGCAAATTGGGCATGGCGTGTTGGTTGTAACCCGTCATTAGCCTTAGTAATTTCTGTTTCTTTACTCATTTTTCTCACTTCTCGTGAATTGATCTAGCGTTTTGCACAGGCTTGCTTCTGTGTAGCCTATGAGGGTTTCTAGGAATATACGCTTGATGGGATAGCGTTTTGGGTTTTTCATCTTTTACCATCTCATTCATTTGCTTGTTGGGGCTGATATGGAGCCTCTGCTTAACAATGAGAGTCTAGAACAGTCTTCAGGCTATTCGCCATTCACTTGCTTGTCGGTTCTTGACTGGAGTTGCTCTGCACCTTTTGAGAGCAACTCTCGTATTTCATTTTCTCGGCAATATGAGCATGGATGGTGCTCTGAGGAACGAAGAGCAAGGGAATAAAGGTTTAGCCTCAGCGACATTTTCAAGGGGAGAGAAAATGGAAACCTTTATCTCTAATCCATGCAGATTTTGGAGAGAGCTTGAGAGAACCTGAAAGAGGTTCTTTCATTTTGATGTAGCGCGCGCTAATGCTACCTTCCGACGTTTTCGTTTAGTCTATGAGCTTTCCTTCGCCTTTGCCAAGTATGTTGCCAGTTGAGAGAAGGATAGAGGCTGGAATTGATTATTGTCGAGTAGGTTAACGATGAAGCTTTCTGTTTCATCAATGTTCACACTCGGGAACTCTCTTATGAGTCTCATGAACTCGACGTAATCGCTATAGTCCTTGTGAAAGGCGACGGCCACGTAGTCAGCCCTGCGGCCCATTCCAGTATTCCCAAGTATCAATGCCGTGGGACGCTCGCTTATCGTATTTCTGGCGCCTTTCTTCATATCATCAAGAGTTTCCTTTGTAAGTCGCCCCTTCATCTTCGTGAATGTCATAGACATGAGCGCAAGACCAAGCCTTGGAAAGTCTGGGATAATCGTGTATTCCTTGATCATCCCCTGCTCTTCGAGTTTTTTTCTGGTCCTCGAAAGAGTAGGCTGACTCACCCCAACTGCTCTGGCCAGTTCCCTGTCACTTCTGTGGCTGTTCTTCATGAGCTCAATGACCACTTTCAACTCGACGTCTTTCATGAGCATTCCTTCCCTACCTACAGAATCGGTTTCACCAGAATTAAAATGTGTTGCTCGGTTCGCGCGAAGCATTTGTCGCTTTCTGGCGAATTACGGGGTCGTGTCTATGAGAATCTTGGGGAACAAGAGAATAGAACCTGTTACTGATGGCGTATCGCAAACGGCGCTCTCTCTCTGTCATGTCGGTGAGCGTTGATGAGAAGAAAGGCGTAAACCAGCGCGCGCTTCATCGGCTGTTTTTTGAACCTTGTGTAGCCGATCTGATCATGACAAGGTCAAGCAAGTCTTCCTCGCTTATGCTATCCAGTTCGATGCCGTGAGATAACAAAATCCTGCTTTCTTCAAGAATCGTTCTCAAAATGCTGGTCGGGTCTATTCCTTCAAGGTAAGGCTTAATCTTAGAGAGGTCTATCTGAATGCCAAGTGGTTCTCTTAATGTCTCGTTTGGTATGGCATTGACATACTCTTTGAATATGGTTGCCAGAGTGTCTTTGGATGCCTGAAGTCCAGTTGCTACTAGATCGGGTTTCTCAATGCTAAGAGCAATTAGACCTTTCCTAGTAAGCTTCCATTTTCCATTCGTCTCTCTTATGTATCCCTTGCTTTTCAGATCAGCTAGACGACCACTCTTTCTTTGGATGACGCTGTAAATTTTCTGCGCTCGGTAGTATCTGACTTCCTTTTGCTCGTTCGGATTGATTTTCTTCTGAAGAGCACTTGCGATTTGCCAAGCTGTTCCTTGTTTCTGAAACAGTGTTTCAAGTATCGCCAAGTTGTAGTTCATGCTTTTGCCAGAGAATATCCCAATGCGAATATTACTTTTATTTGCTTGTTTGCGTGACATCGCAACATCACTTTCTAAAACAATATTACACTGTGTTGTATTTTAGCATTGCTCAGGAATTAGCGCGGGGCGGCAATTCATGACTGAGTGTGTTTCTAAGTCGTTCTCAGACCGTTTGCGGTTGAACAGGGCTATTTTGAAGAACGATTATTGGCAGTTGCCTGTTGACAGCAAAGGGCATGAGAACTATCAGCCAGTGGGTCGTGGGTCTAGAACGTCCGATTTTTGCGGTAGATGGGTGAGCTTTCAAGTTTGCGACAACGTAGAATCGCATAAAGGGATTGTCATCGACGGCGTAGACTGTACGGGTAAGATTGTTGTCACTCATCAGCATATGTGGTGTCACAAGAGTTCGTGTCCTGTCTGCTTCATTCGCGGCTGGTCAGTCAGGGAAGCTCGGAACATCGAAGGTCGTCTAGCGGTTGCGTCTGAACGTGGCTTCGGCGACGTTGAGCATCTCACGGTTTCCGTTCCTATCGAAGATTATGGTCTTTCGGAAGAGGTTCTGAGACGTAAGGCTAGAATGGCTCTGTCAGTTCGCGGTGTTCTTGGCGGAGTGATGATTTTCCATGGCTACCGCAAGGATAGATCTCGCGGTGTTCTCTCGTGGTCTCCTCACTATCATGTTCTAGGTTTCATCAGCGGCGGCTTCGATGTATGCCGTGAGTGCGTGCATGCTCGCGACGATTGTCACTCTTGTAGCTTCTTCAAGGGTAGGGAAGTCCGCGAATATGCGAAGGACAAGTACTTAGTTAAGGTTTTCATGAAGCGCAAAACGATAATTGGCACGGCTTTCTATCAGTTGAATCATGCAACTATCAGGCTCGGCATAAAACGGTTTCACGTTGCCACGTGGTTTGGCGTGTGTGGTTACAGCAAGTTGAAGGGCAAGAAGCTGAAGGCTGTTCCGACCTGTCCTGCGTGCCATGCTGAGATGGTGAAGAAGGCTCATTGGGGCAAACGCGTTATCGCGAGGGACATAGGCGATCCTGAATACTTGCCGTGGTTTGTCGATGATGAGTTTGACAGTTCAGGTTTACCCAATTACGTTGACGCTGGCGGTGGTAGAATTGAATAGCGGTAGCTCTGAACGTCGTCGCCGAGAGCCTAAGTGCTGGCTAAAATTCGAGGATGTGACTAATTGCCGTGACGTTGAGTCGCTTAACGCGTTTATCAACCAATTTCTTTCTGAACGGGGTTTAGTAGATGAGAGCCGAAAGCGCACGTGTTGGGCTCTATTTTATGCTTGGAAGGACGGGATTCGTTCTGGCTGTTGAGTGCGCACGCTAGATAGCAGTCTTTGTGCGGTAAGCGCGCGCTGCACATAAGAATTAGCTAATGCCTCTGAGAGATTTGTTCATTAACTCTTCTATTTTTCCTGTATCGGGAGTTCTTCCAGTCTTTTTTGTTTTCATGAACAAATCCATTAGCTGTATTACACCTTCTTTCTGTACTTGTCCGACATCATTCTGTACTCTGTACAATAATCCTCGCCGTGAAACTTTATTTTTTATCTTAATTCCTACTTTATCTCCTGCAACTGCTTTTGTTATTTTTCGGTGATTTTTTTCCATAGAAAGAACCTTGTCCAAATGTTTCCATTGCGAATCATATATTACTAAATCATCTTTTAACGAGACTTTATTCATCACATTTACTATTATCACATTTTTCTTGTTTAAGAAGTCAGTTATTTCACCGACATACGCTATTGGTCTTAGCTTATTTTGTGCGTAGAATTCGTTCGCTTTCTCACGGAGTTTCATTTCATCAAGTAAAAGTACCTCTTTCTTTGAAAAGTAGGTTCTGCCTAAATCTTTCAACTCAATTATGCTTTCAAAAGCAATTGCAATAATATCAACCGCCATGCTTTTAGGAATAATTTCTTCAGGACTACTGATTGACCCTTTCTCAACATTTACGTACAGGCAGAGGTTTCGTAACTTAAATATGAGACCTGATTCGGCTAAGAACAAATAATACTCTATAAAACCACTCCCTAATTTCCTATAAGCTCCAGGATTAATTGAAAGAGAATGGATCAAGGCTTTTAGTGTCTTTTTATTATGGCTTTTGTGTTCTTTCATTTTGAATTGAGATGATAGCTCCTTAACAGAAAGCTTTAACGGAGTTTTATCTTCCTCAAAATATTTCTTAGCTATCTCGGTTAGTTTAGAGTCTATTTGCACATTTTCTATATCCTCTTTTATCAATACTCTTGACGCCAAAGGGAAAAAATCATGCATAAAGTTGACGATGTCAAAATGCTCGTATTTTTTTGTCATATTATAAAGATTATTGGTGATTTCTTCAATAGCTGTCACTCCAAAGAAAACTGCCAGATTGTAGTAATGCAATTCAAATGCATCAAGTGCCCGACATAATAAGAAATAGCTGTGCTGAAAAACTATTTTTCGGTAATATGAAGCAGAAATTTTATCGGCAGCTGTCATTCTAGCTTGGATATAGCTGCGTAAAAAATAAAAGTTTGGGTTGGGTTGGGGGTAAAGTTTTGTCCTCAGATGATAAGTGCGGTTTTGAGAGTGTCGGCTTTTTGGCGTATCGTCTGGAACGGGCGAGTGAGCCGAACGGCGCGCGCGTTGAGCATGAATTCAAGTCTAGCGGTCAAGACTTTCTAAAGCGACGATACATTTCGTACATTTCTATTTCTTTCAACAATCTTCCTAGTTCAACCAAGGCTTCTGGGCGAGGGAAACCTCGACAATCTGTGCAGACAAAATGAGAGAGAAGAGGAGGATACTCTGCATCATCTATTCTGATTGTGTAGAGACGATAGTCAGGTTCATGTAATCTTTTGACAAAGAGAGCTTGCCACTCTTCGTTGCACCATTTTGAATCAAAAAAATTCTTTGAGAGTATGAGAAGGGACGCGACTGACTCTTTAATCGCTTTGCTGATTTCCGCTGGCAATTGCTGATGTCTCTTAAGCTCATATTTATCAATCCATGTAGTCACGGTCGGACTCAATTTTGAATGCACCCGCTCAGCGATCAGTTCCGAAGCCTCGTCTCTGTGGGAATACGAAAAGAAATAGGTGGGTGCATCTGGAAACTTGGGGTTCTCAACATAAGTCATAACCAGATTTGGATATTTGAAATGTGAATCTCCATCAATAGCCTTAACAATCTGTTCAATCTTGGAAATCAAATCCTTTTTGTGCTCTGCTATAGTATCATCTGACACTTCTTCCCTGACTAGTGCTTTCATCTTGTCACAACTGTTCATAAGTTCTGCTGAGATGAAGTTGAATCCCGTCGCAGAACCTCCATGGGAGAATTGGAAGTAGTATTCCTCTCTGCGCTTCATCAAATCCAGAATTAGAAGAATCAATTGCTCGATTTCGTGCTTGTCTTTCGCATACTCAAGTTTGCCAGCGATTTTTCCTAATCTCACCGAAAGAGACGCCAAATCCAGAAGACCAGTTGAATCATTTCCCATTCAGATTCCAGACATAGGTTAAGAATTTGCACGTTTAAGTTCTTTGGTTTAGGGGCAGAGTTAACGCGCGCTGATATTAATCTAAGCGTGTCGGCTTCTGGGCGTATCGTCTGGAACGGGCGAGTGAGCCGAAAGGCTCACGAGGAACGGTTTTTCGCACACTTGAATCTTTGTTGTAGCGGGAGCGTGTTGCGAGCGCGACTTGTCGGAGCGGGTGTTAGGCTGCCTGCTGAACGTAGTTTCTGTTGCTGGAGTAAAGTTACTATCCCTATTTCTCAGTTTCATCGCGCGCTCACAAATCGAGTTTTTAAGATTGATACTCAATAGAGTTGCTTATGGACTACGGACTTACATTTCAAGACTTTGAGATTCCAACATCTCTCTTTACGTATCCTGCGAGGTTTGTTTCTCCTGTTTGGGCTCAAGGTTTTGAGTGCAAGAGGGAACGATGTGGTTTATGCTGTTTGACGGAAAAACCTAGTAATGTTCCTACATTCCATGAAGTTAACATAGACAAATGCATATGTCGCTTCTATGATATTAAGAAAAGACTTTGTAGAGAATATTCAAAGAGACCCGAACTTTGCAGAACATATCCATTCTTCATTGGAGTGGAAAGCAATCGCGTAATCATTTCGACATCTCTGGAATGCCCTGGCACTAATACTGGAAAAGGAGCAGACGAAGTCCAAATAGTCAAATTGTTTGGGGAAGACCAAATGACCAGATGGATTTGTCTATTGGACGATTATTATGAGAAAGCCGTTCTTGATGATGGTTTGTGGGCAAATGCGGAGTACGTGCAACACGATATTTCTGAAAAGCTCCAGAACTATTTTACTCAAAAGAAGTGTTTTCCTTTTTCCCCTGAAATCGCAGAAGTCATGTATCGAAGGTTCTCAGAACTAGCTAACGTGAGAGAACCCAAATTTCCGTCAGCTTCAGTTGCTACTACGATAAAGACTTTGGAAGGAGTCTACATCGGAACGAGGCTCAAATCACATAGCTTGGGGGCAGTTCGTATCAGAGGCTCAAAACTCGAAATGTGCCTTTTTGACGAAAACTTGTCAGTAGTTAGAAGAGTAAGAATAAGAAGGCTTCAGAAGTTTTCGGAACTAGAAATTGACAAAGAAGCAAGATCATTACTTAACGATTATTTTTCACTTATTCTACATCGTCCTTATCTGTCTTTAGCCACTGTCTTAGCACATTTGAATAATATTCCAGTGCCACTGAACTTGCTTGGTAGCTGGGGAGGTGCGTTTACTTTGGTAGATGCCAGCGCAACCCTGATTGCTTGTCGTGATGACTTGACTACGGTAGATGTAGATACAATGAGAGAAATAATCAGTTTTTGTGAGGGAAACGTACTGAGTAGTTTTGTAAGACCCGACATAGTCAAGCAGTTATGAAGACTAACGAGTTGTTCTCAAAGCGTGCGCACTGATAGAGCACGTGCGTAAGTGGTTTTTGATGTTCAAAGAAAAAAGAGGGTTGTGGTTATTTGCGTTTTCTGAACATCATTATGTTCTGTGGGGTTGTGCAGATGTATTGCCATCCGTTGTCTATTAGTTCTCCTGCTTCTTTCTCGTCTTTGGCTATTGCGTGGTGGTAGTTTTGGCTTTCTTCGTCAAATTCGACTATGTGGGTATAGACCATTGTTGAGTTGATGTTTCGGTGTCCGAGTTTCTCCATTACGATGGGCAGGCTTTTTGTTTCGTTGAATAGTCTTGTTGCGTAGTAGTGCCTAAAAGTATGGAAGTGTATTTGCTTGAGTCGTGGGTTTTGTAGTTTCTTGGCTAGTGCGGTCTTTTGTCTGTCGTAGTTCCATCGGTGAGCGTTTAGGCTTGTGTTGCCGAAGATGTAGTCGTTGGTCTTAGGTAGTGCGTGAAGCATATTCACTAGCTTGGCTGATATTCTGAGTTCTCGCGGGTTTCCATGTTTCTCTGCTACGCATTTAAGCGTACTTTTTTCGTCGTCTAGGTCTGTCCATTTGCACTGCCATAGTTCGCCTATTCTGAATCCCGTTTCTTTGAGGGCTTGGAGTGTAGTTGAGATTTTCTTGCTTGTTCCGCTTATGAGGGCTTCAGCTTCTTTTTCTGTTGGCACGAAGGGAAGTCTCGCGTTGTGGTCATAGAATGGTGGTGTCCATTCGACCTTTTCCATTTTCGCATATGTTGTATAGGCGGATACGGCGATTTGTTTATGTCCGTTGCTCCATTCTTTTCGCGTGGCTATGAATAGCTTGACGGCTTCGGCGTCGGCTAAGTTCACATTGTTCTTCGTCATGAATCTGAGAATCTTGTATCTTGTCTTTGTGGTTGCGTCGCTGAATCCGTTTTTCTGGCTGTAAAACATGAACTCTACGAGTTTGCCATTTTGTAGTGGGGTTGCTAAAAAAGGCTGGCGTGTTGGTTGTAACCCGCCTTTTGTCTAGTGTGGCATTCGGCTAATCGGGCTACCCGCGCCTCAGGCAGATTCCTCACCGGCGTCTGTTTGCCCTTTCCACTTGCAGGACGGCCGTTTCACCGTTTCCACCCAGCATTCTCAGCACCTTCGCATGCATCATCGGCCCTTGCACGGGTGGACGTTTCGTTTCTGCTCCGTAGCCAAGGCTCTCGCCTTACGCCCTTGCGGACGTTGCAATTCTGCACGTGGGCGGAGTTTCCTCAAGCCTCTCAATGAGGCTCGAAAGCCACATGCCAACTCGCCAGCCCAACATGATAATGCGCAGCGGTCTGGAATAAGAATTTTGGAAACCTTATCTTGCGGCACCTTCAACTATGACACAGAAGGGCTACTAAGTCATGTCCAAGCGAGTCATTCTGGTCACAGGGACACCGTGCGTTGGAAAAACCTCAGTTTCACGACTGCTCGCATCCAAACTAAACGCTGAATACGTGAACTTGACAGACCTAGCCATTCGGGAAGGCCTCATTTCAGGCAAGGACAAGGAACGCGACTCAATAATCGTTGACGAGAACAAAATGCGAAAAAAGCTTCATGAACTCATTGACAGCAGCAACAAGAAAGACATCGTCATCGACGGACACTACGCGGTTAGTGTTGTTCCCAAAAACCTTGTGACCTACATTTTTGTGTTAAGACGCGACCCCGTTGAGCTCAAGAAACTTATGCAGAGCTCAGGGTTCACCGACCGCAAACTGTGGGAGAACTTGGCCTCAGAGATTCTGGACGTCTGTTTGGTCGATGCTCTAAACGTTCACAGCGAAGAAAAGGTGTGCGAGCTGGATAACTCTGGCAAAAGCGTTGAGGAAATTGTGAGCGAGATTCTGACGGTTCTGGAGAGGCACAAGAAGTGTGGTGTGGGTCTTGTTGATTGGCTGGGTAAGTTGGAAAGCGAAGGCGTGTTGGACGATTATCTCAAAATCTAGCTTATCTTAAACTCAGAGCCACCTGGCGTTTTGCAAGCAACGTTATTTTTCTTCTGTTTGCGTAGGATTTGGCGTGGTCGCTGAACTTTTCGCCTATAATGATTGGGTTGGACAGGCTCACGTCTTCCGAAGCCTTGTCGCTGTTTATAATGACATTAACGCCTATCGTTCGGTTCCAGTCTCTAATCCAAACTCCCTGCGCCACACGCCCCTTCTGAACTATCAGATCAAATCTTCTGGTAGTTCCACTGACGCCTTCAAGCGTGGTGTCTTTCTGTTCGACCTTGTAGCCTTCCTTTTTGAAATATCGAACTGCAAGTTCCACCAGCGCAGATGGCGCTTTTGTTTCTGCCTTCTCTTCGTCGCCCATTTGTTCTCCTTCTCACACCAAGCGTTATTTAGTTGGAGTGTGGAAAAGGTTTTCGGGAGATGTCAACGCTTGCCAGTCACATTGGTAGTTATGTGTGGTCGGTGCGGCGGGCTCTTACTGGCTAAGGCTGACCAGAAAACGAGAACATGCCCGTACTGCGGCTCCAAACTTGCCTTGGACAGAGCCAAGAAGGTTGCTTCAGCCGAGAACGCGTATGAAGCATCTGAAATCCTGCGCAAGCTAAAAAGCGATTCCTCAGTACAGGGAATGCATGTTAGGCGTGCAGAAGACTTGTGAGGTAGGCCATCAATGCCAACCCCAGCACGATGGACAGGAATTGGACAATAGACTCGCCTGCGTGAGATTTCTTGTGAAGTTCAGGCATAAGGTCAGTTGCCGCTATGTAGATGAAGCCTCCAGCCGCAAACGGTACCAACAAAGCATAGTTGTTCCGCAGATAGACAACATAATAAGTAACTATTGCGCCGAGAATGGCGGTCAAAGCTGTAACAAAGTTGTAGGTTAGGGCCTTCGCTTTTGTGAAGCCGCCGTAGATTAAGACCGCGAAGTCGCCTATCTCTTGAGGTATCTCATGAAAGATCACTGCGAGTGTCGTGACGAAACCCAACTCAAACCCGACCACGAACGTGGCAGCGATTATCATTCCGTCAATGAAGTTGTGAACAGCGTCTCCGATCAAGTTGACATAAGCGAAAGTGTGGACTTCGCATTCTTCCTCGTGGCAGTGCCTCCAATGGAGAAACTTTTCTATAGAGAAAAAGACCATGATGCCTAAGATGACGAAATAGAATATCGTTACAGGCGGACTTATCAAGCCGACTGCTTCTGGCAGCAAGTCGAAGAAAGCTCCCCCCAGAAGAGTGCCCGAGGCAAACCCGACGAAAGCCATCACGATTCGTCGCAGCAGGCTTTCCTTAAGGCCTACGAAGATTGCGCCGACAAAGGATATCAGGCTCACAACGGTGACTGAAGCCAAAATGACAACCAAATCATCCATACCAGTGTCTGTTGAAACTAATTCTTTATTAGAATATCGGTTGCGTCAGCTTCTCACTTTCGCAAGCATCTGGCATGTTCTGCATGTTTTTTCGGTTGTCGGCTCACCGCATTCACTGCAGGAGATTAATCCTTCTTCTCTGGCGATGCTCTCTATTGCAGGCCGTATTCTCTCTATTGACTTGAAAACTGTGAACTTCACTCCCGCATGCTTCTCTTCCATCCTATTGAGCATCATGCGAGCATCGTTCCTAAGAGCCTCCGAAGCGTACGGGCATGGTCTGCTTTGAAACCCTATTTTCCTGACGTAAGCGTACAGTGCAGTTTCTTTCTCTGGGATTTCGCAGAAAGGCTTTATTCTCTGCACGAATTTCGGATGCACCTCGTCGGTAACTGGCTTTTCCTTGGCTATTCGCAGAACGTCGCCGTGAAAGATGTTCAGCAGAATTGTCTGTACCTCGTCGTCCAAGGTGTGGGCAGTTGCAAGCTTGGTCGCCTTGATCTTTCTTGCAGTTATGTTCAATGCTTTTCTTCGCAGAACACCACAACAGGCGCATGACGTTGTTCCATCGTTGTTTTTCGCCCTCATTTTCTGCACAATTTCGTCAAGCGTACATCCGAAAAGCTGCTTGAAAGAAGCCACGTGGTGCTCTACACCGAGTTTCCTGCAGTTCTCAGCCGCTATCCTCAGAGCTTCATCACGGTATCCCTTGATCCCTTCATCGATCGTGATTGCTACAACCGAGGCGTCAGAGCATTTGCGCTCCATTTTGGCCAAAATATGCAGCAAACTGACGCTGTCTTTTCCGCCTGAAACCGCCACGGCTATCTTGTCGTCGAACTTGAGCATCTTATACTTCGAAACTGTGGCTCTCACCTTTTCCTCGATGGACTTGGAAAAGCATCTTTTGCAGAGCTTTCTTCCAGAGTACGGTCTGAAGAAGAATGCTTCTCTCCACTTGCAGACATCGCAGACGACTGGGGTACTATGCATGAGCCTTCACGTTTCTGATTTTTCTACAGCGTCTTCGAAATAAAAAGCAAAGGTTACGCGTATTTAAGATGCTACTCTCTTGATCACTGTCTGCCACATTATTGAGCATACCCAGACCTTCGCATCAAACACTAAAATAAACCCGGACCAATAGTCTCTTGGAAGAGACAGGTGAATGGCGGGGAAACCTGTGAAGCGGTTGGAGCATCGAGAAATAGTCTATGACGCTGAACATTGGACTCTGCTTGAGAAATACAGGCAGAAATCCATGACCATAATGGAAGCTCTTGAAAAAGCTCATCTTGAAACCATCGTACACGGCAGCATCGCAAGAGGAGATGTCACCAAGAAAAGCGACATAGACCTCTTCATACAGGACCAGCCTTCTTCCTTCATCGTTGAGACAGCTTTAGAAAAGGCTGACATATTAGTGAACGGACGGGTGATCGTCCAAGCTACGCCAACCTATACGATGAAAGCCTACCTCGAACTGGATGAAAACGCCAGTGTTTCCTTTCCATTGGCTAAAATGCGCAAGGTGGAAAGAGAATTTTACAGGTTCGGCGGCGAGGCTACCCTCAAAGACCTGAGAGATTTGTTGAGGACCTGCGGCGTGGACAAGAGATTGATGCTCATCGAACCCACGAAAGAGGGTCATAGAGAAAGTTCGATTATTGGGCGCGAAGAGGAAATAGCCAAGCTGCTCGGCATTTCTGTTGAAACTGTCTCTGATCGTGTCCGCACATTGACAAGAAGAGGCGAGGTCGGCAGAACGGGAGTCTTCGTAAAAAGGGAATTGTCTGAGAATGAGACTTTCGAGATGGTTTTGAAACGGCTTGCAGACCAGAACCCAGCGGTTCGCAGGAGACTGTCAAGCTTGTCTTAGGTCATTCGTTGTTATGAGTAGAAAATGAGGTCTTTTTCCTCAAGCAACTTCTGAATGTTGTTCACGGCGTCGTAGACATCCTGTTCTTTTTTCGCGCCTACGCACACCAGTTTCCCAGCTGAGAATATGAGAAACACAACTTTCGGTTCGTCCATTCTGTACACTGCTCCCGGAAATTGCTCAGGCTCATACATAACCCTCTTGAGCTTGTAGACAACATTTTCCAGGTCTATCTCTCCGCCCAGCTCCACGGATGCAACAACGTTCTGAATGTGGATTTCAGGCTTGCTCGCAATGGGTATCCCGTGTTTCTTAAGTTCCTTCGTAACCTTGTTCACGGCCTGCACTGCCTCTTTCGCTGATTTCGCTCCGGTGCAAACCATCTTGCCAGTTTCAAATATCAACGTGGCTGTTTTCGGCTTTTTCAACCTAAAAACCAGTCCTGGAAACACCCGTGGACTGTATTCCGTGTGTGGAAATTTTTCAACAATCGTCTTCAAGCTTATCCTTTGGTTAAGCGCGGCTGACGCAACTATGTTTTGGATGTGGATTACGGGTTTTCTCTTCACCATCACGTTCATCCCGAATCGTGTGATAGCCTATAATTAACGTGGAAATATATAACATAATCTTGTGTCAACGCAACAATCCCTCGACGTTCTCCATGAAACCCGCGCTGCCGCTACGATGCTCATTGAGGGACTGGGAACCGGAGCAGCGCTGCTATGCCGCTTAAGGATAGAAGCTTCGCGCCTGCCTCGTGCTCCGTGCTGACAACGATTATGGAGCCATTCTTCTGTTCGACTTTCTTCATCAACTCTTCCATCAGCAGGCGCTTCTCATCGGAAGAATCCCGCAGCACCGTGTCTGCCAAAACTAGTTTCTCCACAGCTCCAGTCTCCTCGGCTTTCTCAACCTCTTCAAGTCCATAAGTGACGTCTAACTCGCCTTTTCCGAGCCTCTTCAACACTTCCTCCACGACTTCAGTCTCCTCGGCAACGCGTAGCTTCTTAATAGTTTTAATCAATACGCCCGACCGCAATGCCTCATTTATTCCTACGATGCCACTGTTGTTGACGCCTTTTACGTCCATAACTGACTTGGCAATGTCCGACGCGTCATTCTGCAGGAATTTTGCAAAGTCATTCTTCACGAACCCCACTCCGATAATTGTTATTGGACTGTGCGTAGGCGCCCAGATTTGGCGCAAGCTACTCAGCGTCTTTCTGAAGTACTCGCTCATAGCCGCGCTTCTCTTTTCAGCTTCATTCTTTCCCGGCAGCTTTATCCTCTCTTCCACTTTGGTTTCGACGCCGTACTGGGTGGTTGTGGCGATGACGTAGCTTTCGTCGTCTATAGCAACCACTATTATGGGTTTTTCAGACGTTCTACTTGCGTTCCGCAGTCTTTCAATATTGTGCTTGGGCCATTCCTTCTTCACGATTGTTAATGGCGTGTTCAAGGTGATGTTTAATGTGTGATGTGCTCCTGTGGGCACGATTTCTGGGGCTTCGATTATCGTTCCGTGAATTCGAAGTCTG